>Ga0070662_100000182_pt1 | contig 36764 bp, 30 predicted proteins | sample KBSC53metaG_FD_65648 | JGI IMG/M metagenome (GOLD analysis project Ga0070662, IMG submission 65648) | Corn rhizosphere microbial communities from Kellogg Biological Station, Michigan, USA - KBS C5-3 metaG | ecosystem: Host-associated > Plants > Roots > Rhizosphere > Soil ...
CCGCCGCGGCGGTGGCCGGGTGAGCGCCGCCCTGGTGTTCGCGGCGGCCGCCGCGGGCGGGGCGCTGGGCACCCTGGCGGCGCGGTGGCTGGCGCCCCGGCTCGGGATGATGTGCCGGCCCAACCCGCTGGTCCCGCAGCATACCCGCACCGTGGCCTACCTGGGCGGGGTGGGGGTGGCGGTGGGGATCGTCTCCGGCGCCGCGGCGGCGCCCGGATGGTGGCGCGCACTCCCGGCGTGGGGCCTGGCCGCCGGGGCCGTGTCGTTCCTGGCGCTCGGCGTGCTGGACGACGCGCGCCCGCTCTCCCCGCGCGGCAAGCTGGCGCTGCAGGCGGTGGCCGCTTCGCTGGCGGCCGCCCTGGGGGTGGCGGCCCCGTTCACCGGCAGCCCCGTGGTCGACGCCGTGCTCGCCGTGGGGTGGATGATGGCGATGGTGAACGCCGTCAACCTGGTCGACGTCTCCGACGGGCTCGCGGCGGGGATCTGCGGGGCGGCGCTGCTGGCGGTGGCGGCCGCGCACCCGGAGCTCGCGCCGGTGGCGCTGGCCACGGCGGGCGCCGCGGCCGGGTTCCTGGTGTTCAATCTCCCCCCCGCCTCGATCTTCCTGGGCGACGCGGGCGCGCACCTGCTGGGCTTCGCGCTCGCCGCGGCCACGCTGCGGGGGTGGCGCCCCGGGGCGCCGGTGGCCGGCGCGGCGGGGATGGTGCTCACGGCGGGGGTGCCGCTCTTCGAGGTCTGCCTTCTTCTCGCGGTGCGCAGGCGGAAGGGGATCCCCTGGTGGAAGGGGAGCTCGGACCACTTCGCGCTGCGCCTGCAGGTGGCGGGATGGTCGCGGCTCCAGACCGCCGTGGTGGCGTGGGCGTGCTCCGCCATCCTGGCCGTGGCCGGAGCGCTGCTCCCGGGCGCCCCGCTCGCCGCGCAGGTGGGGGTGCCGCTGCTGGTGACGGCGGCATCGGCCGCGGCGTGGCATGCGCTGCTGCGGTGGGAGGTGCCGCCGCGCCGGGCGCCGGTGGCGGCGGCCGCCGCACCCGCGGCCGCGCCCTGACCGCGCCGGCGCGGCAGGGCCCTCCGCCGAGGTGGGCGGGCGGCATGATCCCGGCGCGACGCTGAACGGCGGCAGGGGCGGAAACGGCACCGGCCCGGGCACGACAGGCGCGCCCGGGCCGGTGGTCCGCCGTTGCGGATCGATCCCGCGAGACGGGCTACATCTCCCTGCGGTTGGTCAGCGCCTCGGCGATGGTCACGCCGTCGGCGTATTCCAGGTCGCCGCCCACGGGAAGCCCGCGGGCGATGCGGGTGACGCGGACGCCGAGCGGGCCGATCAGCGTGCGCAGGTACTGCGCGGTGGCCTCGCCCTCCACGCTCGGATTCGTGGCGAGGACGACCTCGCTGACCGCGCCCTCTCCCACCCGCTGGATCAGCTGCCGCACGTTCAGCTCGGCCGGGCCGATCCCGTCCAGCGGGCTCAGGCGGCCGCCCAGCACGTGGTACATCCCGCGGTATTCGCCGGTGCGCTCGATGGCCATGATGTCGCTGGCCTCTTCCACCACGCACACGGTGGCCGCGTCACGCCGCGGGTTGGCGCAGATGGCGCACGGGGTGGCCTCGGTCAGGTTGCCGCACACCGAGCACGGGCGCACCCGCTCGCGCACGGCCACGATGGCGCGCGCCAGCCGCTGCGCCTCGTCGTTGGGCGCCTTCAGGAGGTGGAAGGCGAGCCGCAGCGCCGTCTTGTGCCCGATGCCGGGAAGGCGCGCCAGCTCGCCGGTCAGGTCGTCGATGGCGGACAACGGCGGGTCAGAACTCCGGGAGCTGGAAGGGGAGGTTGAAGCCGCCCGAGAGCTTCTTCATCTCCTCCTCGTACAGCTTGGCGGCCCGCTCCTGCGCGGCGCTCACGGCGGCCAGCACCAGCTCCTCGAGCATCTCCACGTCGCCGCCGCCGGCCACCTCGGGGTCGATCTTGATCGCGCGGAGCTTGCCGCGGCCGTCGGCGGTGGCGGTCACCATCCCGCCGCCGCTGCTGCAGCTCACGGTCTTCTGGCCGAGCTCGGTCTGCAGTTGGGAAAGACGAGCCTGCACCTGCTGGCTCATCTGGAGGATCTGCTGGAAGTTCGGATTCATCTCTGGTTGCGTGCGGCCCATTGTGGCCGGCAAGGGTCATTCGGTGATGCGCGAGCACCCGCGCAGGCGCCGCCGTGGGCACCGCGCGGGAGGGAGCGCCGGCTAGTCGACGAGTTCCAGGTCCCACGCTTGTACAGCCGCGGCCAGGAGCGGTTCCCCTTCCATCATCCGCTTGAGCCGGTCGCGCCGCACGCTTTCGGCGGTGAAGCGGCCCTGCGCGGGGTCGATGGCGCTGCTGGCGCCGGTGGCCAGGTCCAGCTTCACCACGCCCCCCAGCCGCCGCGCCAGCGCCTGCTCCACCGCGTGCCGCGCCGCGGGCTGCGAAAGCCGCTCCAGCGCGGGGCTTCCCGGCGGAAAGGTGAGCCGCACGGTGCGCCCGGCGGCCTCGAGCTGCGCCGCGCGCAGGATGAAGCCCGTCCCCGGCGGCAGACCGTCGCCCTCCTGCAGCATCCCGTTCCACGCCCGCCGCAGCCGCGCCCCGTCGATCGGCCCCGTGTCGCCGCCCCCGTTCGCCGCGGGAGATGCGGACGCCGCCGTAGCCGCCGGCTCCGGTGCGCGAGCGGGCGGGGCGGACGGGGATGAAGATGGAGCGGGCGCGGATGCAGACGGCGCCGGCGCGATCCCCATCGCCGGGACGGACGCTTCGCGGAAGGCCGGCTCCCGCGCGGACGGCGCCTCGTTGGGCAGCTCCATCGGCGGGAACGGGTTTTCGTCGTACCCGCCGTACTCGTCGGACGCGTCCAGATCCACCGGCGGCGGCGCGGCGGGCCGGGACGGCGGCGCCGCGGCGCGAGCCGGGGGCGCGGCGGCGGAGGGCGAGCGAACAGCGGACTCCGGCGCGGTGGCGGCCGGGCCCCCTCCCCCCGTCTCCTCCCCGCCCTCCGCGGGGGAGGGGGGGAATTGCGGCGCGACGGCTTCCGCGCCGAACGCCAGTTCAGCGATGAAAGGAGATGGCTCGGTAACGGGTGCCCGCGTCTGCGCGGGAGCAGGCGGCGCTGGCGCGACAGCCGCCACGTGATCCTGCGCTGGCTCGACAGGAGCGGCCGCCGAAACGTCAGCGATCGCAGCCGGCGCGGAAATCTCCGCCGCGGGAGGCTCCGCAGCGGGAGTGGTTCCGACCGGGGCCGGCGTCGCGTCTGCCGCGGCCGCGGTCGGAGCCGGCGCGGCCGAAGTGGCCGCGGTCGATGCCGGAGCCGCGGCCGTCTGCGCCGGGGCGGGCGGGGCGGCCCAGGACGGAGACGACGAGCCGGACGGGCCGGCGGCCGGAGACGCGGAGACGGGCGCGCGGTCCGCCGGACGAGACGCGGGAGAATCGGGCGTGACGCGGGGACTGCCGTTGCCGCGCGAGCCGCCGTCGCCGCCGCCCGATCCACCGCCGCCGAGCGGGCCGCCGCCACCCAGCGCGGCCAGGACGTCCTCGAGGCTGACCGTGCTCTCCAGGTAGGCGAAGCGCAGCAGCAGCAGCTCGATCAGGATCCGCTGCTCGCCGCTCTTGCGGAAGCGGCCGTCGGCGTCGAGTTCGGCCACCTGCGCCAGCATGCGCAGCAGGTCGCCCGGCGCGAACCGGGCGGCCATCTCGGCCACCGCGGCGCGCAGGTGCTGCGGCACGCTCTCGGGGTCGCCGCCGTCCAGCCGCACGATCAGCAGCGCGCGGATGAAGTCGGCCAGGCCGCGGTAGAACTCGGTCAGGTCGTACCCCTCGTCCATCATCTTCCCGACGAAGCGGAACACGTCCGCCTGCCGCCGCCCGGCGATGATGCCGAAGAGGTCGAGATACACCTCCGTCCCCACCAGGCCCAGGATGCGCCGCACGTCGTCGGGGGTGGGCGTGCCCTCGGTGAACGACAGCACCTGGTCCAGCAGGCTGAGCCCGTCGCGCATCCCGCCGTCGGCCTTCTGCGCGATCGGCAGCAGCACGTCGTCGCCCGCCTCGATCCCCTCGTGCTGGAGGACGGTGCGCAGGCGGCCGACCAGGTCGGGGGTGCTGATGCGGTGGAAGTCGAAGCGCTGGCAGCGCGACAGGATCGGCGGCGCGGCCTGCTGGATCTTCTGCGGCTCGGTGGTGGCGAACACGAAGATCACGCGCGGGGGCGGCTCCTCCAGGATCTTGAGGAGGGCGTTCCACGCCTCGCGCGTGAGCATGTGCGCCTCGTCGATGATGTAGACCTTGAAGCGGTCCTCCTCCGACGGGGCGTACATGGCCCGCTCGCGCAGGTCGCGGGCGTCGTCCACGCCGCGGTTGCTGGCGGCGTCGATCTCCACCACGTCGAGCGAGGTGCGCCCGGCCCAGATCCGCTCGCAGCTGTCGCACACCCCGCACGGCTCGCCGCTGTCCCGCCGGTTGGGGCAGTTGAGCGCCATGGCCAGCACGCGGGCCAGCGTGGTCTTCCCCACCCCGCGCGGCCCGCAGAACAGGTAGGCGTGCGCCACGCGGTTGCGCTGCACGGCCGAGCGCAGCGTGTTGCTGACGTGCTCCTGCGTGGCGACTTCGCCGAAGGATTTGGGACGGTAGGTGCGGGCGAGCGCGGTGCGTGACAAGGGCTCTCTCGGTGCCGAAGGTGCTGCGGATGAACGTGCTCCAAATATAGTCGGTACGCCAAGCCCCTACAACGACTTGTGCTTCGGCGCCAAAAATACAACTGCGGGAGATTCAGGATTCGGAGGGCGGTCCGGGCGGCGGCTCGGGAGCGCCGCCCAGCAGGTTGCGGATCCAGCGAATCATGGGATCGAGGAGATCATCAGGGTCGGGGAGGAGCGTCACATCCGCCAGGCGTCTTCCACGTGCTCGATCTGCGGCTCGCCGCCGGCGGGGATGAGCACGGCGACGGCGTCGTAGCGGTACACGTCGCCGGGGCGGCCGTGGCGCTCCACCCAGACCTGCGCCACCTGCTGGATCTCGCGTCGCTTCTGCGGCGTGATCGCCTCGAGGGGATGTCCGTAGCCCAGCCCCGCGCGCGTCTTCACCTCCACGAACGCCACCACCTCGCCGCGGCGGGCGACGAGATCCACCTCGCGGCGCCCCACGCGGAAGTTGCGCGACAGCACCATCCACCCGCCGCGCTCCAGGTGGTCCACCGCCAGCTGCTCGCCGCGGTCGCCCAGCGGCTTGTTGTTGGTCCCCACCGCGCGAAAGAGGCTGCTCATCGGAACGGGATTGGTCGAAGTGAGCGGCACAGAGAACGGTCAGAACACCGATCCAGCCGAGGCCGGGCGACTGAAGTCGCTGCAACAACCACACGAAGTCCGCCTTCGCGGACTACCAGCCCTGGCGCAGCCGCGATGCTGGCGCGCGGCACAAGCTTCGAACCCGATCGAAGTAGCCGCGCGAAGCGCCCCCGGGTCCCTCTCCCAGGCTGTTTTTGGGAGAGGGACAGGCGTTCAGGACGCGACGCAGTCGCGCCTGAACGCCAGGGTGAGGGCCCGGACCCGCGCGTTACACCACCGCCCGCACCGGCCGCCCCGTCAGCGACGGAACCAGCTCGCGGCCGATGGCTTCGGCGATCACGGCGATCTGCTCCATCAGCTCCTCGAACTGCTCGGGGTACAGCGACTGGGCGCCGTCGCTCATCGCCCGCTCGGGGTCGGGGTGCACCTCCACCATCAGGCCGTCGGCGCCGGCGGCCACCGCGGCGCGCGCCATGGGGATCACCTTGGCGCGCAGCCCCGTGCCGTGGCTGGGATCGGCGATGATCGGCAGGTGCGACAGCGACTTGACCACCGGGATGGCGGTCAGGTCCAGCAGGTTGCGCGTGTGCGTGTCGAAGCCGCGCACCCCGCGCTCGCAGAGGATCACCTGCCCGTTCCCCTCGGCCAGCACGTACTCGGCGCTCAGCAGCAGGTCCTTCACCGTGGCCGCCATCCCCCGCTTGAGCAGGATCGGCTTCCCCGTCCGCCCGGCACGGCGCAGCAGCGAGAAGTTCTGCATGTTGCGCGCGCCGATCTGGATGATGTCGGCGTACGCGGCGACGAGCGCCAGGCTCTCCTCGTCCAGCGCCTCGGTGACGATGGACATCCCGCTCTCCTGGCGCGCCAGGGCCAGCAGCTTGAGCCCGGCCTCGCCCATCCCCTGGAAGGCGTAGGGGCTGGTGCGCGGCTTGAAGGCGCCGCCGCGCAGGATGGTGGCGCCGGCCTCGCGCAGGCGCTGCGCCACGCCCACGATCTGCGCCTCGCTCTCCACGCTGCAGGGGCCGGCCATCACCGCGATCTCGCTGCCGCCGATGCGGGTGCCGTTGGGAAGCTCCACGATGGTGGGCTCGTCGCGCCATTCGCGCGACACCTGCTTGTACGGCTGCGAGACGTGGATGATCTCCAGCACGCCGCCCAGCGATTCGAGGCGGTCGGCGTTGACCTTGCCGTCGTTGCCGACCAGCCCCACGGCGGTGCGCTGCTTCCCGGGCATCGGGCGGGCTTCGTACCCCATTTCGTTGATCACGTCCACCACCGCCTGCACCTGCTCGGGCGTGGCGTCGTGCCTCATCACGATGAGCATCGGGAACTTCTCGTAATCGGGACCAGAGGGTAATGCGTCGCCACGAAATTTACGCAGCGGAAGGGGCTGCGTAAACGGCGGGGCCCTCACCCTGGCGTTCCGGGCGCGACCGCGTCGCGCCCCGGCCGCGCCACATTCGGTCGGAGCGGACGAACCCGAGCGCGCTTGTAATCCTGCCACGCACGCCGGATCTTCCATCCGCAGCACAAACTCATAGCGGGAGACGACGGGATGACGGACGGGTTCACGCACCTGGACGAGCAGGGGCGGCCGCGGATGGTGGACGTGGGGGAGAAGGAGGCCACCCGCCGCGTCGCCGTGGCCGAGGGGCACATCCGCACCTCGCCCGACACCGTGCGGGCGATCGCCGCCGGCCAGGTGCCGAAGGGGAACGTCCTGCTGATCGCGCAGCTGGCCGGGATCACCGGGGCCAAGCGGACCGCCGACCTGATCCCCCTCTGCCACCCCCTCCCGCTCACCTCCGTCGACGTCGACGTATCGATCGACGAATCGCTCCCCGGGGTGCGGGTGGCGGCGACGGCGAAAGTGGAGGGGAAGACGGGGGTGGAGATGGAGGCGCTCACCGCCGTAAGCTGCGCGCTGCTCACCGTATACGACCTGTGCAAGGCGCGCGACCGGGGGATGGTGATCGGCGAAATCCGCCTGCTGCGCAAGGAGGGCGGGCGCTCGGGAACGTGGGTCGCGGGTCCGGAGTGACCCCTTTCCGGGCACGGCGCTTGCCTTGCTCCAGGGTGAGAACTCTGACCCGGAGACCCGGAATATGCAGGCTGCGCTACTGAAGCTGCAGGCCGAGATCGAAGCGCGGAAACACCGCCGGTGGGACGTGCTTGCCACGGCCAGATCGGCCGTTTTGGGTGGCGGGCTGGCGATCGCCGCGTTCCTGCTGGGGATTCGCGCCGCCGACGCGGGCGCCGAGGGTGGGGCGTTCGTGCGGCAGTTCGTGGCGCCCACGCCCGCCGGGATGGTGGACCTGCAGGCCGCCCAGATCGAGCACCTGAAGCGGGTGACGGAAAACTCTTCCGCCTACGGGATCCCCGCCGACCTGGCCGAGCGGATCGAGCAGATCGCCCTGGCCGAGGGGATCGACGTGAAGCTCGCCTTCGGCCTGGTCGCGACGGAAAGCGAGTTCAACCGCCACGCGGTGAGCCCCGTGGGCGCGGTGGGCTACACCCAGCTGATGCCCAGCACCGCGCGCTTCTTCCGCCCCGAGCTGGACCGCGACGACCTGTTCGACCGCGACACCAACCTGCGGCTGGGCTTCCGCTTCCTGAAGACGCTGATCGAGAAGTACCACGGGAACGTGAAGCTGGCGCTGCTGGCCTACAACCGCGGCCCCGACAAGGTGGACGCCATCCTGCGCGACGGCGGCGACCCCGACAACGGCTACGCCCGGCTGGTGATGCGCAAGCGCTTCCCCCCCCAGCACTGATCCCCCCGCGCCCCAACCGGCGCGTCGGATCGACACGGCGGCACCCGGCGGATCACCGACGGACCACGCACACCGCGCCCCGGCTCACCCGAGAGCCGGGGCGCGGTGCGTTTCGGCAGGAGCCGCTCGGCCTACGAATCCGCCCCCGGCAGCCCCTCGTCGTTGGACAGGTAGTTGCCCAGGATGCGGTTGGTGGCGTTGAGCACGGCCACGCTGGCGGCGCGGTACGGTTCGTCGGCGGCCAGGGCGGCGCCGATCAGACTCTTGCCGTCCACGTCGCTGCGCACCAGCGCCACCACCACGTCGGCGTCGAAGGCGCGGAAGGGCTTGATCCCCACCATCTGGAACTTGACCCGGCCGTCCATCACCTGGTCGAGCGCGGCCAGGGTGGCCATGGCCGCCAGGCGCAGCTCCAGCGCGTAGCCGCTCTCGCCCTCCACCTCGCCCAGAAAGGTGCGGCCGGCCCACTCCAGCTCCACCGCGGCGTGCGCGCGCCCCATCCTGGGCGTGGCGACCGTTGCCGACACGAAGCGCACGCGGCGGCGCGGCTCGGGGGCGGCCAGGTGGCTCACCTGCACCTGCGCCTCGCCGGGGCCCAGCCCGTGGCGCGCGAGCACCGCGTGCACCACCATCTCGGCGGGGCCCGGCACGCCGCGCTCGGCGATCACGAATACCGTATACGGCGGCCCCTCGAGGAACGCGCGGTGGACGCCCTCGATCCCTTCGAGGTCGGTCCGGACGCTGTCGAGCGCCGCGGTGTCCAGGGTTGCTGGCATGGCGGTGCGGGTGCGGTGGCGGGATCGTTTGTTTCTTGGGTATGGTCCAACGTTGAGGCGCACCGGGCGCGCTGTCAAGAAGTACAACGCAAACGGGGCCGGAACGCACCCCGTTCCGGCCCCGCCGCGCCACTCCGTGCGCCGATCAGTACCGCAGCAGCGCCCCGGCGCCCTTCAGGTCGGCCACCTCGCCCGGGTCGGCGTAGGCCACGGTGACCCCCTGGCCCTCGGCCATGCGCACCATCTCCTCCACCACGTCCACGTCGGTGAGCGCGGTGCTCCCGTCGTAGGGGCACGCCTCGAGCTCGCGGGCGAACACGAAGCCGCACTGGGCGCAGCGCACGCCGTCGCGGCGCTGGTCGCGCGCCAGCAGCAGGGTGTCCACGCGGCCCTCCTGCAGGGCGCTGAGGGTGCCCTGGAAGCCGGCGGTGGCCATGTAGTCGTGCACCACGCGGTCGCGCACCTGCTCCACCACCTCGTGCTGGGTGCGCTCCATCTCGGCCTTGAGCAGCGGCTCCAGCTGGCGGATCACCTCGGCCGCGTTCTCGTCCACCCACATCGGCCCGGTGTGCACCACGCGCTGGAGGATGCTGTCCGGCAGGTGCTCGGCGAAGGCGGAGAGGTTCTCCTCGGTGCCCAGCAGCACCAGGTCGTCGGGATCGTAGCGGCGGGTGAACTCTTCCACCTCGGCCGCGAAGTCCTTGAAGAAGTGCTTGGTCTCCTCGAGCTTGCGGCGCTGGTAGCGGCTCTGCGCGTAGCCGCCGGCCTGCACGTCGTGCGGGGGCGGCAGCGGGTCGCCGCGGCGCTCCACCTCGTCCAGCACGGTGCCCTGGTACACGCTGAGCAGGCGCACGTGCTCGCGGTCGATCAGCACCACGCCGTAGTGGCGGTACCCCTCCAGCGCCTGCGCCAGCGGCGCCACCACCGGGCGCGGCGCCACGATCAGCCGGTTCTGCAGCGGGGCGCGGGTCTGCAGCGCCTGGAACCAGTCGCCGCCCACCTCGGCATGGATCACCACGCCGCAGGCCGACTCGTCGTAGCCGCTGGCGAGCCATCCCTGCACCCGGTCCCACAGCGTCTCCACCCCCTCCTCGTGCCCGGTCATCCACTCCGACTGGAGCTCCTCGAACTGCGCGCGCTTCTGGCTCAGGAACACCTGGTGCGTGCGCTTGTTGTTCTGGTTGACCGACATGTCGAGGAAGAGCGAGACCACGGGACGGCCGGTTTCTTCACGGTTGATGAGCCGCTCCAGATCCTGTTTGGTGATCATTCTCCGCTACGGTACAGGTGGCAGGATTCGGGGGCGCAGCGCCCGCGCGGGTTTCCCTCGTCCGGCGGTGCAAATCGGGCGCCAGCGGGGCGGCGAGGGCGCGGAATGGAGCGGTTTGGCCCAGTCCTGTCCCGAAACGTGTCGCCCCGAGACGCGCCGCCCGGGATCCGGCGACCCGGAAATGGCGAATCGTTGGGCGGAAAATGGGCGCCCAAGGTTTGCACGAAAGACATAGTGCGCAACAGGATACGAAATTCGCCGGAGACGCATGTTCCCAGTGAACAGACGCAGATCTGCCTCTGTCAAGCACCTGTGGAACAGGTGCGAAAGAAGCAGCACGACCCGAACCGAAAAGTTCGAAATTGGATCCACCATTGGCGCAAACCGAGCGGCATGGGCCCTGCGACCCCCTCCGGTCGCCGCGGCACGTGGGCCGGGAGTCGACACCCGGCAACCCCCTGAAGCGCACCTCCGGCAGGCCCGGGGTGCAGAACCGCTACGGAGGACTCCACATGCTGCTCAAGCACATCGCCCTGCTCGCGTCCGCGGCCGCGGTGGCCGCCGCCTGCTCCGACGCCTCGCCGGCGGGACCTGTGGAGAGGTCGCTGTACGACCTTTCGGGCGTGAAGATCACCCACGGCACCGGCGCGGTGCCGGTACACGGCCGCGGGGTGCGCGGCGTGCAGCCCACGCAGCCCATGCAGCCAGCCTCGCTGTGCTACGTGGACGGCTACTGCGATCCGCCGCGCGAGAAGCCGCTGGCGGACTTCGACTACGGCCCGGACTACTTCGGCTACGTGGACGGCTCGGTCAAGCAGGTGCACATCGCCGGGTGGAGCGACAACTACGCCAACATCGACAACATGATCCTGACGGTGCACTTCCTGAGCGTGGGCGGCCAGGGCCCGCAGGGGTGCAACGCCACACCCGCCCAGTTCGACCAGGAGACCGTCTCCGGCTTCGGCACGCCGTGGGGCGACCACTACTCGATCTGGGCCGAGCGCTATGCCACCTACGAGGCCACCGCCACCTTCGTGTGGGGCATCGACAACGAGCACACCTTCGACGCCTCGGCCGGCTACAGCGTGGACGGCTACTCCAACGTGGGCACCTTCTACTCCAGCGGCCGGCTCTGCACCTGAGCCCGCACGCGACCCTGCCGGCGCGCACCGCGTGCGCGCCGGCAGGGGAAGGGTGCGGGGGTGCGGCGGTGCGGTGCGGGGGTGCGGGGGTGCGGGGGTGCGGGAGGGCTGAGTACGAGGTGCGGTGCGTCCCGCAGGGTCACGGGGCGGATGAATCCGCTGCAACGGCCACACGAAGTCCGCCTTCGCGGACTACTGGCTCCGAGCGGGCGCAGGCCGGGTGCATGGAACGAGCATCCGGAGAACGCCCGGCCGATCACATCTCCGTCGACAGGTCACATGCGTGCTCCAATCCTGCTCACCGTTCTGCTGATCGCCGCGACGGCGGGGTGTGATGCCTCGCCGCGGCGGGCGGATGCGGCACTGGCGTTCGCGGCTGGATCCGCGGCCCGCGCGCCGGCCGGGTCCGCGGCGTGGTCGGCGCCGCGGGCCGAGATGGCGCTGTCCGACGCGCTGGGGCGCACCGGGCGGCACGGAATCGCTTCGGTGGCGGTGGACGGGCGCGGCATGGTGCACGCGGTGTTCGGCGTGGATGCGGACGGCGACGGGCGGCCCGACGCGCTGCAGTACGCGCGGCTGGAGGGCGGCGCCTGGTCCGCGCCCCAGCCGGTCGCGACCACGCTGTCGCTGGCGGACGCGGCGCAGGTGGCCGTGGACGGCGACGGCGCGGTGCACGTGGTGTGGCTGGCGCACGCCGGCGCCGCCCCGCGAACCTCGCCCACGGAGGTGATGCACCGCGTGCTGCGGGGCGGCGGGTGGTCGGCGCCGCGCGTGCTGTACCACGAGGCCAACCGCTGGGGGATGCACGTGCGCTGGCTGGCCGCCGCCACCGACGCGCGCGGCGAGGTGCGGGTGCTGTTCGCGCCGGAGGGCCGCGGCTTCGGGCACCTGCGGCTGCGGGGCGGGACGGCGAGCGAGCCGGCGTTCCTGGACCACGACGGGAACATGATGGCGTTCTCGGCCTCGGCGCCCGGCGCGCCGCTGGAGATGGCGTACATCGGCGAGCGCGTGTCGCGCGAGCGGCCGCGAGCGGCCAACGACGTGTTCGTGCGCCCGCTGTCGGCGCGCGGCGCGTGGGGCGCGTCGACCGAGGCGTACTACGGCCCCGACCGGTTTTCGCACTACCCGCAGCTGGTGATCGACCGGCGCGGGGTGCGGCACCTGTTCTGGCTGGAAGACGTGGACGGCTCGGTGAACCCCGAGGCGGTCTACGCTTCCACCTCGGCGGACGGCGTCACCTGGAGCCGGCCGGTGGACGTGACGCCCGTGCAGGTGCGCGGCGGCGTGCCCCTGCGCCTGTTCGCCGCGATCGACGGCACGGACCGCATCCACCTGCTGGTGCGCTACGCCACCGCCGGCCCGCCGCGCGTGCAGCTCGCGTATTTCTCCGTCGCCGGCGGCCGCGTGGAGGCCGAGCGCACCCTGGCCCGCGCCGGCGAGATCGGCCCCGGCGAGGCGCAGCTCGCGTACGACCGCGCCCACCATCGCCTGATCGCCCTCTGGCGCGGCGGCGACGGCGTCTACCGCACCGCGGAGCGCGCGACGGACGGCTAGCCTTACGTCCCGCACGCCGACCCGCACAGCAATCAGCACTCCGCACCGTCCCTTGACCGGTTTTTTACCTTTCAGGCACGGGTCCTGAATCGGGCCCGCTGAATCCCGGCGCCGGTTGAGTTTCCGCCGCGCCGTTCCCTGGAAGGAGCAAGGGCAAGATGGGCGAGTTCGACTACCGGACGTACTGGGAGTCCGGGTTCAGCTGGAGCGATTACCTGGAGAACGAGATCCAGGAGCACCGCGGTCTGTGGCACGGCGTGTGGGAGCGCTCCAAGGTGCCGGCGTGGGCGCTGGAGGAGGGGCGGCGCGCCCCGGGCGAGTGGAAGCTGCTGGTGATCAGCGAGGACTGGTGCGGCGACGCGTCGAACACCGTGCCCGTGATCGCGCGGCTGGCCGAGGCGCTGCCGAACGTGGAGATGCGCGTGGTGAAGCGCGACGAGCACCCCGCGCTGATGGACCGGCACCTGACCAACGGCTCGCGCTCGATCCCGCTGGCCATCATCCTGCGCCCCGACTTCACCGTGTCCGGGCAGTGGGGCCCGCGTCCAGCGGAACTCCAGAGCTGGGTGCTGGCCGAGAAGAAGGCCGCGCTGCGCCCCGTGGGCGAAATCTACCGTGACGTGCGCAGCTGGTACGCCCGCGACCGCGGCGAAAGCACCGTGCGCGAGGTGCTGGCCGTGATCACCGGCGGCACCGAGCACCGGGCCGCGGCGTGAGCGGCGGCTGAACGCGGCGCAGGGAGCCCTCAATCCCCGCGCGAGGCTTCGCCCGCGCCATCCACCCGGCACACCGTCGCCGCGTCGCACACCTCCGCCCGCAGGCCGCGCCGACCGTCCCTCCCCTGCAGTTCGGGGGAGGGACAGGCGTTCCGGACCCGACGCAGTCGGGACGCCTGAACGCCAGGGAGAGGGCTCCCGCGGCGCCGCCGGAGCGCGCCGGTCCCGTTGCTCCCATCCCCCGCCCCGCGTATCATCCGTCCGTATACATCCCGACACAATCCCGGACGCCCGGACGCGTTTCGGGCCGCGATCCCACCATCGTTCCCGCACCCGGAGGATGCTCGCCATGCGTCTCCGCCGTTCCCTCGCCGCGGCCGCCATGCTCGCGCTCGCGGCGCCCGCCGCCGTCCGCGCGCAGCAGGCGCAGCCGGCCGTCGCACCCAATGAGAACCTGGTGGTGGACGGCATCCCCCCGATCCCCGCGCAACTCGCGGCCGAGGTGCGGCGCTACACCGAGTCGCGCAGCGCCACGCTGGCCGGGTGGCACCCCGTGCGGCGCGAGATGCTGATCTCCACCCGCTTCGCCAACACCGCGCAGCTGCACCTGGTGAAGACGCCGATGGGCGCGCGCACGCAGCTCACCTTCTACGACGAGCCGGTGGGCGGGGGCGCGTGGGAGCCGCGCACCGGCCGCTACTTCCTGTTCACCAGGGACGTGGGCGGCAACGAGTTCGCCCAGATCTACCGCTACGACGTGGCCAGCGGGAACGTGGAGATGCTCACCGACGGCGGCCGCTCGCAGAACGGCGGGATGATGTGGAACCACGCGGGCACCCGCATCGCCTACGGGAGCACCCGCCGCAACGGCGCCGACCGCGACCTCTGGGTGATGGACCCGGCCGACAAACGCACCGACCGCATGGTGATGCAGGCGCAGGGCGGCGGCTGGGCGGTGTACGACTGGAGCCGCGACGACCGCACCCTCCTGGCCGGCGAGTACCTGTCGGTGAACCAGGCCAACCTGTGGCTGGTGGACGTGGCCACCGGGCGCCGGACGCCGCTCACCGACCCGCGCGACACCGCCGCCTGGGGCTACGGCGCCTTCACCGCCGACGGGCGCCACATCGTGGTGACCACCGACCAGGGGAGCGAGTTCCAGCACCTGGTGCTGATGGAGCTGGCCACCCGGCGCACCACCCGGCTCACCGCTGGCATCGACTGGGACGTGGAGCAGTTCCAGCTCTCGCCCGACGGATCGACGGTCGCCTTCGCCACCAACGAGGCGGGCGTGTCCAGGGTGTACCTGCTGAACCTGGCCACCCGCCGCGTGCGCCCGGTCACCGGGATCCCGCAGGGGGTGGTGGGCGCGGTGGAGTGGCACGACAACTCGCGCGACCTGGCCCTCTCGGTCTCGTCCGCGCGCTCCACCTCCGACGTCTACTCCGTGAACACCGCCACGGGCGCGGTGACGCGGTGGACCGAGAGCGAGTTGGGCGGGCTGGTCGCCCACGACCTGGTGGAGCCCGCGCTGGTGCGCTGGAACAGCTTCGACGGGCGGCAGATCACCGGGTTCTACTACCGTCCGCCGGCGCGCTTCACGGGCAGGCGGCCGGTGATCATCAACATCCACGGCGGCCCCGAGGGGCAGAGCCGGCCGACCTTCCTGGGGCGCAACAACTACTTCCTGAACGAGATGGGCGTGGCGATCCTCTACCCCAACGTCCGCGGGAGCACGGGGTACGGGAAGACGTTCGTGAAGCTGGACAACGGGAACCGGCGCTACGACAGCGTGAGGGACATCGGCGCGCTGCTGGACTGGATCGCCCGGCAGCCCGAGCTCGACGCCAGCCGGGTGATGGTGACCGGCGGCAGCTACGGCGGGTTCATGACGCTGGCGGTGGCCACCACCTACAACGACCGCGTCTGCTGCTCGCTCGACGTGGTGGGGATCAGCAACTTCAACACCTTCCTCAAGAACACCGAGGCGTACCGCCGCGACCTGCGCCGCGCGGAGTACGGCGACGAGCGCGACCCCGCCATGGCCCGCTTCTTCGACGAGACCGCGCCGCTGAACAACGCGGGAAGGATCAGCAAGCCGCTGTTCGTGGTGCAGGGCGGCAACGACCCGCGCGTGCCGCGGACGGAAGCGGAGCAGATGGTGGCGCGGGTGAAGCGGAACGGGAGCCCCGTGTGGTACCTGATGGCCCGCGACGAGGGCCACGGCTTCCGCAAGAAGGCCAACGTGGACTACCAGTTCTACGCCACCGTGATGTTCATGCGCCAGTTCCTGCTGGGCCAGCCGCAGGCGGCGGGGAACTGATCGTCTTCGGCTGACGATTCGGCTCGCTGAACTGCAACCGCAACGGCGGGTCACACGGAGTTTCAACGGAGCCGGCGAAAGACGAAGAGCCGCCCCCGATCACGGGGGACGGCTCTTTCGCTTTCGATCGACTGGGGGTCAGCTCCCCACCGGCGCAGCCGCGGCGACGGGGATCGCCACCGGCAGCGGCGCCGCGAGCACGGGCAGCGCCATCCGCGGGCAGCCGAAGCGGCGGCGGGCCCAGCGCGAAACGGGCGCCACGAACCGCTCCGTCGTCACGATCGAAAGCGTCAGCGTGGCGGCCAGATACCCTGCGTACACCAGCGCGCTGGCCGCGGTGGTGGGCCCCGGGTACCAGCCGGCGGCCTCCACCCAGGCGATGAACGGCAGGTGCAGCAGGAAGATGGCGATTCCCGCGTTCCCCAGCCGCTGCAGCGGCGGGCGCGACAGGAGCCGCGCCACCGCGCCGCCGTGGCCGCTCGCAAGCCCCACCAGGAGCAGCGCGAACACCGGCGCCAGCAGCCCGTTGTGCGCCACCGGCCGCGGCACCCGCCCGATCACCGCCAGCACCGCGCCCCACCCCGCCAGCGCGCCCGCCACCATCGCGGCCGAGGCGCGGCCAGACGGGGCAGGGCGCGACAGGAACCACTTCCCCAGCAGCATCCCGAACAGGAACTCGGGAAAGCGCATCACCGGAAACGAGAACAGGAAGCGCGTCCCCGCCGGCCCGGGGTGAGTGAACAGGAGGCACGGGATGGCGGAGAGCGCCCAGGCGACCCCCATCGCCAGCGGCAGCCGGCGCACGGGAACGGCGCGCAGCCGCTCCAGCAGCCAGGGGAACGCCGCGTACGCCAGCACCAGCAGCGAGATCGTCCACGCCGGGGTGTTCAGCACGTGCGCCAGGCTGGGGAACCACGCCTGCGTGCCGCTGACCCCCACCGCCAGCGGGAACCAGGTCTCGCCCCAGCCGTGCGTGCGCATCCACAGCGGCAGCACCAGCAGCTGCGAAAGCACGAACAGCGGGTAGATGCGCGACAGGCGCGCGGCCCAGAACTCCCGCCGCGGCACCGTCATCCGTCCGTCGCCGTCGCTGTAGACGTAGACCAGGATGAAGCCCGAGAGCACCAGCAGCAGCGTGGCGCTGGTGTACCCCGCGCCCACCGCCGCCAGCACGGGCGCGGGGAGCACCCGCGCGTGCACCGTGTGCTCCAGCATCACGTGCGCGGCGGCGAAGAAACGGAGGCCGTTGACCGCGGGAAGGACCGCCCGGCGGCCGCCGGATCGGAGGTGCTGCATCGGAATGAAGACGAGGAAACCGCGGTGAACTGCACGGAGGGAGCTACCCCGGCACATTAACGAGCAATGGCCCCTGAGTCCAGCTTCTCGTTACCGTCGGGCCACAAATCCGCCATCGCCGGCGGCGCTCAGGCCGTGGCGGCCTTCGGGGAGAGCGCTTCGCCGCGGTAGATGGGCCACGCGTCGCGCAGGTACAGCGCGAACGGGATCCACCAGACGAAGTCGTTGGTCAGGCAGAGCACCAGGGTGGACGCCGGCCACTGGCCGGTGGCGATCAGCCGCGCCAGCCCCACCGGCCCGAGCACCTTGCCCAGCAGCCCCACCGCGGCGACCGGGAAGCCGCGCTCCGGCGCCCGGGCCACCTCGAGGTAGAGGAAGCCGTAGACGCCAACGACCATTCCCAGGCAGGCGAAGATGGCGGGGTGGTTGAGCGCCGGCAGGCCCGAGAAGCGGAAGAGCCACTGCGGGTCGGCCGCGGCCCAGGCGCCCCAGGCCAGGTTGTACGCGCCGGCCAGCGCGAACACCGCGCGGTGCAGCCGGCGGCGCTCGATCAGGCTGGCGGACGTGCTCACCGCCCGGCCACCTTCAGCAGCCGGGTCCGCTTGCGCAGCGTGCGCAGCACCCCGTAGCCGATCACCGCGCCGCCGAACAGCGCCAGCCAGAACGGGTGCGGCTCCACGCGGTGGAGGAAGATCAGGTCCGACGCGGTGCGGATCACCATGAAGCTGGCGGCCAGCCCCAGGAACCCCGGGTACTCGGCGGCCAGCACGGCGCGCAGGGCGAACGGCAGGTCCGGGCGCACCCAGCGCGAGAAGTCGGGGAAGAAGGCGGGGGTGGCGGCCGCCCACTCCTTCCACTCGTCGCCGTGCTGCCGGCGGAGGAACTCCTCCTCGGCGTACATGATCCGCTCGTAGTAGATCCAGAAGAACGCGGCGGCCAGCACGGCGGCCGTCCACATCCGCGGGTACAGCGCCACGCCGGCCCACATCAGCGCGTTGCCCACGTAGAGCGGGTGGCGCACGATGGAGTACATCCCGGTGGTGTTGAGCCGCGAAGCCACCTGCGCCCGCCGGTTGCGCCCCGAGGTGCCGCGCGGCTTGGTGCCGATGGTGAGCGCCCGCACCAGCACGCCGGTCAGCGACAGCCCCACGCAGAGCGCGTCCCACCAGAAGTGCGGCGGCGACACGCGCGGGTCCGGCGCCCAGGGAAGGAGCGCCAGCACCAGCGCCAGCGGCACCAGGGGAAGCCAGCTGCGGTGCCGGAACAGCCACTGCCCCTGCCGGGCGAGCTCGTCTCTCAGTGCCATGCGAACCGGGTTGCTGCGGAAAACTGCGAAAGGAGTGGATACCCTCTACGGCACATCCAAGATCCCCTTTCCGGCGCCGCGGGGGCGTGGGGAGAACCCCGTGGCCGTGCAGGGAGCGGCGGCAGAAAAAAGCCCCCGCCGGCAGCGGAGCGGCGGGGTCTCTTGCGTTCGTGGACGCGCAATCTAACCGGTTTTCGCGCGCGGTAAAAGCCCTTGGGCGCCGCCGCCACGCCCCCGCCGCGCGTCCGGCCGGCGAAAGATCCGGCCGAACTGCTTTCACATAGAGCCACGGAGAACCCAGGGGACACGGAGAACTGCGGCTCGCTGCGGCTCCTCCGTGCCCCTGTGTTCTCCGTGGCTCTGTGGCTGTAACCCTCAGGCCTGTCGCCGCAAAGAATCGAGCGGATCCGGCAGGAGATTTTTGCGGCCGGTTTCGTGAACGATCGTACCCGGTGATCGACTTCACGCAGAGTCAGCAGAGGCAGCAGAGTCATACCGAATCCGGATTCGGTATCCAGCAGAGTCAGCAGAGTCAGCAGAGTCAGCAGAGTCAGCAGAGTCAGCAGAGCCGGCCCGGAGGAGCACGGGAACCACCGTCCTCCCCGCGGGCGCGGCCTTCCGCGCGAAGGTGGAACGACAGGACCCGGCAACGTGATGCGTTGCCGGGTCCTGTCGTTTGCGGCACCGCGGGCGGACGCGCCGTGCCGTGCCAGGGTCGGCGGGAGAGGGGAGGCCGGCGCCCGGACCGGTCCCGGGCGCGACGCGTCCGGGCGAACACGGCGGCGGCGGTGCCGGGGTTCCGTTACCAAGGGAGAATCGGAAAAACGGTGCGCCCCGCACGCCACGCCGCGGGTGGGGGGAGCACCCATGGTCCCCTTGGAATGGCTCTCCGACAATGGAATCCACCGGCCCCTCCCCCCGGAACGCGCGTCCCCAGATCCGCACCCGGTTCCGGCCCGCGCGGGCGCGGTGAGCCCGCGCGACTCCGCACCCGAAGGGCCCGGTTCGCTCCTGGCCCTGGGACTCCTTGCCCAGGCCGGAAACGCGCGGGCGCTCGACCGCCTGCTGCGGCGCGTGGAGGGCCCCGTGTACCGCTACCTGGTCCGCCGGCTCGTGGCCGCGCCCGACGCCGAGGACCTTGCCCGCGACCTGTGCCAGGACGCGCTGATCCGCACCGCGGCCGGCCTGGAGCGCTGCACCTTCGCCAGCGACGGGCGGCTGCTGGCGTGGGTGCTCACCATCGCGCGCAACGTGCTGCTCGACCACCTGCGCCAGGCCCGCGGCCGCGCCGAGGTGCGCGGCGACCCCCGCTGGGTGCTCTCCGCGGCCACCGAGCCGCCGCCCGGTGACGACGCCGCCCCGCCGCGCGCGCTGGAGACCTTCGCCGCCGAGGCGCTGGCCGACCTGCCCGAGGGCACCGCCGAACTGCTGCGCCTGCGGCTGGTGGCGGGGCGCAGCTGGAAGGAAGTGGGCGATGCGCTGGGGATCGCCCAGAGCGCGGCCAAGCGCCGGTTCCAGCGTGCCCAGGCGGCGCTGCGGCGCCGGATCCTGGCGCGGGTGGAGGCGCTGCCCCCCGAGGCGCGCCGCACGGCCGCGCTGCGGCGGGTGCAGCCGGGCGCCGCCCCGCCCGGCGGTGCCGCCTTTCGTTCCCCTGGTGCCGAGCCTGCCCGGGCAGCCCACTGCCGCTGCCGGCGCCCCGCTCCCCCCCATCCCGAGACGCCGGAATGAGCCCCCTGGCCCCGATCGCCGTGCCCGACTGCGACCTGCTGCTGATCGTGCCGCCCTTCGCGCCGATCTACGGCCCCTCGCTGGCGGCCCACCTGCTGCAGGCCGGCGCGCGGCGCGCCGGGGTGCGCGCCGCGGTGCTCTACGCCAACCTGCACTTTGCCGGGCGGCTGGGCACGCCCCGCTACGAGGCGGTCCGCGAGGCTCCCTTCTACGCCCTGGCGGGCGAGCGCGTGTTCGCCCGCGCCGCGTTCGGCGGCCCCGCGCTGGGGCGCCGCCACGACCGCATCTACGACCCGCGGGTGCTGGTGGGCCGCCACGGCCACATCGGGGTGGACGGCGCCGCGGTGGCGTGCCCGTCGCTGGCCGACCTCCTCCACGCCGAGGCGCTGGCGGGCCCCTGGTGCGACGAGCTGGCCGCGGCCGTGGCGGCGGCCGGGCCGCGGGTGGTGGGCGCCACCACCACCTTCGAGCAGACCTCGGCCGCCGTGGCCCTGCTGGCGGCGGTGAAGCGGCGCGCCCCCGCCACCGTGGCCGTGCTGGGCGGCGCCAACTGCGAGGGCGAGATGGCCGAGGGGATCCGCTCGCTGCGGGCCCCGGTCGACTACGTGTTCTCGGGCGAGAGCGACACCTCGTTCCCCGCCTTCCTGGCCGAGCTCATGGCCGGCCGGGCGCCGGCCGGGCCGGTGGTGCGCGGCAGCCCCTGCCACGACCTGGACGCGCTCGCGCCCCCCCGCTTCGACGAGTACTTCGCGCAGCTGGAGGCGTTCGTCCCCGCCGGCGAGCGCCCCGCCGAGAGCTGGCTGCCATACGAGACCAGCCGCGGCTGCTGGTGGGGGCAGCGGCACCACTGCACCTTCTGCGGCCTCAACGGCCTGGGGATCGGGTTCCGCGAAAAGTCGCCGCAGCACGTGGTGGACGAGCTGGGCGGGCTGGTGCGCCACCACGGCGCGCGGCGGGTGTTCATGATGGACAACATCATGCCGCACGGGTACTTCGGCTCGCTCCTCCCCCGGCTGGAGCGGGAGCTGCCGGGGCTGCACGTGTTCTACGAGCAGAAGGCCAACCTGACGCTGGAGAAGGTGCGGCTGCTGCACGCCGCGGGGGTGCGCGAGATCCAGCCGGGGATCGAGGCGCTCTCCACCACCATGCTGCGGCGGATGGACAAGGGGGTGCACGCCTGGCAGAACGTGGCGCTGCTGCGCTACGCCCGCGCGGTGGGGATGACCCTGCACTGGAACCTGCTCTGGGGGTTCCCCGGCGAGGGGGTGGAGGAGTTCCACGAGACCGCGGCGCTCCTTCCCCTGCTGCGGCACCTGCAGCCGCCCGGCGGGCTCAACCACCTGAGCATCGACCGCTTCAGCCCCTACTTCGACCGGCCCGAGGCGTACGGGATCGCCGAGCTGCGCCCCTTCGCCACCTACGCCGACGTCTTCCCCCCGCACGCCGACGTGCGGCGGCTGGCCTACCACTTCGTGGGCGACTACCAGAGCGCCCTGTACGGCGCGCCCGGGCTGCTGGCGCGGCTGTACGCCGAGTGCGCGCGCTGGCACGCCGCCTGGCGCGCGCGCGAGGCGCCGGTGCTGCACGTGCGCCCGGTGTTCGGGCGCTGGCACCAGCTGACCGACACGCGCGGCCTGTCCGCCGCCGAGCCGGTGCGGGTGCTGGGCCCGCGGGAGGTGCGCGCCGCGCTGGTGCCCGGGGCGTTCGCGCCCGGCGCGGGCGACGACTGGATGGTGGAGCAGGGGGTGGTGGCCGCGATCGACGGCCGCTGGGTGCCCCTGGCCACCGCCGACCCCGCCCTGCTGGCCGAGCTCGAAGCCGAGCGGCCCGCCGGCCGCGCCGCCGCGCCCGCGCCCGCGCGCGCCCTCCCGGTGCTGCACGCGGCGCCCGCGCCCGGATGATTCGCGGCGACCCTTGAGCGTATGCCGGGCGGCGCGGGGGCGCGGCCGCCCGGCCATCCATCCTTGCGCGCCCCGTCCACGACATTCTTTCCAAGGGAGACACCATGGCCAACTCCACCCCGCAGTATCCCGATCCCGAGACCTTCGAGAACGTCTGGGCGCAGCTGGTCTCCAGCTCGTGGAGCGATCCCGCGCTCAAGCAGCAGCTGCAGAACGACCCCACCGCCGCGCTGTCGCAGAAGGGGGTGAAGTTCCCCGCCAGCGTGAAGGTGAAGGCCCAGGACGGCGCCTCGGGCGTGACCGTGGTGCTGCCGCTGCCCAACCAGCCGGCCAGGATCGGCGAGGCCCGCCTGGACGCCTCGGCCGACGACGACGGCGGGAGCGTGACGCTGTCGTGCAGCTGCTGCTGCAGCTGCTGACCCCGGCCCGGGGCGCGGGGGGCCGACCGTACCCCCCGCGCACCCGGTGGCGGGGCCTTCCGCCGCGAGGGCACTCGCGTGGTGGAACCCGGCCTTCCCCGGCAGGCGGGCGCCCGGGCGTGCCGACGTCTGCGCCGCCGCCATCCCGCAACGACCCTTTTCCACAGGAGCCACCATGGCCAGCTCCACCCCGCAGTACCCCAACCCCGAGACCGTCCAGGAGGTGTGGGGCCAGCTCGCCTCCGCCGCATCGGGCGACGCGGCGCTCCGGCAGCAGCTGCTGAGCGACCCCGCCGCGGCGCTGTCGAAGAAGGGGGTGACGTTCCCCTCCACCGTGCGCGTGAAGACCCAGGCCGGCGCGTCCGGCGTGACGATGGAGCTCCCGCTGCCGAACCGGCCGGCCCAGCTGGGCGAGGCCCGCCTGGACGCCAGCGCCCCCAGCGTGGCGGTGTGCTCCAGCTGCTGCTGCAGCTGCTGACACACCCTGCCGCCCGAGCGCGGGGGCCCGCCTCCCGCGCTCGCCCTCGACCCCCTCACCCGACCCCGCACCCCATGGATCTGGCCCGTCCCACGCTGCGCGCCCACTTCCGCGCCGAGGTCATGGACGAGCGGCACGTGCTGCTCCTGGCCGAGAACGGCGAACACCTGCTCACCGGCGAGGTCTACGCCCGCCTGGCCCCCCTCCTCGACGGGACCCGCTCGCTGGCCGAGCTGGTGCGCGAGGCGCGCGAGCGCGCCACCCCGGCCGAGGTGCACTACGCGGTGGGCCGCCTCTCGGCCGGGGGATACGTGCGCGAGGCCGCTCCCGCGCTGGACGCGGGCGCCCAGGCGTTCTGGGACGCGCTGGGCGCCGACCCCGCCGCCGCGGCCGCGCGGCTGGCCGGCGCCACGGCCACGGTGTCGGCGCTGGGCACCGCGCCGGGGACGGCGGTGCGCGACGCGCTGCGGGCGCTGGGGGTGCGGGTGCGCACCCGCGGCGCCGCCGACCTGTCGGTGGTGCTGGTGGACGACTACCTGCGCCCCGCCCTGGCCGCGGCCAACCGCCGCGCGCTGCGGCTGGGGCAGCCGTGGCTGCTGGCCCGCCCGGCCGGGGTGGCTCCCTGGATCGGGCCGCTCTTCGTCCCCGGCCGCACCGCGTGCTGGCGCTGCCTGGCCGACCGGCTGGAGGGGAACCGCGCGGTGGCCGGCCTGGTGCGCCGCAGCCGCGGGCTGGGCGAGCCGGTGTTCCCCCCCGCGGCGGCCCTGGGCCCCGTCACCGGCGCTGCGGCGCACCTGGTGGCCACGCAGGTGGCGCGCTGGCTGGCGCTGGGCCACGGCGACCCGCTCACCGGCGGGGTGGCCGTGCTCGACCCGCTGCGCCTTTCCCTGACCCACCACCCGCTGCGCCGCCGCCCGCAGTGCCCCGAGTGCGGCGCGCCCCGCCGCGAGGCCGAGCCGCTGGTGCTGCGCCCCTGCCCCGCGCGCTACTCGCGCGAGTCGGGGCACCGCGCCCAGGCCCCGGCCGAAACGCTGGAGCGGCTGGGGCACCTGGTGAGCCCGATCACCGGGGTGGTCGCGGGGCTGGCGCGCACCTCGCCGGCCGGGGCGGAGGTGGCGCCAGTGTACGTGGCCGGGCGCAACACCGCCAAGGCCACCGACGACCTGCACTTCCTGCGCAACAACTTCCGCGGGCACAGCGGGGGGAAGGGGGTGAGCGACGCGCAGGCCCGGGCCAGCGCGCTGTGCGAGGCGGTGGAGCGGCACTGCGGCGTCTTCCAGGGCGACGAGCCGCGCCGCCGCGCCACCCTGGCGGCGCTGGGCGACGCGGGGGTGCACCCCAACGCCAGCATGCTCTTCAGCGACGCGCAGTACGACGGGCGCGAGGGGTGGAACGCGCGCTACGGCAAGAGCTACCAGTGGGTGCCGCGCCGCTTCGACCCGGGTGCCGCGGTGGAGTGGTCGCCCCTGTGGTCGCTGGGCGAGGGGCGCTGGAAGTACCTCCCCACCGCGCTCTGCTACTACGGCTACCGCATGCCCGCGGTCGAGCGCTTCGCCTGGGCCGACTCCAACGGCTGCGCCGCGGGGAACACCCGCGAGGAGGCGATCCTGCAGGGCTTCCTGGAGCTGGTGGAGCGCGACGCGGTGGCGGTGTGGTGGTACAACCGGCTTCCCCGCCCCGCGGTGGAGCTGGAGAGCTTCGCCGACCCCTACTTCGCCGAGGTGCGCGCCTACTACCGCTCGCTCGGCCGCGACCTGTGGGTGCTGGACCTGACCGCCGACCTGGGGGTGCCGGTGTTCGCGGCGGTGTCGGCGCGCGCCGGCGCGCACCCCCCCGACCTGATCCTGGGCTTCGGCGCGCACCTGGACCCGGCCATCGCCGCGCAGCGGGCGGTGACCGAGGCCAACCAGTTCCTTCCCGTGGTCCTCCCCCGCCACGCCGACCCGCCTGCGCCCTACCGCACCGACGACGAGGAGGCGCTGGCCTGGCTCACCGGCTCCACCCTGGCTAACCGCCGCTTCCTAGCCCCCGACCCCGGGGCGCCCGCGCGCCGCGCGGGCGACTTTCCCCACGCCGCCGCGGGCGACATCGCCGACGACGTGCGCCGGCTGGTGGCGCTCGCCGCCGAACGGGGGATGGACACGCTGGTGCTGGACCAGAGCCGCCCCGACATCGAGCTGGCGGTGGTGAAGGTGGTGGTGCCCGGGCTGCGCCACTTCTGGGCCCGCTTCGCCCCCGGCCGGCTGTACGAGGTGCCGGTGCGGCAGGGGTGGCTCCCCGCCCCGCTGGCCGAAGCGCAGCTCAACCCTGTGCCGGTGTTCTTCTAGCCATGCCCCTCCTCCTTTCGATCGACCCCGCCGTGCGCACCGAGGACGGCGCCGGCGGCGGCCCGGTGCTGCGCCGCCCCGGCGGCACCCTGGCCGCCCCGGCCGGGCCGGGGCTGGCGGAGGCGCTGCGCCGCCTGGCCGGCGGCCCGGCCACCGAGGCCGAGCTGGCCGCCTGCGTGCGCCGCGCCGCCGGGGCCGCGGCGCTCCCGGCGCTCTTCTACCACCTGCGGGTGTGGGCCGCGCACGGGTGGCTGGGCTACGCCGTGGCCGACGAGGGCCGGGTGCTGGCCACCGCCCGCCACGTGTCGCCGCACCTGGCGCTGGCCACCGACCCCGCCGCGCCCCAGGCGGCGCTGCGGCTGTCGCGCTTCGCCCTGCTGCGCGCCGACGGCGGCCGGCCCTGGCTCGAGTCGCCCCGCTCGCCGCTGCGGGTATGCCTGGAAGACCCCGCGGCGGTGGCCGCAGTGGCGCAGCTGGCCAGCCCCGCCACCCCGGAGGCGGTGGCGCGGCACGCGGGGGTGGGCGGCGAAGCCGCCGCCCAGCTGCTGGGGCTGCTGCGCGGAGCGGCGCTGGCGGTGGACGCCGGCGGCGGCGAACCCTCGCCCGAGGATACCGACCCGGCGCTGGCGCACTGGGAGTTCCACGACCTCCTCTTCCACGCGCGCAGCCGGATGGGGCGGCAGGCGGGGGGCTACGGCGGCACCTACCGCCTGGAGGGCCGCTTTCCCCCGCTCCCGGCGGTGCGGCCGCGCCCCGCCGGGCCCGCCGTGCCCCTCCCCCGCCCCGACCTGGAGCGCCTGCTGCGCGACGACGTGCCCTTCACCCGGGTGCTGGAGGAGCGCCGCTCGGTGCGCGACGGCGGCGCGCGCGTGATCACGCTGGCCCAGGTGGGCGAGCTCCTCTTCCGCGCGGCGCGGGTGCGGCGGGTGATCCCCACGCCGCGCGGCGAGCTGAGCAGCCGCCCCTACCCCGGCGGCGGCGCCTGCCACGAGCTGGAGCTGTACCTGGCGGTGGGCGCCTGCCAGGGGGTGGAGCCGGGGCTGTACCACTACTGCCCGCTGGAGCACCGCCTGACCGGGGTGGCCGGGGGCGACCCCGCGGCCGTGCAGGGGCTGCTGCGCGACTCGGCGATCGTGGCCCACGGGTCGCCCCCGGCGCAGGTGCTGGTGGTGGTGGCCGCGCGCTTCGCGCGGGTGGCGTGGAAGTACGAGTCGATGGCCTACGCCCTGGTGCTCAAGGACGCGGGCGTGCTGATCCAGACGCTGTACCTGGTGGCCACCGCCATGGGGCTGGCGCCCTGCGCCCTGGGCGGCGGCGACCCCGACCTGTTCGCCCGCGCCGCGGGCACCGACTACTACGCCGAGAGCTCGGTGGCCGAGCTGCGCCTGGGCGCGTGCTGACGCGCCCGCCGGCCACCCCTCCCTCACCCACCCGGAGCCTGCCGCATGGAGTTCGGAATCTCGTTCCTTCCCGACGCCGACCCCGCGCTCCGCGCGCCGGCCGACTACTTCGCAGGCGCGCTGGAGCTGGCGGCGATGGCCGACGCGGGGGTCTGCGGGCGGTCAAGATGACCGAGCACTACCTGCATCCGTACGGCGGCTACTGCCCCGCCCCCCTCGCCTTCCTGGCGGCGGTGGCGGCGCGCACCCGGCGCGTGCGGCTGGTGACGGGGTGCATCCTCCCCGCCTTTCACCACCCGCTGCGGATCGCCTCCGAGGCGGCGATGGTCGACGCGCTGAGCGAAGGGCGCCTGGAGGTGGGGTTCGCCCGCGCCTACCTGCCGTACGAGTTCGCCGCCTTCGGGGTGCCGCTGGACCAGAGCCGGGCCCGCTTCGAGGCCACCGTGGACGCCGTGGTGCGGCTGTGGAGCGAGCCCGGGGTGAGCGTGGAAACGCCCTTCTTCCGCCTGGCGGCCGCCACCAGCCTCCCCCGGCCCACCCAGAGCCCCCACCCGCCGGTGTGGTGCGCCGCGGTGCGCACCCCCGGGAGCTTCGAGTGGGCGGGGCGGCGCGGCTTCGGGCTGCTGGTGAACGCGCTGCGCTCGCCCGACCACGCGCTCCCGGAGCTGATCGCCGCCTACCGCCGGGCGTACCGCGAGCACCACCCGCACGCGCCGGGCGGCGGGCGGGTGGCCATCAGCCTGCCGCTGTACCTGGCCCGGAGCGACGCCCGGGCCGCGCGCGAGAGCGACGCGTACCTGCGGCGCTACCTGGCGGTGTGGGCCGACGCGGCCGGCGCCTGGGACGGCGTGGAGGGGAAGGACTACCCGGGATACACGGGGATGGCCGCCTTCCTCCGCGCGGCCTCGCCGCAGGCCATGCGCCGCGAGCGGAGCGCCGTGGTGGGCTCGCCCGCCCGGGTGCGCGAGGTGGCGCGGTGGCTGGGCGAGGCAGTGGGAGTGGACGAGGTGCTGTGGCAGGTGGACGTGGGCTCCATGCCGCGCGAGCTCGCGGCGCGCAGCCTGGCCCTCTTCCTGGACGAGGTCCTCCCGCACCTGTGACCTCCTGGACCGGGCACGCTCCGGCCCGGGAGCAGGTGCGGCCCCCGCCACGCGGGGGAGGGTGCCGCGTTTCGTTCACAGGGGGAGGAGCGCGCGCGTGCCCACGCCGGTTCATTCATCCCGCCCCAACCTTCCCGAAAGAGGCGACCATGCTCGACATCCTGAAGCGCGGCACCGTTCCCCTGGGCGGCCAGACCTGGGAGTACCACGGCGACACCGGCGACGGCACCATCTTCTACGTGACCCCGCAGCCGGCGTGGGCCACGCGCGACGGGCTCCCCGAGATCCAGCTGGTGGAATACGAGACCAGCGACGAGCTGAACGGGAGCGGGTACTGCACCCTGTCGGTGGAGCTGGCGGTGAGCGACGCCGCGCTGGAGGCGATCCGGGGCGACATCCAGCAGCGCTTCGGGGTGGAGAGCCCGCGCTTCCTGACCCTCCCCTTCCAGACCGGGACGGTGGTGAGCCTGACCTATCCCGACGGCGAGGGGGGCACCACCGGCGTGCAGGCCGACGGGACCGACTTCGGCGGCAACGCGGCGATCTTCCAGCTCCCCCTGGGCGCCGACCAGATGAAGACGATCCGCTCCACGCTGGCCGGCCTGGGGAGCGGGCCCTTCGAGGTGGAGTACAGCATCGTGGTGCCGGGGCAGGTCCCGGCGGTCACCATGGAGCTCTCCTTCGACTCGCAGACGGCCTTCGAGTACGAGGTGGCGGCGCAGGAGCACACGCACTGGGCCAGCTCGTCCACCTACACCTACGACGTCACCGAGCTGCTGTCGCAGTCGAACGCCGCCCGGGTGGAGGTGACCCGCACCGACCCCAGGCTCTCGGACGACGCCGTCGCCCGCCTGACCGACCTGGGGCAGGCGATGATCGCCAGCCTGGTGTCGCAGCAGGTGCAGCGGGCGGTGCAGCTGCAGCACGACGCGGGCGGCTCGCAGCCGTTCAGCATCAGCCAGGTGGCCTCGTTCCGCGAAAGCTACCAGGAGAGCGAGGTGATCCTGTGGCGGCTGCAGCCGCAGGCCATCCTCCCCAGCTTCGGCGACCTGGGGCTGACCCCCGGCCAGATCGGCGCGCTGCAGCCCACGGTGGACAAGCGGCAGTTCGTGACCCAGGTGACGCCGCAGTGCCGCTTCGCCAGCAGCGCCGACGCCACGCCGCACGACGACATCGAGCCGGACGGCGGCTCCTCGTTCCTTTCCGGGGTGCGCACGCTGTCCAGCCTGGACGTGACCATCTTCTACCCCACCCTGCGGGCCGCGGAAGACCGCACCCACACCTTCACCGACAACACCCCCGTCACCTGGCAGGGCGACTGGGACGGCGCGGCGGGCGGAACGTACACGCTGGGCTACGTGGCCAACTACGCCGACGGCACCCGGGTGTCGGGGAAGGTGGAGAGCCTGGACGACGCCGCCTACACCCTGGGGCTGGCCGACATCGGCACCCTCAACGTCACCTTCGACGCCTCGCGCTTCTTCACCTCGAGCGCGGGGCCGCTGGTGGAGGAGGTGACGGTGGACCTGGTCTTCAACCTCCCGCAGGAGCCGCCCTTCCTCGAGTCGGCCACGCTGGTGGCGGGAAGCGCGCAGCACACCTTCTCCAGCGTCTTCGCCGGGCCGCTGGAGGCCGGCTACTTCTATACCGTCACCTACGGGTTCGTGCCCGGCGCCAAGGCCAACCCGTACACCTCCGACGCCAAGAGCCAGAACGGGCAGTGGGTGCGCCTGGAGGAGCCCGACTCCCGGCAGGCCATGAACGTGGTGGTGGAGATCGAGCCGAAGGACCCGGGCGGGGCCACCGTGATCGAGGCCGACATCAACTTCTACTACAACGGGAAGCCCTACTTTCCCGACATCCCCGCCAGCCGCGACCTGCCGCGGCCCATGGCGAACAGCCCGATCCAGCTGAACTTCCCCGACGACTCGGGGAAGGCGGCGCAGATGCAGCAGGTGACCTTCTTCGCCAACAGCAAGGTGACGCCGGTGACGGTGAGCGCCACCGTGCTCACCAGCGCCTTCGACACCATCCAGATCGGGCCCTTCGACTTCACCCCGCAGGTGATCCCCCTGATGCCGATCAGCCCGTCGAAGCAGTTCGCGGTGATCGGCGCCGACCCCGCGATCGTGGACTGGACCAGCCAGCCGCTCACCGGGATCACCGTGGACGTGACCGAGGTGCGCTACACGCTGGACGGGAACCAGGTGAAGACCGGCACCCCCACGCCGGCGCAGCGGATCGGCTGGGACACTCCCACCAGCCAGGCGTATGCCGTCCAGTTCGTGGTGACCGGGCTCCCCAACGGCTACACCGCGCTGGAGTTCGACTGGTACGCGGAGTACGTGTACCAGAGCGGCACCCGGTACGCCACGGGGACCCAGCGGAGCACGCTGCTGGCGCTCCCCCCGCGCGCCACCGACCCCGCGCCGCCGCCGGCCCGGTGAGCGCGCCCCGGGTGGCGCGGGGCGGCGCGCTCCTCCCGCTCGCGCTGCGGCGCGCGCTGCGGCTGGCCGGGCGCCACGCCCCGGCCGAGGCCGCCGCTGCGCGCGCCGCCCTGCGGGTGGCGCTGGCTCCCCTGCTGCGGGCGGCGGGCGACCCGGCGTGCTGGGGGCTGAGCCTGCTTACCGACGGCGGATACCCGTGCGAGCTCGCCTTCACCACGCGCGGCGGCGGGGTGCGCTACACGGTGGAGGTGGCCCCGCCCCGCCAGCCGCCGCACGGACGGCTGGACCAGGCGCGGCGGGTGGTGGAGCGGCTGGGCGGGGCGGTGGCCGACCCCGGCGCCCTGGCCGGGCTGCGGCGGGTGCAGGCCGCCGGCGGGCTGCGCTACGGCGCCTGGCTGGGGGTGCGCCACCACGGCGGGGAGACCGCCTTCAAGGTGTACGCCGAGGTGCCGCCGGGGGGGAGAGAGGCCGCGCTCGCCCTGCTGGAAGGCGGGCTGCGCCGGCCGGTGGGGGTGGCGGGGCGGCCGGCGGAGCCGCGGATGATCGGCTGGAACCCCGCCACCGGCGAGACCGAGTTCTACTTCGGCGTGCGCGGGCTGCGCCCGTGGGAGATCCCGGCGCTGCTGGACCCCGCCGGCCTGGCCCGGCGCGGGCCGGAGGTGCTCCGGCTGCTCCAGGCCGCCTGCGCCCGGCCGATCCACCCGCGGCTCCCCGGCGCGGAGCACGGCTTCAGCTACGCCCTGGGGCCCGGCTCCGTCTCCTTCACCTTCTACGCCTTCGCCGGGGCGCTCTTCGGCGACGACGCGCGCGCCCGCCGCCGTCTGCTGGCGCTGTTCGCCGCGCTGGACGCGCCGGCGGAGCCGTACCGCCAGATCAGCGCCCCCGTGGCGCGGCACCGCGGGCGCTGGATGCACCACGGGCTCTTCGGGGTGACGGTGGGGCCCGCCGGGCCGCCCGCCGCGCACGTCGGCTTGCGCCCGCCGGGAGGCTCGCCGCATGGCTGACCTGGCCGCCGCGATCTGCGCCCTGCAGTCGCCCGGGGGATGCTTCCTTTCCTCCGTCCGGCTCCCCTGGGGCGCGGTGGAAGACCGCAACTGCTTCGTCACCGGGCTGGTGCTGCGCGAGCTGGCCGGTGCGAGCGACCCGCGGCTGGACGAGGCGCGCCGGCGGGCGTCCGCCTTCCTGCTGCGCGGCCGGCACCCCGGCCACCCGTGCCTCTTCTCCTTCTATCCCCACCGCGCGCACCCCTTCTGGATGCGGCGCGCCCTGTACCCCGACGCCGACGACACCGCGGTGGTCGTGCGCGAGCTGGTGCGCGCCGGCCACTGCCCGCCCCGGGCGCTGGACCAGGCGGCCGAGCGCTTCGCGCGGCACCGCGCCACCGGCGTTCGCGCCCGGCGCCCGGACCGTCGCTGGCGGCGCCCGGGGGTGTTCCTCACCTGGCTCACCACCGCAGACGTGCCCAACCCGGTGGACTGCTGCGTGAACACCAACGTGCTCGCGCTGCTGGCCGCCGCCGGCCGCACCGGCGCGGACGGCTACGCGGCCGCCTGCGCCATGGTGTGCGACGCGGCCGAGCTGGCGGCGGCGCGGCCCGGGTGGAGCCGCGAGTTCACGCCGTACTATCCGGACCCCCGCGAGTGGTGCCACGCGCTGGAGCACGCGGTCGCGGCCGGCGCGCGCGAGGTGGCCCCCGCGCTCGAGGCGCTGCGCTCGCGGCGGGCGGCCGACCCCCCCGGCCCCGCGCTCCTCTGCTGCGACGAGCCGGGCGCCATCGTCTGGACCGCCGAGGTCCTTGCCCTGGCCCGCCGGCTGGCGGCGCCCGCCGGACGGGGCGAAGCGCGGGCGGCCTGATACGAGATCCCGGATTCCGCCCGTGGTCCGTCCGCTCCGCCCCGGACCGGCGGGCGGTACACACCGACGTCCTTCAGGGAGGCAGCGATGGCGGGGATCCTCGACGCGGCGAGCCAGTCGGCCTATACGGACCCCGACGGCGGCGAGTGGACGTACTACCGCGACCACGACGACCCGTCCGTCTTCTACGTGATGCCGGTCCCCGCGTTCTCCACGCAGAGCGGCGTTCCCCAGTTCCACCTGACCGAGTACGTGGACGCGAAGGGGAGCTTCCTTTCGGCCCAGCTCCAGCTTGCGACCCTGCTGGGCGTGCCGGACACGGTGGCGCGGGGGGTGGCGGGGGCGCTGCGGCAGCAGGGGGTGGCGGCGCCGCGCGCGCAGGCGATGCCCTTCATCGACGTGGAGGACGGCGGCGCGGCGGACCCCAACCGCGCCTTCCTCTCCTACGCCGACGCCGGGGGGACGGTGAGCCGCTCGGTGCAGACCGTTCCCTCGCTGGGCGGGAGCCAGACCGCCGTGTTCCACGTGGACGACCTGGCCGAGGGAGAGGCGCGCTTCCTCCGCGCCTACTTCGGGGGCGACCCGAACGCGGGGAGGGCGCAGGTGGTGTACCGCCTCACCGCCTGGGCCCGGCTGGGGCCGCTGACGGCGCGGGTCCGCTTCGACGCCCGGGCGGCGTACGACTACCAGCGCACCTACCGCTGGGTGCGCTAGCGCCCTTCCTCTTCCTCCTGGCAAATCAGGGAAAAACCTGGTTCATCGCGGAATGGGTTGCAGCAGGTCTCCTGCTCGCTCGCACCGACCCCGTCGGCGAGTGGCTGCAGGCGGGGCTCGCGCTGAGGATCGAAATTTTTTTGCAGAGACCCCCTCCGACCCCGCGGCCGTCTCGGAAGGCCCGGCTGTCTCAACGGATCGATCAGGGGATCACGAGGCGAGTCCGCCCGTCGTGCACGTCCCGCGCATCGATGGCTCGATGGCAATCGTTCGCCGCATCCTCGCAGGCTGCAGAGACGCGCGTGGGACAGGAAAGGCCCGATTCCCCCTGATGACGCAGTGGACGAAGCCTTCAGGCGCGGACGACGGGATGAAGGACGGAAGCGGGTGTTCCTGCGCAACGTTCGATACTCAGCGCATTCCGAGCCTGCATCCACTCGTCGACGAGCACCGGTGCGATCAGGTTGCAGCCGAATCGACGAAGCACCAGAAACTTGCCTGGGGTGGTGTGTGGTGGTTGTTCGTCGACGATTCACCCCGGATCTGGTATCACCCCACGCGGAGACCTCGTCCATGCCCGTGCTCTTCCACCAGAACATGCGCACCTACGGCGGCGCGGCGGGCCCGCGCAACACCGCGTACTTCGGCGGGGGCGCGGGAGGGGCCGGGGCACTGGCCGCCGTCGCCGCCGGGGTGGGGGGCGCCGGGCCGGTGGCGGTGGCGGGCTTCACCGAGATCGTCAACAACCTGGCCTCGGTGGCGGGGCTCACCGCCTGCTGCGCCTCGCTGGGGATCCACTTCGCGGGGAGCGTGGCGTGCGGGATCACCGCGCTGGCCCGCGGCCCCGAGTACATCGGGCTGGGGGTGAACGCCGCGTGGCCGCTGCTCACCGTGGGCCGCGTCCTCTTCGGGCGGGGGGCCGGCGGGGGGATGCAGCTCTTCCACCAGCGCGCCGCCACCGCCGGCGCCCTCGACGCCCTGGGCTTCCCGTTCGGGATGTCCGCCGACTACCGGGGGCTGGTGTACCTGGTGGCCACCCACCCGGGCGTGGGAAACGTGGCGGTCGGCTTTCTCCACAACCTGTTCACCCTGCAGGCGCAGCGCATCCTGGTGGCCGGCCAGCTGGGGAACCTGATGAATGCCATGGGAGCCGCGGCCGGCGGCCTGGGAGCGGTGGCGGGGATCGTCGCCCGCTACGTGGGGGGAGACTTCAACGTGGCCCCGCTCGACCCCCGCGGCGGGTTCCCCGCCCATTCCGCCGTCCCCGCGGCCTATCCCCACGGCGGGGTTCCCGGCGGCACCACCTGGAGCGGCAACACCTACGACTACTGGTACTCGTCCATCGCCGGGGCCGCGCCCGCCGGCCTGGTCGCCCCGGTGCCCGCCGCGTACGCCGACACGCTCGACAAGCCGCCGCGCGCCCCCGGACTGATGTCCGACCACGCCGCGGTCACGCTGCAAATCAGCTGATCCGCCGCCCCGTCCCACCACCCCTCCGCGGAGAGAGAGAAGACGCCATGGCGCAGGTCACGCTGATGAGCTGGAACCTGGGGGCGCTGGACGCCGCCCGCGCGAGCCAGGCCGGGATGGCGTACGTCCAGTACCTCGCCTCGGCGATGGAGGTGGGGAAGGTGGCCCTCGCCGCCTTCTCCGGGATCCGCTCCGACCTGGGCGAGCAGCTGGGCGCCGCGCTGGCCATGGAGCTGTACAACCGCGGCCAGGGCCAGGCGAGCTGGAACCACCTGGCCTGCCCGCCGCTGGGCGCCGGGCGCGGCGAGCAGTACCTCTTCGTCTGGAACCTGGCGGCGATCGAGGCCAGGCCCTTCCCGGGGACGACGGACTACTGGCAGTGGGACTACCCGCTTCCCGGCGGCCAGGAGGGCGTGTACGGCTTTCCCCGGTCCACCGGGCAGTCGTCCGACCTGCCGCCCATGCGCATGCTCTTTCGCCCGGCGGGCTCGGAGAAGCTGGTCTCGGTGGCCATTTTCGACGGGCCCGACTGGCTGCTGGGCGACGCCGCGGGGGTGGCGGCCCAGGCGGCGTGCGGCAACCTGGCCATCATCCCCGACTTCGACCAGGGCGACGGCGGGGTGATCATGGGGACCTTCCACGTTCCCCACGACGACGACGTGAGCGTGGCCGGCTCCAACGGCGCGGCGGTCTTCGCGGCCCTGGCCGGTCCCGGCGGCAAGTACGTGCAGGCGATCCGCAACACCCGCAGCGTGCTCGCCGACCAGCCCCTGGTGGCCATCACCCTGGAAGACGCCGAGCCGCAGTCCGCCGACACCCTCTTCTTCCGCGCCGACGGGCCGGGGAACGGGGTGGCGTGCGCGAGCGCGGGGATCGCCGACCTGCTGCGCGACGCGCTGGGAACCATGGACGACCAGGGGAACTTCGCCGCCGCGCCGATGGGGCTCCCGCTGGCCCTGGTCGAGGCGGCCGCGGCCGGGGCCGACGGGGTCAGCGCCGGGCCCGACGGGAGCTACGGCAAGCTGGACGACGCCTTCGCGGTGTACCGCGCCCTGGTGGGCGACCACCTCCCCGCCCTGGTCACCCTCACCTGCTGAACCGCGTCCGCGCCGCGGGCTCCCTCCCGCCGCTGCGTCCGCTTCCTCCCGGAGCGACCCATGAGCCCAGCAGACCCGCCCCAGGCCGGCACGCCGATCGACTTCGCGCGGCTGCGGAACATGGTGGACGCCCAGTACGACGCGCGGGCGGGCACCTTCCGCTTCGACCCCGCCCCCTTCGGCTCGCCCGCCATCGGCGGCCTGCTGGCCGGCGTCGCCGCGCCGGCCGGGTGGACGCTCACCGCGGTGGCCGCCGCGCCGCGGGCCGACGAGGAGACCGGCACCGTCACCGTGGCCGGCCGCTGCGAAGCGTTCTACGGGGTAGCCGGCGCGCCGCTCACCCTGGTCTTCTTCGTGGACGGATCCGGCGCCGCGCAGCTGGCGGTGAAGCTGGAGCTGGGTGCCGGCTGGAGCTTCACCGCGGCGTTCCCGCAGCTGCGGGGCACCCTCTTCGACGAGGTGGGGATCCAGCCGGGGACGGCGCCGCTGTACGTGTTCGCGTCGGCCCCGTTCGCCGACCCGGCGCTGGAGAGCGGCGTCTTCGCCGCAGGGACGAGCTTCTACGGCAGCGTCGCCCCCGCCGCCGCCAGCCGCGCCTTCGGCGCGCTGGCGCGCGTGCTGGGGGGCTTCGCGCACACCACCGCGGTGGGTCCGCTGAGCGTGGCCTGGGGCGTCCCCCGCTTCGCCCTGGCGCTGGGGGTGCGGCAGTCGCTGGCCGCCTGCTTCCCGACCCTGGCCAACCAGCTGGAGATCCAGCTGGTGTGCGAGCTGAGCGAGCTCGGCAACCGGGTGGGGCTGCGGCTGGGCACCCGCTTCGACTTCGGCGACAGCCGGGGGCTGACCCTGTCCACCCTGGTGACCTCCGCGCCCGCCGGGGTGCTCTCGCTGGCGGGGGAATTCGAGGGGGTGGAGCTCCCCTCCCCCACCCGCTTCGCGGACGGCATCGCGGGCCTGATCGGCGCCAACGACCTGCACGCCTCGCTCCCCGAAGGCTACCAGGACGGCGGCCGCCTGTTCCTGAGGCGCCTGGCCGTGGGGATCGGGACCAGCAACGTCCAGCCGGTGCTCGTGTCGCTGGAGGTCGGGACGCCGCCGGACGGCCCGGGGTGGGCGCTGGGCGACTTCGCCACCGTCACCCGCGCCACCTTCCTGGTGAGCGTGCAGAACCCCTTCGACGCGTCCACCCGCACCCTGGCGGTGGCGGTGGGAGGAGAGCTGGACCTTCCCACCGCGGGCGGGCCGGTCGCCCTGCAGGTGAACGGCTCCGCCCGCTTCCCGGCCGGCCAGCCGGGGCAGTACCAGCTCCAGGCAGGGCTCGCGCCGGGCGCCACCCTGCCGATCCCGGCGGGCCACCTGGTGAGCCGGTACCTCCCCACCGCCGCGGAC
>Ga0070662_100000196_pt1 | contig 35477 bp, 23 predicted proteins | sample KBSC53metaG_FD_65648 | JGI IMG/M metagenome (GOLD analysis project Ga0070662, IMG submission 65648) | Corn rhizosphere microbial communities from Kellogg Biological Station, Michigan, USA - KBS C5-3 metaG | ecosystem: Host-associated > Plants > Roots > Rhizosphere > Soil ...
CGCGAGGACTTCCGCGACCTGCTGAAGGCCGCCTTCGTCCCCCAGGTGTTCTGGGAGCCGTGGGAAGAGATCCGCGCCCGCATCTTCCAGAAGATGAAGGGCGAGGACTGGAAGATGGGCGGCATCTACCGCGCCCCCCGCGAGCTGCGCGGGATGGCCGAGCAGCTGCTGCTGAGCTGCTGCGAGTACGGGCTGTTCATCGTGCCCACGGGGGAGCTGGAGTGCTGGCTCCCCGAGCTGGAGGTGGGCGGGCACGGGCCCGAGTGGCTGACCGCGGTGTTCCAGAAGATGGGCACCGACCCGCGCGCCGAGGAGTTCCTGCGGCCCACCGAGGGCGGCGTCTGGCGCTTCATGCACGGCGTGGCGAAGTGGATCGCCGACCCGCGCCGCAAGGGGATGCGCGAAGAGGTGATCCCGCTCGACCACCTGCTGCCGCCGCCGGACGAGGACTCGATCGCGAAGGTGCCGGAACCCGACGGCGACCGCCGCCGCGAGGGCAACCCCGAAGGCGGCCGCCGCCAAGAGAAGCCCGTCCACACCGGCGTCGGCGAGACCAACGGCCACGCCCGGCCCGCCCGCAAGCCGCGCGACGGCCGCAAGCCCGAGCACCGCGACGAGCACGGCGGCACCGACCCACACGAGGTCGATCATCCCGCGGACGAGCCCGCCGCCGCGCCGCTGCAGGCGCAGCAGCCGGGCGATGCGGCCGCGATGGTGGAGCCGCGGGCGGCGTAGGGCTTTGCCAAACGCAGAGTTGGCACTAAAATAGAAGAGCGAGGCCACCGCTGGTTGCCCCGCTCCTCGGTGCCACGAGGTTAACGAGACTGGTTGCGGCGCCCCGCCCTTCCGGACCTGCCCCGCCCGACTGATGTCGGGCGGGGCCTATTTTGTCCTTACCCTTGAGGGCATAGGGTCCATTTTCATCATTAATAGTAGTGAGAAAGTGCAACCTGTCAATAGTTATTCGGCTGCAAGCCATTGTGGGTATTGCATTTTAGCGTACGTGTTGTTAATGAATATGCATCTGAGGGAGTGGTTACTCGTCCATTTTTGATTTCGCGGCCACCAATTCAAAAGTGCAACCGCTGCCATCTTTTATCATCCATGGTGAGCGTCGCAGCTTTTCTAGGTACCTTACTGACCCCCACAAACCCCACGGTTTGAGAAGTCCGAGACTTACATCAGAAAATCGCCGTGAGCACCCCTGTGGTGCAGCAGCGCCAAATCAGTGAATTTTATCTCTCTTTCGTGGTTCGTTAGATTCCCCGCGCCCCGCATCGTTCGCATCGAATCGAGACGCAGGATAGAGATGGCCACCGCCGAGACCGAGCTGCTGATCCGCACCCGCCGAGACCTGCACCAGCACCCCGAGCTGGCGTTCCAGGAGGTCCGCACCGCCGGCATCGTGGCCGATCGTCTCCGGGCGGCCGGATACGACGTGCGGACCGGGATCGCGGAGACGGGCGTGGTCGGCACGCTGCGCGGCGGCGCGGGCGACGGCCCCACGCTGCTGCTGCGCGCCGACATGGACGCGCTGCCGATCGTGGAGGAGACCTCGCACGGCTTCCGCAGCACCGTCGAGGGGAAGATGCACGCGTGCGGGCACGACGCGCACACCGCCATCGGCCTGGCCGTCGCCGAACGGCTGGCGGCGAAGCGCGGCGAGTGGGGCGGCACGGTGAAGTACGTCTTCCAGCCGGCTGAGGAGGGGGGGCAGGGCGCGCTGCGGATGATCGAGCAGGGCGTGCTGGAAGGGGTGGACCAGGCGCTGGGGCTGCACGTATGGATGGGGCTGCCCAGCGGCATCGTCGGGGTGACGCCGGGGCCGTTCATGGCCTCGGCCGGCGAGTTCGAGCTGACCGTGCGCGGCCGCGGCGGGCACGGGGCCATGCCCGAGCAGACGGTGGACGCGGTGGTGATCGGCAGCCAGATCGTGGTCGCCCTGCAGAGCATCGTCAGCCGCACGGTCTCGCCGCTGGAATCGGCCGTGGTGACCGTGGGCGCCTTCCACGCCGGCAGCGCGCAGAACGTGATCGCCGAGAGCGCGCGGCTGGTGGGAACCTATCGCGCGTTCGAGGTGGAGGCGTGCGAGGAGCTGCCGCGCCGCATCGAGAAGATCGCCGCCGCCCTGTGCCAGGCGATGGGGGCGACGTACGACTTCCACTACCGGCAGGACACCCCGCCCACCATCAACGACCCCGCCATAGCCGACCTGGTCCGCGCCGCGGCCGAGGAAGTGGTCGGCACCGATCGCGTGCGCTTCGGCGCCGAGGTGCGCACGATGGCGGCCGAGGACTTCGGCGAGTTCCTGCTGCGGGTGCCGGGGTGCTACTTCTTCGTGGGGGCGATGAACGAGGAGAAAGGGCAGGTCCATCCCCATCACAATCCCCGTTTCGACATCTGCGAAGACTGCATGCCGGTGGCGGTGGAGGTGCTCGAACGCGCTGCGCTGCGGGCGCTGAATGGGGACCGTCCGGTGTAACCCCTTGCAGTTTTTAATCTTGTGAACCCCGGTCCGCGAGCGTCGTGGCACCGGGGTTGCTAATTGGACCCGGCCCAGGGCCGGGTAGCCGCGGTTGGGGCGTCCCGGGGGAGCACAGGTACCGGGAGAGGTTCGCTATGAGCAGCCCCAAGAGCCACGCCGCACTCCGCACCGCCACGCTCCTCGCCGCGCTCGCCACCCTGCCCGCCGTTCCCGCGGCGGCGCAGCAGTCCGCCGCCGCCCAGCCGGCCGCCCTCACGCCGCGCCAGATCGCCGCCAGCGCCCACGCCGCAACGCTGATGGTGCACGCGCTGAGCGCCCGCGGCGACACGCTGGGCATCGGCACCGGCTTCGTGGTGAGCGCCGACGGGATGTTCGTGACCAACTACCACGTGATCGAGGAAGCCGAGAAGCTGGTGGTGAGCCTGCTGGACGGCGGCAGGTTCGACCAGGTGCAGCTGATCAGTGCCGACCCCTCCAGCGACCTGGCGCTGATGAAGATCCCCGCCACCGGCCTGCACCCGCTGCCCGTGGGGGCCGACAACCGGATGGAGGTGGGCGACAAGGTGTACGTGATGGGGAACCCGCTGGGAATGAGCGGCACCTTCAGCGACGGGATGGTGAGCGGCAAGCGTCCGCTGGAGGGCGTGTCGATGCTGCAGATCAGCGCGCCGATCTCTCCGGGATCGTCGGGCGGGCCGGTGATGAACGAGCGCGGCGAGGTGATCGGCGTGGCCACCATCATGGTGATGGGCGGGCAGAACCTGAACATGGCCGTGCCCGTGCACTACCTGAGCCCCATGCTGGCGCAGCGCAACGCCACGCCGCGGCCGTTCTCGCCGGCGGTGCTGGTGGTCAACCCGCAGGCCGGGCTGGCGCTGGTGGGCGACCACGGCGGCCCGCCGCGCCCGGGCCGCCGCGGCGGCGACGGCCCCCGCGACCCGGTGCGCGAGGTGGAGGCGCAGCTCGACGTGATCCGCCCCATGCTGCAGCTGCGCGGCTTCGTGCCCGCGTACCCGGTGCAGACCGGTCAGGCGCCGCTGGAGCAGGACCAGGCGCACGAGTACACGCTGGAGAAGGGCGTGAGCTACATCGTGACCGCGCGCTGCGACGCCGGCTGCGGCAACGTGGACCTGGGCGTGTACGACGCGAAGGACCAGCTGGTGCAGCAGGACAACGACCGCGACGACTTTCCCACCATCTCCCTCACGCCGCGCGAGAGCGGCGCGTACCGCGTGACCGTGCGCATCGCCCAGTGCGCCGCCGAGCCGTGCGCCTACGGCGTGGCCGTCTTCCGCCGCGAGCCCATGGAGCGCCAGGCGCGCGCCGGGAAGTAAAGCCCGGGGCCATTCGGGGGAAGGCCGGACGCAGACAGGCCCCGCACGAGATCCGTGCGGGGCCTGCCGTTGTTCCAGTGGTCGATCAGGGACTCGAACCCCGGACCTCTCGCATGTGAGGCGAGCGCTCTAACCAGCTGAGCTAATCGACCAGAGTAGCGGGGGCGGGATTCGAACCCGCGACCTTCGGGTTATGAGCCCGACGAGCTACCAGGCTGCTCCACCCCGCGACATTGTTTTCTGCCAGTGCTCCCGAGAGGACTCGAACCTCCACGAGCTTGCGCCCACTAGATCCTGAATCTAGCGCGTCTACCAATTCCGCCACAGGAGCAGAGCCGTAAGTATAACGGATTCACCGCCGTTCTGGAAGCCCCGGCGACACCGCATCCCCGGGGAAACCGCCGCCGCCGCCACTCCTCCGGGCCCCGAATCGCCCCCCCGGCGTGGCTCCCGGATATGGGTTCCCTTGCGGACGGGGAGCCTGCGCCCGACGTTGCTCGGATCGCCCAACCTGTTCTCCGACGCACGGAACCATGCTCCGCACCCGAACCATCCATGCGCTCCTCCTGCTCGCGCTGGGCGCGGGCGTTCCGCTCGCCGCGCAGCAGCCCGACGCCGCGGCCGACCAGGCGCGGTGGCGGCGGCACGCGCAGGCCGTCACCATCACGCGCGACGACTGGGGGATCGCGCACGTGCGCGGCCGCACCGACGCCGACGCGGTGTTCGGGATGATCTACGCGCAGGCCGAGGACGACTTCAACCGCGTGGAGACCAACTACATCAACGCGATGGGGCGCCTGGCCGAGGCCGAGGGCGAGTCCGCCGTCTTCCAGGACCTGCGGATGAAGCTGTTCATCGACCCCGACAGCCTGCGGGCGCAGTACGCGCGCAGCCCCGCCTTCCTGCGCGCGCTGATGGACGCGTGGGCCGACGGGCTCAACTTCTACCTGTCCACGCATCCGGGCGTGACCCCGCGCGTGATCCGCCGCTTCGAGCCGTGGATGGCGCTCTCCTTCACCGAGGGGAGCATCGGCGGCGACATCGAGCGCATCTCCATCCCGCAGCTGGAGGCGTTCTACGGGCACCACACCGTGGCCATGGCGCCGGACGTCGCCTTCCGAGAGCCGAGCGGGTCGAACGGGTTCGCCATCGCGCCGAAGAACACGGCGGGGGGGCACGCGCTGCTGCTGATCAACCCGCACACCTCGTTCTTCTTCCGCAGCGAGCTGCAGATGACCAGCGGCGAGGGGCTGAACGCCTACGGCGCCGCCACCTGGGGGCAGTTCTTCATCTACCAGGGCTTCAACGAGCGCGCCGGGTGGATGCACACCTCCAGCGGCGTGGACGTGGTGGACGAGTTCCTGGAGACCGTCGTGGAGCGCGGGGGCCGCCGCTTCTACCGCTACGGCGCCGAGGAGCGGCCGGTGGTCACGCAGACGATCACCGTGCCGTACCGCACCGCGGGCGGCGGGATGGCCCAGCGCACCTTCGAAGTCTACCGCACCCACCACGGCCCGGTCGTCCGCGAGGCGGACGGGAAATGGGTGACGGTGGCGCTGATGCAGCGGCCGATCGAGGCGCTGGAGCAGTCGTTCCTGCGCACCAAGATGCACGACTACCAGTCGTTCCGCCGGCTGGGCGAGGAGATGAAGGCCAACTCGTCCAACAACACCATCTTCGCCGACGCGGACGGGAACATCGCGTACTTCCACCCGCACTTCATCCCCCGCCGCGACGACCGCTTCGACTACACCCGGCCCGTGGACGGCAGCGACCCCGCTACGGACTGGAAGGGGCTGCACACCACCGCCGAGACGCCGCACCTGCTGAACCCGCCCAACGGCTGGATCTTCAACACCAACGACTGGCCGTACTCCGCCGCGGGCCCCTACAGCCCCAGGCGGGAGAACTTCCCGCGCTACATGGACGTGGCCGGCGAGAACCCGCGCGGGATCCACGCGCGGCGCGTGCTGGAGGGGAAGAAGGACTTCACCCTGGAATCGCTCCGCGCCGCCGCGTTCGACCCCTACCTGACGGCGTTCGCGCAGCTGATCCCCCCGCTGCTGCGCGACTACGACGCGGCGCCGTCCGGCGACGCGCTGAAGGCGAGGGTGGCGGGGCCGATCGAGCTGCTGCGCGGGTGGGACTACCGGTGGTCGGCCACCTCGGAGCCCACCTCGCTGGCCGTGTTCTGGGGCGAGGAGCTGTGGGGGCAGGTGGCGGCGGACGCCCGCCGCGCGGGGATGTCGGTGTACGACTACATGGCGCAGCGCGCCACGCCCGCGCAGAAGCTGCAGGCCCTCTCCGCCGCCGCGGACCGGCTGGAGCGCGACTTCGGCGGCTGGCGCACGCCGTGGGGGCAGATCAACCGCTTCCAGCGCCTGACCGGCGACATCGTGCAGCCGTTCAACGACGCGGGCTCCAGCATCCCGGTCCCCTTCACCTCGGCGCAGTGGGGCTCGCTCGCCTCGTTCGGCGCCCGGCGCTACCCGGGGACGAAGCGCTACTACGGCACCAGCGGCAACAGCTTCGTGGCGGTGGTGGAGTTCGGCCCGCGGGTGCGCGCCCGCGCCGTGACCGCGGGCGGCGAGAGTGGCCACCCCGTGTCGCGCCACTTCAGCGACCAGGCCGGGCGCTACGCCAGCGGCGACCTGCGCGAGGTGTACTTCTACCCCGACCAGCTGCGCGGCCACACCGAGCGCAGCTACCGGCCGGGGGAGACGGCGGAAGCGGAGAGCAACGCGTCCCGGCCGTAAGCCAGACCCACACGAACACGGAGACACGGGGGAAGCGATCCCCCGTGTCTCCGCGTCTTCCGCGCCGCTCGACAAGACGGGTGGCTGGGAACGAGGGCAGGGACCGCGTCCGCCGATCGTGGGTCAGGGCTCCACGGGCTGGATGGTGCCGCAGGTGTTCCAGCACGTCTTGGCGCAGGTGTAGTACGCGAAGCAGGTGACGTCGTAGCACGTGTTCTGGTCGGCGCACGAAGCCGCGCACGAGGCACACGTCACCCCGCACGTGTCGTACGCGGTCTCGCAGCCGAAGCAGGTGGCGAGGCCGTCCGAAGGGCACGTGCCGCAGGTGCCAACCCAGATCTGGCAGCTCTTGTCCCAGAACGAGTCGGGGGGAGTGGCCTCCGCGTCGTGCCCTGCCACCGTGCCCCGGGCGCCGGCGCCGGGAGAGGTGTCGAACGAGGTCACCTGCAGGTCGTCGAGGTGGAGCTTCAGCGTGCGCATCGCGGATCTCCGGCGTGGGAATGGGGAGGGAGGGAACCGCATCGGCCGGCGAGTGTGCGCGGCGGACGGGCACAAGAATGCCCCGGCAGCATCTCCGCTGACGGGGCATTCTGAAGGTGCGCCCGGAGAGATTCGAACTCCCGGCCTTCTGATCCGTAGTCAGACGCTCTATCCAGCTGAGCTACGGGCGCACGAAGCGCAACGAGCTAACTCGTTGCGCAGGGATAAGTTATCAGCATCGGACCGCCGCGTCAACCCCGGGCACAAGGTGTTGGGCGGCAAGGGGTTGGCGCCAGCTCGAGGGGAAATCGCCGCGACGGCGCCATCGATCGACGAGAGACGCTCCGCCGGCGGGTGGCGCTGCCGGAGCGTCGCTCGAGGCAGGTTCGCCCTCAGTCCCGCGGGGCACACTCGGGGCAGGTGTAGTACGGCGGACAGGAGAACTTGCACGTATAAACAACGCCCGTCGCCTCGTGCGCGTTCACGGTGCCGCGCACGTCATCCGTCTCGAGCGTGGTGGCGAACGATTCCACGCGCAGATTTTCGAGCTTCACCTTCATGGCGCCCTCTCCGGGAAGAGTGGATGGAGTTCTCCGCTCACCGCGTACAGTGAGTGGATGCGTGGCAGGAAGTATAGCCGCATGGCGCATTGGACACGACCCGGTTCGGATGAGCCTGGCACGGGCGCACGCTGGATGCGGAGTGATCGTGCGGTCCGGCAGAAACCCGCCGATGCGCCAGGCGCCCCCTCCGGTGTGCCGAAGGGGATGCCTGGATCGTTCTACCCTCGGCCTTACATGCAGCCGAAGGTGTAGTCGATCGGGCAGTAGAAGCAGCGCGTCTCGGCCGTCGGGTCGGTGGTGGGCAGCTGCGGCTGGATGGTGAGCAGTTGCGTGGTCGAGGTGGACGCCGTGTCGAACGAGACGATGTTCAGGTCGGCGGGATCCAGGGGCTTCTTCATGGAGGTGTTCCTCAGGGAAGGTGGATGGGTACGCGGGATGCGCCCCTGAAGATCGTCACCAAATGTTTATCGCGACAGTCTGTCGGTTCGTCCGGTTGATCCCCGGTGGGGTGAATTGAGACCCACCGCTGGAATTTCGCGAAGGCGGACTTCACCTCTCATCTCATTTCATTCGCCGGCAGAGCCGCGGGCGCACCGATCCAGAAACTGGAGCCGCCGCACCGCAAAACGCCGCGCCCCCACGGATCGGGAGGCGCGGCGTTCCTGTCTTCGCTGCGGACGAAACGCTCAGGACGTTCCGCCCAGCTGCTCCAGGATGGCGTTCAGGCGGCGCTGCTTTTCGTGCAGCGCCTCGCGGAACTCGTAGTTCTCGGTGTGGGTGATCTCGTCGTGCAGGTCGTTCAGGTACGACCGGATCACGTCGGCCAGCAGGGCCACGTCCTGTTCCGCAAGCTGCAAGGTGCTCATCGTCCGCCTGGAATCTCGTTTGACGTTGAACCGTACTCCACCACCGCTACGCTAGCCCGCATCCACCCCGGCTCGCAACCCCGCGCGCGCCGGGGCGCCGGCCTTGTCAGATGTGGATGGCGCGCCCGAGCACCGCCAGCGCCGCCTCCTTCACCGCCTCGGGGAGCGTGGGGTGCGCGTGCACGCTGCGGCCGATGTCCTCGGCGCTGCCCTGGAACTCCACCGCCAGCGCGCCCTCGGCGATCATGTCCGACGCGCGCGGGCCCAGGATGTGGAGCCCCAGCACGCGGTCGGTCCTGGGGTCGGCCAGCACCTTCACGAAGCCGTCCTGCTCGGCCATCGCCTTGGCGCGGCCGTTGGCGCTGAAGGGGAACTTGCCCACCCTGTACTCCGTCCCCGCGGCCTTCAGCTCCTCCTCGGTGCTGCCGACGGACGCGATCTCGGGCCAGGTGTAGACCACGTTGGCCACGGCGTCGTAGTTCACGTGGCCGTGCTTGCCGGCGGCGAACTCCACCGCGGCCACGCCCTCCTCCTCGGCCTTGTGCGCCAGCATCCGCCCGCCGATGGCGTCGCCGATCGCGTAGACGTTCCCCACGCCGGTGTGGTAGCGCCCGTCCACCTGGATGATGCCGCGCTCCAGCCGGATCCCCTGCTCCTCGAAGCCCATCCCCTCGGTGTACGCGCGCCGGCCGACGGAAACCAGCAGGTAGTCGGCCTCGATCGGCTCCTGCCCCTCGATCGAGACGATGACTTTGTCGCCCTTCCGCTCGGCGCCGGCCACGCGCTGGCCGGTGCGGATGTCGAAGCCCTGCTTGCGGAGGATACGGTCGGCGGCTTTCACCACCTCGCCGTCCATCCCCGGCAGGATGGTGGGCATCGCCTCGAGCACCGTCACCTTCGCGCCCAGCCGCAGCCACACGCTCCCCAGCTCCAGCCCGATCACCCCCCCGCCGACGACCACCAGGTGGCCCGGCACTTCGGGGATCGAAAGGGCGCCGGTGGAGTCGATGATGCGCTCGTGGTCGAACTTGAGGAACGGCAACTCCACGGGGACGGAGCCCGGCGCCAGGACGATGTTCTTCGCGCGGACCGTGGTCTTCTCTCCGCCCTCCGCCGTCACCTCGATCGTGTCGGGTGACGTCATCCGGCCGAAGCCCCGGATCCACTCGATCTTGTTCTTCTTGAACAGGTACGCCACGCCGTCGGTGAGCCCCTTCACCACGCCGTCCTTGCGCTTGTGCAGCGCGGGGACGTCGACCGAAGGCTCGGCCACCTGGATGCCGTGGTCCTTCGCCTTGTGGCGGATCTGCTCGAAGAGCTCCGAGCTGTCCAGCAGCGCCTTGCTGGGGATGCAGCCGATGCGCAGGCAGGTGCCGCCCAGCGCCGGCTCCTTCTCGATGCACGCCGTCTTGAACCCCAGCTGCGCCGCGCGGATCGCCGCCACGTACCCGCCGGGCCCCGCGCCCAGCACCACCAGGTCGAAACTCTTCTCGTCAGCCATCTATCGTCCGGTCAGTTCACTGTGTGGTAACACGGAATACGCACGCGTTGAATTGCCGCGGCGCTGAAGCACAACAGCCCTGGCTCACTTCCGCCATAGTGGGCTACCCTGACACCCTTCGCGATAATCCGGCCCGCCGCCTGCTCGTAGCTTTCGTTTTCATACACCGGGGCGGAAATCTCGCTGGTATAACCCTTGGCCGTCACGAAGACCCTGCGACGGAATTGTTTGACCGTTACAACTCTCCTGGTAAGATCCACTTCTGCCTCGTCCCACCCGGCGCCCCAAAGCCGTAGTTCAAGTGCCTCCTTCGCATCGCTTACACGGAAAGCGACGGCGCCGGTCTCCATCTCCGCCAGCAGCGCGTTCACACCGACGGTGTCACCCTCGTACTTGCGGATGGGACCCAGCGTGCCGTCAGCGGGCGCGGCCACCTCGAGCGCTACCTTGTCGGTCTCGAGTTCCACCAGCACTTCGTCCTTGCGGACGACGTCACCCGGCTGCCTGGACCAGCGGCCGACGGTGGCTTCGACGACGGACTCGCCCAGCGGCGGAACGCGAATCTCAACCGGCATCTCAGGAACCCTGGGCGCTGAGGACGACCCACGCGTTACAAGGTCATCTGCGTTCAGCCTTATCGGCACACACATCAAAAAGAAGTCCGGGTGATCAGTTGGCTGTGCGACCCTGAGCGCCTCGAATACCTCGCGCTCTCGGTTATCGACCCAGTCGATGAGCGCACGATTGCGGTTAAGCAATCCGCCCAACACCTCCTGCGCTCGAAGCACCATCCACCTCCTCCGCTACAGCAAGGATATTGAATGGCCACGGGCGCACATTCAGGGTGCGCCCGTGGGAAACAGGGATCGACATCCGATCACCCCTCGATCAGCATGTTGATCGGGTCTTCGAGCAGCTGCTTGACGGTGACCAGGAAGCGCACGGCCTCGCTGCCGTCCACGACGCGGTGGTCGTAGGTGAGCGCCACGAACATGATGGGGCGGATGGCGATCTCGCCATTCACCACCACCGGCCGCTCCACGATGTTGTGCATCCCCAGGATCCCCACCTGCGGGGGGTTGAGGATCGGCGTGGACAGCATCGACCCGAAGGTGCCGCCGTTGGTGATGGTGAAGGTGCCGCCCTGCAGCTCCTCCAGCGCCAGCTTGCCGTCCCTGGCGCGCTTGCCCAGGTCGGCGATGTCCTTCTCCAGCTCCGCGAACGACTTGCGGTCCGCGTCGCGGACGACGGGAACGACGAGACCCTCTTCCGCGCCCACCGCGATGCCGATGTCGTAGTAGTGCTTGAGGACGATCTCGTCGCCCTGGATCTCGGCGTTCAGGCGCGGGAACGTCTTCAGCGCGCCGATCACGGCCCTGGTGAAGAACGACATGAAGCCGAGCTTGATGCCGTGCTTCTTCACGAAGTCGTCCTGCCGCCGCTTGCGCAGCTCCATCACCGCGTGCAGGTCGATCTCGTTGAAGGTGGTGAGGCTCGCCGTGCTGTGCTGCGCCTCCAGCAGCCGCCTGGCGATGGTCTGCCGCCGGCGCGACATCCGCTGCCGCGTCTCGCCGCGTTCCCCAGCCGGCGCCGCCGTGGACGCGGGCGCGGGCGTCGACGCCTGGGCCGCCGCGGGCGCGGGCTGCGGCCCGGCGGCGGGCGCGGCTTCGGCCTGGCGCTGCGGGGCCCCGGCCGCGGCGCGGCCGTCCTCGATGCGCTTCAGCACGTCTTCCTTGGTCACGCGCCCGTTGGGCCCCGAGCCCTGCACCGTCGCGATGTCGAGCCCGTGCTCCGCCGCGATCGCGCGGGCGGCGGGGCTGGTGGGCGCGTCCGCCGTCGCCGTCGCGGCGGCCGCGGGCGCGGCGGTGGACGACGCGGCGGCGGCGCCGGCCTTTGCCTCGGACTGTACAGTGGCGGCGCGGCCTTCCTGGGCCGCGGCGGCGGGGGCGGCGCCCGCTTCCATCTCGGCCAGCAGCTCGTTGACGCCCACGGTGTCGCCTTCCTGCTTCTTCACGCTCCCCAGCGTGCCGTCGGCGGGGGCGGCGACCTCCACGGTGATCTTGTCGGTCTCCAGCTCCACCAGCACCTCGTCCTTGCGGACCGGGTCGCCTTCCTTCTTGCTCCAGCGGCCAACGGTGGCCTCGACGACCGACTCGCCCAGCGGGGGAACGCGGATCTCGACCGGCATCTTTTCGAACCCAGGGTACAGGGGATAGGGGACAGGGGACAGCGGGCGAACGGCGTCGGTCCGCGTGCAACCCGATCCTCGGTAACTCGATCCATCACGACAACCGCACACCAGCGCAGGAAAGCACTGCCCGACTTCGCGAGCCACGCGGCCCGCCACGGGGTTCGGAGACCGGAGACCGCAGTTGCAGGCTGTCCCCTGTCCCCTGTTCCCTGTCCCCTGTTCCCTACCGCCCCGCCACCGCCAGCGCCGGCGATCCCGACAGCGCCGCGCGCACGATCCGCATCTGCTCGGCCGTGTGGCGGTGTGCGTAGCCTTCGGCGGGGCTGGCGCGCTCGGGGCGGCCCTCGTAGCGCAGCGGCAGGTCGCCCAGCAGCTGGCGCAGGCGCGGCTCCATGAAGGTCCACGCGCCCATGTTGCGCGGCTCCTCCTGCACCCACACCACCTCGCGCACGTTGGGGTACCGCGCCAGCGCCTGGCGCAGCTCGCCCGCGGGGAAGGGGTACAGCTCCTCCACCCGCAGCACCGCCACCCGGTCCACCCCCTCGATCGACAGCCGCTCGGCGCGCTGCTCGTCGCCGGTGCCCACCAGGTCCACGTACACCTTGCCGCTGCACAGCAGCACGCGCGTCGCCTCGTCGGCGCTGCCGCCGTACGGCTGGTCGGCCAGCACCGGGTTGAAGCGGCCGCCGGCCAGCTGCGCGAGCGTGGACGCGGCGTGCGGGTGGCGCAGCAGGCTCTTGGGGCTCATCACCACCAGCGGGCGCGGGTCGGCGTCCAGCAGCGCGGCCTGGCGGCGCAGCAGGTGGAAGAACTGCGCGCTGGTGGTGGGATACACCACCCGCATGTTGTCCTGCGCGCAGAGCTGCAGGTAGCGCTCCAGCCGGGCGCTGCTGTGCTCCGGGCCCTGCCCCTCGTAGCCGTGGGGAAGGAGGAGCGTGAGCCCCGAGGTCTGCCCCCACTTCTGATAGCTGGCGGCCAGGTACTGGTCGATCATCACCTGCGCGCCGTTGGCGAAGTCGCCGAACTGCGCCTCCCACAGCACCAGCGCCTGCGGGTCGCGCACCGAGTAGCCGTACTCGAAGCCGACCACCGCCATCTCCGAGAGCGGCGAGTTGTAGACCTCGAAGCTGGCCCTGGCCTGCGGCAGCGACTGGAAGGTGTTGTGCTTCTTCCCGGTCCTGCCGTCGCTCAGCACGGCGTGGCGGTGGCTGAAGGTGCCGCGCTCGGCGTCCTGCCCGGTCAGCCGCACCGGCACCCCCTCGGCCAGCAGCGACGCGAACGCCAGCGCCTCCGCCTGCCCCCAGTCGATGGCCGGCTCCGCGCTCTCCAGCGCCTCGCGCCGCTTCTGCAGCACGTTCTTGTCCAGCCGCGCGTTGGGCGCGAAGCCCTCGGGAAAGGTGAGCAGCGCCGCGTTCAGCTCGCGCAGCACGCCGGCGTCCACGCCGGTCTGGCTGGGGTCGGCCGCGCCCTCGCGCTCCGGTTCGTCCTCGTCGTCGTGGTGGCCGCCGCCGCCGTCCAGCGACTGCATGGCCCGCGCGAGCTGGTCGGCCACCTCCTTCACCATCGCCTCGGCCTCGTCCGCCGTCACCACCCCCTCGGCCACCAGCTGCTTCGCGTACTGCTCGCGGGCGGTGGGGTGGTTCTTGATCGCCTCGTACATCACCGGCTGGGTGAAGAGCGGCTCGTCGCCCTCGTTGTGCCCCCAGCGGCGGTAGCCGACCAGATCGACCAGGAAGTCCTTGCGGAACTTCTGGCGATAGGCGAAGCCCAGGCGCATGGCGGCCAGGCACGCCTCGGGGTCGTCGGCGTTCACGTGCACGATCGGGATCTCGAAGCCCTTGGCCAGGTCGCTGGCCCAGCGCGTGGAGCGGTCGTCCTCGGGATCCGTCGTGAAGCCCACCTGGTTGTTGGCGATCAGGTGCAGCGTGCCGCCCACCGTGTAGCCGCGCAGCCCGCTCATGTTGAGCGTCTCGGCCACCGTGCCCTGCCCGGGGAACGCCGCGTCGCCGTGGATCAGCACGGCGATCGCCGCATCCACGTCCAGCGTGGGCGCGCCGGGGTGCGTGGTGTCGTCCTGCGAGGCGCGCGTCATCCCGATCACCACCGGGTTGACGAACTCCAGGTGGCTGGGGTTGGGCGAAAGGGTGACGCGCACGGTGCGGCCGTCCACCTCCTTCTCCTCGTCCCACCCCATGTGGTACTTCACGTCGCCCGACGGCTCGTCGGTGTTCTGCGCGTCGTCGTTGCCGGGGACGAGCTGGGCGCTGCGGAAGCCGGCCAGCATCATCGCGTACGGCTTGCCCAGCACGTGGGTGAGCACGTTCAGCCGGCCGCGGTGCGCCATGCCGATCAGCACCTCGCGCGAGCCGGCCCGCGCGGCGCCGGCCACCACCTCGTCCAGCATGGGCACCATGGCGTCGGTGCCCTCGATGCTGAAGCGCTTCTGGCCGAAGAAGGTGCGGTGCAGGAAGCGCTCGAACCCCTCCACCTCGGTGAGCCGGCGCAGCAGCGCCTGCTTGCGCTCGGGGGGCAGCGGGCCCGAAAAGCGGGCGCTCTCGATCGACTCGCGCAGCCAGGCGCGCTCTTCGGCGTTGGGGATGTGGTGGTAGTCGTAGCCGATCGTTCCCGAATAGATGCCGCGCAGGCGCTTCACCTCGGCCGCCAGGTTCGCGGACGACGGGTCGTGCCCCAGCACCACGGCGGCGGGGAGCTGCGCCAGGTCGGCCTCGCTCAGCCCGTAGCGCTCCAGCGCCAGCGCGGGGTCGGCGTGCGGCTCGCTCCCCAGCGGGTCGAGCCGCGCGGCGGTGAGCCCGCGCGTGCGGATGGTGCGGCTCATCTCGCGCGCCGCCACCAGCTTGCGCACGTCCACCCCGGGCCCGGCCGCCGGCGTGGGAGCGGACGACGCGGCACCGGCGCCCGCGGCCGCCGCCTGCAGCTGCGCGGGATCGGCGGACGCGAAAAAGGAGCGCCATCCCTCGTCCACGGACTGGGGGTCGCGCGTGTACCGTTCGTATTGCTCCAGCACGTAGCCCGCGTTGGGGCCGTGGAAGTCGCGAAGGTCTGCCATGGGCCTGGTTCACCCCTGTATGCGGGCACGCCCGCGGGCGTGCCTCGAAAGCCCGCGCGGCGCAGTTCTCCGCGCCGGAAACGGGCAAATCGCGGTAAAGTAAAACGCCCCCACCCCGCCCGCCACCGTGCGGCGGCCTCGCATCCGGCCGCGCGCTGCAAGGAACGGACGCGGGGGATGGCACGGCGTGCGGGTTGATACACCGGAAACAGGTGTTCGGGCGAAGGAGAATCGGTTGCATGCCGCGGCGGGCCCTCTCCGCCGGCCCGCCCCCCGGCCCCCTCCCCCGGAGCACGACATTCAATCCGAGATGAAGTAGCCGCGCGTAGCGCTCCCAGGTCCCTCTCCTGCAGTTCGGGAGAGGGACAGGCGTTCAGGACGCGACGCAGTCGCGCGCCTGGACGCCAGGGTGAGGGCCACACCGCGGCACGAGCAGAGACAAAAAGAGAGCGGCGCCTCGTCTTTCGACTCGGCGCCGCCCCGCTGCTCGGATTCCCCTCCCGACGGTCTACACGTTCGGGCTTCTGGAGAGACTGCTGCATCGGGCTTCTGGCCCGACCCCCGGATTCACCATCCGGCTCCTTTGGGCCTCGGTTCGGCCGGCTTTCGCCTGCCTCTGCCGGGCGCAACAGCAACGTCCTGCGTTTAGCCCACCGCTCGGTTCTTCCGACCAGGCGCAACCCGTTTGGCCTTTTCCGCTGGTGCCGGATCCCCTGTCGGTTCACCGGCGCGGCTCCCGGGCGTCCCCGAGATGACCACCGCGCTGCACGGTCCTATAGTAGTGGTCCCCCATCACCCGGTCAAGGGTTTTCTCAAGAGAAGATTTTCACAAACGTAAGTGCTTGTAATTACTGGCTTTTGGTTTTTATCGGGTACGGGAGAAATTCGGGAGACATTGCACCGCGTTTAGACGCCAACATGGCGCCGGGGATTGCATGTCCAAGCGGCGGCGGAGGATGGCGGATCTGGGCGTGACGAGTGTTTCTTGAAGCGTGGAGACCGGCATTGCCGTGGGGGAGGGGAGAGGTCTGCGCGGGAGGCGAGGCTCGTGGGCGAATAGGTGCGTGGGAGTCCGCGAAGGCGGACTTCGGGCCGTTGTCGCCGCGGATTCATCCGCCCGGGAGATGTTGACCCGGAGAGGCTTTTGCGTGAGGGGTGCGCGCCCGGAGGGCCGGGACGGCGGCGGCGCGCCTGCGCTGATCGGTCGGAGGATGGGATGCATGGGCGCGCCGCCGGTGGCCCGGCGCGGTTGGGCACAGTCGTACCGTGCCCTACCGCGCGCGCAACCCGGCCCGGAGCGCAGCGGAGGGACACGCCCACATCCCGCGGTTCATCTGGATTCAGCCGATTTGCACACGACCGGTGGCGCGAGTGGCGCGAAAGGCGCAAGTGTGTTAAATTGTAATGTTTGCATCGAAGACCAGCCTGAGGGCGCCGACCGGCGCCGGACGTCTGCGGAGCGAAGCAGAAACCAAGCACAACGCGAGCTGTACGGCGCGAAACAACGCGAAAGGGCGGAAAGGCCGCCGCGCGCCGCAACCGAATGGACCCGGAGGTGAAAAGCCCGGGCAACCTCACAGTCAGGAAACGAATGCGATTCGACGAGTTGAACCTCGCACCGGAGCTGGTGCGCAACGTGGCCGATCTCGGCTACGAAATCCCCACCCCCATCCAGCAGCAGGCCATCCCCGCCGCCCTCGAAGGGCGTGACGTGCTGGGCCGGGCCCCCACCGGCACCGGCAAGACCGCTGCCTTCATGCTTCCCACCCTCCACCGGCTCAAGGGCAAGGAAGGGCTGCGCGCGCTGGTGGTATGCCCCACGCGCGAGCTTGCCATCCAGGTGGCCGAGAGCGCCAGGGACTACGCCCGGAACACCGAGCTGTTCGTGAGCGTGGTGTACGGCGGCGTGCCGCTGGACAAGGAGCTGCGCGACCTGCGCGCCGGCGTGGAGATCCTGGTGGCCACCCCCGGCCGCCTGATCGACCACCTGGAGCGCGCCAACATCGAGCTGGGCGAAGTCGAGGTCCTGGTCCTGGACGAGGCCGACCGCATGCTGGACATGGGCTTCAAGCCGCAGATCGACCAGATCCTGCGGCGCGTGCCGAAGGTGCGGCAGACGCTGTTCTTCTCGGCCACCATGCCGAACAGCGTGAAGAGCCTTGCCTACGAGATGCTGAAGGACCCGGTCACGGTGGAGGCGGCGCCCAGGGTGACCACCGCCGAGGGCGTGGAGCAGTTCGTCTACCCGGTGGAGGGGCGCGAGAAGCCCAAGCTGCTGCTCAAGATCCTCAAGCAGGACGAGGTGGAGAGCGCGCTGGTGTTCGTGCGCACCAAGTTCGGCGCCGACCGGCTGGCCAGCGAGCTCACGCGCGCGGGGCTGAAGGTGGAGGTGATGCACAGCGACCGGAACATGGCCCAGCGCGTCCGCGCGCTGGAGGCGTTCCGCGAGCGGCACGTGCCGATCCTGATCGCCACCGACGTGGCGCAGCGCGGGATCGACGTGGAGGGGATCAGCCACGTGATCAACTTCGACGCGCCCAAGGACCCCGAGGGGTACGTGCACCGCGTGGGCCGCACGGCGCGCGCGGGCGAAAAGGGCGTGGCCATCACCTTCATGAGCGGCGGCGAGATCGGCGACGTGGCGGCGGTGGAGCACCTGCTGGGCTACCGCCTGGCGCGGGTGCACGTCCCCGGCTTCAGCTTCCACGCGCCCACCGCCGCTACCGAGATGGTGGACGGCGTGGAGCAGGAAGCCGCCTCGGTGGTGGAGCTTCCGCCCACCATCCAGCAGCAGAAGGCCGACAAGGTGAGCCGCGGCCGCCGCATGGGCGCCCGCGCCGGCAAGGAGCTGTCGCCCGAAGAGCTGGAGCGGGTGCTGAAGGTCGGCTGACCGAACTGCGGTACGGGGTACGAAGTACGAGGTACGGTACTGCTTCCGAACGAGACGAGCCCCGCTGCCGGATTCCGGCGGCGGGGCTCGTCTCCTGTCACGCGGGGTCGCTCGCCAGCCCCAGCCGCTCGCGCACCGACTGCGCGGTGATGTCGAAGCGGTCGGCGTGCCAGTCGGCCCTGCCGCCGCGCAGCACCACCACCTGCGGCGACGGGTGCGTCCCGCCGGTGCGCTCGGCCAGGTAGTCACTCACCTCGCGCTGGCCGTTCACGTCCACCATGTACACCGGCACGGGCTCGCCGCCGCTCACCAGCGCGTCCATCTCGCGGCGCGCGTTGGCGCTGATCGGGCAGCGGGTGCTGTGCTTGAACACCAGCGCCGTCTCTTCGCCCATCGCCGTGTCGGCGTCCCGCCGGCTCGTCATCTCCCGCATCGTGGCTCGCTTCGTGTGGGTGGACCGGCGGCGGAAACGGAAACACCCGCCGCACGGGGAGCCGCCTCCCCGCGCAACGGGCGTACCGCCGCCATCCGCAGCGCCGTCTATTCGGCGACGATCGTCTGTCCGCCCACCCACCGCGCGCCCGGCTCCAGCCGCACCGCCTCGCCCGCGCACGCGGCTTCGAGGCAGACGAAGTGGGGATACGCCTCCTCGCCCAGGTCGCCGATCCCCCGCGCCTTCTCCGCCCCCGGGTTCCACACCACCGCGTCGGCAAAGCCGTGCTTGCGGACGAGCACCGACTGCCACGCGGCGCCGTCCACCACCCGCAGCTCGTCGGGCGCGTGGAGGTAGACGCGGTCCGTCTCGCCGTGGAAGCGCACCTGCCGCTCGCGCTCCACCGTCTCGCCGCCGCTGACTTTGTCGCGGTAGCGCACGCCTTTCAGCCCATCGATCCACACCGACTGCACCCGGCTCACGTGGAAGTAGCTGTGCAGCGCGCAGGTGAACTCGAACGCCCGGTCGCCCGTGTTGTCCACCGTCAACGTCATCACCAGCCCATCGGACACTTCGACGCGCAGCCGCACGCGAAAGGCGAAATCCCAGATCTTTCGCGTCTGTGCCGAATCCTCCAGCGCCAGCACGGCGTGGGTCGCGGACGACTCCGCCAGCGTCCACTCCGCCGTCCGCGCGAAGCCGTGCCTGGGGAGCGGGCCCTGGTCGGCGAACTGCGGAAAGATGACGGGGATCCCCCCGCGGATCGCCTCGCCGGGCCCAAATCGCGAGCGCGGGCTCAGGTACAGCACGTCGCCGCCGGAGCGGGCGGTCCACTCCGGCCGGTCGCGGATGGTCCAGCGCGCCACGTGCGCGCCGTGCAGGTACACCTCCGCGCGCCCACCCTCGGGTGACGCGAGGACGATGCGCGGGAGACCGCCCTCGCCCGGCTCCACGTCCGGATTCGAGTCCTCCGTCATCGCGTGAGCCGGTAGATGAGGAGCGCGGCGCGCTTGATCTGCTGCGGCAGGGTGGAGAGGTCGACGGTCTCGCGCTCGGTGTGCGAGCCGGCGCCGTGCACGCCCAGCCCGCCTACGCCGCTCACGTACGGCGCCACGAACGAGATGTCGCCCGCGCCGCGCCGGCCGGGGTCGTTCGCCTCGACCGTGGCGAAGCCCAGCGCGCGGTTCACCTCGTTCAGCGTGCCCAGGATCGCCAGGTTCCCCGGCGTGGGCGGCATCGACGGATAGCCCTCGCCGAAGATGATGGCGGCGCGCGCCTGCGGCAGGCTCTGGCTGACGATCTGGCGCATCTTCTCCTGCGTGCGGCGGAGCTGGCCGTCGGTGAGGGTGCGGATGTCGCCGGTCACCACCGCCGTCCCCGCGATCACGTTGTTCTTGCCGAACGCGGTGCCGCGGCTGGCCACGGAGTCGAAGCCCACCTCGGTGCCGCCGGCGATCATCCCCGGGCTGTAGGTGAGCCCCGGCTCGGTGAGCTGCGTGCGGAACGCCTCCAGGATGCGCGCCGCCTCGTAGATCGCCCCGCTCCCCACGCCCTCGCTGAAGATGCCGGAGGAGTGCGCCGAGCGCGCGGCCACCCGCAGCGTCCAGGTGCTGCTGCTGCGGCGCGAGGTGACCGCCGTCTCGCGACCGCCCTCCTCGCGCGAGGCGCCCTCGAACTCCAGAGCCGCGTCGGCGTTCCTGCCGGCTTCGATCAAATCCCGCCGCGAGATGGAGAGCGGGCGGCCGGGGTTCTCCTCGTCGCCGGTCATGGCGACCACGATGCGGCGGTCGCGCAGCGCGCCGGCGGCCCGCAGGGCGCGCAGCGCGTAGAGGATCACGATGTCGCCGCCCTTCATGTCGCTGCTCCCCGGCCCGTTGGCGGTGTCGCCGCTGCGCACCCAGCGCTGGAAGGGGCTGTCCTTCTCGAACACCGTGTCGAGGTGGCCGATCAGCAGCACGCGCTTGCCGCGCCGCCCGCGCAGCTCCGCGAACAGGTGCCCCGCGCGGTGGAGCGAGTCGGGCATGACGATCCAACGGGAAGCGAACCCCAGCGAGTCGAGCTGGACGGCGTAGATGCGGCCCACCTCGCGCACGCCCTCCGCGTTCCCGGTGCCGCTGTTGATGTCGACCGTGCGCTCCAGCAGCGCGATCGCCTCGTCCACGTGCGCGTCCACGTACGCGGTGATGCGCCGCTCCGCGGGCGACAGCGCCTGCGCGTGCATGGACGGCGGCGCCAGCGCCAGGGCGGCGGCCAGCAGCAACGGCGTGCGGGGGATGGAGATGCGTGGCATGGCAGACGGCGGGGTGCGCGGGATGGATTCGCGGTTCGTCGGCGCGATTCGCTCTTCAGTGGATGCGGATCGGGCGAATCTCGCGCGACCGAAGCGCCCGCGCAAACCGCCGCGAAGGGGGTGTCGGGCGATTGAAATCGCGGCATCGCGGCAACAACGGCCCAAAGTCCGCCTTCGCGGACTCCCGGCATCGACATCGTGCCGACTCCCCAGCCTCGCCTGACGGAGCCTCGAACTACCGCGTCGAGTCCGAACTGGGCGGCGGCGCGGTGGGGATCACGATGGTGTCGCGCGGCGCGTTCGGATTGGGCGCCGGGGTCACCGGCGCGGACGGCGGCACCACGATCACCGGAGGCGGCGCGGGTGGAGGCGCGGGCGGCGGTGCCGGGGGTGGAGCCGGCGGCGCGGGCTGCGGCTCGGGCTGCGGTGGTTGAGGCTGCGGCTGTGGCTGCGCGGGCGGCGGCGTGGGACGCGGCCGCGGCGCGGAAGGAACCGGGCGCGGAGCCGACGGCGGCGCGGCCGGCGGAGACACGGTCGGCGGCTGCACGGGCGCCGAGGGCGGCTGCTCCGGCGCGATCCCCGGCGTGGGCGCGATGCCGGCCGGCGGCGTGGGCGGCGCGGACGGGGACGGCTGCCCGCCGTCGTCCGCTGATGCGCCGGTGTCTGGCGTTCCGCTCCCCGTGTCGCCGCCGGTCGTGCCCGCGTCCGTTCCCAACGACGGCGCGGTGGCGGCGGGAGCGGTGGACGCGCCGCCATCATCCTCCCCGCCCGGTGCGGCGGCGGGGCCGGTCCTCGTGTCGCGCGTGGCGGCCGTGGCCTCGCCGCCGCCGCGGTTCATCGCCCAGATCGCGCCCGCGATGCCGGCCAGCAGGAGCAGGCCCAGCAGCAGCGCCGGCGCGCGGCTCTTCCTCCGCGGCGAGACCGTGGTGAGGCGCGGACCGGCGGGTGCGGGCGCGGCGGCCGGCGGCTCGCGCACCGGCAGCGGCGCCGCGACGGAGGGTTGCGGCGTCTCGGACGGGGTGAAGACGACGGTACGGTCGTCATCCATCCCGGCGGCCGCGGCTCCGGCGGCGGGGGCCACGATGGTGCGGTCGTCCCCCTGCATCGCCGTGTCGAGCGCCGCGCAGAAGGCGGCGGCGTCGGGGTAGCGCTCGGCCGGGTCTTCGGCCATCGCCCGCTCCATCACCGCCTCCACCGCCGCGGGCACCTGTGGCGCGAACTCGCGGATCGGGCGCACCGGGTCGCGGCCGCGCCCGCGCCGCCCCTCGCCCCCGGCGAACGGCTTCTCGCCGGTCAGGATCTGGTACCCCACCACGCCCAGGCTGAACACGTCGGCCGCGGGCGTGAGCACCGCGTCGCCGCGCATCTGCTCGGGGGCGGCGTAGGCGGCGGTCAGCGGGTTCTCGCCCGCGAAGGTGCGGGTGAGCTCCGCGTCGTCCGCCGCCACCCGCGCGATGCCGAAGTCCAGCACCACCACGCGGAAGGGGTCGTCGTCGTGCGGCTCGGCCAGGAAGATGTTCCCCGGCTTCACGTCGCGGTGGATGATCCCCGCCGCGTGGCCCACCGCGACGCCCTCGGCCGCCTCGCGCAGCACCTGGAGGCCCACGTCCATCCCGGGCCGGCCCTCGCGCTTGAAGAGCTGCGCCAGCGTTTCGCCGCGCAGCATCTCCATCACCAGAAAGTCCAGCCCCAGCTCGGGATCGGTGCCGAAGTCGTGGACGGTGATCACGTTGGGGTGGTGCGGCAGCGACGCGGCGGCGCGCGCCTCGCGCTCGAAGCGCTGGCGCAGACGCTCGCGCGTGGCGGCGTCGGGCGGGGCCAGGGTGATGATCTTGACGGCCACGTCGCGCCCCAGGCGTTCGTCCACGGCGCGGTACACCGCCGCGAACCCGCCCAGCCCGACCACCTCTTCGATGCGGTACCGCTTCACCAGCGTCTTGCCGGCGAGCAGGTTCTCCAGTCCAGACATCCGCGTGCCGTCAGGGGCTTTGCAGACGCGGGGCCGGCGCCCCGCGGGAGCCATCCCTGCACGGCAAGATGCGAACCGATGGCTGGGCGGAGAGACAATCAGTCCGGCCCGAACGTTCGCGGCGGAGAGCTAGCTGTGGGCGAAGGCGAGCAGGGGCGCGATGTTTCCCGCATCGGCCGCTTGCAGCGCGGAGATGTACGTGGACCGCAGCTCCCCCGTGCTCACGAGAGAGCCACGCCCCTTTCCCCACGGCAGCGGCCGGATTCCCGCCTGGAGAAGGAAGAGATCCGCCATCAGCCGCGAGTGCCGCCCGTTTCCGTTCGGAAAGGGATGGATCGCGACCAGCCGGTGATGAAGCCGCACGGCGATCTCGTCACTCGGGTAAACCTGCTGCGTGTTCCAGACCTCCGCATCTTCCATCAGATCGCGCACGGCCACGCGGATCATGAACTTGTCGATCCCGATGTTCTTGTTGGTCCGCCGCGTGGTACCCGCCCATTCCCAGACCCGGTCGAACATCCGCCGATGCAGCTCGTAGGCGAACTCGTCGCTCAGCACGGACCGGCTGCGGATGGCACGCACGGCCCACGCGAATCCACGCGCGATGTTCGCCTCCTCGGCTTCGTTCAACTCGGCGCGAGTTACGACGTGGCCGGGGATCAGGCCTTCGGATTCGTCCGGGTCCAGCGGCGTGGCGCCTTCCGGCAACCCCGGTTCAGAGCTCATCGGGGAGCGTCCACAGGAGCGAAGGATCTTCCAGAAGCGACCGGCGAATTTCTTCGAACCGCTCCCGCTGCTCGTCCACGCCGGTGCCCTGGTCTTCCATCCGCATCGAATGGTGCACCTGGCCCGCCATGAACCGCGCCGCGCGCGTGGCGCGTTCTTCCAGCGTTTCGCTCACCGTACGCACCGGGACGATGGCGTAGTACAGTTCCGCGCCCATGGCGCGTGCTGCCTCACGCAGACGGTCGAGCGTAACGCGCCCGTCGATCTCCCGGCGTTCGAGGTCGCCGATCGACTGCCCGCTCACGCCCAGCCGCTCGCCCAGATCCTGCTGCCGCATCCCCAGGGCGGTACGTAGAGCGCGCAGCCAGCCACCGCGCGGCGGCTGAAACTGGGACCTGGTCTCCCGGACCCGGGCATACCGAGCGTCGAGCTGCTTGCGATCCAGCCTGGTAGGCCGCGACTTCACCATACAAGTTATCCTTTGCGTGAAGCATGGAAGAATACAGTTATAATTTGTACGATCGGTGCCAAAAAACAAGTTATATCTTTCATGGTGCCTGTTTTCATCCAAGCCATAGCTTGTTCCCAGGATCCGCATGAAGGGGGTTGATTTGCGCCCGTGACGGCCATGAGTCAGGTTTTCCCCGGATCACGGATGGATCACGGACCAGGCGGATGGTCACATGGATCGCGACTTCCACAACGTCTACTCGCACGGGTACGTGCGCGCGGCGGTCTGCATCCCGTCGGTGCGCGTGGCGGACCCGGGGTACAACGCCGGGCGCACGCTGGGGCTGGCCCGCCGCGCGCACGAGATGCACGCCGCCGTGGCGCTCTTCCCCGAGCTGGGGATCAGCGCCTACAGCGACGACGACCTGTTCCACCAGAGCGCCCTGCTGGACGCCACGCTGCAGGCCATCGCCCGCATCGTCGGCGAATCCGTCTCGCTGACGCCGGTGCTGCTGGTCGGCGCGCCGCTGCTGTTCGAGGGGAAGCTGTTCAACTGCGCCGTGGTGATCCACCGAGGGCGCATCCTGGGGATCGTCCCCAAGTCGTATCTGCCCAACTACCGCGAATTCTACGAGAAGCGGCAGTTCACCTCGGGGCGGATGGCGGTGAGCCGCGAGGTCCGCATCCTGGGGCAGGAGGTGCCGTTCGGGAACGACCTGGTGTTCGACGCGGTGAACCTGGAGGGGTTCCGGCTGGCGGTGGAGATCTGCGAGGACGTGTGGGTGCCGATCCCGCCCAGCACCTGGCTGGCGATGGCGGGCGCCACCGTGGTGGCCAACCTGAGCGCGAGCAACATCACCCTGGGGAAGGCCGAGTACCGCCGCGCCCTGTGCGCCGCGCACAGCGGGCGGATGATCTGCGCGTACCTGTACAGCGCCGCCGGGCCGGGCGAAAGCACCACCGACCTGGCGTGGGACGGGCACGCGATGATCCACGAGAACGGCGAGCTGGTGTGCGAGAGCCAGCGCTTCGCCGACGACGAGCAGGTGATCGCCGGCGACGTGGACCTGGAGCGGCTGGCGCAGGACCGCATGCGGATGACCAGCTACAACGACAGCACCGGCGCCTACCGCGAGCGCATCCGCGAGGTGCGCACGGTGCCCTTCGAATTCGCCGTCCCCGCCGGGAGCATCCCGCTGATGCGCGCGGTGCCGCGCTTCCCCTACGTCCCCGACGATCCCGCGCTGCTGGACCAGCGCTGCTACGAGGCGTACAACATCCAGGTGCACGGGCTGATGAAGCGCCTGAGCGCCACGGGGATCCAGAAGATCGTGATCGGCGTCAGTGGCGGGCTGGATTCCACGCACGCGCTGATCGTGGCGGCGCGCACGATGGACCGGCTGGGGCTGCCGCGCACCAACATCCTCGCCTACACAATGCCGGGCTTCGCGACCAGCAGCGGGACCAGGGGCAATGCCTGGGCGCTGATGCGCGCGCTGGGGGTGACGGCCCAGGAGATCGACATCCGCCCCAGCGCCACGCAGATGCTGAAGGACCTGGGGCACCCGTTCGCGCAGGGCGATCCGGTGTACGACGTGACCTTCGAGAACGTGCAGGCCGGCGAGCGGACCAGCCATCTCTTCCGCCTGGCCAACCAGCTGGACGCACTCGTGCTCGGCACGGGCGACCTGAGCGAGATCGCGCTGGGGTGGAGCACCTACGGCGTGGGCGACCAGATGTCGCACTACAATGTGAACGCCAGCGTGCCCAAGACGCTGATCCAGTACCTGATCCGCTGGGTGATCGGGAGCGGGCAGTTCGACGGGGAGACGGGGCGCGTGCTGCAGGCGATCGTGGACACCGAGATCAGCCCCGAGCTGGTGCCGCACGCCGATGGCGCCGACGACACCTCGGCGCCCGCGCAGAAGACCGAGGAGAAGATCGGCCCGTACGAGTTGCAGGACTTCAACACCTACTACGTGACGCGCTTCGGCTTCCGGCCCAGCAAGGTGGCGTTCCTGGCGCTGCACGCCTGGGGCGACGCGGGGCGCGGCGCCTGGCCCGCGCTGGTGCCGCGGGGCAAGCGCCGCGCGTACGATCTTGCGACGATCCGCCACTGGCTGGAGGTGTTCGCCTGGCGCTTCTTCAAGACCAGCCAGTTCAAGCGCTCGGCCTCGCCCAACGGCCCCAAGGTGGGCTCCGGCGGCTCCCTCTCACCCCGCGGAGACTGGCGCGCCCCCAGCGACAGCGAGGCAACGGTGTGGCTGGAGGAGCTGCGCCGGAACGTGCCGGAGAGCTGAACCGCGGTACGGGGTACGAAGTACGAGGTGCGGAGGTGCGGAGGTGCGGAGGTGCGGAGGTGCGGAGGTGCGAAGAGGCCCGCTCGATCGAGCGGGCCTCTTCGCGTCTACGATTTTGAAGTCCGCGAAGGCGGACTGCGTGCCGTTGTAGCCGCGACTTCTTCAGTCGCAAAACTGCACCGGTCGGCCTTGGGAGCCGTCTCCTCATATCACGCCCTCGCCGCCGTCTCCGCCGCGTGGAGGCGCGGGACGGGGATCGTGGCGCCCGCGGCGGCCCTGGCGATGCGGCGGCGCTCGGGGCCGCGCTCGAAAAGGAGGTAGAGCGCGGGGGTCACCGTCAGCACCAGGATCGTGCTGCTCGCCAGGCCGCCCAGCAGCGAGAAGCCGAGCGCGTTCCAGATGTTGGCGTCCGCCGCCTTGCTGAACAGCACCAGCGGGAGGAGGCCGATGATGGTGACCGAACTGGTCATCAGGATCGGCCGCACCCGCTCGAGCGTGCCCTGCACGATGGCGTCGCGCAGCGGCATCGCCTCGTGCCGGCGCAGCTGGTTCACCCGGTCGATCAGCAGCACCGCGTTGTTCACCACCACCCCGCCCATCATGATCACCCCGATGAACGCCTCGCGGGTGAAGCTGGCGTTGGTGAAGAAGTAGACCAGGAAGACGCCGATCAGCGCCATCGGCACCGTCATCAGCACGCACAGCGGCTGCCGCACGCTCTCGAACAGGCCGGCGCACACCATGAACACCAGGAGGAGCGAGAAGGCCAGCACGCCGTAGATCTGCCCCTGCTCCTCGCTGCTCCAGCGCCACTCCTCCTTTCCCACCACCTGGTACCCCGCCGGCACCCGCGTGCTGGCCACCACCGCCGCCTGCACCTTGTCGCCCAGCTTGGCCGGCCCGCGGAACTCGTACGCCACGGTGCGCTCGTACTGCTGGTCCTCCCTCAGGATGCGCGACAGCACGTCGCGCTGGCCGACGGTGGCCACGTCCGACAGCCGCACCGGCTCGCCGCCGGGTACGGGGATGGTGAGCGCCTCCAGCTGGCCCAGGTCCAGCGTGCCGCTCCCGGCGAGCCGGACGGAAAGGAGCATCTCCTCGTCTGCCACGCGCAGGTACGAGCGGCGCGAATCGCGCCCCACCGCGGCGGCCACGCGGCGCACCACCTCCTGCGCCGCCAGCGCGTGCATCGCCAGGCGCGCGCGGTCGAGCCGGACCACCACCTCGGTGGCCTTGTCGCGCTCGAACCACTGGCCGCTGGCGTTGGTGTCCACCTCCTGGATGCGCGAGAAGCGCTTCAGCCGCTCGCCCAGGTCGTCGGCGATGGCGCGCACCGTCTCGTAGTTGTAGCCCAGCACGCGGATGGTGTAGTTGGGCGGCGAGGCGCCCCCGCCGTAGAAGGAGGGCCCGTAGCCGTACACGCGCACCTCGCTGCCGCCGAAGAGGTGGCTGTACGCCTCCATCTGCTCCTTGATGGCCAGCGGGATCGCCGTGGTCTGCAGCGAGTCGGGAAAGTCGACGCGGATGTCGCCGGCCTGCGGGTACACGCGCGTGGTGAAGCGGCTCACCTCGGGCATCCCGGCCAGCTTCTGCTCGAACTGGCGCACCAGCGCGTCGGTGTTGGCCAGCTCCTCGCCGCGCGGCTGCTCGAAGCCGATGCGGATATAGCTGTCCTCGCTCCACCACGGCCGCCACAGCGTGCCGCGGGTGACGTACTGGTGGAAGAGGTACCCCGACCCGGCCAGCATCAGCACCGGGACCAGGACGGCGACCCAGGGCCGGCGCAGCGTGAGCCCCAGCATCGCCGCGTACGCGCGCACGTACCACGGCCGGCCGGGCCCCCGCCGGTGGATGCTGAGCGTCCGCCGCCCCAGCAGCCGCGACGCCAGCGCCGGGGTGAACGAGAACGCCGCCACCAGCGACGCCAGGTTGGTCAGCCCCACCACGATCGCCAGCGGCACGTAGAAGAGCCGCACCTCGCCCTGCAGGTAGACGAACGGGACGAACACGATCACGTTGGTGGCCGTCGCGGCAAGGACCGCGAGGACGACTTCCTTCGCGCCGCGCTCCGCCGCGTCGGCCGGGTCCTCCCCCGGCCGGGCTCGCCTGTAGATGTTCTCGAGGACGACGACGGCGTTGTCGATCACCACGCCGAAGCCCATCGCCAGCCCCATCAGCGTGAGCACGTTCAGCGTGAGCCCGCCGAAGTACACCAGGTTCAGGGTGATCAGCACCGCGAAGGCGATGCTGCTGAACACGATGGCCGCCGAGCGGAACGAGCGCAGGAAGGCGAAGAGGACGATGAAGACGACCAGGGCCGACGAGAGCGCCCGCCAGCGCAGGTCGGTGAGCTGCGTCGCGACGGCCTCGCTCTCGTCGTCGTCCAGGATCAGCCGCGCGCCGGCGGGGAGCGAGCCGCGCGTCTCGCGCAGCCGCGCCTTCACCCGCTCCGCGACCTCCACCACGTTGGTCCCCGTCTCCTTGAAGAGCTGGAAGGAGACCGCCGGCGCCCCGTCGATCCGGTAGCAGCCCTGCGGGTCGTCGTAGGTGTCGCGCACGGCGGCCACGTCCTGCAGGCGCACGAGCCGGCCCTGGTCGGTCAGCAGCGGCATCCGCCGGATCTCGGCGACGGAGCGGGGGCGCTCGCGGATGGCCACGGTGTACAGCATCCCCCCCTGCCGCACGGCGCCGGCCTCGCGCACGAACTCCAGCTGCTGCACGCGGGTGCGCACCAGCTCGGGGTCCAGCCCCAGCGCAAGGATCCTGGTCTCGTCCAGCTCTACCTCCAGCACGCGGTCGCGGCCGCCCCAGGCGCGCACGTCGGCCACGCCGGGCACCTGGCGCAGGTCGGGCGCCAGCTCCTCGTCCACGTGGCGGCGCAGCGCCTCCACCGTGTACGGGCCGGTGATGGTGTAGAGGAGGAAGGGCTTGCGCTGCTTCTCGAACTCGGCGGGAACGTAGGGCTGCACCTGCGGGTGCCGGGCGCCCTGCGGGAGCTGGTCTTCCAGCGCGGCCAGCCGCTCGGACAGGTCCAGCCGCGCGAAGTTCATGTCGGTGCCGCGGGTGAACTGCACGTCCACCGTGGCGATCCCCTCGCCGTTCCGCTCCTCGGAGACCGATTCCACCTTCTCCACCCCGCGCACCTGCTGCACCGCCCCCTCCACCGGCGAGGTGAGGAACGCTTCCGTGGTCTCGGGGCTCGCGCCGCGCCAGCCGGCGGTGACGCGCAGACGCGGCAGCTCCGTCTCGGGGAGCAGCTCCACCGGCATCTTCACCCAGCTCGCCACACCCAGCAGCGCCAGTGCCAGGTACCCCATCGCCACGGCGACCGGGCGGCGGATGGAGAAGCGGATCATCGCCCGGCCTCCCGCGCCGCGCCGCGTTGCCGGACGCGGCGAGCGGGGCCGCGCCGGGGGCGCGGCCCCGCGGATCGGGGGCGGCGGCCGGCGCGCGGAGGCCGGCGGGTCGGTTGGGTCAGGGTTCCGGTCGGGTTCGGGTCACACGGTCAGCGTCCGCTGGCGGTGGCGCACGGCCGCCGCGGCCGTACGGTCGAAGTAGCGCGCCACCACCACCCCGCTGCAGTGCCGCGCCACGGAGCGCCCGGGCGCGCGGTACTCCCAGCGGCTGTGCACCGCCACCGCGGCGAACGGCCCAGGCGCGGCCAGGCGGGCGAGCGGCGTGGCGAGCGACGCCACGCGCACCACCGAACCGTCTGCGCCCAGCACCAGCGGGCCCTGGTCGGAGGCGCACTTGTACACCACGCAGCCGTTGCCACCGTTCACGCAGCTGCTTCCCGAGCCGTTGGAGTTGCAGCCGCAGGCATTGTCGCGGCAGGTGCACCCCCAGGTGCACTGGGCGTGCGCGGCCTTCGGGAACGCCGCGGGCATCGCGAGCAGCGCGGCGGCGGCAAGGATCCAGGGGATTCGTCTCATCTCGGCCTCGTCGGGTCAGAGGGGTTGAGCCGTTCCCCGCGCGTCCGTCCGCCCTACCGCCCGATCCGCCGCTCGTACACCACCACCTCGGGGTATTCCAGGTTGCGCACGCCCACCATCCGCGTGCCCACGTTCCCCCGCAGGTTCACCGGAGGATCGGTGGTGGTGCGGCGCAGCAGCCGGCAGTCGGCGGTCATCAGGTCCAGCGTCGCCCGGTCGTTCCCCGGGTCCAGCACCTGGTTCAGCACCAGACGGTCGCTCAGCGCCACCACGTTGCTGGAGTGGACAAAGCGCGGCCATTCGAGCATGACCGCATCGCCGTTCGCGCGGATCACCGAGCGCGGGTCCGCGGTCCAGCCGCGCTGCCCCGTGCACCGGCCGCGGGTGCGGCCGTCCAGGTCGAAGAACCACAACTCGTACGGGCTCTTCACCGAGTAGACGATGGTGTGGCCGCTCACGTCCACGTTTCCGCCCAGCAGGCTGGCCTCGAAGCCGGCCAGGTTCCCCTGCGCGGGGCGGGGCCCGAAGGTGCGCTCCCGCTGGCCCAGGCGGGTGAGCACGTGCAGGGTGCCGGGCTCGTTGCGGCCGTACGCCGCCACCAGCAGCCGCCCGTCGGGAAGGAAGCGCACCGTGTTGACCAGCCACTGCGGCGGCACCGGAAAGCTCCGCGCGAAGCGCAGGTTGGGCCCGAACACGCTGATCCGCGCCAGCGAGTTGTCGTACACCCAGATGCTGTCGCTGGCGTCGGCCACCACCAGCCAGGGCGCCTGCATCTCACCCGGCCCGCTCCCCTGCCGGCCCACGTAGCCCACGAAACGCCCGTCGCGCCCGAACACCACCACGCGGTGATTCTGGTCGTCGGCCACCAGCAGCCGGCCGCCGTTGTCCAGCGCGGCGTCCATCACGCGGCCGAACGCGTCGCGCCCGTCCAGGCTCCCCACGCGGAACACCTCGGTCAGCTGCAGCCGCGGCGCCGCGCCCCGCTCCATCGAGATCGGCCGCGCGGCGGAAGCCTGTCCTCCCGCGTAGAGCGGCACCAGCGGAAGGAGCAGAAGGATGAAGGCGGATCGGGATGGTCGCATGGCTGAACCTCCGGGAGAAGGACCGCACGAGGGCGGGGAGCACCCATAGCGACAATTTGACGTACACCCGGTCTTAGGTTCTCCCACCTTTCCCGACAGGTAGCTGGGCTCTTCCCGCCAATCCGCTCCCAACCCGACAAATTCACCACAGATGATCAGTCCCCTGCTACCGCCCCGTGTGGCATCCGCTGGTGGGCCGCCGCGGGGACCGGCGCCGGCACGTCGATCCCGCCGTGCGTCGCCGGCTCGTCCGTCGGCGCGCGCAGGCGGGCGACGATCCGCTCCTTCAGCTCCTCCAGCAGGTCGTAGCTCACGGGGATCACCACCAGGGTCAGCGCGGTGGCGCTCAGCAGGCCGCCGAACACGGCGATGGCCAGCGGCGCCTGCAGCTCGCCGCCGGGGCCTACACCTAATGCCATCGGCAGCAGCCCCAGCATCGCCGTGACCGTGTTCATCACGATCGGCCGCAGCCGCGCGTGGCCGGCGGCGCGGATCGCGTCGTGGCGGCTCATCCCCTGGCGGCGCATCTGGTTGATGAAGTCGACCTTCACCACCGCGTCGTTGTCCACGATCCCCACCAGGATCACCATCCCGATCAGGCTCATGGTGTTGATCCCCGCCCCGGCGATCCACAGCGCCCCCGCGGCCCCCACGGCGGCCAGCGGGACGGCCAGCAGGATGATGAAGGGGTGCAGCAGGCTCTCGAACTCGGCGGCCAGCAGCATGTAGCACAGCGCCAGCGCCAGCGCGAACGCCAGCGCCAGGTCGCGGAACCCCTGCCGCATCTCCTCGTTCTCGCCGCCGATCACCACCCGCAGCCCGTGCGGCGCGGGAAGGCCCGCCAGCGCCGCGCGCACCTCCTCCACCGCGCGCCCCACGCTCCGCCCGGCCACGTCGGCCATCACCGTCACCACCCGCCCCTGGTCGATGCGGCGGATCTCGGCGGGGCCGCTGGACGTGCGGACGCGGACCAGCTCGCGCAGCGGCACCCCGTCCACGGTGAGCGTCTCCAGCGTCTGCGCGGATCGCCGGGCCTCTTCGGGAAGGCGGACGATCACCGGGACCTTGCGGTCGAAGTCCACCAGCTGCGTGGCCTCGGCCCCCTTCATGTAGCCCTCCACGCTCAGGGCGATGCGCTGCGGGTCCACCCCGTACCCGGCCGCGCGCTCGCGGTCGATCTCCACCCGCACCTCGGGCTGCCCCAGCTCGGTGCCCACGCGCACGTTGGTGACGGACGGCACCGACGCCAGCCGCTGGCGCACCGTGGCCGCGTACGCCAGCGCCGCGTCCAGGTCTTCGCCGCGGACGTGCACCGACAGGTCGCTCTCGCCCGCGCCCAGCAGCCGCCCGAGCGCCGTCGCCTCCCCCGCCTCCAGTGTCACCGCGCCCGCGGGAAAGTCCGCCAGCTTGGGGCGCAGGCGGCGGAGCGAGGCCGCGGTCTTCCGGCCCTCCTTCAGCCGCACCTCGAGCGTGGCGGTGTTCAGGCCGCTCTCGCGGTCGTCCATCCCCGCCACCGCGGCCTGCCTGCCGACGCGGGTGAACACCGCTTCGACGGCGGGGTCCGCGCGGACGGCGCGCTCCAGCCGGGCGGCCTCGCCGGCGGTGGTCTCCAGCGGGGTGCCGCGCGGCAGCTCGATTCGCGCGCGGAACTCGCCCTGGTCCACGTTGGGGAGCACGCTGCGCGGCAGTTCCACGCAGATGAACACGCCCAGCGCCAGCAGGGCGAAGGCGGCCGCCATCGTCCGCCCGCGGTGCCGCATCCCCGTCTCCAGCAGCCGCTCGTACCACGCGGCGAAGCGCCCGAACCCGCGGTCGAAGGCGTCCAGCGGCCGCCGCAGCGCGCGGACCACCGCGTTGGGCCGGGCGCGGTCCGCGTCGTCCCCGTCTCCCCAGCGCGCCGCCATGGCGGGGAGGAGGGTGATGGCCACGAAGATCGACGCCAGCAGCGAGAAGGCGACGGAGAGCGCGAGCGCGCCCAGCAGCTGCCCGGCCACCCCCTCGATGTAGACGATGGGGCCGAAGACGGCGATCGTGGTCAGGGTGGACGCGATGATGGCGCGCTGCACCTCCTCGGCGCCCAGCGCGGCGGCCGCGGCGGCGCGCGCGCCCAGCTCGCGGTGCCGGAAGATGTTCTCCAGCACCACGATGCTGTTGTCCATCAGCATCCCCACGCCCAGCGCCAGCCCGCCGAGGCTCATGATGTTGAGCGTGACGTGGGTCGCCTCGAGGAGCGCGAAGGTGGCGACCAGCGAGATCGGGATCACCAGCGCCACGGCCACGGGGTAGCGGAACTCGCGCAGGAAGAGGAAGAGGACCAGGAAGGCGAGGATGCCGCCCAGGATCACCTCCTGCACCACGTTGGCCAGCGCGTCGGAGATGAAGCCGGCCTGGCTGGTGGCCACCTCCAGCGTCACCTCGGGGTACTCGCGCCGCAGCTGGGCCAGCGTGCGGTCCACCTCCCGGGCCACGCGCACGGTGTTGGCGCCGGCGTTCTTGAAGACCAGGAGGCCGACCGCGTCGCTGCCGTTGTAGCGGGCGATCGACTCGCGTTCGCGAAAGCCGTCCTCCACCCGCGCCACGTCGCGGATCAGCACCTCGCCCGGCAGCGGCTGCCGCCCGCCCGCGCTGTCGCCCCCCGCGCCGGGCGCCGCGCGGCGCACCGGCACCCCGCCGATCTCCGCGGCGTTCTGCAGCTCGCCCAGCGTGCGCAGCGAATAGCGGTAGCGCCCGCGGCGGATGCTTCCCGCGGGCGCGCTGGCGTTGGCGCCGGCCAGCGCCTTGGAGACGTCGTCCAGCGTGAGCCCGTAGCTCTCCAGCAGCCGGGGGTCCACCTCCACGTGGATCTCGCGCTCCACCCCGCCGGTCACCGCCGCCTGCGCCACCCCGTCGATCTGCTCCAGCCGGCGCTTGAACACCGCCTCGGCCAGCTCCTTCAGCTGCGGCAGGTCGCGCTGGCCGGCCACGCTCACCGCCAGGATCGGCTCGCTGCGCGGGTCGGTGCGCAGCACCACGGGGCGCGCCGCCAGCTCGGGCAGCGCGTCGCGGATGTTGTCCAGCTTCTCGCGCGTGTTCAGCGCGGCGAAGTCCATGTCGGTGCCCCACGCGAAGCGCGCGGTCACCAGCGACACCCCCTCGCGGGTGACGCTCTCCACCTTCTGCACGCCGGGCACGGTGCTCACCGCCTGCTCCACCGGCTCGGTGATGAACCGTTCCACCTCCGCCGGCGCCGCGCTCACGTCGGTGGTGTAGACCACCAGGCGGGGATAGGCCACGTCGGGAAGGAGGTCGATCGGCAGGCGCACGAACGACAGCACCCCCAGGAACACCACGCCCAGGAAGAACATCGCGACCGCCACGGGCCGCTGGATGGAGATGCGCGGAAGGGACAACGTCCTGGCTCGCCCCGGCTGGACGGTTCAACCGATGTCTGACGCACCGCGGGAAGTACGGGAACTGCCGGAAGTGCCTGGTCTGGGCGTGTTTGGCGCTTAGACGCCAAACCGGGCTGCGCGCGCGGTAGGCAACGATACCACCGTTGCCAACCGCGCCGGGCCACCGCCGCGCCCGCCACCCGCACAATCCGTCGAACGCGATGCACGCGCGGCGGCGTCCCGGCCCTCCGGGCGCGCATCCCTCACGCTCGGCGCGATCCGGCGAGGTCCGGCACGATCCGCAGGCTCCGCACCCCGGGTTGAAACCCGAGGCAACCCACGGCCCGAAGTCCGCCTTCGCGGACTCCCACGCACGCATCGGCGCGGTGCGGCAGGGATCGCCGCGGCCGCGCCGAGGCCTGGGCTCCGCTACGGCGCCGTCCCGGACCCCGCTCCCGGCGCTCCGTCGGCGCCGGCGCCGTCCCTCACGTCGTCGCTCAGCCGCACGCGGGCGTCGTGGATCAGGGTGTAGTGGCCCTCGGTCAGCACCACCTCGCCGGGCTTCACGCTGTCGGTGTCGGTGTCGGGGACGATCTCCACCAGCGAGTCGTTCTGCCGGCCGGTGGTCACGTAGCGCCACTTGGCCAATCCCTGGCTCCCCTCCCCGTCGTACACGAAGAGCATGGTGCGGCGGTCGCGCTCCAGCACCGCGGCGCGCGGCACCAGCACCCGGTCGGCAAAGCGCTGCGCCTCGAGCGACACGCGCGCGTACATCCCGGGCAGGATGCGCC
>Ga0070662_100000203_pt1 | contig 34991 bp, 29 predicted proteins | sample KBSC53metaG_FD_65648 | JGI IMG/M metagenome (GOLD analysis project Ga0070662, IMG submission 65648) | Corn rhizosphere microbial communities from Kellogg Biological Station, Michigan, USA - KBS C5-3 metaG | ecosystem: Host-associated > Plants > Roots > Rhizosphere > Soil ...
CTCGAACTACCTGCCGCCGCCGGCGGTCCAGGTGTTGTTCGAGCGGTCGGCGTCGGCGAACCACTGCTCGGGGTCGATCTCCACCTTCGTGACCGCGCTGCCGCCGGCGGGGAGGGTGACGGTGGCCGTGCGCGCGCCGCTGAGCCAGGTCTCCACCGGGATCTCGCGGCGCTCGGTCTGGCCGTCGGCGTGGGTGATCGCCAGCCGCGCGGGCATTGGGGCGTTGCCGCGGTCCTCGATGGTGATCGTCGTCCCCGCGGCGCCGGTCTCGACGCGGGCGACGGCCTGGTCCAGGCTCCAGGCGTTGTCGTACCAGGCGGACCAGAACCAGCCCAGGTCGCGGCCGGCGGCCTGGTTGAAGGCGTTGAAGAAGTCGTACGGCTGCGGGTGCTTGAACGCCCACCCGGTCATGTAGCGCGCGTACCCGCGCCGGAACGCGTCGTCGCCGATCAGGCCGCGCAGCATGTACAGCAGCGTGCTGGGCTTGGTGTAGGTGGCGAAGCCGCCCAGCTGCGGCGGGGTGATGTAGTCCGTCCAGGTCAGCTCGCGCACGTCCAGCCCGCGGCGGGCGAACTGCGCGTACTGCGCCTGCTCCACCAGGTGCGGGTTGCCGCCGGCCGGGAACAGGTCGCGCCGCGCCTCGTTCTCGTTGAAGTCCGTGGTCCCCTCGTCCATCCAGCCGTAGCGGCGCTCGTCCACGCCGACGAGCATCGGCACCCACATGTGCGCCAGCTCGTGGCTCACCACGCTGTAGAAGGCGGTGTCGCTGGGCGCCTGGGTGTACGCGCCGATCAGCGTCATCATCGGGTACTCCATCCCCCCGCCGATGATGTTCTCGCCCTCCACCCCGGTCATGTGCGGGTACGGGTACTTGAGCCCGGTGAACTGCGAGTGGTGGGTGATGGACTGCTGCTCCCAGCGCACGGCGTTCCTCCACCGCGGCGCGTTCTGCCGGTAGAGGGCGTTGATGGTGACGTAGTCGGTGCGCCCGTCGCCGTCGCGGTCGCCCACCGGGGTGCGGGCCGCGTCCCACAGGCTCTCGCGGGTGACGCTGAAGGCCACGTCGCGCACGCTGTCGGCGGTGAAGCTCCAGGTGACGCGGCCGTTCGTCCCGGCCGCGGTGGCCTTCCCCGCCCCGAAGTCGGCGGCGGTGAGGACGTGCACGGTGGTGTCGCTCTGCATCGCCCGCCGCCAGCGCGCCAGGACGGCCGCGGGGAGCGCCTGCTCGGCGTTGGTGAGGTTCCCCGTCCCCATCACCACCCAGCCGACGGGCGCGTCCACCGTGTAGCGGTAGTGGCCGTAGCCCATGTAGTACTCGGCGGTGCCCAGGAAGGGGTCGGTCTGCCAGCCGTTCACGTCGTCGTACACGGCCATCTGGGGATACCAGTACGCCATGTAGACCAGGTTGTCGGCGTCGTACCCCATCCGCCCGCTGGCGCCGGCCTGCGGGATCTTGAAGTTCCACCCGAACTCCAGGCGGATGCTGTCGCCCGGGAGAACGGGGGACGCGGGGCGGATGGCCAGGTTGGTGCCCTGCACCGCGTAGCCGGTCTGGCCGCGCTGGGTGGCGGCGGCGAGCGCCTGCCCGCCGGCGGCTACCCGGGTGAGGTTGACGCCGCCCGTCACCTCGTTGGGCTCGTCGCGCACCGCCTCGGGCGCGTGGATGTTCAGGATCAGCTGCACGTTGAGGGTGCGCAGCGTGTCGGGCGAGCGGTTGTAGTAGACGACGGTCTCGGTGCCGGTGACCGTCTTGGCCGCGGGATCGACGCTGGCGTGGATGTCGTAGCTGGCCCACTGCTGCCAGTAGCGCGGACCCGGCAGGCCGTTGGTGGACCGGGTGCCGCGCTGGATGGCGCGGGTGTAGCCGGCCGGCGGCTGCACGGGGTTGGGGAACGGCCGCGGCGGCGGCCACGCGCCGGAGCGGGCGCCCTCCTGCTGCTGCGAACTTAGCACCGACGGAAGCGCGCAAAGCGCCACGAGCGCCGCGGACCAGCGTTTCATCCGACATCCTCCAGAGGGACGCGATCGTTTTCGGGATGGCTCAGGGCTGCCAAGCTACGTCGCGCGCCGCGCCCGTCGCAAGAAACGCCGGCGGCGATACGGACGCCCCGGGACCCGAAGAACCGGGCTATCCGCCGCCATTCCCCGCGTCTGCGCACGATCGGGCGATGCCGCGGCTTGCGCGTGCGGGCGGGCAGTCGCCACACTCCGCCGAGAACTCATCGATGCAACCGGCGGAGAAAGGCGAGGCGCGGTGTCGTTCCTGCGGATCCTGGAGATGCTGGGCGTGGCGGTGTTCGCCATCAGCGGCGCGCTGGCGGCCGGGCGCAAGAGCCTGGACCTGGTGGGCGTGGTGGTCACCGCCACGGTCACGGCCATCGGCGGCGGCACCCTCCGCGACGTGCTGCTGGACCGCCACCCGGTGTTCTGGATCGGCGACACCACGTACCTGTGGGTGATCTTCGCCGCCGCGCTGCTCACGGTGGTGTACTCGCGGCGCTGGAGCCCGCCCGAGCGCGGCCTGGCCGTGGCCGACGCGCTGGGGCTGGCGCTGTTCACCATCAGCGGCGCGCAGGTCGCGCAGTCGGCCGGGCTGGGCGGCGTGGTGGTGGTGATCATGGGCACGCTCACGGGCGTGGCCGGCGGCGTGATCCGCGACGTGCTGACCGCCGAGATCCCCATGGTCATGCGCCGTGGACCCATCTACGCCACCGCGTCCGTCGTGGGCGCCTCGCTCTACCTGCTGCTGGAGATGGCCCTTCCGCGCAACGTGGCCGCGCTGGCCGGGATGGCCGCCATCGCTGCCCTGCGCCTGGCCGCCATCCTCTGGAAGCTCACGGTCCCCGTCTTCACCCTCGGCGACGGGCACGACGGGGCGAGAAGATGAGCGAAGGGGGAGATGCGGAGCTTCGCATCTCCCCCTTTGACCGGCAGGCTGATCGACTCTCGTCACGCATGCGACGGATCACCAGACGGCCAACTCGGTTCTCGGAAACCACGGCCCATGACGATCGGCATCAATACACTTGCAGCCATCACATTCGCAAATTATCGTGCGCGATCAGAGCCCGCGGCGACTCATTCTCGAATTGGAGGTGACCCATGCGGCAGCAAAAGCTACGTCTCGAAGACATCCTGGTGGAATCGTTTTCCACCAGCACGGTGAACGATCCGCTGGGAACCGTGAAAGGCCGTGATGCCGACACGGAGACGTGCGAGGAGGAGTGCGGGACGATCCTCACTTACATCTGCCGCAGTTGTCGCGACAGCGACTGCCCACCCCAAACCTGCAACACGTGTGGTGATGTGTACACCTGCAAGCCGGAGCATACCTGCCCGATCGAAATCTGTGGCGGCATGGTCACGGTGGTGTGCTGACGCGGTACCCTCCGCCCACGCTCCGGCTTACAAGCGGAACTCCCCACAAAAACGGCCCCGGCAAGCGCCGGGGCCGTGCGCATTCGGCCGCACCAGGCACCCCCTACGACGGAGAGCCGCTAGCCCTCCCCTTCCACGCCAGGTAGACGGGGATGCCGGCCAGGATCACGCCGAAGCAGACGAGGGTGATCCACGGATCGCTGATCAGCGCGTTCAGCAGCATGCCGATGGACGCGAGCAGGAAGATGGCGGGGACGATCGGGTAGCCGGCCGTCCGGTACGGGCGCGGGAAGTCCGGCCGGCGGGCGCGCAGGATGTAGACGGCGCCCACGGCCAGCGCGTAGAACGGCCAGATCCCCAGGATGAAGGCGTCGGCGAGCTGCTCGAAGGTGCGGAAGGATACGTAGGCGATGCCGAGCGCCGTGGCCAGCAGGATGGCGGCGTACGGCGTCCGGTACTTCGGGTGCACGGCGGCGATGGGGCGGAAGAAGTTGCCGTCGTCGGCCATGGCGAAGAAGATGCGCGGGCCGGTCATCATCGACCCGTTCAGCGCGCCGAACGCCGAGAGCATCACCATCGCCGCCACCACGGAGGCGCCGCGGCTGCCGAACACCGCCGTGGCCGCGTCCGCCGCCACCAGCTTCGACCCGACCATCTGCGGCACGGTGAGCACGAACAGGTAGGCCAGGTTCACCGCCACGTAGATCGCCACGATCGCCAGCACGCCACCGATGATGGCGCGGGGCAGCGTCCGCGCCGGGTCCTTCACCTCGCCCGAGATGAAGGTGAGGTCGGCCCACCCGTCGTACGCCCACATCACGCTCACCAGCGCCAGCCCGAACCCGCTCCACGTCAGCGGCGACCACTCCACCGGCCCCGCCAGCGCGCCGCCGCCCTTGCCGAAGAGGAACGCCGCCACGGCCAGGCCGCTGATGGCCAGCACCTTGGCCGCGGTGCTCAGGTTCTGCACCGCCGCGCCCCAGTTCACCGAGCGGATGTTGGCCAGCCCCAGGATGAGGATCGCCGCCGCGGCGACGACGCGCGTCCCGATGTCTCCATAGTGGAAGAACTTGTCCCCGTACTCCGCGAAGAGCACCGCGATGGCGCCCAGCGCACTCGGGCGGATCACCAGCAGCTCCGTCCACCCGAAGAGGAACGCCGGGAGCGGCCCGTACCCCTCGCGGATGAAGACGTACACGCCCCCCGAGCGCGGGAACATGGTCGCCAGCTCGGCGATGGTGAGCGCGCCGACCAGCGCCACCAGCGCGCCCAGCAGCCAGAGCAGCGACATCGCCCCCACGCTCCCCACGCGGTCCGCGACGCCGTTCTGGCCGCCCACGATGCGGAAGATCCCGCTGCCGATGGTCGATCCGACCAGCACCGCCGCCGCGCTCCACACCCCCAGCCGGCGCGGCAGGCGGTCGGCGGCGGCAGCGGCGGTCTCGGGGGTGGAGGCGTAGCCGGCGGGCACGGTGCGGTCGGACGCGGGCGTCTCGGGAGCGAGCGGTGCGTGGGGCATGCGCGTGGCGAGTGGACGCGGGTGGGCGTGCGGTGCGCTGCGGGATGCAGCCGAAGGTAACAGCGGCCGAGCGCGGGGGACAAGCATCGGACCCTCATCCCCCCGGCCCCTTCTCCCGAACTGCAGGAGAAGGGGGTGACGCGGGCGAGGGTTGGTTGCGTCTGGAGAAGCATCGGCGCGGCCGCGGCGGGCCCTCAAATCCCCGCGCGAGGCTTCGCCCGCGCTGCCCCTCCCCCAAAAACTGCCTGGGGGAGGGGCGGTCGCGGCAGCCTGCGGACGCGAGCGCGAAGCCGGCCGCGGTGTGGCGGGTGGGCTGTGGCGGCGGAGAAACGTCGACAGCGGCCTGGAGCGGGGATGGCAGCATGGGAGTCCGCGAAGGCGGACTTCGGGCCGTTGTTGCCGCGGCCGCGGATTCATCCGCCCGGTGCGATGCCGGCGCCTCCGGAAAACCCGATCGTCCACGACCCATCCGAGGGAACACGGGGTGGCGGAACGCCGTACACAGGCGGCATGATGTACGGCCTCTGATCCCACACGCCGAATCGACATCCCACGCACCGAAGGAACGCGGATGCTACTCAGGGTACGCCCGGCCGCGGCCGGGCTGACGTTTGCGCTCGCCATCGCCGCCGCCGCGCCCGCCGCCGCGCAGCAGGGGCAGCTCACCGTGGAGCGCATCTTCTCGGGCGAGTTCCGCCTGGGCTCGCTTCCCGAGAGCCACTGGATGGCCAACGGACAGCGCTACTCGTACGTCGACGCCAGCGGCCGCGCCACCAACCTGGTGGCCGAGGACGCGCAGACGGGGACGAAGACGGTGCTGGTGGAGGGCTCCAGGCTGATCCCCGCGGGGCAGACCAAGCCGATCGCCATCGAGGGGTACGAGTGGAGCGGCGACGAGCGGAAGCTGCTGATCTTCACCAACAGCCAACCCGTCTGGCGGCAGAACACCAAGGGCCAGTTCTACGTCTACGATCTCGCGTCGCAGCGGCTTACGCCCGTCTCCAGCGCGCCCGGCTGGCAGCAGTTCGCCAAGCTCTCGCCCGACGGCACCAAGGTCGGCTTCGTGCGCGACAACAACCTGTGGGTGACGGAGCTGGCCACGGGGCGCGAGACGCAGCTCACGCGCGACGGGAGCGAGACCATCATCAACGGCACCTTCGACTGGGTGTACGAGGAGGAGCTGGACCTGCGCGACGGGTGGCGCTGGAGCCCCGACGGGCAGCGCATCGCCTTCTGGCGCATCGACGACAACCCGGTGCGCGCCTTCACCTGGATCAAGGACACCGGCGACAGCTACTCGCAGCCGGTCAACCTGCGCTACCCCAAGGCGGGCTCGGCGAACCCCACCGCGAAGCTCGGCGTGGTCGACCTCTCCAGCGGCCAGACCACCTGGCTGCAGACGGGGGACGATTCCTCCGTCTACCTGGCCCGGATGGAGTGGGCCGAATCGCCCACGGAGCTCCTGGTCCAGCGCCTGAACCGGCACCAGAACCGGCTGGACGTGATGGTGGCCGACGCGCGCACCGGGGCGGCGCGCACGCTCTTCACCGAGGCCGACAGCGCCTGGGTGGACGTGGACGACGACCTGTCGTTCATCCGCGGCGGCCGGCAGTTCATCTGGAGCAGCGAGCGCGACGGCTACAACCACCTCTACCTGTACAACCGCGACGGCACGGTGGCGCGCCAGCTCACCCGCGGGCCGTGGGACGTGACGCAGGTGTTCGGGGTGGACGAGAAGAACGGCTTCGTCTACTTCAGCGCCACCGAGCAGGGCCCGGAGCAGCGCCACCTGTACCGCGTGCGCCTGGACGGCGGCACCCCCGAGCGGCTGTCGAAGGAGCCGGGGACGCACGCGGTGCTGCTCAGCCCGCAGACCCCGTACTACCTGGACAGCTGGAGCCGCATCGACGCTCCCCCGGTGGTCACCCTGCACCGCACGGACGGGTCGGCGGTGCGCACGCTGGTGGACAACGCGCAGGTGAAGCAGACGCTGGCGAACCTCTCGATCACCGCGCCCGAGTTCTTCAACTTCCGCACGGCGGGCGGCACGCAGCTGAACGGGTGGATGATCAAGCCGGCCAACTTCGATCCCAACAAGAAGTACCCCGTGCTGATGTACGTCTACGGCGGCCCGGGCTCGCAGACGGTGACCGACGCGTGGGGCGGAACCCGCTACCTGTGGCACCAGCTGCTGGCGCAGCAGGGGTACATCGTGGTCAGCGTGGACAACCGCGGGACGGGCGCGCGGGGGCGGGACTTCAAGAAGCAGACGTACCTGAAGCTGGGCCAGATGGAGGCGGCCGACCAGGTGGAGGCCGCGCGCTGGCTGGCGCGGCAGCCGTACGTGGATGCCAGCCGCCTGGGGATCTGGGGGTGGAGCTACGGCGGCTACCTGACGGCGTTCACGCTGGAGCAGCCGGGGGCTCCGTTCAAGGCCGGCGTGGTGGTGGCGCCGGTGGCCGACTGGCGGCTGTACGACACCATCTACACCGAGCGCTTCATGCGCACCCCGCAGGAGAACGCGCAGGGGTACGACCGCGGGAGCCCGGTGAAGCACGTGGACGGCCTGCGCGCGCGCCTGCTGCTGGTGCACGGCACGGGCGACGACAACGTGCACTTCCAGAACAGCACGCAGATGGTGGACGCGCTGCAGGCCGCCGGGAAGCAGTTCACCTTCATGATGTACCCCGACCGCAACCACGGCATCGCCAACGGCCGGAGCGTGCATCTGTACACGATGATGACGAACTGGGTGCTGCAGAACCTCTGAGGTGCGGAGGTGCGGGGGTGCGGAGGTGCGCCGGCTCTCGGGCGAGGGCCGGCGCACCGGCGTTTGGGAGAGATCGGGCCGGGGATCGGCCGGGCGGATGAATCCGCGGCAACGACGGCCCGAAGTCCGCCTTCGCGGACTCCCACGCGAACTTCGGCGCGCGATGCCGGACCTTTCGTGCGCGGCCGGGTACTGCAACCACAGCCGATTCGACGGCATCCAACCCGTATCGCCTGCCCTCCCTCCTCCACCCCCGAGGCGAGCCGCCATGCTTCGCATCGCCCGCGTCTCCGTACCGATCTTCGTATCCATCGGCTCCATCTGCGTTACCGCGCCCGCGATCGCGCAGCAGGGGCCGGACACGTCGTGGACGCCGAACGTGGCGCGGCCGGCGTACACGGGTGCCGGGCCGCGGGTGGGGATCGACGAGGCGCACCGCAACTTCCACACGGCCACCGGCAACTATCGCCCGTTCGCGGAACTGCTCCGGCGCGACGGGTACCGCGTGAGCGCCAGCACGCAGCCGTTCACCCGCGTGTCGCTTTCCGCCTACGACGTGCTGGTGATCGCCAACGCGCGCGGCGGGGACGACGCCGAGACGGTGGCCAATCCCGCGTTCACCGCCGAGGAGCGGGCGGCGCTGCGCGAGTGGGTGCGCGGCGGCGGCAGCCTGCTGCTGATCGCCGACCATGCGCCGTTCGGGGCCGCCGCCGAGGCGCTGGGGATGGAGTTCGGCGTGGGGATGCTGGACAGCGTCGCCGCCGCGCTCCGCGCCGGGGGCAGGCGCGATACCAGCGTGGTGGCGGTGCAGATGCGCCCCGTGGCGCCGGCGAGCTTCTCGTCCGCCGCGGGGCGCGCCCAGGGGGTGGCGCTCCCCTTCGGCGCGGGGCGGGTGGTGGTGCTGGGCGAGGCGGCGATGCTGAGCGCGCAGGTGGTGGAGATCCCCGGCCGCGAGACGATCCACATGGGGATGAACGTCCCCGGCACCGACGACCGGCAGTTCGCGCTGAACGTGATGCACTGGCTGTCGCGCCTGTTCTGAGCCCGTCGCGCCCCGGCGTGGATGGGCCCCGCCACTCTCCGGGAGCGGCGGGGCCGTTCCACGCCCGTTTCATCCGCGGACGGAAGGCCGCGGACGCACCTGACCGCCGGCGCGCGCGGGGACCGGCGGGTAAAGCGGTCCCGGCCGCGGCGCGGCGGTCAGCCCGCGTACAGCGTCCAGTTCACGTTGATCAGGGCGTCGTTGAAGTCACAGTCCCCGCCCGACGGGGTGTCCTCGACGCAGAAGGTGTAGCCGCCGGAGTAGGTGGTGGTGCCGTACGACAGCGCGTCGTACGCCGTCAGCACCTGCGTGAGCCCCTGCGGCTGCGTGCTTGACACCACCGCGTAGTACGTGGTGCCGGGCTGGATCTGGAAGGTGGCCGTGGTCATCGCGGTGACGGCGCCACCGCCGCCGCCTCCCTTGATGGTCGCCAGCGCCGACGAACCGCCGGTCGCCCAGATGGAGGCCGTGACCGTGTTCCCCGTCTGCGTGTAGCCGCTGAGGAAGCAGGTGAGCGCGGTGGTGGTGGTGATCAGGTCGGGCAGCGGGACGTTGCTCCCCGCGGAGCCGACGTTGGTGCAGTTTGCCATGATGATGGTTCCCGGTAAGTGAGAATAGAAAGAAAAAATCCTGCTATTTTGTCCTGCCTTGCCTGCCCCGTGCCCCCTCTCCTTTCGCAGGGATGTGCAAGTGGAAGCGCGCGTCACGCCACCGGGCCCGGCGTACGCCGGCGGCGCCCCTGGACTCGTCCGTGCCCTTCAAGATGCATGGGCGCCCCGACAGGGTCAATGCTTCTGATACGTCACAGGTATCAGATGGATCGGGGCTCGCGACCCGGTCGGGTGATCCGCGGCGCTGCGGCAGGCGTACAGGTACGGCCGGACGGATGCGGCGGCTCCATTGGCGTGCACGCCGTCCGTTCCTATATTGTTCTGTCGTACAATCCCACCTTCTGGCGGCCATTCGTCCCGGCCGCCCGTCCCCGCCCGTCCGGCTCTTCCGGAGGCCAGATCCCGTGCCCCGATTCCGTTTCGCCGCGCCCGGCGCCGCCCTGCTGATGCTGACCGCCGCGGCCGCCGCCCGGCCCCACGCCGCGCCCGCCGTCGATCGAACCATCGCGGTGGGCAGCATCGAGGGGCGCGTGACGCTGTCGCAGGCGGCGCCGCGCCGCGTGGCCAACCGCTACCCGGGCGAGGGCGGCGGCGCCCCGCACCGCGTGGGAAGCGTGCCCGTGGTGGCCTACCTGATGGGGCCCGTGGCCGGCGCGCGCGAACCGGCCGGCGAGCGGCCGCGGCTGTCCCAGCGCGACACCTCGTTCCAGCCGCCGGTGCTGGTGATCCCCGTGGGCACCAGCGTCGACTTTCCCAACCGCGACCCCTTCTTCCACAACGTCTTCTCGTATTCGAGCACCAAGCGCTTCGACCTGGGGCGCTACCCGCGGGGCGAGAGCCGCACGGTGGTGTTCGACCATCCGGGCGTGGTGAAGGTGTACTGCGAGATCCACCAGTGGATGCGCTCGGCGGTGATCGTGGTCGAAAACCCGTTCCACGCGCAGGTGGCGGCCGACGGGCGCTTCTCCATCGCCGGGGTGCCGGCGGGGCGCTACCGGCTGGCGGTGTGGGACTTCGACCGCGGCCAGCGCGTGCTGGACGTGACCGTGCCGGCCGGCGGCGCGGCGCGCGTGGACGTGCGCCTCTAGCGTGATCCCTTGAGCGTGCCTCGCTTCCCCTCCGGGCTGGACCGGATCCGCCACTCGTTCGCCGCCAAGCTGCTGCTGGCGCTGGCGGGCACGGTGGGCCTGCTGCTGCTGGTGACCATCGCCACCATCCGCGTGCAGACGCACCGGCAGGTGGCCGTGGCGCTGCAGCGCTCGCTCCAGCAGTCGCGGCGCGTGTTCGAGCAGCAGGAGCGCGACGTGCGCGAGGGGCTGGCCAGCGACGCCAACCGCTGGATGCAGTCCAACCGCATCCCCGCCGCGCTGCAGGCGTCGCTCGAATCGGGGAGCATGGACGTGCTGGTGCAGGCGATCGACTACGAGATCAGGCTGGCGCTCCGCCCGCCCGAGCTCACCCTGCACGCCTACACCGACCCGTCAGGGAACCCCGTGGGCTCGGCGCTGGGCCCGCGCACCCTTCCCCACCCCGAGGCCGGCGTCCCCGCGCCGCTGGTGCGCTGGCTGCTGGCGTCGGACACCGCCACCGCCGCCTTCGGCTACCACCTGGTGGACCGCCGCCTCTTCGCCGTCTACACCACGCTGGTGGGCAACCCGTACGTGATCGGCACCTTCACGCTGGGCACGGCGGTCACCGACAACACCGCGCGCGAGGCCGGCCAGGCGATCGGCGCCGAGGTGTGCTACGTGGCCGACGGCGGGTGCGTGGCGGCCACCAGCGCGGCGCGCAAGGGGCTGGACTCGGCGATGGTGGCGATGGCCGGCCAGCGCGGGGCGCGGCGGGTGGACTGGCGCGGCCACCGCTTCCTGATGCGCGCCGAGCCGGTGGCCGCGGGCGCGGGGATGCGCGACGTGTGGCGCGTGGTGGCGTTCCCGCTCGACGGGGTGCTGGGCCCCTTCGAGAGCATCCAGCGGGCGGCGGTGCTGGCCGGGCTGGGCGCGCTGGGGCTGGCCGTCCTCCTCGCGATCGTCATCTCCCGCGGCTTCGCCCGCCCCGTCCGCGCGCTGGTGGCCGCCACCGAGCGGGTGGCCGCGGGCGACTACGAGGTGCGCGTGGAGGCGGCCAGCCGCGACGAGCTGGGCACGCTGGCCGGCGCCTTCAACGAAATGACCGAAGGCCTGATGCTGAAGGAGCGCTACCGTGGCGTGCTGGACAAGGTGGTGTCGCGCGACATCGCCGACGAGCTGCTGAAGGGCGAGATCCTGCTGGGCGGCGAAACGCGCCGGGTCAGCACCCTCTTCGCCGACATCCGCGGCTTCACGGCCATGACCGAGGGGATGGAGCCGCAGCGGGTGATCGCGCTGCTGAACGAGTTCATGGAACGCGCCAGCGACGCGGTGGAGGCCGAGGGCGGCGTGGTGGACAAGTACGTGGGCGACGAGCTGATGGCCGTGTTCGGCGCCCCGATCTCGCGCGGCAACGACGCCGACAACGCCGTGCGCGCCGCGCTGGGGATCCGCCGGGCGATGGAGGCGGTGAACCGCGACCGCCGCGACCGCGGCGAGCCGGCGATGGGCGTGGGGATCGGGATCAACTGCGGCGCCGCGGTGGCCGGCAACATGGGCTCGCCCGGCCGGCTGAACTACACGGTGCTGGGCGAGAGCGTGAACATCGCCTCGCGCCTGTGCGACCAGGCGGGGCCGGGGCAGATCCTGGTGGTGGAGCCGTTCCTGGCGCAGGTGGAGACGCCGGTGGACGCCGAGCCCCTGGGCCCGCGCACCTTCAAGGGGATCTCCGCCCCGCTGCAGGTCTACACCATCCGCGCCATCCGCGAGATCCCCGCGGCGGAGGACCCGGCGGACGCGGACTCCTCGCCAGACGGATCGGCCGGACCCGGCGGCTCCGCGCCGGCGTCCACCGCCACGTCGGGTGCGTCCGCCCGGGCGACGGTGGCGGGGGTGGTGCTGGCGGCGGCGCTGGCGCTGGGCGGCGCCGTCCCCGCGGCCGCGCAGAACCTGCCGACCTTCGAGGAGCTGGGGATCGGGTGGACGTCGCCGGACGGGTCGCTGCAGGTTACGCCGAGCGGGCGGATCGAGGTGGAGGGCTTCGTCCCCGGCGACCAGTACCGCGGGCTGGTCGAGGAGACGGACCCCTTCGCCAGCCTGCGCGCCAGCCTGTTCGTGGACGTGTTCGCCGGGCAGCGGGTGTTCGGCAGCGTGGAGCTGCGCGCCGACCGCGGCGAGGCGCCGGCCGACCGGCCGCTGCGGGGGCGGATCGAGCAGGCGTACCTGCGGGTGACGCCACTCCCCTCCGCCAACCTCTCGCTGCAGGCGGGAAAGTTCGTCTCGCCCTTCGGCGGATGGCCGCAGCGGCACGCGTCGCTGGCGCAGGAGCCGTTCATCCGCCCCCCGCTGCCGTACGACTACCGGACCGTCGTATCGACGACGGCGATCACGGCGGGGCCGGCGGGGTTCCAGACCTGGAAGAACCGCCCCGAGATCTTCCGCCACATCGGGGCGCCGCCGGTGTGGGCCGCGCCCTACCAGGTGGGGGCGATGCTGGCCGGGGGATGGAAGGCCGTCTCCGCCCGCGCGGCGGTGATGAACAGCGCCCCCAGCTCCGAGCCCGGCGAGTGGAACACGATCGGCGCGGGCGACCACGGTCCGTCGTACGTCGCCCACGCCGAGGTGAAGGTGATCCCCGAGCTGCGGCTGGGAGTGAGCTACGACCGCGGCAGCTACCTGCAGGACCAGACCACGCTCAACCCGCTCCCCCCGGGCGAGGGCGTGGGGCACTACCAGCAGACCCTGTGGGGCTTCGAGGGCACCTTCGCGCGCGGCCCGGTGGAGGCGCGCGGCGAGCTGCTGCTGGACACGTGGGACGTGCCGAACCTGACGGACTACCCGAAGGACGTGTCGTTCTACCTGGAGAGCAAGGTGAAGCTCACGGCGGGGCTATTCGCCGCCGCGCGCTACAGTGGCATCCGCTTCGACCGGATCGACAACGGCGCCGGCGGCCGGGAGCGCTGGGACTACCCCGTCGACCGCCTCCAGCTCGCAGCGGGGTATCGGCTCGGCCGCACGACGGAGTTCCGCGCCGAGTACATGCTCAACTCGACGGACGCGCCGCCCGCGGGGAGCGACGACCTGTTCGCGGTGCGGTGGAGCTGGAGCTTCTGACCGTACCGCTGCGATCCATCGACGACGGCTTCGAAACGGGCCGAGCACCATCGCGCCAGTCTCCATCGGCAGGGCGCGACAGAAGGGTTGCCTATCTTGTAATACGCACACACGTTGGATCATCTGATACGCTGTACTCCAGAAGAGCCTTCCGATGAGCAATCCTCCCGCAACCCCCACGGCGCCAGTCGTCATGGACTTCGACCAGTTCTTCGCCACGCTTGAGCATGTGCGCGACGAGCAGGAGAAGCAGCGTCTGAAGACAAAGCTGGACGAGTTCGCCACCGCCTCTCCCAACCCGGCGGAGCTACTCCTGACCTGGGGAACGCGGCTGACGGACGGATGGCGAATGGAAGAAGCATTGCCACACCTTCAAAAGGCCAACGAGGCAGCCCCCGACCGGCCCGACGTGCTTTCGGCGCTGGGTGTGGCGCTCTACCGCCTGAGCCGCACGGCGGAAGCGAGCCGGGCCTTCGCGCGGGCAGCGAAACTCCTGGGCGATGCAGGCGACGCCACCGGGTATACGCGCGAAACGCTACATTTTATTGAGGCGCTGATCGACGATGGGCGCATCAAGAGCGCGAAGCCACGGATGGAGCCCGCCGCCCGACTAGTGAACCGACCCGGAGCAACGGACGCGGAACGAGCGCAGATGCTGCGTCTGGAAGGAAAGATGCTTCGCAGAGAAGGCAAGCAGGCCGAGGCAGTGGCGGCGTTCCAAGCGGCGCTCGCGCTAGACCCACACCCGCAAACGGTGAGCACCCTCGCCTCGTTCGAATATGAGCGAGGGCATCGCTACGCGGCCGCCACGTACGCCCTCTCCCTGCTCCGGGCCCATCCCGCGTGGTTCCACCTGCCGTTGTGGACCAGACTGTTTCGCGAATCGAACCCCGCCGACCGGACCTATTTCGCCGATTGGTTCGAGGCTAAACTGCCGCACAACCATTGGGCCGCAGAAATTCTGACCAGTTGGGCGTCCGTGCTGCAAGAGGTTGGCCTCACGGATCGCGCGCTGGCGAACTTCATGAAGGCCACAGCCATTGGCGCCGGATACCCCGCACTGGTCGGCATTGCCAAGATTCACGAGCAGCAGGGCGACCGCGCGGAAGCGCTGAAAGGCTACAGGGCTGCCGTCCCGGAAGCCCGAGGTAACCCTGCACGTGCCGAGGAGTTGGGAATTGCATTCTATGACCTAGGGCAATGGGAGATCGCAGTACAACAATTCACCGAAGCCGTGAGCGCCTACGAGGCTTTGCCAGCCCGTGAACACCTGGCTAGGGCTTACAAGAACCTCGCCTTCGCGCTTGATGCTTGGAGACGTCCGGCACGTGCTATTCAGGCCTTCCGCGAAGCCACGCGTCTCGATCCGAACTTCCGAACTGCGTGGGTTGGGCTAGGAAGCACCTTGGCAAAGACAGGAGCGTTTAGCTCAGCGTATCAAGCGTGGGAGCGCGCGGCGGCCGTATACGTCGTTCGCAACGACGATGCTGCCCGGTCGCGCGAGGCTTGGCACTTCGCGGACCTGGGGTGGCTGCAGCACGAAGTGCTCGGCGAGCTCCGCGAGGCCGAGGCCACCTATCTTCGCGGGATCCAGCTGGATCCCGACCATGTGGCTGTGCGGGTGCGTTTGGTTCAGCTTTACAACGAAAAAGCTGAGACGCCACCCGATGACGCTGAGTCGCAGGATTGGCGCTCGATCGCACGGTCGAGCGGGCAGGAGCACGCTGCACACGCTGAGGCGGTACTGCGGACGCAACTCGAACGTGCTACCAACGTACAAACGTACCTAGAGCTGGGTTATCTCTACCTGACCACCGGTGTCCTAGACCGTGCTGAGGAGAACTTGAAAAGAGCCGTGGCACTGCTCCCGGATTCCAGTCACGCGATAAATGATTTGGGGGTGGCTTATGTACGCAACGAAAAAAACGCCGAAGCGATCCGTTGCTTTCAGACGGCAGCCCGGCTCGATTCGGACAATTGGAACGCACGCAGCAACTTGGCCGAGGCGTTTGCCAAGTCGAAGCAACTAACGCGCGCCCAAGAAGAATATGAGCGCGTCCTGGCAGAGTGCGGACAATGTGTCGAGGCGCTGGCGGGGCTGGGCGAGACGCTGCTGGCCATTGCAGACGATGGCGAGCGCGACGTGTACGATCAAGCGGTGAAGCACCTGACCGGCGCGATTGAACACAGCCGTGAGCGCACCGGGTCCACGCGGCTACGCCCAAGCCAGCTGGCCAGCGCGCTGTACTCGCGTGGATATGCACGGGTGCAGCAGTACAAGCACGCGACAATCCGCCGCGACGAAGAGCTGCTGTCCCTTGCCGTGGCCGACTTCCGGGCCTGCCTGGACAGCGATTCCAGGCACTTCAAGGCGACCAAGGCGTTGGAGCAAATCCGCGAGCATCGTCGCCACGATGCCGGGCAGCGATTCGCCGAACGGTACGGTCCGATTATGGTAGTCATCATGGCTATCGTCGTGTACGCGATCGCCCAGTTCTCGTTCTTCTACCCCTCGAGTGTTCTTCCCAGTATCCCCGCGGGCAGCTACGTGCTCCTGACGTTCACGTCGCTGGCCTTCGTGGTCACCGGGCTGTACCTGCCCCAGTTGCTGAAGCTGAAAGTGGCGGGCTTCGAGTTGGAGAAGAGCACCACCGATCTGATCAGCACCACCGTGCCACTAAACATCAAACGCTGACGGCCGAACAACCTTTCGCAACCGGTGCCTGCGCGGATCTTTGGTTGCAGGGCCCGTGAAGCTCGGGGGCGCCCGCTTGCAGCTTCAAAGGAAAACGACGGGCGCCTACTCGAGTTGCCCGTCGTTTCATCACCCACATCCTGAGCGATCCAGAAGCGATCACCAGAGTCCGCCACGGCGCCGCCTCGAGCGGCTAGATCCACCGAGCAGCGCGCCCATCAGCCCGCGCGTGATCGTCGTCGCGACGGAGCGGGTGACGGACGACTTGAGCACCGTCTCCAGCATCCCCGGCTCCTCCTTGGGCGCCCTGCCCCGCTTCTGCGTCGGGGGAGGCGGTGGAGGAGGCGGCGGCGCGTACCCGCCCTGACGGCCGTAGCCACCGGGGATGGGCGGAGGCGCCTGCGTGTAGCCGCCGGGGATCGGGGGCGGAGCCTGCGTGTAGCCGGGCGGGGGCGTCTGCGGATATCCCTGCGGCGGCGGATAGCCTTGTTGTGGCTGCGGCTGACCTTGTGGCGCCTGGCCGTAGCCCTGCGCGTAACTCGGCATCGGCGGCGCGGGCGCGGCTTGCGCGGACGCGTCCGCCTGCGCGCCGTCGCCGGCGAAGCGCTGCTCCAGCATCTCGCGCGCGCTGTGGCGGTCGATGTCCTGCGCGTATTCCTTCACCTGCTCGCTGGCGGCCAGGTGGCGGGCCAACTCGTCCTCCGTCAGCGGACCCATCCGGCTCGCCGGCGGGATCATCCGCGTGACGAAGGGCTGCGTGGGCACGCCGTTCGGCGCCAGCGTGCTCACCAGCGCCTCGCCGATTCCCAGCGTGGTGAGCGTCTCCTCGATGTCGTAGAGCTTCGTCTTGGGGAAGGTCCTCGCCGCGGCGCGCAGGGCCTTCTCGTCATCCTCCGTGAACGCCCGCAGCGCGTGCTGGATGCGGTGGCCCAACTGGCCCAGGACGTCGTTGGGCACGTCCCTGGGATTCTGGGTGACGAAGAAGACGCCCACGCCCTTGGAGCGGATCAGCCGCACCGTCTGTTCGATCTGCTGCAGCAGCGTCTTGCCGGCGTTGTCGAACAGCAGGTGCGCCTCGTCGAAGAAGAAGACCAGCTTCGGCTTGTCGACGTCGCCTACCTCGGGGAGCTGGCCGTAGAGGCGCGCCAGCATCCAGAGCATGAAGGTGCTGAACATGGCCGGCCGGTCCTGCACGTCGCGCAGCTCCAGGATGGAGACCAGGCCGCGGCCGTCGGGGTTGGCGCGCATCAGGTCGTCCAGCTCGAACTCGGGCTCGCCGAAGAAGTCCTCGGCGCCCTGGCTCTCCAGCTCCACCATCTCGCGGAGAAGGACGCCGACGGTGGCCTTGCTCATCCCGCCGTACTCCTTCAGCTCGTCCGCGCCCTCGTCGGAGAGGTAGCGGAGCACCGCGCGCAGGTCACCGAAGTCCAGCAGCAGCAATCCCTTGTCGTCGCAGTACTTGAAGACCAGGGTCAGCACGCTGGTCTGCGTCTCGTTCAGCCCCAGTACCCTGGCCAGCAGGAGCGGGCCGAAGGAGCTGACGGTGGCCCGCAGTTGCGCGCCCAGCTTGCCGCTCAGGCTGAGGTACTCGACGGGAAACCCGGCCGGGTGCCAGGCGAACCCGGTCTCGGCGGCGCGCTGGCTGACGCGGTCGCTGGCCTCGCCCGGCGCGGCGATGCCGCTCAGGTCGCCCTTCACGTCGCTCACGAGGACCGGCACGCCGGCGGCGGAAAGCTGCTCGGCCAGGAGCTGCAGCGTCTTGGTCTTCCCCGTGCCCGTGGCTCCGGCGATCAGGCCGTGGCGGTTGACCATCGACAGCGGCACGCGCACGATCGGCTCGGGGGTGCACTGGCCGTCGTGCACCACGGCGCCCAGCATCACGGTGCCGGCGGTGGAGGGGAACGCCGCGCGGGCGGCCTCGAGTACCTGTGGATCCATGGAAGCGGGTCTGGCTGCGGTCGTCAGGTCTGATCGGCCCGGCGCCGGACATCGGCGGGGGCGGCGGGAGAAGGTACACCGGCGCGGCGCCGCCGTCACGCGCGGGCCGCGCCGGTCGACCGACCGTCCGCACGCTTCACGCCGCTAGGCCAGCGGGCACCCGGACAGGTCGGGCGTCGGGGCGTGGATGGGGGGATCGGGGTAGTACTGCGTCACCTGCTGCACCTTCTCCGCCACCTCCTGCCCCGCGATCCGCCGCACCAGTTCCAGCGCCTCGTCCAGTCCCGCCGAGATCCCCGCGCCGGTCACGCGCACCGCGCCGGGCTTGCGGTCGTCCACCCAGAAGCGGGGGAAGTAGTCGCCGCCGCCCTGCACGTCCACGGGGTACTCGCGCAGGCAGTTGAGGAAGCTCCAGTGGGTGGTGGCCTGGTAGCCGTCCAGCAGCCCGGCGGCGGCCAGCAGCATGGCGCCCTCGCACACCGACGTCACCCAGCGCGCGCCCTCGGCCCACCGGCGCAGGTGCTTGAGGAACTTCTTGTTCTGCATCTGCTCCTTCAGCTCCGTCACGTTCCCGCCGGGCACCCACATCACGTCCACCCGCCGCACCTTCTTGAAGGTGGCGTCGGGGACGATGCGCTGGCCGTCGCGCGTGGTGACCACCTTGTGGCGCTGCGCCACCGTCACCACCTCCACCTTCCCCTCGGCGCTCCAGTTCTGCGCCATCCAGCTGAACATCTCGCGCGGGGCGGCCATGTCCATCAGGTCCATCCCCTGGTAGATGGGAATCCCGATCACGAACGACGGGTCCTTCTTGCTCATGGTCTGTCTCCGGGCGAGGTGGATCGGAAGCACGCGGGTGGAGAGGACGCCGCCGCGTAGGGATGCGCCGGCGGATCCGCGGCGGGATTTCGTGGGAGGGCGCGTCGCGCCGCCGCGGGGAATGAAGAAGCTACACCGCGGGGCGTGGGCCTGAAAGGAAAACGTCGCTTCCCTTCCCGATCGTCCGATCGCGTGTATCTTCTCGTCGAAACCCGCCATCAGACCGAACGTCCACGCGGTCCGCGAGACACCCCACGTGACGGGCGATCCGGCGCACGCGCGCCGATCCCGCCCACGCGCGCTCTCCGCCGGCCGCGGGCGGTCTGGCGCAACGTCCCGATCCCAGCCGATGAAGTCACCCTTCGGACCCGCGTACCGCATCGAGACGCCCGGCCTGCTGCTGCGCTGCTGGGACCCGGCCGACACGCCCGCGCTGGTGGCGCTGATCGAGCGAAACGTGGATTTCCTGCGCGAACGCCGGGCGTGGGCGCGCGGCGAGCCGAAGCCGCTGGAGGAGAAGCTGCGCGAGGTGCGGTTCTGGCGCGCCGACTTCGACCTGGACCACTCGTGGAGCTACGCCGTGCTCGATGCCGGCGGCGAGCTGGTGGGCGGGATGTCGATCGTCCCGCGCGAGTATGGCGCGGCCGCCGAGACCGGCGGCTGGATCGGCCAGGAGCACGCCGGGCGCGGCCATCACACCCGGGCGGCCGCGGCGCTGGCGCGGGCGGTGTTCGAGGTGCACGGCCTGCCCAAGGTGCAGACCGTCTGCGGCGACGACGAGGCCGCGCGCCTGGCCGTGACCGGCACGCTCGGCTTCCACCACGACGGCGTGATCCGCCAGCTGTCGGACGGCCGCCGCACCCGGCGCCTGCTGTGCACCCTGCTGGCCGACGAGTGGGCCGCCAGCCCCGCCGCCGCCCTCGCCGCCAACGCCCGGGCGTACGACGCGCTCGGCAACCGCCTCTTCTGACCGGCCGGCCACCCCGCTGCGCCACCTCGGAGCGGGCAGGGAGGTGGACGGCTGGGGGTGAATCGCACGGCCGCACCGGCGCACCCGTTCATACGCACTCACGCACCCGTTCGCGAAGATGACCGACGCGCCGCCTGGACCGCCGTACCGCATCGTGACCCCGCGCGTGGTGCTGCGCTGCTGGGAGCCGGCCGACACCGTTGTCCTGCACGAGCTGAGCGCCGAGAACCTGGAGCACCTGCGGCCGTGGGTGCCGTGGGCGGCCGACGAGCCCAGGCCCCTGGAGGCCCGGCTGCACGAGGTGCGGCGGTGGCGCGCGGCGTTCGACGTGGACCAGGCGTGGCACTGGGCGATGCTGGCGGCCGACGACGGCCGGCTGGTGGGCGGGGTGGTGATGAACCGGCTGCCGGACGGCGCCTCGGTCGACACCGGCGGCTGGGTGGGGCAGACGCGCGCGCGCCGCGGCTTTCACACCGACGGGGCGGCGGCCGCCGCCCGGGTGGCGTTCGAGGTGCTGGGGATGACGCGCGTGCAGGCGGCCACCGACCCCGGCAACGAGCGCAGCATCGCGCTGATGCGCAAGCTGGGCTTCACCCACGAGGCCACCACCCGCCACCTGGAGCACGGCCAGCGTAAGGACGAGATGGTGTGGACGATCCTGGCCTCCGAGTGGCCCTCCACCGCCGCCGCCGCGATCGCCGCCGAGGCACAGGCCTTCGACGCGCTGGGCAACCGGCTCTTCTGAGGGCGAGCCGCGCGAGGGCCCCCGGGGGCGTCACCCTGTCGGCCGGGCGTGGAAACCGGTAGATTACGGGATGGCTTGGGCTTAACCGGGGCGCAGAGGCGCCCGGCGTGCCAGACCGCCCGCGGCGCTCGTCTCGCGCAGACGAGGACGCCGCGGGCGGATTCTTACGTACCGTGCCCCGTGGCGCGGAGAAGGGCTTGGATGGCGAAGGAAGAGGGGATTTCCGTGGAGGGCCGCGTGACCCAGGTGCTGCCGGACCGCAAGTACCGCGTGGAACTGGAGAACGGGCACCAGGTGCTGGCCTACGGCGCCGGAAAGATGTCGAAGTTCCGCATCCGCGTGCTGGAGGGCGACCGGGTGACCCTGTCGCTGTCGCCGTACGACCTGACGCGCGGGCGCATCACCTTCCGGCACAAGTCGTAACCCGAAGCAGTGTTATCCATCGCACCAGCAACGGAGCCGTGATGATGAAGTCCAACAGCTCAAACCGGATCAAGCCCGCCGACCTGCGCGTGACCAGCGAGGGGCGGGAGGGGTGGGTGAGCGGGTCGGTGCGGTGCCCCAGCGTGGGCGAAGAGGTGGTCTGCACGGGCGGGTCGGGGGTGGTGGTGTCGGTGCGCGGCAAGACGGGCGACGGCTCGCCGCTGGTGCAGATCCAGCTCGAGGAGCCGGGCTCGCCGGCGTTCTACGCCGCCGCGTCCAACGTGCTGCTGGCGCCCTGACCGGTCGTCGTCAGCGGACGAGCGAGCGGGGGCCGCCTTCCGGCTGGAAGGCGGCCCCCGCTTCGGTCATTCAGCGACGCTCGTGGGCCGGACGCCCGCCGGGGCTCAGCCCAGGCGGACGACGTTCTCGGCCGCGGGGCCCTTGGCGCCCTGCACCACGTCGAACTCCACGCGCTCGCCCTCGGCCAGCGAGCGGAAGCCCTGGCTCTGGATGGCGCTGTGGTGGACGAAGCAGTCCTTGCTGCCGTCCTCGGGCGTGATGAAGCCGAAGCCCTTGGTGTCGTTGAACCACTTGACGGTACCGGTGGTACGCATCCCCTGCTCCTTGGTGTGTTGACCCGACTCTCGTGAGGTAGCGGAGCTTCCGTACCACCGATCGCCTGTACTGCGCGGGCTCCAGTGCCCCCCGCGTGTGGGCGCGAACATGCGGCCGGAAAAACGAAAAGGACCCGGGGCGCTTGCGTCCCAGGTCCTGTCTGCAACTCTGGTCCCATGCTCGCTGTCCAAATTCTACGCGAGCCTCCCTGCCCTGTCAACCCCACCTCGCGCCCACTGCTACACGGCGAATGCTCCGGGGTTCCGCCCGCGGGCCCCCGGACTACGGGCTGCAATCGACACTCCGGCGTTTCCGAGCATCGCTGAAGGCTCTCACGGAGGAACGGAAACAACGGAAAAGGGAGGAATTCCGCCTGCTCCGATCCCCCTCCGTCCTCCGTGAGAGCCCCCGCAGTTCCTGGATTTTGCGCCCAGGAAGTAGCACGGGGACCGGGAACGTCAGACGCAGAGGGTGCTGGTGCACCCCTTGGTGCCGCAGCCGGGGCCGCAGGTGCCGCCGTACTGGCAGGTGGCCACGAAGGCCGCGTCGCAGGTGCCCGGCTGGCTCCACTGCCCCTGCACCGTGCCCCGCGGCGGCGACTCCGCGTCGCTCGTGTCGAACGATTCCACCCGCAGGGTGTCGGTCTCCAGCTTCACCTTGCGCATCTGCGTCTCTCCAGCGTTTGGGGGGCGAAGGATGGGCCGCGTGGATCTCGCGGCGCAAATCGTCTGCAAACGCTATTCCCCACGCTCCGTCTCCGCAACCAGCGCCTCGGGGCGGTCGCCCTCCTCGCGCGTCTCGGCGCGCAGGTGGCGGAGCATGCGGCCGCGGTCGAGCTCGCCGCACCAGCGCGCCACCACCAGCGTGGCCACCCCGTTCCCCACCGTGTTGGTGAGCGCCCGCGCCTCGCTCATGAAGCGGTCGATCCCCAGGATCAGCGCCAGCCCGGCCACGGGAACGCTCCCCACCGCGCTGAGCGTGGCGGCTAGCACGATGAAGCCGCTCCCGGTGACCCCCGCCGCGCCCTTGGAGGTCAGCAGCAGCACCGCCAGCAGGGTGAGCTGGTGGCCCAGGGTGAGCGGGGTGTCGGTGGCCTGCGCGATGAACACGGCGGCCATGGTCAGGTAGATGGCGGTGCCGTCCAGGTTGAAGGAGTACCCCGTGGGGATCACCAGGCCGACCACGGACTTGCCGGCGCCCAGGTTCTCGAGCTTGGCCATCATCCGCGGCAGCACCGCCTCGCTGCTCGAGGTGCCCAGCACGATCAGCAGCTCTTCCCTGATGTAGCGCACGAAGCGGAAGATGCTGAACCCGTGCAGCCGCGCGATCACCCCCAGCACCCCGAAGACGAAGATCACGCAGGTGGCGTAGAAGGCGCCCATCAGCCCCGCCAGCGACAGCAGCGTGCCCACGCCGAACCTGCCGATGGTGAACGCCATCGCCCCGAAGGCGCCGATGGGGGCCACGCGCATGATCATCCCCACCATCACGAACAGCACGCCCGAGACGCGCTCGATCCCCTGGTAGATCCCCTTCCCCCGCTCGCCCAGCCGGTGCAGCGCGAAGCCGAAGAGCACGGCCACCAGCAGCACCTGCAGGATCTCGCCCTCGGCGAACGCGCCCACCACGCTGTTGGGGATCACGTGCAGCAGGAAGTCCGTCGCGCCCTGCATCTGCCCCGGCTTCGTGTAGTTCGCCACCGCGCCCGCGTCCAGCGTCCGCGGATCCACGTGCATCCCGCCGCCGGGGCGGGCCAGGTTCACCACCAGCAGCCCCACCAGCAGCGCCAGCGTGGACACCACCTCGAAGTAGAGGAGGGCGAAGCCGCCGGCGCGCCCCACCTGCTTCATGTTCCGCATCCCCGCGATCCCGGTGACCACGGTGCAGAAGATGATGGGCGCGATCATCATCTTCACCAGCCTGACGAAGGCGTCGCCCAGCGGCTTCATCTGCGCCCCCAAACCGGGCGCCAGCACCCCCAGCAGCACCCCCGCCGCGATGGCGCACAGCACCTGGAAGTACAGCGACTGGTAGAGCGGCGTGCGCGCGGGCCCGGCCATGGGTGTCGTCGGGAGGCGGAGGAGCGTGCGGGTGGATCGGCAGGGGATTCAAGGTGCCACTTCCGCGCGGGTCCGGCCAGAGCGCACGGTCCGGCAGAGAGACGCTCCCGGCGGGGTGGTCCCCGCCGGGAGCGTTCGCGGCCCCGTCACTCTCGTCTGCCAGACGAGGCTCCGCCCTCCGGCCCTACCGGCACACGCCGGTGCAGGTGTAGCCCCAGTACGGGCCGCAGCCGGTGGTGAAGCTGCAGATCACGTAGGCGCAGGTGCCGAAGCCGCCGCAGTCGTAGTCCGACTCGCAGTCGCACAGGGGGCGCTTCGCGGCGGCCTGCGGGTCCGGCGCGGGCTGCGGACCCAGGGTGGCGAACACGCGCTTGTAGGTGGGCGCGTCGAAGAGGGTCTTCAGGTGGTCGCGCAGCCGGTCGCCCACGGCGCGGTCCGGGTGCGCCGCGGTGAGCGCCGGGAGCAGCGCCATCGACTCGCGGATGGCCGCGCGCTGTGCGCCGGTGAGCGCCTGGTCCGAGGCGAGGATCCCCTCCAGGTGCTCGCGCCACAGCGCCTGGCGCGTGGCGGGCGGCAGCGCGTCGTAGATGGCGCGGCGGTACAGGATCGAATAGCGCGAGATCTCCGCCAGCGTGGACGGCAGCTCGCCGCGGTGCGCCCGCACCCACCGCGACGCCACCACGCACTCGGGCGGGTCGCCGGCCGGGGCGGCGCTGCCCAGGGTGGCGGTGAGGAGCACGGCGGCCAGGGGCGCAAGGATCCGCTTCCGCATGGGACACCTCCTTGGAGGGAAGGAACCGTCCGCGGCGGGCCGGGCAGATTCCCGGCCCGCTCCCATCAGGCACTCGGGTGGTCATACCTGCGATACGGAGCGCCGGGCGTATCATCAGACAACGACAGCAATTATCATACAACCTCCACGGCCACGTTGCGGCACCCCGACCCAAATATCCGCTTATCCCGCCGTTTCTACGCAGAACGACGGGCTCCGGAAGCGATCTCCGGAGCCCGTCGCGGCATCCCGGCCGCGGCTCCCCCCGTGTCAGCGCGGCGGCACCTCGATGGTGAGCAGGTGGCGCACTTCCGACGGATCGCCCTCGACCAGGCGGAAGGGGAGGATCTGCACCGTGGGCGCGTCCCCCGCCGCACCCGGCCGCATCACCACCACCACGCCGCGGCTCACGCCCATCGCCCCGGCGCTGAAGTAGGTGACGCCCACGTGGTAGGTGCCGGCGGCGACGCGGTCGGTGCGGATCACCTCCGGCCCGAAGCCGTGGGTGACGTCGCCGTACAGCTGCAGCCCCAGCGCGGTGCGATCGTGCGCGTAGTAGCACTCCTCGCCGGCGGGGTCCACCACGTGCAGGTCCACGTCGTTGGCGTCGGCGTCCCAGGCCAGGGTGACGCGCAGGGCGTCGCGGCGGTCCAGCTCCACGCCGAACTCGGCCGCCTCGCCGCGGATCTGGGCGCGGCGGGCGGGCTCCTTCGCCATCCAGGCGCGCAGCACGTAGCCCAGCTCCTCGTGCACCACCCGCTGCGCGTCGCCGTACCAGCCGGGGAAGGTGCGGCGGGTGGCGTCTTCGAGCACGCGGGCGGCTTCGGCCTCGCGGCCGTCCTGCCACAGCATCAGCGCCAGGTGGCGGTAGCCGTTCACGCGGTCGGGGCGCTGCTCCAGCGCGCGGCGCAGCGGGGTTTCGGCCAGCCGCGCGGCATGGACGCGAAGGAGGAGGAGGCCCGCGCGCTGCAGCAGCTCGGGCTTGCCGTCCGCGACCTCGACCAGCGAGCCCAGCGCGCGCTCGGCCTCGCCGCGGCGGCCCAGGTTCACGTCGGCCTCGCCCAGCGCCTCGTAGACGTGCGGGTTCTCGGGGTCGTACGGCTGCCACTCCAGCGCCAGCTCGCGCAGCGCCGCCCACTCGCGCCGCGCCCAGAGCACGTCCGCCAGCTGGTTGCGCACCTCGCGGTCGCGCGGGGCGGCGGCCAGCTCCGCGCGCAGGCTGTCCGCGCGCCCTTGCGACGGGACGAAGGGCCGCGTCCACTCGGGCGCCTTCCGCTCGGCCGGCGCGGGCGGCGGCGCGGACGTGGGAGTCCGCGATCCCGCTGGCCGGTCACCCCGCGGGCGCTCGGTGCGCCGAGCCTGTACCGGCGGCGCCTCGCGGTCCGGAGGCGGAACGGTGGACGGTACCGGCTCCAGCGCAACCACCGGCGACATCGCGGAAGGCGGCGGAGGGGGCGCTGGTGCCGGCGGGGGAGGCGGAGGCGGAGGAGCGCCATCCGCCACGGCGCTCGTGTCCGCGGCTGTCTCGGTCTCTTCGACGACCACGCCGGCCGCGCGGCCCTGCAGAGCACGGCCGCCCGTGGAGGCCACCTCCTGGTTGGCCAGCGCCTGGCCCGAAGCCGCCGCGGTGTCGATCGTGACCCCGCGCCCGTCGAAGGGCCGCGCGACGGAATCGGTCTTCGCCGCGGCGGCGGCGGCCACGCGCAGCGCGGCGGTATCGCGGCCCACCGTGCTGATCCCGTCGTCCCCCACGGTGAGGATGTCGGCCAGGGCGCGGCGGTCCAGGCCGAAGCGGTCGTAGTCGCGCTCGCTCTCCAGCACCAGCAGCGTGGTGCGCGGCGAAAGGACGCGGTGCTCGAGGGAGACCTTCACCTCTTCCTCGGCCAGCGCGGCGCGGGTGGAGTCGTCCGTGGTCCGTGACGCGCGCTCGGCCAGCTCGCGGAGGTAGGCGCCGTACGCCTCGCGCTCCAGCAGCGGCCCGAAGCTCGCCGCGGGGAGCGGCTCGGCGGCGCCCGCGGGGAGCACGCCCCCGTGGCCGGCCAGGCGCGGCGAGGGGCGCGCGCCGGGCTTCAGCTTCGCCATCACCAGCACCTCGTCGCCGGGCTGCACGTCGTCCGCGCCGGTGGCGTAGACCCACTCCGCGCCGGGGTCCGCTGCGGTGAAGGTGGCGCCGGGCGGCAGTGCCAGGCGGCGCGCGGCCGCCGCGGCGCGCACCTCCAGCGAATCGGTGAAGGGGATGGAGACGATGCGCCCGCGGCCGGCGGTGATCGTCCGCAGCGTGGCCTCGTCCTGCCGCGCGCCCAGCACCAGCGCGTGCACCGTGGCCTGCGCGGGGATGGAGTCGGCGGCGGCGCGCAGGAGCGCGGGGTCCACGGTGCCCAGCGTGCCCACGCCGTCCGTCTGCACCACGATCGCCGCGCCCGGCCGCGAGCGCGCCACGGACGCCGCGTCGCGCAGCACGGCGCCCAGGTCGGTGCCGCCCAGGTAGCGCCGGGCCCGCAGCGCCGCGCCCACCTGCCGCGCCACCTGCGCCGCCGTGCCCTGCGCCAGCCGCTCCACGCGGTGGTCGAAGGCGCGCACCTCCACCGCGTCGCCCGGCGGCAGCGCGGCGAGCAGCCGCTCGACCGCGTGGACGCGGTGCCCGGCCCCGTCCGCGCCGGAGGCCGACGTGTCGAGGTAGAAGACCCAGCTCCCCGGCCCGGCGGTGCGGGCGGCGCGCGTGACGGCGGGGCGGAAGGCGGCCACGTAGAACCCGCCGGCGGCAAGGACACGGGCGGGCGGCGCCGCGGCGTCGGCTCGCCAGGCCACCTGCAGGTCTTCGCGGGGAACGAACGACTCGTCGCTGCGGTCGATCGTCCACGCCTGCCCCGCCTCGCGAACGCGGCCGGGTCCCGCGGCCTGGACGAAGGTCACCTCGCGGCGGCTTTCGCCGGGAAGCGTGCGGAAGCTGCCGTGGAAGGTGAACACGCCCACCCGCGGCATCCCGCGCAGCGGCAGGGTGTAGGCGCGCTCGCCGCCCACCTGCCGCAGCAGCTGGCTGTAGCCCAGCACCAGCCGCACGGTGGCGCCGGGGTCGATCGGGAACACCCTGGCCGAGAAGCGGTTGCCGGCCTCCTGGTCGAGCATGGCCGGGTCGCGCATCTCGTGCAGGATCTCGTCGTAGACGCGGTGCGCGCGCTGCCGCTCGACGACTTCGCCTTCCACCAGGTGGCCGTCCACCTCCTTGGCGAAGCGGCTGACCGTGGCGCCCTCGGGGAGGATCGCGCTGAAGCGCCCCTCCATCCGCCGCTGCCGCGGGTTGCGGAAGCGCAGTTCCACCTCGGTGAGCGCCAGCATCCCGTGCACGGCGGTGCGCACGTCCAGCCGCTCCAGCACCAGATCCTGCCCGTCGGGGTCGCTCAGCGCGAACGGCGCGGGCGGCGGCGTGGTGTCCGTCCGCGCGACCGAAGGCGTCTCGACCGGCGAGATGGACGGGCGGCGCGCGGCGGCCATCGCGGGGAGCGCGGCGAGGGCGGCCAGCGGCAGCAGGATGCGCATGAGTCTGCGATCGGTCACGGTGGCGCGGGTGCGGAGGGTGGGATCCGGCACGGCGGGACGGCGGAGCGGAGTCATCATCGTACGCCCTGGTCGGCAGCGGGAACAGCGCGGGTCCGGATGGAGAACGATCCGGCCGCGCGGAATCTGCCGGACGACCAACCGCGACCGGACTGGCCCGCCGTTCCGGATCCTGGCCGATATGGAAATGGGCGGGCTCCCCACGGAAGCCCGCCCGCCATCGCCTTCGGGATCGATCTACCAGCGCTGCGCGAAGCCGATGCCGGCGAGGTACTCGTGTTTGCCGGCACTGTTCGCCACGCCCGCCCAGCCGTCCAGCTGGAGCGCCGGGGTGAGCCGGAGCGCGCCGGTGGCCCGCAGCTGGTCCACCCCCACGGCGCCCGCTCGCGTGGACGATGTGCGCGCGTACTCGAACTGCGCCGCGCCCGCCTTGCCGATCGTCGTCCGGCCCGCGGCGACCAGCGTGGTCAGGCCGTAGCGGTCGCCGGCGGCGATGGCGTCGCGCCAGGTGGCCATCCCGATCGCGCGCAGGCCGGCGGGGAGCTTCCACTCCAGCGACGCGCCGGCCTCGGGCTGGAAGGCGCCGGCGCCCACGCCCTTCGCCCCCGTCGGCAGCGTGCTCCCCGCCACCAGCGCCACGGCGGGCACCCAGCCGCCGGGGTCGCGCAGGCGGTGTTTCAGGCTCAGGGACGCATCGCCGATCCCCTCCACCGTCGCGGCGGGGGTCACCGTGCGCATGTAGCTCGACAGGCTGCCGCGCGCCTCGGTGCGCGGCCCCAGCCCCACGCGCACCATCGTCTCCCCGAAGGCGTGGCGGGTGCGCTGGTCCAGCCGGGCGCGGCTGTATCCGGCCTCGAGCTGCACCATCCCCGTGGGCACGGTGCCGGTGCTCTTGGCGATCCCCAGCCGGCTGGTGGCGATCGGGGGTGCCGGGCGCGGCGCGCTGGCCGGCGCGGGGGCGGTCGCACAGGCGCCCACGATCAGGACGGCGGCGGCGAGCGCGGGGCGGAGCGAGCGGGCGTTCATGGGGTCCATCCCTTCGCAGATGTGAAGGCGGGACGGAGGCATCCCGCCGTGCGGTTCAGCGGGTCAGTCCGCCGATTGGGATGCCGGCGGCAGCGCGGCGCGGATCTGGGCCAGCGGCTCGGCGGTGCCGCCCTCCAGCCCGTCGTGGCGGTAGATCACGCGGCCCTGCGCGTCCAGCACCAGGTAGGTGTTGGAGTGCGAGATCTCGCCCGTACCCTCGCGGCGGTAGCGGATGCCGAGCAGCGCCGCCAGCTCGCGCACCTGCTCGTCGTTCGAGGTGAGCAGCGTCCACCGGTCCGGCGACAGGCGCGCCGTGCGGGCGTGCTCGGCGAGCTGCGCCGGCGTGTCGCGCGACGGGTCCAGCGAGAAGAGGACGAAGCCCACGCGGCTCGCCTCGCCGGGCGTCATCTCCGCCTCCAGCCGCTTGAACTCGCCCACGATCAGCGGGCAGGTGTGCGGGCAGTGCGTGTACGTCATCGCCACCACGCGCACCTTGCCGGCGAGCGACGCCAGCGGCCTGCTCTGCCCGGCCTGGTCCGTCCACGGCGTGTCGAGGTCGTAGACCGAGAAGCTGGACGCGGCGGCGTGCGTCGAGCCGATGCGCGGCGAGCCGGCGGGGGCGCGGCCGCAGGCGGCCACGACGGCGAGGATCGCGATGCCGGAACGGCGGAGAAGTGTGCTCATGGTCAGATGTCCTGCGCGCAGCGGAAGCCGAGGCCCTCGCCCACGGTGCGGCCCTCCAGCGCGGCGCGGTAGCCGTAGCGCAGGAAGGCGGGGTAGTCGTTGGGGTCGGTGGCGCCGATCACTCCCGCCGCGCAGAAGAGCTGGTGGTCGCGCCCGCTGGTGGCGCGCGAGTCGTCGGAGACCAGCAGGCTGTTGAAGTCGCCGGTCCACTCCCACACCAGGCCGTGCAGGTCCCACACGCCGTACACGTTGCGGAAGGTGGACTCCACCGCCCCGCCCCGCCCCGTGCCGGTGGTGTACATCGCCAGCAGCCGCGAGACGAAGGCGGGGTCGCGCGAGGCGTCGCGGACGGTTTTGCTGGCGCGGGCGGCGTACTCCCATTCGTCCGTCGTGGGGAGCCGCTTGCCGCGCCAGGCGCAGTACGCCCGCGCCGCGAACCAGCTCACCTGCGTCGCCGGCTTCCGTGCGCCGGCCGCGCTCCCGGCGGAGAGGTCGCCCGCCCAGGCGCCCAGGTAGCCCTGGTCGGTGAACGCGGCGCGGACGCGGCTGCGGCGCCACTGCGGGCGGGCGGCGACGAAGGCCAGGTAGTCCGCGCGGGTCACGGCGTGCCGGTCCAGCGCGAAGGTGCGGACGGTGACCGTGCGCCGGCCGTTGACGAACAGCGGCGTGTAGGCGCCGCCCGGGATGCGCGCCATCTCCGGACGCGGCGCACCCGCCGCCGCCGCGGGCCGCGGCAGCGAGAAAGCGAGGGCGAGCAGGAGAGTGGAGGCGCGCATCGGAGCTTGAGTGCTGAGTGCTGGGGTGCCGGGTGGTGGGTGCTGAAGTGCCAGGTGCTGGGGCTGAGGCTCGGTCTCTCGTCGGTCTACTCAGCACCCAGCACTCAGCGCTTCGTCACTTCGGCGTGTACGGGCCTTCCGAGACGCGGCCGGCGAAGGCGCCGTGCAGAGGCTCGCCCTCCACCTGCATCAGGCCCACGGCGCCCTTGCTGAAGGCGCGGAAGAGGGCGTGGTCCACCAGCACCAGCTTGCCCGGCGTCTCGGTGCGGAACTCCACGATGGCGCTGCCGCCGGCCGGGATGCTGGTGGTCTGCACGTTGTGCTGCGCCACGCTGCTCCCCTCGGCGTACACGTTGTCGAACACCTCGCCGATCACGTGGAACGAGCTGGTCAGGTTGGGGCCGCCGTTGCCCACGAACAGGCGCACCGTCTCACCCGTCCTGACCTTCAGCGCGTGGTCGCCGGTCAGCGAGCCCACGCTGCCGTTGAACACCACGTACTCGGGACGCTCGTCGATCGCCTTCTGCAGGTCGAACGGCTGCAGCCCCGCCTGGCCGTGCGCGCCCCTGGTGTAGAAGTCGCCCTGCATCACGTAGAACTCGCGGTCCACCGGGGTCATCCCTTCCTTCGGCTGCACCAGGATCATCCCGTACATTCCGTTGGCCACGTGCAGCGAGGCCGGCGCGAAGGCGCAGTGATAGACGTACAGGCCGGGGTTCAGCGCCGTGAAGCGGAAGACGCTCTCGTGCCCGGGCACCACCATGGTGGCCTCGGCTCCGCCGCCGGGGCCGGTCACCGCGTGCAGGTCGATGTTGTGCGGCACGCCGTTGTGCGGATGGTTCTTCAGGTGGAACTCCACCTGGTCGCCCTCGCGCACGCGGATGAAGCGCCCCGGCACGGTCCCGCCGAAGGTCCAGAAGGTGTAGTCCACTCCATCCGCGAGGCGCATCGTCTTCTCGACGACTTCGAGGTCGACGATCACCCTGGTGGCGTAGGTGCGGGTGATCGGCCTGGGCACCATCGGGGGCGCGGTGAGTTCGGCCACCTCCTGGCCGCGGACCGGCACGGCGTCACGCACCGGGATCGCGGCGCGGAACGCCGGCTCGCCGGCGGCGGGACGCTTTTTCACGGCCCAGCCGAACACGGTCACCACCGCCACAGCGGCCAGCAGCACCAGCAGCCAGGGAACGGTCCGGCGCGGGGGCTGGGGCGGCGTGAGGTCGTCGCGGCGCGGGGTGCGGGCGCGGCGGGTGGTGACGGGTTCCTGTTCGAGCAGCGTGCTCATGGTGGTTTCCTCGTGCGTGGGTCAGGCGGCCAGCGCCGCCCGGACGTCGCCGCCGGCCTGGGCCGCGGCGTTGAATTCGATGCCGTACCCGGGTGCCGGAACCAGCAGGTCGGCCAGCGTGGTGGCGCCCAGCGGGGCCCGCATCGCCGCGCAGACGCGGCTCCAGGCCTCGTGCGCCCGGCAGGGGTGGAGCCCGTCGCAGGGGCGGCCGCCCAGCAGGCACATCCGCCGCGGGCGAACGTCGTCGAACACCTCCACCACCTCGGCCAGCGTCACCTGTCCCGCGGGCACCCGCAGCCGGAAGCCGCCGGCGGGGCCGCGCGTGCTGCCCACCAGCCCCTGCTTGGCCAGCGCGTTGAGCGTCTTGGCCAGGTAGTTGGCCGGCGCCCCCAGCGCCTGCGCGATGCGCTCGGCCGGCACCGTCTCACCCTCGGGGCGCTGCGCCAGGAAGAGCAGGGCGCGGATCGCGTGTTCGGACGTCTGGGTCACCATCGGGGCTCTCTCCTTTTCTCATGCGAATATGCGATTTGCCCCGCCGCCCGGTTGTCGGCAGGGGGCCGTAACCGTTGTGGGGAAGGGAGTCGGACCCCGGTAGGGAGATCGCCCGACGCGTGTCGGACGGATGCAGGGCGGACGCGGGAAGGTGCGGTGGGGTGATGCGATCCGGAGTACTCCACCACTTCCCGGACACACCCCCGAGATGTCATCCTGAAGGAGCCTGAGCGACTGAAGGATCCATACTTGGCGCTGGAACGAGACTGTGGTGACGCCCATCTGATCCGAGTTTCCGATCAGGCGAACGCACGACGCACAGAGCCCCCGCGGATGGATCTCCGCGGAGGCTCTTCGGTCGGCCGGCTCGCCGCTCTACGTCAAACACTCGATCCGTGGGTGGATCGCGCCGTTCCCCTGGCTTCGTACCGGGGTACGCATAGATCCTTCAGTCGCTCAGGCTCCTTCAGGATGACATCGTCCGGGGGGCTGCGGGAGCAAGGGGAGCCCCGGTCTCGCGTCAGCGCGTCGCCGCGGCGGGGATGGTGACGGTGAAGCGGCGGTCGATGGCGGGCGGCAGGCAGGCGCCCTCGGTGCACGCCATGTAGGTGACCGAGAGCTCGGCGGTGGTGGCGCCGTGCCGCGCGAAGGTGACGGGGCGCCGCAGGGTGACGGGGCCGGCCGGATAGACGGGAAAGCTCAGCCCCAGCAGGTCGGCCGTGAGCGTTTCGGGGTGGCGGTCGGCCTGGAGCGGGCCGGCGGGCCGCATCCCCGGCGCGCCGGCGATCTCCAGCAGCGTGGGGCGGCCGATCCCGCGGATCCCCTCCCTCGGCAGGTCCTTGCCGTAGAGGTGGTAGCCCGCGCGCGTGGGCGTGAACCGGCCCGCCAGCCACGCCTTCCCCGCCCCGTCGCGCTCGAGCGACACCTCCACCGCCACGTCGCGCGCGGTGAACGACGCCAGTTCCCACCGCCGCGCCCCGCCCTTCGCCTCCGCGCCGCGTCCGCAGGCGGCGGACGCGGCCAGCGCGAGCGCCGCGGCGGCCACCACCGCGCGGCGGGGGAGACGGGGAGCCATTCGCGCGATCAATGCGGTGCCCGCGCCACCCACTGCTCCAGCATCCGCCGCAGGTCGTCGGGCAAGAGCCGGCGCGCGGCCTCGAGCGATCCGTCGCGGGTGGTGGCCACCACCTGGCCGGTGGGCGCCAGCACCACCACCGCCGGCACGCCGCCCTCGATCGGCTTCCCGTACTTGTTCACCACCGGCAGGTTGCGGTCGAACTGGCCCACGTCGATGCGCACGATGCGGAAGTGCTCGTCCAGGTACCCCGCCACCTGCGGCGTCTGGTAGAGGCGCTCCAGGATCCAGCAGTCCAGGCACCAGTCCGCGCCGAAGTCCAGCAGCACCAGCCTGTGGTCGGTGCGCGACTGGGCCAGCGCCGCGTTGATCTGGGCGCGCGCGTCGGCGTTGGGGTCGTACAGCTGCTGCCCGGGCCGCGGCCCGGCCGCCTGCGCGCTCGCCGGCGCGGCGGCCGCGCAGCCCAGGACGAACACCGCGGCCAGCGCGCGCAGCAGGGTGCTCCAGCGGTGTCGCATGGGATTTCGGGTCGGTGTGGTGATGGGGACCTGGATGGGAATCGAGCAAGCGACGTACGTGGACGGCCGCCCGCAGGTGCGGCCGTACTACAAAATTGGCGCAATGCACCGATCCTGACAACAGGCGTTCACCCCACCGCGACGCTTCGTCTCGAATCGCCGGTCCGCGCTCTCACCGGTCGCGGAGCTGGACGCGGGTGACCTCGTCCACCGCGGCCATCACGGCGCGGAAGCCGGCCACCTCCCGGTCGCTCAGGCGCGCGCGGATCTCGGCTTCGAGCGCGGCGAGCACGCGGTTCAGGGCTTCCGCGAGCTCGGCGCCGCCTTCATGGACGTTGACCAGGAAGGAACGGCGGTCGTCGGGGTTGGGCTCGCGAAAGACCAGGCCGGCGCGCTCCAGCCGGTCGAGCATGCTGGTGAGCGTGGACTGCTTCATCCCGAACACCCGCACCAGCTCCCCCACCTGCACCGGGCCGTAGCGGTCGAGGTAGGTGAGGAGGTGTCCCTCGGCCGGGCTCACCCCCAGCGCACGGGTGTGGGCCTCGAGGTACACCGAGATCTGCCGCGACGCCTTGTGCAGCGGCGAAAGGAATTCGAGCGCCATCTGGCCCGTGCCGCAGTCGTGAGGTGCGTAGCCGGCGGACCCGGGATCACAGCCCCGCTGCTCGTGGCGCCCGGCGGACGGGACGGGAATCCGCCGACCTCCGTCTTCCGGAGCAAAGCAGGCTTGACGGACCCGTCCCCGCGCAGCAGTATTACGAAACCGGTTAATACGATATCGTATTACCCGTCCGGCGCAAGAGGGATCATCCGCCCAACCCCTGCTGGAGGTGTCCATGAGCAGAGCCGCACCCGCCGTGAACCAGTTGATCGATACCTTCCGCCACCAGGCGCGGATGACGCGCTACGTGGTGGGGATCAACCTGGACGGCATCACCCAGGAAGAGAGCCTGGTGCAGCCGCAGCCGCATGGCAACTGCGCCAACTGGGTACTGGGCCACCTGGTGTACACCTACGGCCGCGCGCTCCCGCTGCTGGGCCA
>Ga0070662_100000209_pt1 | contig 34168 bp, 33 predicted proteins | sample KBSC53metaG_FD_65648 | JGI IMG/M metagenome (GOLD analysis project Ga0070662, IMG submission 65648) | Corn rhizosphere microbial communities from Kellogg Biological Station, Michigan, USA - KBS C5-3 metaG | ecosystem: Host-associated > Plants > Roots > Rhizosphere > Soil ...
GAGTTTCAACCAGATAGGACAAAACGGTTTATATTTACACAAGAAGACCAATTTTTAAAAATTAATGAAAGTAGCCGTTTACAGTCGTGTAATGGATGAAAATCAACGGCAGGATCTTCAGTTATTTTTCGATGAGTTAAAAAATCAAAAGCTTCAGCCTCTCATTTTCCATTCTTATTTTGAACAGATAAAAAATACAATTGCATTACCGCCGGATGCAGAAGTCTTTCATTCTTCGGAACACCTGACCAGTGAAATACAAGCCATTATTAGTCTTGGTGGGGATGGCACTCTGCTTGATACAGCGACTCTTGTTCGCGGTCACAATCTCCCGGTAATGGGTGTCAATTTTGGTCGTCTTGGTTTTTTAGCCAGCATTGGCCGCGATGAAGTAAAAACAGCGATAAAATCGCTGGTCAACCATTCCTTCGTTGTTGACAAACGTACTCTTATTCATCTCGATTCAAATCTTCCGTTGTTTGGCGACGTGCCTTATGGCTTAAATGAGTTTGCTATTCATAAACAGGATATTGCTCCCATGATCAAAATACATACGTACCTTAATGGAGAGTTTTTGAATACTTACTGGGCAGATGGTTTGATAGTCGCCACTCCCACCGGTTCAACAGGGTATTCTTTAAGTTGCAATGGCCCGATCGTTTTTCCTGAGTCCGGCAGTTTTGTTATTACTCCTGTGGCACCCCATAATTTAAACGTAAGACCTATTGTGGTTCCGGATGATAACATTATTTCTTTTGAAATTGAAAGCCGCTCCGATCAGGCGATTTGCTCCCTTGACTCAAGAAGAGAAATTATAACTAAAGACGTTCAGCTGGCTGTCAGAAAGGAATCCTTTATGCTTAACCTCATCCGGCTCAACGAAAATAATTTTCTGCAAACACTTCGCAACAAGCTGACCTGGGGACTTGATAGAAGGAATTAATTATAATTATTGTAGGATGAACACATTAAAATAATCAATCGAAAATCCACGACTCCGTTTAAAAACCAATTTTTTATAAATAAAAGCTTGATTTTTACGTTATACTAATTTTGAAATCTTATTTTGCAAGTATGAAGCGGTTAACGGCGGTATTCTTTGTAGCCATTTCCATTTTCACCACAAATATTCACGCCCAGGAACCTGTTGTGCAGGAAGGTGAATTCGGAATAGGAGTGGGTGCGGGTCACTATTTTGGCGATTTGAATACAAGAGCCAAATTGAACCGGCCAAAAATTGCTGCAGGTATTTTCTTTCGAAAAAATTTTGGAAACTATATCGCTGCCAGGATAGTGGCAAATTATGCACAGCTGGGTTATTCCGATATTTATAATACGCATAATGAATTTATGCTCACACGCAACCTGAGCTTCAATACAAATGTCTGGGAGCTTTCTTTGCGGGGAGATTTTAATTTCTTCCGTTTTTTACCTGGTGACCCGGAATTTAATTTTACTCCTTATGTTTCATTGGGTGTTGGTGTTTTCAGCTATGATCCTTATGCCTATTTGCAGGGGCAAAAATATTTTTTGAGACCATTGGGAACAGAAGGACAGGGCAGTTCATTATATCCTGATCGCAAACCCTATAGTTCAATGGCTATTTGTTTTCCTATTGGTGTAGGAATAAAATACGCCTTCAATGAAAGATTCAACATCGGTCTTGAGATAACTCATCGCTTTACAACGACTGATTACCTGGATGACGTGAGCAAAACTTATGTTGATCCGGCGGTATTTCCTCCTTTACCGGACGGTAGCCCCTCACCCGGGTTGTTGCTTTCGGACAGATCCTATGAATTAGGAACCCCGATTGGTATTAAAGGACGTCAGCGCGGGGTGGAAACAAACAAAGATCAGTTTATAACGGCTATGATCTACTTCAGTTTTAACCTGCAATCCTATAAGTGTCCTTCTGCTAATTAAGATTGTGGTAAACCAATTTTTCTCCATTATCATTAGCTTCGTTCCCCGATAGAAGTATTCTATTTACATTTTTATGTTATGCTGGAGGTACTGCTCAAAGGAATAACTCTTGGACTTTTGCTGAGCATTTCAGTAGGCCCGGTTATGTTCTCTATTCTTAAGCAGAGTTTGAACAACGGCCATACCGGGGGCATGGCATTTATTATTGGGGTTTCCGCCAGTGATATTACAATGGTTTTGATCAGCAATGTTTTTACAGAGTTATTTAGTGCTATCAGTACTCATAGAAAACCGATCGGAATTGCCGGGAGTATTTTTTTGATCTCTTTGGGCGTTTATTTTCTTTTTTTTAAGAAAATTCAAGTGAATGAGGAAGGCAAACAGATCGTTATGAAATTCCGAAAAAGTGATTATGCAAAAATTGCTTTATCAGGCTACGCAATGAACACGTTAAATCCCGCTGTATTTCTTTTTTGGCTAACCGCTTCCTCGACCTTCATAAATCATACTCTTGAACAAAAGCTGGTACTTTTTATAGTTTGTCTTGCTATCGTTTTTTCTACAGATATTGCTAAAGTGATGTTGGCAGGTAAGATCAGGAAGAAATTAACACCACATAACATTCATATCATTAACCGTGTAAACGGGCTGATCTTAATTGGGTTTGGCATCGCCCTCATTTGGGGCTTGTTGTTGTACGCAGACAAATTGAAATGACGCTCTATGAAAAAAACAGGTTTTTTCCCGAAATTCTGGCGTTTTATCAAGCGCTTGTTCCTCATTCTTTTCATCGCACAGTTTGTTTACATCATCTTGCTAAAATGGATGGATCCCCCCCTTACTATTACGCAGCTTTCAAGCCTGTTAACAGGGCATGGTTTGAAAAGAGATTATGTAAACAAAAAACAAATGTCGGTCAATGCAAAACTGGCGGTTATTGCTTCTGAAGATCAACTATTTCCTGATCACAATGGTTTTGATTTCAAATCCATTGAAAAAGCAATGAAGCATAACCAGAAAAGCAAATCGATGCACGGAGCCAGTACTATCAGTCAGCAAACGGCAAAAAATGTTTTTTTATGGCAGGGCCGGAGCTGGCTGAGAAAAGCGCTGGAAGTGTATTTCACTTTTATGATCGAAAAGATATGGGGTAAAAAAAGAATTCTTGAAGTATACATGAACGTAGCAGAAATGGGCGATGGAATTTTCGGCATTGAGAAAGCTTCACAAAAATATTTCACTAAATCTGCCGCTAACTTATCCAGGCAGGAAGCGGCAATGATCGCAGCCTGTCTTCCAAACCCACGCCGTTATTCAGTAAAGCCTGTTTCCAGATATGTCTCTGTCAGGTCCGGGTGGATATTGCGACAAATGAATAATCTGCAGGCTGATCCAGATATTCAAAAAATTGTCAACAACATTCTTTCAAAAAAATGATCAGTCAATGACAAGTTTTATTTTTTCGCTGTTGTGAGTAGCCGTGACAGTACCAATATGAAGAATGGAAAAAATAAGATAATAATTTCCCTTCGGCAACTGCGGATCGAATTTTAATTCTGCCGGTTTTTGTACTAAGTCATATAAACTATTTGATACAGGAAGATCTTCTAACCAGCCATATTTATTGAAGACACCCACAACCATTTCAATTTTTAACTCAGGGTGCGAAATGATATAGTTATAATATTTTGGGGGAAGCTCCGTATGTATATCGATTGGAAAAGGAAAATTCTCTTTGACCCTAATGATTTTTTCCGAAGGAATAAGTTTCACTTTGGCAAAACTTGCAAATGCAGGATCATATTTATAATTCAAGTCACCGATGGCCACGGGTATTCTCGTTTGAAATGAATCGGGATTATGAATGTCAAGAATGTAAACAGGCTTTCCCAGTAAAGAATCTTCGATTGGCCAGAAGTTATAATTGTTACGGCGTTCCCTGTAATAGTTTAAAGAATAAGACATTTGACCGGTATAAAACCAATACTTAGATGCCCGTTGATATGAGTTTTCAAATACAATAGGCAGCCCTTTTGTTCTCTCTTTCATCTCCCGGGGCCAATCTTTCCAGCCATGATATCGCTCCCCGATCGCCTTTACCGGCAATATGTCAACGATCATCACGATTCTTGCAAACAGGACAAGGATCATGGTCACAGGTAATAACCGTAACAGCCATTTTCGCCATGTTGATTTTTCAGCTAGGAAATTATGACTTAAAACAACCAGAGGGACGATTGCTGGCGACGTCCAGTTACCTTCCACTCTTCCCCTGAATGAGCTTAAAAGAAAAAAAAGATAAATACCAGCAAGAGTAAATTTCAATCCTCGTTCAAAAACGTTTTTGGAACGATAAAAAAAAGCAGCAGGTAAAAGAATGATACCTGCCAGGGGGCCAGCTAACAGAATCTGGCCGCCGATATATTCAAGAGTAAAAGAAAATTTGTACGGATTTACATTGCTTTCAAATAAGTGATAACGGAAACTGATCCAGTCATGTTGATATTGCCATAATAAATGCGGAACGAAAAACAAAAAAGCAATTACTCCCGCCAGGTAAGTTTGATAATATCGAAATAACTTCAAATTTGAGAGCAGCACAAAAAAAACGATCAATACAGCATGGTACTTACTATACAACAAAGCGGCAACGACAACACCAAGTAAAAAAGTATTTAACAAAGAAGTCTGGCGAAGAAATCTTCGATAACCCAGAAAAAATAATGCTGTGAAAAAAATTAGCGGTGTATCAGGAACAGCTACAAAACCGGTTAGCTGCAATACTGCCAGTGACAATGCGATCGTATAAAAAAGAAAAGAGCCCTTCTTCTCAATCAGTCTTTCGATAGGGAATAATGAAAGTACATTGAGCAAAAGAAAAAATAAACGGACGCCGAGTTCATTCTGAAAAATGAAGTATCCCATCTTTATCAGCAAAGCCACCATGGGCGGGTGATCAAAATAACCCCAGTCTAAGAATTTTGAATATACCCAATAGTAAGCCTCATCATCCAATAGCTCCGTAGATCGTGATTGAATTAATCCCAAAATGATCCAGGAAAAATAAAAAAGTATACGATGATGTCTTTGAAAAAATGATCGCATTAAAAACGAAAGTACTGAGAACTGATCATTGCTTTACCAAGCCCTCGACGGCATTAATTGCTTTTTGAACCCGCTGTTCATAATTTCCATTTATTTCGACCCAGGGCGTAGACTGGTTTTCCATAAGGCTTTTATACATCTCATAAAGCTGTTGCCTTGGTCCCGGATCGGGATACTCACGCAATTCGTCGTACGCCCATGGAAGATCAATATCACAAAGCAAATAAAGATCATATTTTCTTTTTCCAATTTGGTCTAAAATAAACTGGTGACATTTCCCAAAAACAAACTCGCACCAGACTTTCATTACGTACATGTCGGTGTCTATAAAAAGCAGTGAGTGGTGAGTGGTGAGTGATGAGTGAGTCGTCAATCGTGAGTCGTCAGTCGTGAGTAAATCTGGCTGTGATTCGACTCCTAACTTCTGACCCCTGGTCTCTCTTTCATATTTCTCTTCCAGTTCAATTTGTCCCATTGCAATGGTCAGCAGATCTTCATAGGTATAGTTCATGCCATGAGCTGTCAAATATTCCCTCGCATATTCCGGGCACCATAAAGTGTGATAATGTTCAGCAAGTAGTTTACACAAACTGCTTTTGCCAGTTGATTCAGGGCCTATAACGACAATTTTTTTAAGCATTCGGCAGCAAGTTAATAGGTTGCCGGCTTTCTATATTAAAATATACCGGGAAGTCATTCGTCTGCTTTTTATGAACAATATTTTTTAACTCAAAAAAGAAAAACATGTACTACAATCAGTCATGTGCGGGCTTTCGTGATCCTATTGCCCGCGAAGCCGCAAAAGGCGCTTATTCCGGAAGCAGGCAACAGCACCAGCTTATCCGTTTCATGCAAAGAGCTGCTGTAAACATTTACAAAGCAGAGAACAGCTACGAAATGCTGGTCTTTGCCCCTGGTCGAATCAGGGAAAATTTTCACCTGAACGTAAAAGGAAATGAACTCACGGTTTCTTATTTACCGCCTGAAGGATTTCCAAGACCCGAGTGGGTGAGAAGGGAATATAGCCGCGGAGCATTTGAAAGGTCTTTTACATTGGATGAGGCTATTGATGCGACAAAAATTACTGCAAAGTACATTGATGGTGTATTGCAGGTAAGCTTACCGATTGTTCCGGGCAAAGAATCAGAGAGCCAGGAGATTCCGATTAGTTAAAAAGAATGATCACATCGTGCCAGTAAACATGGCTCTGGATCAAGGTGGTTGTTTTTGAACAGCCACCTTTTTTTTCCATTCTACAAATCCCATCCAGGCTAATACCAGGAACAAAACATACATTAAGGTAAAAAGCATCAGCTCTTTATAGAAATTAAGAGGAATAGCAACAATATTGGAAAATATCCATGCAATCCAGTTTTCAATTTTTCTTTTTGCCATCCACCACATAGCAGTTACAGCAGATCCGGAAACCAATGAGTCAAGTACCGGTGTATTGCTATTGGTGAATTTGACAAGAACAAAATAAATAACTATCCAGAAAAATATAAAAAACCCAATTCCAAAAAGTAGTTCATTTCTATTGCACCATTTTATCGGGTAGGTATAATGTTCAGCATCTTTTTTTTGCACCCAATTATACCACCCGTAGACGCTCATTACAAAATAATAAATGTTCAAAGAAGCATCTGCATATAGCGGAGGATGAGTTTGAAAAAAATAAACGTATGCCGCTAGCAGGACTCCAATGATGCCTGTAGGATAAACAAGGACATTGTTTTTCCTGGCATACCAGACGCTTGCGACCTGGGTCGCTGTGCTAACCCATTCCTGCCAACGTGTTTCCTTTATGTTTGCAACAAATTGCTGCCAGATTTCCGGTAAAGACAACGAAGAATTTTTTCAAAAATAGCTTATTGGTTTGTGCTCCGGTACTTTCTCATTGACCGCAGGTATTTTATTCCTTTGGATGTTTGAAACCGTGTAGGAACCTGCTGCCACTCGCCACGGCTGTTAAATGTCCAGACAAGAAAATGTAAATGAGGAAGTGCTGTGTATCCTGTTTTGCCACTTAGCGCTATTACTTGCCCTGTTTTTACTGAATCACCCACATTTACAAGTGCGCCATTATATTGCAGGTGCCAGTAGCCTGCCCGCGAACCATCTGCATGTTGTATAACGATATTGTTTCCATAAGGACGGTACTTCTTATTCAGGCCACCTTTGTTTCCATCTTCCTTTACTCTTACCACTACGCCATCCCGTGCCGCTAAAATCTTTGTTCCTCTTTTCATTTTAAAATCAAGGGCTGCTCTCTCTCTATGAGAAAAATGGCTGAAATACCCTTGTATCAGCAAGTGTGTTGTCTTGTTTTCATAAGGCAATGCATATACATAGCTGCTGTCGTCTTTAATGGTCCCTTTTTGAAGCGCCTTTACTTCTTTGCGTAGAGGGTTTTTGCTGACAGAGCAACCTATGACCAACAGACTCAGCCATGGAACAAATTTGATCATCAGTTTGTGAATTTAATAAAGCTATTTCCATCATGCAATTTCTACCTTCATAATAATTTAATTTTTGCAATGCTTTAAAAAATCGTAGCTTATCTATCCAATTTTTTTAACCATATAAATTTTTATGTTATGGCAACTCAGGAAGCAGTAATGACAACAAAGGAAGTGGCCAACCGCCTTCATGAACTTTTCCAGGAAAATAAGTGGATGGAAGCCCAGCAGGAGCTTTTTAGCGACGACGCAGAAAGCATTGAACCAAAAGATTCACCCGGCATGCAATCTGTAAAAGGGATCGATGCCATCCGCAAAAAAGGGGAAGATTTCAACAATATGGTAGAAGAAATGCATGGTGGTTGGGTTTCTGAACCCATTGTGGCTGGTAAATACATTGCCGTAGCTATGGGCATGGATTGCACCTACAAAGGAATGGGACGGAAACAGATGGACGAGATCGCTCTCTATGAAGTAAAAGACGGTAAGATCGTAAAAGAACAATTTTTCTATTAAAGAAACCAAACGGGTTAATAAGCGTCTTGTCCTGAGCCCGGCTAAGGATGAGACGTTTCTATTTTATGTGACCAGCAGTTTTAATTCTATGGAGCTCCTGTTGCGTCGCACACTTATACTGTCGTAACTCTATTCATCACGTTAATTTCAAGAAATGGAAAAAATAAATCTTGCTGAAAAATTTTCTTTGTTCAAAGAACAATGGAGTCCCAAAGTTGTGGGCGAGTTGAACGGACAAATGGTAAAACTGGTAAAGTTCAAAGGGCCATTTGTCTGGCATCATCATGATCATGAAGATGAATTATTTTATGTCGTAAAAGGAAGCTTTGATATGGAATTTGAAAGCAAAATCATAACTATCAATCAAGGTGAGTTTATCATCGTCCCCAGGGGTGTTGAACATCGGCCTAATGCAAAAGAAGAGTGTGAGGTCATGCTGTTTGAACCAGGAACAACTCTCAATACCGGTAACGTAGAAAATGAGAGAACACTAAAAAAATTGCAACATCTTTAACCTTGTTCCAAAGTTTCAAAGTTCCAGGAGGAGTTTCAAAAGTTGGGTTGTTAAACTCTGAAACCTTAAACCGCTTGAACTTCTGGAACTTTTTTCCGCATCTTTGCAGCCCGGAGGTTTTAGAAAACGGACTAATGAAAATTGCTGTTCTTGGTGCAGGCATGGTAGGCAGAACAATGGCCATTGATCTTGCTTCATCCTTTGATGTTACTTCTTTTGACGTAAGTGAAGAAAGCATTCACCTATTAAAAGAACGAGATCCCTCGATTCAAATCAAACAGGCTGATCTTAAAGACTATAAGAAGTATCCAAAATGGCTGGAAGGGTTTGATATTGTTGTTACAGCCGTTCCTGGTTTTATGGGTTTTGACACTTTAAAAACTGTCATCAACTGCGGGAAGGATGTCGCTGATATCTCTTTTTTTCCCGAGGATGTTTTGCAGCTTGATAAATTGGCAAGAGAAAAAAAAGTTACGGTGATCACCGATGTGGGCGTAGCTCCGGGTATGAGTAATTTGATACTGGGCCATTATAATGAAGAAATGACCGTCACCAATTTCGAGTGTTATGTCGGAGGTTTGCCTAAGATCAGGAAAAAGCCCTTTGAATACAAAGCACCTTTTTCTCCCATTGATGTAATAGAAGAATACACAAGGCCGGCCCGGTTGAAAGAAAACGGGTTTATTGTCACAAAACCTGCGCTTAGCGAAAGGGAATACATGGATTTTGAAGAAGTGGGCACATTGGAGGCCTTCAATACGGATGGTCTTAGAAGCCTGTTATTTACCATGTCGCATATCGCTAATATGAAAGAGAAAACGTTGAGATATCCTATACATGTAGAATTTGTGATCGCCTTAAAGCAAGCCGGTTTTTTTGACGAAAAAGAAATTGAAATTGATGGTGTAAAAATTTCGCCATTGAAATTTTGCTCGAAAATTCTGTTTAATGACTGGCGACTCGGCACCGAGGAAGAAGAACTAACCGTAATGAAAGTGATCATTGAAGGAGAAAAAGATAAACATCAAAAACGCATCGAATTTAATTTGCTCGACTATTTTGACACCAAGACAAAAACATCTTCTATGAGCCGGACGACGGGCTATACCTGCACGGCGGCTGTTCACTTAATGGCAAAAAAGCTCTTTACGGAAAAAGGTGTTTTTCCCCCTGAATTAGTGGGAAAAAATAAAAATTGTTTTGATTTTGTGATCAATTATTTAAAAGAAAGGGGAGTGAACTGGAAGATTCAAACCAATTAACTATTTTTTCCGTAATAAAGAATCGGCTTTGCGCAGGCTACTGATCATCTCATCATTCACATGCGAAATTTTTATTTTCTCGGATTCGAAATATTTGATCTGCTTCTCCTGGTCATCTTTTAAAGAGTCCATATTAAATTCATTCATCCATGTTTCCATGTGGGAGTCAGCAAATGTCAGCCAGTTAAACGCCGAGTCTAATCCCATCCTGTACTGCACAGATTTTTTCTGAATATCAAACGGGAGCTTGGAAATGGAGTCAAGGCTGTGTTGTATTCTATTTTTTGCATCGCTTATTTTGTTCATTTTTGCCATTCCTATGTCATGCTGCCTCAATATTTCATGCATCAGGCTATCCGATTCCGATTCAGTTTTATTGTTGTTTTTAGTTGCAGTATTTGAATTATTACAGCTGATAAGCAGAAGTACAAAAAAAGATTGGGCAACAAATTTCATTTATCAATTTTTTGCAAAGATATAAGCTGTCCCACATCATTACGCCTGAAGTGTTTTAACTAATTTTGACACTCTAAAACGGTCGCCTTACAATATGAATAAATTGGGTAATTATATCACCGGCAGATGGATCACAGGCGATGGCGATGGCCAGGTCCTTTATGATGCAGTTACCGGCGATGACATTGCGATCTCCTCGACAGAAGGATTGGATTTTGCTTCGATACTGGACCATGGAAGGAGGGTTGGTAACCCTGCATTGCGCAGAATGACATTTCACGAAAGGGGAAGAATGTTGCGTGCACTGGCCGTTTATCTCAATGAGAGAAAAGAAAAATTTTACCAGGTCAGTTACAAAACCGGGGCTACAAAAGCCGATAGCTGGATAGACATTGAAGGTGGCTTTGGAAATTTATTCAGCAACGCTTCCCTGCGAAGAAAATTTCCGGATCTTCCATATTGCACAGATGGTGACCCGGTACCATTGAGCAAAGCTGGTACTTTCATGGGTCATCACCTTTTAGTACCGAAAGAAGGAGTGGCCATTCATATCAATGCATTTAATTTTCCTGTATGGGGAATGCTCGAAAAATGCGCCGTGAATTGGCTCGCAGGTATTCCGGCGGTTGTTAAACCTGCAACCATTACTTCTTTTTTGACTGAAGCCGTAGTGAAGGAAATTATCGCATCCGGTATTTTACCCGAAGGCGCTTTACAATTGATCTGTGGAAGTGCAGGAGATCTGCTCGATCATGTAACATCACAGGATGTAATAACATTCACTGGTTCTAAATCCACAGGATTAAAGCTAAGAGCACATTCAAAAATTCTAAGTGAATCCGTTCCCTTTAATATGGAAGCTGATTCATTAAATGCAATTGTGCTGGGAGAAGATGTTGATCCTGCCATGAGCGAGTGGGATATTTTTATAAAAGAGGTTAGAAAGGAAATGACGGTAAAAGCGGGTCAAAAATGCACAGCCATTCGGAGGATCTTTGTTCCTGAGAATAAAATGGAAGATATCTGGAAAGCGATCGCATCGTCGCTAAATCAAACCACGATCGGCAACCCCTTAAATGAAAAAGTGAGAATGGGATCATTGGCAGGCCAAGGTCAGCGGGAGGAAGTAAAACAACAGGTCAAAAAACTACTAGCCTCGTCACAAATTATTTACGGAAGCCTGGATAGTGTCGAAGTAATCGATGCCGATGCCAAAAAGGGCGCTTTTATTTCCCCAATACTTTTAAAAAATGAAAAACCCTTTACCTCTGATGAGGTGCATGAAATAGAAGTATTTGGTCCAGCAAGTACGATCATGCCTTACAAAGATCTGCAGGAGGCGATTGAATTAAGCAAAAAAGGAAAAGGTTCTTTGTGTAGTACCATTGTCACTGCTGATGATAGTATTGCCACTAACTATGTGGTAAATGCAGGCACACATCATGGAAGAATATTGGTCCTGAACGCAGAATGTGCCAAAGAAAGTACAGGTCATGGCTCGCCGCTACCTATGCTCGTTCACGGCGGTCCGGGACGTGCAGGTGGTGGGGAGGAAATGGGAGGCATTCGTGGCGTTAAACATTATATGCAGCGGGTAGCTATCCAGGGCAGCCCAACAACCATAACTACTATTACGAAAGTTTACCAACAAAATGCAAAGGGAAATAATGACGACATTCACCCATTCAAAAAATATTTTGAGGAATTACAGGTCGGCGACCAGATCATTACTGAAAAACGATTGATCACTTCGGAAGACATTGACAGGTTTGCCAATTTAAGTGGTGATCATTTTTATGCGCATTTAAAAGAAACAGATTTTACGGGAACCATGTTTGACAAGCAGGTGGCCCACGGATATTTTATCATGAGCGCAGCCGCAGGTTTGTTCGTTGACAGCTATAAAAAAAATCCTGTTCTTTTAAATTACGGCATTGATGAATTGAGATTCACTAAACCTGTTTACCCGGGAGCAAAAATTCATATAAAATTTACATGCAAAGAAAAAATCCCGCAGGATCAAAAACCCGCCCGCCCGACTGAAGGCGTTCAGTCGGGCGGGGACGATTCAGAAATTCCAAGAGGAATTGTAAGGTGGTTGGTTGAAATGATTGATGAAACAAACGAACAGGTTGGAATTGCAACTATTTTGACTATGGTTAAACGAAAAAATTAAAGCAATGATGCACCACGTCTCCAACGGTCATGTAAAATCGGAATTGCACAATGGTGTAACTACTATTGAATTTTTTCATCCGCAAAGCAATTCATTGCCTTTAAAAATCTTAGACGAAATGGCGCAAACCATTCACCGCGCTGGAAATGACGATGAAACAAAACTTATCATACTGAGTTCTGTAGGGGAAAAAGTCTTTTGTTCAGGTGCCTCCTTTGACGAATTGGCCGCTATTCAAAATGCAGAACAGGGTTTACAATTTTTTAGTGGCTTTGCACATGTTATCAATGCCATGCGAACCTGTCCTAAATTTATTATTGCCCGAGTACATGGGAAATGCGTTGGAGGAGGTGTGGGCCTCGTGGCCGCAGCCGATTACGCCATAGCTACAGAACATGCAGAAATAAAGTTGAGCGAACTCGCTATTGGAATTGGTCCCTTTGTGATAGGGCCGGTGGTAGAACGGAAGATCGGGATATCCGCTTTCACCCAACTGGCTATTGATGCAGCCATGTGGCGCAATGCCCAATGGGCTGGCCGCAAGGGCTTATTTGCAGAAGTTCATCCTGATACAGAAGGAATGGACGAATCTCTTTCGAGATTAAAAAATACTTTAGTTCACTCCAGTCCCACAGCAATGACTGAAATGAAAAAAATATTCTGGAAAGGAACAGAAAACTGGGATCATTTATTATTGGAAAGAGCCGCAATCAGTGGGAAGTTAGTATTAAGTCCTTTTACAAAGACTGCTATTGAAAAATTCAAGGCTAAGAGGTAAATGCATTTAACGTTTGACCGACAAAATTTTCACTCAATCTGCGATAAACTGGCAAAAAAAGACAGGCATCTTTTTGCCATCATAAGACAATACGGATATCCCCCCATGTGGACAAGGAGAGGCAATTTTCAAACCCTCATTCATATTATCCTTGAGCAACAGGTTTCATTGGCTTCTGCAAGAGCTGCGCTAAATAAACTGAGAGAAAGAATTGGGACCATTACTCCTAAAAAATTGCTTGCCCTTTCCGATGAAGATTTAAAGACCTGCTATTTCAGCCGGCAAAAAACAGTCTATGCCCGGTACCTGGCAAATGCAATTGTTTCTAAACAAATTATTTTAAAAAAGTTTTCTGATCTTGATGATGCAGAAATTCGCCGGCAACTAAAAACAATAAAAGGAATTGGTGACTGGACAGTGGATGTCTACCTTTTGTTTGCATTGCAACGGACAGATCTTTTTCCTCTTGGCGACCTGGCTATGGTAAATGCGTTAAAAGAGGTGAAACAATTGTCCAAGGAAACAAAACAGGAAGAACTACTGAAATTAGCAGAGAGGTGGAGACCCTATCGCTCCATTGCCACAATGCTTCTTTGGCACTATTATATTCAGAAAAGGGGAATAAAGCTTTAAATGGTTCCCGATTGTTGCTTCGTCATCTCAATGAATCCAAAAAACTTTTGACTACTGCGTGAAGTCCATTCCAATTGCCCGTAGCAGGAAACCTGTAATTGAATTTTTTTGCTTGCTCAAGGACGGGGCTTAAAGAAAATTCTTTTTGTTCTATACTAAATGCAATTTTCTTTTGCCAAAGTTCCTTGGCAAGATATTCCTGTTCTGTCTGACCGGGCGTAGGGATCAAAATACTTTTCTTTTGCAGTTTTGCAAGGTCCATAATTGTACTGTAGCCCGAGCGGCTGATCACCCAGTCTGCTTTTTCTATTTCTTCATTTAATTCCTTTGCAGAAAGATGATTGTAAAATTTTATCATTCCTGTTGATGGAATAACAGATTGCGTTGATGGTAACCCCCTGACGATCGTGGCAGTTCCGGGATAATGGCTTACTTCATTAATGATCTTATTTTCTAAAATAGTGCGCTGTGGTTCCGGACCGGATAAAATGAACACTAACCGATCTTTTATTTCTCTTTCTTCTTTTTTTTCAAACCTTGAAAGAATATCAACGTATTTTACCGGAACGTAGGGCATGGTCATCGGGTGAGATAATTCCTCTGCCAGGTTATTTTCTCCGGCAAAGTCGGGCACCCAACACTCTTTAAAGCGATTGATATAATTATAATTCCATTTTTGTAAGATCCCTTCATTCCATTTCCCTAAAGGACTTTTTATACTTAACTGGTGGGTAATAAATATAGATGGCACATGGGAGTGATATAGCCCAAACCGATTATCGGAGATCACCGCATCAAATCCATGGGCCTTTATAGTCCTCTTTAACCATCTATGCTCTGCCTTTATCGAAGAAATGATGCGTGGCATTTGTAAAAGCAACTTCAACAAAAGGCCTTCGGAGGTTCTTGAATATTTAATATTATAGCCCGTCAGGTGTAAAAATGGCAAGTGGGAAAATTCTGAACGCAGTAAGACTTCCTGGAGGCCTTCTCCGGCCAGCCAAACATCGCAATCATTTCCCAGGAGCTCTTTTATGATTGGAACACAACGCGTAGCATGACCAAGACCCCAGTCCAGGGGCGCCACCAGGATGCGGAATTTACGACGCAATTTTCCATCTTTGCCTTCGGTCATGTTTTTTTAAATTTTTGCCGGAGTATACTATTTTGCTTGTAAAATAGTTTTAATTTAGAAATCCTATTATGAAACGGAAAAACATAATAATTGTCCTTTTGCTCCTATTAGGAACAATCCTTGCTTTTGGGTGTAACAAGAATTACTATTCCGGCACAGGCAAAGGCAGCAATTGTGGATGTCCAAGTCATAAAGGAATGACAGGGTATTAAACAGTTAGTCAAATGAAATCCGCTCCTGATCGCGATCTGTTAGTATTATTCAAAAATGAATTCATGAGCCAGCAAGCGATTGATCAGGAAGTAAACTGTTTAAATAAGATCTTGCGCCGAACTGATTTGCCACATGAATTTTGCAAAGCTCATGAATTGGTTCGCAGGAATCGAATCACTCAAAAGACCGAAAAACTTTTAAAGGCATTTCATCAGCCACTGCTAAAACCTTTTTGGTTCCTCATCAGCAAGAATTGATCAACAAATCTCTTCTTTATCACCGGTTGATTTCTTAACCTTGATTAACCATAAACCAAGAATAGTTAACCCTGTTTAAAGTATTCTAAGAATATTTTCGTAGCTGTAATTCAACAGCTATGAGACGATTTTGTTTTGTTCCGGTTTTCTTCTTTTGCACAATTGCTCTCGCACAAAGGAATGGAATTATTAAAGGTATCGCTTTTGATACGGTTGCAAGGCAGCCAATAGGCAGTGCTACTATTACTCTTTTGCAAAAAAAAGATTCCTCACTTATCAGCTTCACCATGACAAACAATAATGGAAGATTTGAATTAAGTGGGATTCAAAATGGAGAATACAGGCTGTTGATCACTCATGTAAATTATCATGCCTCGAACCAGGTTGTAAAAATCGACGATGATCATAAAAGCATTGATCTTGGAAGTATCATAATGAATGATCGCACCAAAGTGCTGAGCGAAGTAACAGTAACCAGCGTAGCGCCACCGGTTACTCTGGTAGGAGACACCATTCAGTACAACGCTGGCTCCTTCAAAACTCAACCTAATGCAGACGTTGAAGATCTTTTGAAAAGATTACCGGGTGTTAAAGTGGAGAAAGATGGCACAGTAAAAGCCCAGGGTGAAAAAGTACAAAAAATATTAGTGGATGGGAAAGAGTTCTTTGGAAATGATCCGAAGATCGCAACAAGAAATTTACCCGCTGATGCGATTGATAAAGTGCAGGTATACGATAAACTTAGCGACCAGGCGCAGCTAACCGGGTTTGATGATGGCAACAGTGAAAAGACCATTAATTTAAAATTGAAGAAAGACAAAAAGAAAGGAGTCTTTGGGAAAATAAATGCAGGTGCCGGAACAGATGAGCGCTACGAGGGAAAATTTAATGTGAATTCATTTAAAGGGGCGAGGCAAATGTCGGCCATTGGTATGGGCAATAACACAAATGCAGAAGGGTTTTCCTTCATGGATGTTTTAAATTTTACAGGTGCGTTGAGCCAGTTAAAAAATGGTGGCAACATTAATCTCACGATCAATGAGAATGATCCCCTCGCCGGTCTATTGGGTGGCAATAACGCGGGTATCAATACAACATTCGGGGGCGGGATTAATTATAACAACATCATTGGAACGAAAACAGATTTCCAGAGTAATTATTTTTACAGTCGCTTTAATCCAAATCGCATCAGCAACGTCCTGAGGCAATATTTTTCGCCGGCTAATCTTTACAGGCAAAATTCTTACACGGATAATCTCAACAATAACCATCGCTTAAATCTTAATGCCGATTACCAGATCGACTCATTTACCTCTTTAAAAATTACTCCTTCCTTCACTTACCAGAAAACAAGAAATAAAACCCTGTCGGATTACGCTACCCGGTCAGACCAGGGAACGTTGATCAATGATGGCAATAGCAATAATCTGACAAATAATGAGGGATATAATTTGAGCACAAATATTTTATTCAGAAAAAGATTTCACAAGAAAGGCAGGACTTTTTCATTGAACCTGCTAACGAACCTAAATAATACTGAGGGTGATGGTAGTCTTAAGTCAATTACAAACTTTTTTGATCCAAACAGTTCGGTCAGAAACCTTGATTCCATTGATCAAATAAATAATACGGCAAATGATCTAAAAGGTTATAATGCAAAGGCCGTTTACACAGAGCCTGTTTTTAAGAAATCATTGCTTGAGTTCAGTCTTGGAAAATCAAATACTATCAGCACTTCTTCAAAAACCACTTATGATCATAACCAGGGTAATGGAAAATATGACCTCATCAATTCATCTCTTACAAATGATTATAGAAATACTTACGGTTATGCAACTCCGGGTTTTCGTTTTCGCAAGCAAACAAAAACTTATAACTATTCAGCGGGTCTTTCCTGGCAACAGGCAGATCTTGAAGGCAAGGTCATCGGCAAGTTAAAAGATTCTACAATCAGTAAACACTTTTCGAATTTCTTAGCAAGCGCAAGGTTTCAATACTATTTTTCCAAGCTTAAAAATATTCTTGTCAATTACAGCACAAGCACCAATCAGCCAACCCTCACACAACTCCAGCCGGTGCCGGATAATAGCAATCCTTTGTACATAAAACTTGGAAATCCGAATTTGAAACAAGAATTTATAAGTACCCTGCGTGTGAATGCCTCGTTTGTAAATCCTTATAAGAACAGGAACTTTTTCGTTTTTCTGACTGGGCAACAGACGAATAATAAAATTGTGAGCTACGATAAGATAAATCAATTCGGTGTAGATTCAGTCAGGCCGGTAAACGTAAATGGTGTCTATAATGTGAATGGAACCGTGAGTTGGGGATTTCCGGTGCGTTTCTTAAAAGGTTCCCTGGATCTCAGTTCAAATATTGCGTATGACAAAGGCAAACAACTGGTAGGAGATGCAGCCAATAAAATACAGGTAAACAAGATCAATACAATAACGCTTGGACCGCAGGTACGATTGGACATGAGCCCGACGGAGAAATTAAATCTTTCACTAACCAGTGGCCTTACTTATTCAAAATCGGATTATTCGATTGAGTCTGCAAGAAATTCAAAATATATAAACCAGGAATATTCTGCTGAAATAGACTGGCAATTACCTAAAAGTTTTTTCTTTTCCTCTGACCTTATTTACTCTATCTACAATTACATGTCTGGCTTTAATACAAAAGTGCCTTTATGGAATGCAAGCGTCAGTAAGCAAATGCTTCATTTTAATCGTGGAGAATTAAAGTTCACGGTGAATGATATTTTAAATAAGAATGTTCGCATTAACCACAGTGCGAATCAAAACTATATCGAAGACAGTCGAGTGAATGGTTTGCGGCGTTTCTTTTTGCTGAGTTTTACCTACAGTTTGTCGAAAACAGGACTCGATAAAACCGGCTCGGGAATGAAGCTTATGAAGCGTTAACCTAAAACCAGGTCATCGATCTTTTCAGCCAATTGCTTGTCCTTATTCGTTACCACATCACCTGCACTATGCGTGGAAAGCCATATTTCAACTGAGTTATACACATTGGTCCACAAGGGATGGTGGTCCATTTTTTCCGCTTCAAGTGCAACTCGTGTCATAAAAGCAAAAGCTTCGCTGAAGTCCTTGAATTGGAATTTCCGATATAGCTTGTTATTTTTTTCCTGCCACATAAAATAAAGTTTCAGAAGTTTAAAAGTTCAAAAGTTCCATAAATTACTCTTAAAAAACCAGGTGTTCTTTATTTCTGATCTTTTCATTTGTCAGTTCTAATACAAGTTGCACGCCATTTATTTCTTTGATACCACTGATGGTATGCTGAAGAGTTTCTTCATTGACGATATCACCCTTCATCAGCCATAAAAAATCAAGATGCCTGAATTCGGGAAGCAGGTATTCTCCATCGAACCGGTTATTATATACATAATGAAAAAGGGAACCCGTTGGTTCACAAAATTCGTACACAGCAAAAAAATAATCTCTCTTCTTTTTGGTGAGCTGTATTTCTATGTCATTGTTGATGCGGAAGTCCATGCCCATTAAATTATTCAAATGCCAGCAAAGCTGGTAATCTTTGATGGGGGCCATAATTCCGAGCAGCCTTGTATCTTCAAAAAATTCCTCTGTCAGATTTTTATTGTCTAAAATTAATTTCATACCATTTTAGACTTGATATTTTAAAATTGTACCTGCGTTTCTTTGTTATCTTTTCCTCTTACAAACCTTACTGTTGTTGTATCTCCTTTTTTAAACTTTCCAAGTGCCTCCATATAGTTTTCTAACGAGGTAACATTGTATTCACCCAACCGAGTTATTACATCCCCGGTTTGTAATCCCGCCTTTTGAGCAGGCCGACCGTCACTTACACCATCCACCCGCACACCGGTTCCCGGGAAGGTATAGTCAGGCATGATACCAAGTGTCACACTAAACCTTGTTGAAGATGTTGATTGTGTTTCCCTGGTTTTTGTAAACGACAGTTTTTGCTTTGTCTTATTTTCCTTTTCGATAATGGAATAAATATAATTAACGACCTCAAGCTCTCCTTTATAATTGATCTTGTCAAAATCATCGGTTGGTTTATGATAGTCAGCATGCAGACCGGTAAAGAAAAATAAAACCGGGATATCTTTTCTGTAAAAGGAGGTGTGATCGCTCGGGCCGGTACCGCTTGAATCAACCTTTATGACAAAAGACGATTTTTTATTTTTTGTGTTTATCAACGATGACCACTCAGGTGAAGTTCCATAGCCGCCAATGGTTAAGACCCTGGTACTATCGTTCAATCTTCCTACCATGTCCATATTGATCATGTAGTTTATACTATTTAAACTAATAGTGGGATTCTCTACAAAATATTTAGAACCAAACAATCCCAATTCTTCACCGGAAAAGGCGATGAATAAATAATTATTCCTGTCAAGTTTTGAATTTTTTAAAAGTCTTCCCAGTTCTATCAGAGCCGCTGTGCCACTCGCATTATCATCGGCGCCGTTGTGTATCAAATGTTCTTTTGTACGCAGCATCGAGTTGCCGTCTTCACCATAACCAAGATGATCAAAATGAGCACCAAGTATAACTGTTGTGGATGCTCCTTCATCAATATATCCGATCACATTATGGCCGATCCTCTTCTTTTCACTGATTTTTACTTTTAGTTTCATATCGATGGAAGCAGAGGCATCATTTAAATATTTCTTTGCTGCGGATTTCGTTACGTAAACAACTGGTATGCCGGTCTTCTCAGCTTTATCTTTTCCATCAAATTTCAATTGATCATCCTTAGCCGACGTATTATAAAATATCAGTGCAGCAGCACCTTTCTTTTTCAGATCCATTGCCTGCTGGTGAATATAATCCTGCAGATCAAAATGAGGATTGCCTGCGTTTTCATCGATCACATCTTTCAAATTGATAAACCAGGGTAATCCTGACTCTTGCAGGGCAATAGCCGGCAACGATTCAATATTAACATCAGGACTGTAGACAAAGGGAAAATAATCTTCGTTAAGGTTTAATTCTTTCTCATTAATAATAAAATGCGTTTCAGGGTTTACCTGTTTCCCTTCATTGATATCAAAATTTTGATAATACCCTTCAGTACCTTTTGGGCGCAATCCTATTTGTTTAAATTGATCACTGATATAATCCATGGCCAGCTCCTCACCTTTTGTTCCTGCTCTTCTCCCTTCCAATTTATCGTCCGCCAGGAAATGAATATGATTTTGAAGATTTGTAAGAGTTAGTTGATCTGATTTCTTTAATTTCTGTGAAATGCCGGGCTGACCAAATAAAACCAGGATCAAAAGTATCTTCCAATATGGAGAGTGCATATAAGTTGTGTTAGGATTTAGACAAAGTTATTAATACAAATCTTATTTCCTTATGGCTCAAAATTTCAGGATTTAAAATTTTCCAACCTTTAAGAGTTGGGTGACACTTTAACAATCATTAAAATCGCATTTCGTAAACTCACTTCAGGCGTTCAAATTATTTTTGCAGGTTAAGGCTACCTTGAAGAATAAAAAGCTACATATTGCATTAGTCGGTAATCCCAACAGCGGAAAAACTTCTTTATTCAATTGCCTGACAGGGATGAATCAAAAAGTAGGAAATTTCCCCGGAGTAACAGTAGATAAAAAAACCGGAACAACTGCCATTTCTGAAGGGGTCGAAGCCAATGTAATTGACCTTCCGGGTACGTATAGCCTTTATCCCCGGCGACTCGATGAATGGGTGAGCTATAAAGTCTTGCTAAACCAGGATAAAGAAATTAAGGCTGATATAATTATTGCCGTAGCTGACGCAAGCAATCTCAAGCGCAATTTGCTTTTTTGTACACAAATCATTGACCTCAAGGTTCCGATGGTGATCGCGCTAACTATGATGGATCTTGCAAAAAGGAAAGGAATTAAGATCGATATTGCAGAACTTGAACGGGAATTAGGCGTACCAATAGTAGCTGTAAATCCGAGGAAAGAAAAAGGTATTCCACAATTAAAAAAAACTATTGAGCAAACTGCGCTTCAATTATACCAGGCTCCCGCCCGTGATTTTATAGAAAACAAACGGCTTGCTGCACAGTCGATCGAAGATGTTCAAAAACTCTTTCCGGCATTGAGCGATTATACAGCGATTCATTATCTCATGAATCATGAGTCGTTTGACCTCAATAACGAAATGCAGGGCACCATTGAAAACATTGAGAGGAAACATAACTTTAATCCTACCAAAACCCAGGCGGAAGAGATATTACAGAGATATGGCCACATCAAACGAATTATGCAGGTGGCCGTATCAGAACCGGATCCATTACAAAAAACCTTATTTACTGAAAGATTAGACGACATACTGCTGCACCGCAGGTGGGGTTACTTTATCTTATTGGCCGTTCTATTCCTGCTTTTTCAAAGTGTGTTTTGGCTGGCACAGTATCCCATGGACTGGATCGATTCAGGTTTCGCAAAACTAAATTCCTCTCTTTCATTTGTATTACCTGAAACATGGTGGAGTAATTTGTTGACACATGGAATACTTGCCGGCTTAAGCGGGATACTTGTCTTTGTCCCACAGATAATGATATTGTTCGGATTGATCACCTTGTTGGAGGACACGGGTTATATGGCAAGGATCAGTTTTCTCAGTGATCGCTTGATGCGCGGAGTCGGCTTAAACGGCAAAAGCGTAATGCCGATGATTAGTGGTTTTGCCTGCGCAGTACCGGCTATCATGAGTGCAAGAAATATTGAGAACAGAAAGGAACGGCTCCTGACAATTTTGATAACTCCATTGATGAGCTGCTCCGCCAGGTTGCCTGTGTACACCATCTTGATCGGACTCGTGATTCCAAGAACTTATTTGTTTGGATTTTTGGGACTGCAGGCCCTTGTAATGATGGGCCTTTATTTATTGGGACTCTTAATGGCTCTGACTGTTTCTTTCGTTGCCAAACATTTTATTAAACTAAAGGAAAAAAGTTTCTTTATTCTCGAACTACCCACTTATCGTTCTCCAAGATGGAAAAACGTCATACACACGATGATCAATAAGGCAAAGGTTTTTGTCTTCGATGCAGGCAGGGTAATTATGATCATTAGTTTGATCCTTTGGGCTTTGAGTTCTTATGGACCGGCAAAAAGAATGCAGAGAGTCAGTTCCCGGTATGAGCAATTAAGATCTCAGGCCGGTGCAAATGCCAAAGAAGTGAATAAACAGTATCATGCGGCTAGGCTAGAGAATTCTTACGCCGGTATCCTGGGAAAGTCCATTGAGCCGGCTATTACCCCACTGGGCTACGACTGGAAAATCGGGATCGCACTCATTACATCTTTTGCCGCACGCGAAGTATTTGTGGGTACCATGGCGACGCTTTATAGCGTTGGTGAAGACGATCGAAATAGCTTTAAACTCCAGGATAAAATGAAGGCAGCAAAAAAAGAAGATGGCACTCCGTTATATACACTTGCTACCGGTGTCTCCCTAATGATTTTTTATTTATTTGCGATGCAGTGTATGAGCACGCTGGCAGTGGTTCGACGGGAAACAAGAAGCTGGAAGTGGCCGCTGATCCAACTGGTTTATATGACAGGACTCGCTTATATAATGAGCTTGATAGCTTACCAGGTTCTTAAATGATTAATCCTTGACAAGGGCGGAATTCCATTTTTCCCTCGGCTCAAAATAATTCCATAAAAGTTTTGAGATCTTTCTGGCTAAAGTCCATGCCTCATTACTATGAGTCCAGCTGGTGTCTTTATTGTTTTTGGTAAAAATGGAAAGGATATACGGATTATGGGGAGCATTCACCAATAACACTTCGCTTCTTGATTCATCAACACATCCATTTTTGCTGAAGACTTCAATACTGGGAGGAATTTGTGAGATCGCTTCATCCTCATCCCAATAATTTCTTCCAAGACAGCGTTTCATCCTTTCACAGGCAGCTGGCGAAAATACCTGGTCACGATAGATCATCTCAAATAATTTTCCCATTTCTGAGGGTGTTGTCTGACCCCAGCCATATGTACTCCTGTTATTTTCCCTGCCCGGTGTCCGTGAATTAATCCTGGTGTATTTAAATCCGAGACTGTCTAATATTTCATTTACTCTTGTCCCTTTCCCCGCAAGACTTTGCAACCAAAGGCTTGCAGTATTGTCGCTGGTTGTCAGCATCAACATGATCACTTTCTTTAATAAAATCTTCTCATCGTTTTTGAACGAGCCGAGAATATCTTCTCCCTCATACAACAATGAATCCTTATAGATCAGTGCTGAATCATAAAACAATTCATTTCGCCTTATCTTATCCATGATACCGACTAAAATGGACACCTTGACTATGCTTGCAGTCGGGAATATAGTATCGGCGTTGATAAAAACGTTTTTCCCATTTTTAAGATCTTTTATGTAAATACCAATGTCGCCGTTATACCCTTTGACCAGTTCTGAAATTTCCTTTTGTAACTTCTTATCTTCTTTTTGTGAGTAACATAATGTAGATCCAAAAAGTATTATTGCCATCAGTAAATACTTCATTTTATTTTTTTTGATCAATATACTCAATAACAGTTTATAAAATAATCATTTTGTCTGTCCTGAAATTTTTTATATTTAATGATGGTGATCCTTCGCCACCTTCATTTCTTAAAGTCTGTTTTTTTACAAAGTATAACCGCCTTCGGTGGACCTCAGGCTCATATTGCCATGATGATGAAAACTTTTGTTCATGAGCGACCTTATGTAACTAAAGAAGAATTGCTTGAATACAATGGGTTCTGCCAACTTTTGCCCGGAGCGTCCTCAACACAAACTATTACATTGATAGGATACAAAAGGGGGGGGGTGTGGCTTGCTGTTTTGACCCTTATCATCTGGATCCTGCCAGCTTCTCTGTTAATGGGAGCATTTTCATTTCTCATAGAATATATTGATAAAAAAGATTTAGAGCATATTTTCAAGTTTATTCCACCAATGGCTGTTGGTTTTTTGGTTTACGCGGCAGTCATTTCATTTGGTGCCTCCATAAAAAATACAATTACCTGGGTTATAATGCTGGTCAGTGCAACAACCACTTATGTTTTATTCAATCAACCATTGGTATTTCCTTTATTGATCGTGTTAGGAGGAATAAGTACAAATCTTAGCAAAAAACGAATTCCACAAATTGAACAGAAACCAAGAAAAATCAAATGGTGGAATATCTGGCTATTCGCAATCATTTTTATAGTGGCAGGAGTCATTAGTTCCAAGGCAAAAAAAAATGATTGGCCAAACCGAAAGCCGATCAATTTATTTGAAAATACCTATAGGATGGGAAGCCTTGTATTTGGAGGAGGGCAGGTGTTGATGCCAATGATGTATGAGCAATTCTGTATTCGCTCAGTCGCTGTGAAAGAAAAAAAGAAAGATGAAAATATAATTACGATTGACAAGGATGACATGTATAATGGAATGGGAATCGTTCGTGCTATTCCAGGACCTGTTTTTTCAATAGCAACTTTTGCCGGAGGTTTGGCTTTAAAAGACATGGGGCAAACGCCCAGTGAAAGAACAATGATGCAGTTACTGGGTTGTCTTATCGGAACTATTTCGATTTTTTTGCCGAGTGCCTTACTGGTACTTTTCTTCTTTCCCATCTGGAGTTACTTGAAAAAATATGCAGCAGTCTATCGATCAATTGAAGGCATTAATGCGGCGGTAGTGGGAATCCTTATTGCCGCTACTCTTTATATCATGAAAGATATTTCAATCATACAGGTAAAGACCGTAAGCTTTATAAACGTTGCAACTATTTTAGGTACATTTCTGTTATTGAACTACACAAAAATTCCATCCCCCGTTATTGTTATGCTTTGTTTAGGATTAGGCTATTTTTTGTAATATCCTCTCTCTTCTATTTCCTTTCTTACCATTTCTGGCACCAAATAGCGGATCGATTTTCTTTTCTCAATGAGTCTGCGAATTTCAGTAGAAGAAATATCCAATATGGGTGCATTTAATACCTCTGCATTCGCTTTGAATTTATTTTTTACTTCGAAACCGGTTCTTAGATAAACTAATATTTTATAGTTTGATATGATATCTTGATAATCTTTCCATTTATCAAGATCCCGGAAATTATCACTTCCCATAATAATTGAAAACTCATGATCCGGATAAGCATCTTTGAGAAATAAAAGAGTATTTATTGTAAAAGATGGCTTTGGTAATTGAAATTCAACGTCAGTGGCCGCAATTCTTTCATCGTTTTGTATTGCAATATTGAGGAGGGATAACCGCGCCCTCTCATCTAACAAATCAGAATTTATTTTGAAAGGATTGACCGGAGAAACGACAAACCAGATTTTGTCAAATTTTGTTTCATTCAAAAAATGATTTGCAATAATTAAGTGCCCTGTATGAATAGGGTTGAAAGAGCCAAAAAATAAGCCAATGTTCATTTAATATATTGATAATCAATCAATTAACTCGACTTCGATATCCTCTGCTTCATTAAGTCGCAAACTCAATAAATATCCGGAAACTTTTATGGAGATTGGATCACCAAAAGGAGCTACCTGGTCTACTACAATGTTTTCTCCCGGGACGCACCCCATTTCCATTAATTTCAAGTACGTTTCGGCTTTCGTGAAATTTTTGATGATAGCTTTTTGCCCCGGCTTTAATTTTGAAAGTTTTGTCATTTTAATCCCCCTTGCAAAACTATCCCTGTAAAAATTAACTTAGTTACGAATTTTGAAAATATGGGTAGAAAACAAGTACATTCTGTTCATTTCTATTTTGAGAAGGTCGGCTTAACTCTGAAGGAGAGAGGAAAACTAAAATGTTTTATCAATAGCCTTATCGCCAAAGAGAAAAAGAACCTCAACAATCTCAATTATATTTTTTGTAACGACAATGCTCTTCTGGAGATAAACCGAAAATATCTGAATCACAATTTCTATACTGATGTAATATCCTTTGATCTTTCCTCCTCACGGAAAGAAATTCTTGCTGATATCTACATAAGTGTTGACAGAATCAGGGAAAATGCAAAGAGCTTTAAGATAACCATGGAAGAAGAATTACACAGAGTCATGCTTCATGGATTATTACATCTATGCGGTTATAATGACAAAACAGAAGTTCAAAGGCAGCTCATACGAAAGAAGGAAGATTTCTATCTAAATCTTTATTTCGCACGTTCCACGTGAAACAAGAACTAAGTTGTTCCGTGAAAGTATCTTTGCGACATGTTTCCCAAGTATGATGTGATTGTTGTGGGCGCTGGGCACGCAGGCTGTGAGGCCGCCGCTGCCGCCGCAAACATGGGCTCAAAAGTCTTGCTTATTACGATGAATATGCAGACCATAGCCCAAATGAGTTGTAATCCAGCCATGGGAGGGATCGCAAAGGGACAAATATTGCGTGAAATTGATGCCTTAGGAGGATATTCTGGGATAGTCTCTGACCTTTCAATGATCCAATTCCGGATGCTCAATAAATCCAAAGGCCCCGCCATGTGGAGCCCCAGATCGCAAAATGACCGGGTTTTATTTTCTTTGAAATGGAGGGAGCAACTAGAAAAAACACTTGGGATTGACTTCTACCAGGATATTGTAAAAGGAATATTAGTTAAAGACCAAAGAGTTAGGGGAGTCATAACAGGTCTTGGCCACGAAATAGAGGCAAAAGCTGTTGTTCTTACCAATGGAACTTTTTTAAATGGCGTGATCCATATTGGAGAGAAAAATTTCGGGGGCGGCAGGATTGCCGAGAAGTCTTCATCTGGAATAACAGAGCAACTTGTATCGCTTGGGTTCGAAAGCGACCGGCTCAAAACAGGTACACCTCCGAGGGTAGACGGCAGAAGTTTAGATTATAGCAAAATGGAGGAACAAAAAGGAGACGCCGAAATTGTGGGATTTTCCTTTCTTCCTACTTCTAAACCTTCGCAACAAAGAAGTTGCTGGATAACATACACTGATAAAAGGGTTCATGAAATATTAAAGACAGGATTTGACAGAAGCCCTATGTTTACCGGCAGAATTGACGGTGTAGGACCAAGATATTGCCCAAGTATAGAGGATAAAATAAACCGTTTTGCGGATCGCGAAAGACACCAACTGTTTATAGAACCGGAAGGATGGAATACCGTTGAGATTTATGTTAATGGATTTTCTACCTCTCTACCCGAAGAAACACAATACGAAGCACTTCGTATTGTGCCTGGTTTTGAAAATGTGAGAATCTTCAGACCTGGATATGCTATCGAATATGATTACTTTCCACCCACTCAGCTAGATTACTCACTTGAGACAAAATTCATTGAAAATCTGTTCTTTGCAGGCCAGATCAACGGCACTACCGGTTACGAGGAAGCGGCTTGCCAGGGCTTGATCGCGGGAATAAATGCACATCAGAAGATCAAGGAACTCACTCCCTTTATCTTAAAAAGAAACGAAGCCTATATCGGGGTTTTGATCGATGATCTAATCAGTAAGGGCACAAATGAGCCTTATCGGATGTTCACTTCCAGGGCTGAGTTCAGAACTCTTCTGCGCCAGGACAATGCTGATCTAAGATTAACTGAATTAAGCTATCGACTGGGTCTTGCCTCGCAGGAGAGAATGAATAAAGTGATTAAAAAAAGAGAGGGCGTAAAAGAAATAAGAGATATTTTGAGAGAACATACGGTTGAGCCAAACGAAGTAAACACTTATCTTGCTTCTATTGATTCTGCCGCAATTTTTGAAAAACAACGGGCAGAAAAAATATTACTTCGTCCAGATATTGAATTAAAAGACCTGATTGCTAACCTGCCCAGGCTTCAAACCATTTTAGATTCATATTCTCCAGACGTCATTGAACAGGCTTCCATACAAATCAAATATGACGTCTATATTGAAAAAGAAAAAGACCTGGTAAAAAAAATGAATCAACTGGAGGAACTTGAAATACCGGAGAATTTTGATTTTAAAAAGATCAACGCTTTGGGAAATGAAGCAAGAGAGAAGTTGACAAAAATAAAACCCAGGACACTTGGGCAAGCCAGTCGCATTTCAGGAATAAATCCAAGCGATGTACAAATTCTAATGGTGTATATGGGGAGATGACCTCTCATTATGTTTCATCCTAATTAACGAGCACCAAAAGAATTACCGTGCTCCTAAAAGCAATATTTCGTTCACCTGCACTTCAGAGATGTATTTTTTATTTCCCTCTTTATCATTGTAGCTACGACTAACAAGTTTTCCTTCAATTGCGACAGCTTTCCCTTTGTCAAGAAACTTTTCGGCGACTTCGGCCACTTTACCCCAGGCCACAACCCGATGCCATTGTGTTTCTTTGATCGATTCGCCTTTTGAGTTTTTAAAATTTTCGCTGGTGGCAAGACTGAACTGCGCGAGTTTTTTACCATTTTCCGTTTTTTTAATTTCAGGTTTACCGCCCAAATTCCCGATCAACTGAACTCTGTTTTTAAATGCGTACATAATTTTAGTTTTTAATGAGGTGATTATGCCTCGGTAATGAAATAAAGAACGCCTCTTCCTTCACTTGGTCCACTTACATGAAATTATTCTGTAACTCTTTTCTATTTATAAGAAAAACAACAGTTTTCACTAGTTTTTTGTCAATAAAAGATGCGTGACTTCACAGGGTAAATAATATCGAAGATTTCGCGGGTCTGGTTTTTGTTGAGATTCCCTTATAAACCTATTCTTTATTTTAAATTATTAGATCATGGAAAAGTTGAAAGGAAAGACTGTAGCTATTCTCACCGAAAATGGCTTTGAGGAAGTCGAATTAACGAGCCCGAAACAAGCTCTCGAAGAAGCCGGTGCAACGGTACACATCATATCGCCTCAAAAAGAAAAAGTGAAAGGTTGGAATCATGATCATTGGAGTATAGAGGTTCCCGTTGATAAAAACATTTCAGATGCAAAAGCCGGGGATTATGACGCTTTAATGCTTCCCGGAGGTGTTTTAAATCCTGATAAGCTAAGAAGAAACAAAGAGGCTGTAGAATTTGCAAAGGATTTTCTTGAGACAGGCAAACCCGTAGCAGCGATTTGTCACGGTCCGCAGTTGTTGATTGAAACAGGTTTGCTTGAAGGACGTGATCTTACCTCTTACCCTTCAGTTGCAACCGATCTAATAAATGCAGGTGCAAACTGGCATGACAGGGAAGTAATCGTTGATAATGGACTAGTGACAAGTAGAAGTCCGAAAGATCTAGAAGTATTCAATAAGAAAATGATCGAAGAGATTGCAGAAGGCATACATAGTCCTGCACCAACGCATTAGATCGATTAAAAAAGACCTCAGTAATGCTGAGGTCTTGTGGTGTGGGGCGGGATCGAACCGCCGACACAAGGATTTTCAGTCCTTTGCTCTACCAACTGAGCTACCGCACCTTTTAAGATTCAAGAAGCGAGGGCAATGTTCTTGATTTAGGGGCAGCAAAAATAAGGCTTGCCTGTGGAATGCTAAAACTTTTTTGATTCTTGTACCTTGTTTCTTGTGCCTTCTCATCACATCCCGTATTGTCCAAGAAATTTTATCCTCATAATTTTCAATTGCTCCCAACTCAATTCCATATCAGATAATTCTTCCTGTGCAACTTGTAAGGAAGATGTCTCACAGCCTTTAAAGTATTCGAGGACCTCTTCCTGTTCACTCTCATCGATCATTTGATCAATGGCGTACCCGAGATTTAGCTTCGTGCCGCTGGCAGTAATTGTTTCCATTTCTTCCAGCAGATCATCCAGCCTCATATCCTTATTTTTTGCGATGGTTTCAAGAGGAATTTTTTTATCTGTTTGCTGAATAATGTAAACCTTGAGGCCACTCTTGTTTACCACACTCTTCATCACAAAATCATCCGGTCTTTCGATCCCATTTTCTTCTACATAATTTGCGATCAATTCAACAAAGGGCTTCCCATAACGCAGGGCTTTCCCCTTACTTACCCCCTGGCATTTTTCCAGTTCGGTGGTATTTGTCGGGTATAGAGTAGCCATATCCTGCAAAGAAGATTCCAGGAAGATTACAAATGGTGGCAAGCCCTTTTTCTTTGCTTCCTTTTGTCGAAGCTCTTTCAGCATTTCAAATAATTTCTCATCTGCTGCTGCACTCGTGGCTCCTTCACCATTCTCATCGTCATCTTCATTTGCTTCTTCAAAGAGATTGTTGAGTACGATCTTAAACGACTTTGGCTTCTTTAAAAATTCTCCACCTTTCTTTGTGATCTTAAGTACACCGTATTCTTCAATATCCTTGCTCAATAAGTTTTCCAATAACATTTGCCTGAGCAGCGAATTCCAGAAATGCCTGGGTTGATCATTACCGCTGGCAAAAACACTTAACCCATCATGGCGAAACATCTGTATTTGTGGTGTAAGCTTCCCACTAATAATATTCACGACATATTCAGTAGCAAATCGCTCATCCAAAGCTTTAATTGTTTTTAATGCTGATACCGCATTATCTTTTGCTTCTACTTTTTCTTTTGGATGCTTGCAGTTATCGCAATTGCCGCAATTTTCTTTTTCATACTCTTCACCAAAATAACCCAATAAAACTTTTCTTCTGCAGACCCCGCTTTCGGCAAAGGCAACTGTTTCATTGATCAGTTGTGCCCCCACCTCTCGTTCACTAAGCGGTTTGTCTCGCATTAAGTGTTCAAGCTTCGAAACGTCTTTGTGAGAATAATATAGAATACATTTTCCTTCCATTCCGTCTCTCCCTGCACGGCCAGTTTCCTGGTAATAATTCTCTATGCTCTTCGGAATGTTATAATGAATGACGAACCTGATATCCGGTTTATCGATGCCCATACCAAATGCAATGGTGGCAACGATTACCTGCATGTCCTCATTCAGGAATTGGTCCTGTCTTTCCGTTCTTATTTTGCTGTCAATGCCCGCATGGTATGCAACGGCCTTGATGTCATTTTTCTGCAGAAGCTCAGCTAACTCTTCCGTTGTTTTTCTATTTGTTGTATAGATAATTCCACTTTTCCCTTTATTCTGGCTAATGAATCTGACCAGGCTTTTTAATGTCTGCTCTTTCTTGATCTTAGGTTGAACTTCATAATAAAGATTCGACCTGTTGAACGATGCAGTATAAATTTTAGGATCACGCAGATCGAGGTTCTTGATGATATCGCTTTGCACTTTAGGAGTAGCTGTAGCCGTCAGAGCGATCACCGGAGCATCGGGGTTTATCTGGATCATCATTTCCCGGAGCCTTCTGTACTCAGGTCTGAAATCATGCCCCCACTCCGAAATGCAGTGGGCTTCGTCCACAGCAAAAAAAGATATCTGGAGATCACTGAAAATGTCAAGATTCTCCTGCTTGGTCAAGGTTTCCGGAGCCACATACAACATTTTTGTTCTGCCCGTCTGAAGATCATCATGTATCTCCCTGATCTCCTTTTTTGTCAATGTTGAGTTAAGAAAATGTGCCACATCATCTTTACTGCTATAACCTCGGACAAGGTCAACCTGGTTCTTCATTAACGCGATTAATGGACTCACAATAATGGCAAGCCCATCACTAACCAGAGCCGGCAATTGATAACAAAGAGACTTACCGCCTCCTGTTGGCATTACCACAAATGTGTCGCGCCCTGCCAATACGGATTCAATGATTTTTTCCTGGCCGCCTTTGAATTTATCAAACCCAAAAAACTCCTGGAGTGCCTTATGCAAGTCTAATTTCTTGTTGACCGGGGTTTGTTCAGGAAGTTTTTCAATTTTCTTTCCCGCAGGTTTTTTTGCAGTAGTTGTTGCCATTTTATCTTTTACTCCATGCCCAAAGGGCTTTTAATTAAGGTACTGAATTTTTGACCGATCACATGGCAAGCGAAATTGAACTTTTGCACATTGAGCTTAGCTTTTTGAGCTCCTTAGTAGTCCGTTTCGCCAATTTTAACGGGTAGATAGTGTTTGAAGTGATTTTTTAGAGGAATCTTTCGCACAATATTCACGCCCGGCTAAGACCTATCGGCAAGATTGCGAATTTACAAAGCATCCGTTATTTATCCATCCCTTAAAGGTTAAAATTCAAACTACATCGTTTGCGTAAGGCCAATTCCTTTTAAAATACTATAAATTTGCGGCCTCGTTAACCGGCGACAATCAGCGAACATCAAACGAATGCAGTCTTCCATTAAACAAACAGCCCTCCGCACAATACAAATGGAAGCCCAATCCATTCAGGGTCTCACTGCATTCATCAATAATGATTTTGAAAAAGCAGTCGAGGCTATAGTAAGCTGCAAGGGTCGTTTAGTAATAAGTGGTATTGGCAAAAGTGCAGTGATCGCACAAAAAATTGTAGCGACCTTGAATTCTACAGGAACACCCTCCATATTTATGCATGCTGCCGATGCCATACACGGTGACCTGGGAATGGTGCAGCAGGACGATATTGTAATGATCATTAGTAAAAGTGGAAGCAGCCCTGAGATAAAAGTATTGGTTCCGCTGATCAGGAATTTTGGCAATATACTAATCGCAATGGTTGGTAATATTGATTCTTATCTTGCCAAACAATCTAACATTGTTCTGAATACTACGGTTGAACAGGAGGCCTGCCCGAACAACCTTGCACCAACAACAAGCACAACTGCACAATTAGTGATGGGTGATGCTATTGCTACCTGCCTGATCGAACTAAAAGGCTTCGGCTCAGATGATTTTGCAAAACTGCATCCCGGCGGAATGCTCGGAAAAAAATTATATCTCCGCATTTCGGACATTTACGCCGATAATGAAAAGCCCGCTGTATTGCTGGGTCAGTCCCTCAAAGAAGTGATCGTGGAGATCACAAAAAAGAGACTGGGGGCTACTGCAGTGATAGATAATCAAAAAAATTTACACGGAGTTATTACGGATGGCGATCTCAGGAGAATGCTTGAAAAAGATCATGTGCCGGAAAATATACGAGCTGAAAATATAATGAGTTCACACCCCAAAACGATCGACCCTGATGAACTGGCAGTAAATGCATTGGATATAATGCGAAGGCATGAGATTTCTCAAATAGTTGTTGTAAAAGAGGGGAAATATTTAGGAATGGTGCATCTTCACGACCTTTTGAAAGAAGGATTTATCTAAACTTAATTACAGGTTCAGGATATGAATAAACATCATTACGTAGCCATCATGGCAGGAGGAATTGGAAGCAGGTTTTGGCCGATGAGCCGGACGAACTATCCAAAACAATTCTTGGATATACTTGGTACCGGTAAAACGCTTATTCAGCAAACTTTTGAAAGATATGCCAAGGTGGTGCCCGAAGAAAATATTTATGTGGTCACATCAAATGAATATTTGCCTCTTGTAAAAAAACAATTGCCACAAATGGCCGAGGAAAATATTTTGAGTGAGCCTTTTCGTAAGAATACAGCACCCTGTCTCGCTTATATGGCTTTCAAGCTAATAAAAAAGGATCCGAAGGCATGTATGGTTGCCGCTCCTTCCGATCACCTGATCCTGGAAATTGATGAGTTTGTAAAAACAACCCAGAGTGCCTTAAATTTTGTAGACCACCTGAATGCTTTTGTAACATTGGGAGTGACTCCAACTTATCCCAATACCGGCTATGGCTATATACAACATGATACTATCGAAGCAGCGCCGGGGGTTTTTAAGGTGAAGACCTTTACAGAAAAACCCAATCTTGAATTGGCAAAAACTTTCATTGCCAGCGGCGATTTTTTGTGGAACGCAGGTATATTTTTCTGGAAGGTGAAAAACATTCT
>Ga0070662_100000219_pt1 | contig 33617 bp, 27 predicted proteins | sample KBSC53metaG_FD_65648 | JGI IMG/M metagenome (GOLD analysis project Ga0070662, IMG submission 65648) | Corn rhizosphere microbial communities from Kellogg Biological Station, Michigan, USA - KBS C5-3 metaG | ecosystem: Host-associated > Plants > Roots > Rhizosphere > Soil ...
GATCTATGATTCGGTTGGCGAGTTCCTCGTCCACATCTGGATCATTAGCGGGAAATCTGCCGCACGGCCACTGACCTCATGGATGCGTAATGTCTGCAATGGGTGGATAGCTGACGTTGCGAATAGCCGTTGTTCCGCGCACATTTGCGCCATGAGAGCGAGGCTTGCGGTCGTTGGGGTAATTCTGGGCCTGACTGCGTGTGGAACGGGCGAACGCCCCTTCCGAATGGTGCAGTTCTGCTTGGCGAACACCGGTGAGATTGGAACGATGGAGGCCGTGCTGAGGGAAGTAGCCGCAGCCAACAGTCTTCCGTTCTACAACAACAGCAAAGCAACCGAAGCCGACCTCAACTCGATTGCCAGCGGCCAAAACAATACCCCTGTAGCGCATCCGACGGTGAACGTGGGAACAAGAGGTCCAACTGAGATGGGCTTTAGCGCCGGGAACTTCGCGGAAGCTCCTTCACAAATCGTCGTCGGCTTTTCCAAGGGTGACGACGCCATCGCAGCACGCAAGCTGTCTGACGCCGTCGTGAAGGCGCTTTCGACGCGGTGGCGCATCCACGAAGTCCCGAGCGCGGGAACCAGCGGCGCGTTCCCCTTGAAGGACTGCGACGGATAGCGGATCGCCCACGGCAGATGGCAGGGATGGGTGGAAGGCAGACACTAGTGCTGACCGGCTACAGCCTCTCAACGAATTGGTTCGTCTTGTTGTCGTAGCAAAAGCCAGGGTCATGTCCCTCATGGATCAAGCGAGGCCGGACCGAGAAAATTACGATGCAGCTCTTGCGCTCACCGATGAAGAAGAACCCGCGAATATAATCAGGTCCATTCCGTTCTAGACCTTGGCGTTCTGCAGGCGTGAGCCGAGACATAGCGTCGTCGAAGAACATATCGCCCTTCGTGACGAAGAACGTGGAGTCCCTGTCGTTCGAGCAGGCGACCGTCGCCAACGATAGAGATAGAACTGCAAGGTGAGCGAAGCGCATCCACGTAAGGTAGCTCAGAGCCAAACGTCTGCAATGGGTCGACAGCTAATGGCAGGAATGGGTCGGAAGCTGCCATTAGCAGCTTCGGCCGAGCTTACTGGGGACGAGGCAGCAACAGCGAGAGCAATTTCGCCCGGCATTCGCCGTCAATGATGCCGTCGATCAGGTCGGGCCGGAAGCGCCGCTGGAAGGCGATTACGGCCTTGTCTGAATCCGTCACGTCATAGCCGAACCGCTCCAGTGCCAGGAGGAAGCCGGCGTCGGTCCAGTAAGGATCGATGAGATCTCGAGTTGGACTCGGCAGCGCCAGCCGGCGCTTGGCAAGCTCCCACCAGGGAAAAAGCTCGCCCGGATCTTCCTTGCGCGCCGGGGCCACGTCGGAATGCCCAACGACATTGCCGCGTCCGATGCCGTGCCGATCCTTGATATCGGCGACGAGCGGGATCACCGACGCCATCTGCTCGTCCGGGAAGTCCCGGTAACCGAATTCGTGGCCGGGATTGACGATCTCGATCCCAACGCTTGCCGAGTTGACGTCGCCGACCCCTCGCCAGCGCGATTTGCCCGCATGCCAGGCGCGATTCGATTCATCGACCAGCCGGTAGATGGTCCCGTCCTCGTCCACGAGATAGTGCGACGACACCTTCGCCTCGGGCGACGTCAGCCGATCGAGCGCCGACTGCATGTCGGGCATGCCGGTGTAGTGGAGCACGATCATCGAGACCGGCAGCTGCCGCTCGTCGAAGTTCGGTGAGGGCCGTTCGATGAAATCGAAGTCCATGCGCCTCAATTGGCGCACGATAGGGCTGTCGCGGTCAAGCCCCGCCGGAAGAGGCGCGGCGGTCGGTTTGTCTTTTCTCGACCCGGCTGCCGTCGCCGACCTGGCGATAAAGGCCGCGCGCGTTGATATCGGCGGCGAGCCTGGTCGTCTGTCCGATCACCGTTTCGCCCGCTCCAAGCATCAGCCAGCCGTCCTCGGCCATCGCACCGGCGAGCCGCTCGAAGCTCAGGGTCTTCTTCTCGGGGCTGAGATAGAGGAGCACGTTGCGGCACAGGACGATATCGAATCCGCCCGGGTGCGGCGCCTGCTCGAGGATGTTGTGGACCTGGAAACGAACCGGGCGCCGAAGGTCTTCCACCGCGCGCCAGCCGTCCGGACACTCCTCGAACCATTTGATCATCTGGTTGATGCCGAGGCCGCGCTGGACCTCGAATTGGCTGTAGATGCCGCCGCGAGCGCGATCGATGCAGGCTGTCGACACATCGGTTCCAAGGATGTCGATGGTCCAGCCGCGCCACTTCTCCGCCTCCTCGGCAAAGAGCATCGCGAGCGAATAGGCTTCCTGCCCCGTCGAACATCCCGCCGACCAGATACGCAGCCGCTTGGTCTTGACGCGGCGCTGCGCCAGCTCCGGGAGCGCATAACGCTGGAGCAGGTCGAACGGCGAGCGGTCGCGGAAGAAATAGGTCTCATTGTTGAGCAGGGCTTCGACGACCATTTGTGACAAGCTCGGCTCCCTGCCCATGACGAGAATGGTGATGAGCTCGTCGAGCGTAGAAATGCCGCGCTCGCGAAGCAGCGAGGAAAGTGCCGTCTCGATCCGCCAGCGGCGGCTCATCGTCAGTTGCTGGCCGGTGCGCGCTTCGAGGAGACCGGCAAGGATACGCGTGGAACTATCGCTTATTTGCACTCGCGCTGCTCCTCCGTCCGCGAGGCGATTCGGCGCGCAATCTTGTCGGGCGGAAGCACGGCGCTGACGAGCCCGGCCTCGAGCACGGCGCGCGGCATTCCCCAAACCGCGCAGCTTCCTTCGTCCTGCGCGATGATCGATCCGCCGCGGGCGACGAGTGTCGCCGCGCCCTCGACCCCGTCGCGTCCCATCCCGGTGAGTACGATTCCGAGCGCGCCCGGCCCATAGACCGCTCCAGCCGAGGCCAGCATCGGATCGACCGATGGGAGGCAGCCGCTCGTCGCTCGCCCGGTGCTGAGGCGCACGACGGCGCCGCCTTTGGCCGGCTCCAGAGTCAGGTGGGCGTCGCCCGGAGCGAGCAGGATATGATCCGGCTGCAGCGCCATTCCGTCTTCGGCAACCATCGCGGGCCGGTGAGCGATCGCGCCAAGCTGGCGGGCGAACACTGGCATGAAAGGAAGCGGCAGGTGCTGGGTCAGGAGGATCGGAACGCCGATCCGCTTCGGAAGGGCGTGGAACAGGACTCCGAGTGCATGGATTCCGCCAGTCGAGGCACCGATTGCCACCACTTCGACAGGGTCCGTCGGCATGGCGCGAAGGACGGTCTTCGGGCCGCTTGCCTGCGAAGCATAACCCGCGCTTGCCGCTCGGGAGTCCGCAAAGCCGAGCGCCTTGAGCTTGGTAAGGAGGATCTCGGAAAATTTGCCGTTGAACCGCCCGGTGCCGGGCTTGGGCATGGTGTCGGCTGCACCAAGCGCGAGCGCGGCAACGGTCTGCTCGGCGCCGTCCTCGGCAAGCGAGGACACGATCATGATCTTGGCACCCGCGGCCGCGCCGATGATCCGGGGAATGGACTTGAGCCCTCCCGCGCCGGGCATCTCGAGATCGAGGACGACGACGTCGACCCGGCACTCGCCAAGCGCTTCGATCGCGTCTTCCGCGGTCCCGGCGACGGCAGTGATCTCGAACGCAGGATCGCTCTCGACCATTCGGGAAAGAACCGCGCGCGCGACGGTCGAATCGTCGACGATCATCAGGCGGATTCGGCGCCTATTCGGTGGCGGCCCCGGCTGGCGGTCCCGCGATGTGGCGAGCGCCCGCTCCACGGCGGCCCTCAGGCGACGCCGACGAGCTGAAGCTTGATGTGAAGCGTTTCCCTATCGAACGGCTTCATCACATATTCGTCGGCACCCGCTTCGAGTGCAGCGCGGATATGCGCCATGTCGTTCTCGGTCGTGCAGAACACCACCTTTGGCTGGTCGCCGTGGCCGCGCTGACGCAGCAGACGCAGGAACTCCATCCCGCTCATGACCGGCATGTTCCAGTCGAGCAGGACGACATCGGGCATTTTGGATTCGCACCGGGAAAGCGCTTCCTGGCCGTCGCCCGCCTCCTCGACCTCGAACTCGAGGGTTTCGAGAATGTGCCGGGCGACCTTGCGGATCACCTTGGAGTCATCGACGATCAAACAGCTTTTCATTCTCGGGCTTCCCGCTTCCCACTTCGGACGCTTTAGTAGACATTAAGGGTAACGAAGACCTTAAGCCGCCTTCGCTTCCGCGGTGCCGCAGATGAGCCCGGCGACGTCTACCAGCAGCAGCGGTCCATTTTCGGTATCGACCATGCCTTGCGACACGCGCTCCCAGCCCGCGCCCATCGTTGCGCGGACGGGCGTCGGCTCAGACAAGGCCTCGACAACATCCTCAACCAGATCGACAATCAGCGCGTAATGGTGGCCGTCGAACTCGACGACCGCCGCTTCGCGAATGCCGTCTGAGCAGTCGCTTGTCCCAAGCTCCAGCGCGCGCTTGCAGTCAATCACCGTCAACACGCGGCTTCGAAGCGCAGATAGGCCTGCGATATGTGCAGCGGCGCGCGGCACCGGGATCAGCGTATCCAGCTCGACAACCCCCTCCACGGCTGCCGCCGGCAACGCGACCCGCTCGCCAGCAACAGTCACGACGAGTAGCAACTCGTTCATTTCGCTCCTCCCGCCCCGGCTGTCTTCAATGCCATCAACAATCCTGCGCGGTCGTAGCGATAGATGCTTTCGTCCTTCTTGCCCGCGGCCTCGGGCTCGGTGCGGAGCCAGATCGTGGTTTTCGCAGCATCTTCCGGAAGTGCCGCGCCTTGGGGCGCGATGACCAAGTCGGCATCGCCGTCATGCTCGTCTCCCACGACCCGATAGCCTGCCGCCTCGACAATCGGACGCAGCATGTTCTGCATCCACGGATCGTCGCTCGGAAGCCGGCAGACCATTTGCTCGACGGCTCTTGCGGCCGCACACGCATGATTGGCGAACAGCCAGTGCGGATCGACCAGCTCCGCGGGCTCGCCGCTCACCAACGTCACTCCGCTGACCTCGCCCGGGCGTTCCGAATGGATGATGTCGTTGTCGATGGTCGCAAAGTCGATGACCTCGGCGAAGGCGTAGCCGATCTCGTGAGTCCCATCGTTGAGGCGGAAGAGGCGAACCTTTGAGTCGCCGAGATCGGCGCCCGATGCCCCCGCGAGCGGCAGGATCGTCTCGCCGACCTGGACTCGAAGCTTTCCGGCGGCTTGCTTGACCGTGTTGGCCGGCACCTCCTCGATACGGTCGACCACCGCGAGGCGAAGCGCTCTGCGGGAGCCGTCGAGCGCACGAAACAATAGGACCGCGGTCGACTTTGCGACTGACGCGGCAGCACCTTCGGCAATCCGCGTTGCGCGCTCCTGCACCTCGAACTTGATTCCGCCGACCTGCGCAAGCCCGGCCGGATCGAACAGCAGGATCGGGCTGCCGTCATCGGCGAGTGTGGTTCCCGCATAAAGTCCTGTCGCCATGACCGCGGGCGCGGCCGGCTTCACGACCAGTTCCTCGTGATCGTGGATCCGGTCGACCGACAACGCGTAGAGATCGCCACCGGCCGGTCGAAGCACGATCAGGGTGCGGTCCTTTTCGTCGATGCCGCTTTCGATTCCGAGGATCTCGGCAAGCGACACTTCCGGTACCCGCCTGCCGCGGATCGTAGCAACTCCCGCTCCGCCGAGATGCTCGAGCGTCACGCTCTCGCCGTTCGCTCGGACGATTTCTTCGATCGCCGAACGCGGGATGGCAAAGTGCTGCCCGTCGATCGAGACGGTGAGCGCGGGGATGATCGTCAGCGTGAGCGGTACGCGCAGGGTCATGCGCGTCCCCTCCCCAAGCCTGCTGTCGACCTCGACGATGCCGCCGATCCGCTCGACGTTCGAACGGACCACGTCCATCCCGACGCCGCGGCCGGAAATGGAGGTAACTTCCTTCGCCGTCGACAGGCCCGCTTCGAAAATCAGCGCGAGCTGTTCGCGGTGGGTAAGCTTCGCGGCCTCGTCTTTCTCCAGGACGCCGACGTCGAGAGCCTTGGCGACCAGCTTCTTGCCGTCGATGCCTCGGCCATCGTCATGGATGTCGATCAGGATCTGGTTGCCCGATTGGCGCGCCGCGACGGACAGGATTCCAATTTCGCGCTTGCCGGCCTTCAGCCGCTCCGCCGGCTTTTCGATCCCGTGATCGACGGCATTGCGAATGATGTGCGTCAGCGGGTCGCGGATCATCTCGATCATTTCGCGATCGAGCTCGACGTCACCGCCCTCGATGTCGACAAGCACCTGCTTACCGAGCTCGGCAGTCAGGTCCCGGACCATTCGCGGCAGGCCGACGAAGAGATTCTCTATCCGCTGCATGCGCGTTCGCGTGATCGCATCGCGCATGTCGGCGATGATCGCGCTCAGCCGTTCGAACGCGCCATCCACCGGAACGTCGGTCGGGCTTTCGCGCAGCCGGCGCGCCAGCTCGTTTCGCGCCAGAACCATGTCTGAAACCGTGCTCATCACTCTATCAAGGAGCTCGACCGACAGACGGATGGTTCGCGGTGCCGAGGTGGAGCGCTGCTGACCCTCGGCGACCGCGGTCGAAGCGTGAGCCGTGGGTCCGTCGGCGCCCGGCGCAAGCGCATGGATCAGCGCGCTGTCGTCACCGGCGGGCATTTCCTCGCCGGCCTCAATCGCGGCAATCATCTCGCCGATGCGGTCGATGATGCCGAGCACCGCGCTGACGAGGTGGCCGTCGGGATGACGGCGGCCGGCACGCACGTCGGCCAGCGCGTCCTCGGCGGCATGGCTCAGCGCTTCGAGCCGAGGGAAGTCGAAGAAGCCGCAATTGCCCTTTACGGTGTGAACGAAGCGGAAGATGCTATCGAGCCGGCCGCGGTCGTCGGGTTCGGCTTCCCACGCGACGATTTCTCCGCCCAGAGCTTCAAGCATCTCGCGGCATTCCGCTACGAAATCGGCAATCAAGTCATCCATTGGCTCGGGCCGCCCTCAGCGCTGCTTCTGAAGGGCTTATGGCGGGCAGGAGTTAACGCGGCGTTATCCCTGTCCACCGAACGGTCCGCCCGTCAGCCTAATGGCGAAGGACGAGGACCCCGACCCGGTGCTCGCAGCTTTGCCGTTCTTCCGCATCGGCAGGGGTTTCGGGATGGTTGAAGGCCGTGTGGAAGCAGTTTTGCGGTTTTGCCTCGGGCTCATTCTTCCAAAACTCGCAAAGTTTGAATGTAAGCACCTCGTCTCCGGTCATCTGCGGATAGAAATACCAGCGTTGCTTCGGATTGAAGCGCAAGGCGAGATGATGAGTTCTGCGTCCGCCTGGCGCAATTCCTTGGAAGTCCATCGGGATGATGTCCGCAAGATCGAGACTGCCCGGAGCGCAAACGGCGAGCGGCATATGCCGGAGAGGCTCGCTCATGTTGGTGGTGCGCCAGAAATCGATCGACATGAAACCGGCGACATCGTCTCTCGCGTAGCGATCCAGCCACCATTTCTCGGCCTGAGGCCCGGCGAACGCGCCGACATTCGCGGCGTAGAGCTCGGCCGTCAGCGGCCCATCCGAATGGATTCCTTCGGCATATTGCGGCGTATCCGTGCCCTTTCCCCGCCGCATCGGCGAGGGAGGCTGTTGGATCTCGATGCCCCGCTCCGGGAGTAACCGAGTGCGGATGATCTCCTCGATCTCCTGCGCGAACGTCGGCGGGACATTGTCCCAATCTTCCACGCTCGTCCGGTGCTCCAGAAGGATGAAACCCGTCTCGGTGAAGAATTCCGATTCGGACGTGGCGCCAGACTGAAACGCACGCCCATCGCCGACGTCGACAGCCGGAAAGCGCGCGGGAGGCCGCTGCGGCGGGTTGCGCAAGTCGATTGTCGGCAAAGGCCCCGTCAAATCCCTAGGCAGGAACCCGTTCAGCTGCGTTTGGACCATATTAGTGGGACGGAATCGTCGCGCCGATCATCAGCACATCGCTCGATGGATCCGAAAGGCGCAGCGAGCCCCCGCCTTCCGCCGCCAGCGAATGTGCAAGCCACGCCCCGGCGGCCCGTGGCTCAACAACGCCGGATCCGCCCGTCGCGAGCGTTTCTCTAAGCACAGGGTCGAGTAGGATGCGTGGTCCTTCAGCCCGAACGGCCAATTCGATCGCCCCGTCGCCGCGCTCGGCGCCGACGTCTAGCCGCCCTCCCCGCACGAGGGCATCGCCCGCGAGCAGCGCGAGATTGAGCAGCAGCCGAATGGCTCCCTTGGGGAGCTTTTCATCCTCGACGACCCAGCCGAGCTCGACCTTGCCCTCAGCGCCGAAAAGCCCCTCGAGCGCGGCCTGCGCTTCGCCGGTGTCGATCTCATCACCGAAACCGCCGCCCGCGCCGAACGCGAGGCGAAAGAATTTCAGCTTGTTCGCGGTCGCCCGAGCGCTGTCGGCGAGCAGCTCGAGGCATTTCTCGCGCATTTCCGGGTCGGTCTCGTCCGCCAGCAACTCCAGCCCATTGTTGAGCGCCCCAACAGGCGACATGAGGTCATGGCAAAGCCGCGAGCAAAGCAGGCTTGCGAGGTCGAGCGCGTTCACAAGCCGCAAATGCGTCAGAGTTTAACCTCGCGCAAGGTCGGAACCATTGAACGCCTCCGTTACGAAACCCATATCCTATTCCGGATGGGGGGAGTTCAGAGGATCGACGTGCGTCTGGAGCCCGCCCATGCCGGCTGGCGGCTCGACCGCGCGCTCGCAGACGCAGTTCCGACCTTGTCGCGCGAGCGCCTTAAGACGCTGATCCGAAGCGGTGCAGTCGAATCGCAAGGATCGGCCGTCCGTGACCCCGCGCTAAAGGTGAGGGGCGGCGAGGCGGTTCGCGTCGCAGTGCCGGAGCCGGCGCCCGCCCACAATGAGCCGCAGGATATTCCGCTGACGATCGTCTTCGAGGACGAGTATTTGCTCGTGGTCGACAAGCCGGCGGGCCTGGTTGTCCATCCGGCGGCCGGCAATCTCGATGGAACGCTCGTCAACGCATTGCTTCACCATTGCGCCGGAAGGCTTTCGGGCATCGGCGGAGTCGCGCGACCCGGGATCGTGCACCGGATCGACAAGGACACCTCCGGCCTACTGGTCGTCGCGAAGACCGACGTCGCGCACGAGGGCCTGGCCAAGCAATTCGCCGCCCATTCGATCGACCGGCGTTACTTCGCGATTGTCAGCGGTTCGCCGAAAGCCACCGAAGGCACCGTCGATGCGCCGCTTGCCCGCTCTGCGGCCAATCGCAAGAAGATCGCAATCGTCGAAGGAAATCGCGGAAAGAGCGCCGTGACTCACTGGAAGCGTCTCGAGCTCCTTAATGAGTCGGCTCTCGTCGAATGCCGGCTTGAGACAGGCCGCACCCATCAGGTTCGGGTGCACATGGCGTCGATCGGGCACCCCCTGCTCGGTGACCCGGTCTATGGCCGGGCTGGAAAATCGCACGGCAAATTGTTGAAGGAGCTTGGGTTTCACCGCCAGGCGCTGCACGCGGCAGAGCTCGGCTTCACCCATCCCGTAACGATATGCAGATTGTCGTTCTCAAGTCCCATGCCGCCCGACATGCAGGAACTGAAGCGGGCACTTGGTGTAGTAAGGTTAACCAGCTAGGGCAGGAAATGCCCTGATGAAGGGAGAAAGACGACTAACAATGGCTACGAAAAAAGGGATCGTCTCACTCCCCGCGTCCGGTGGGGAGGCCGGACTCAACCGCTATCTCGCGGAGATCAAGAAATTCCCCATCCTCTCCCCGGAGGAGGAGTACATGCTCGCCAAGCGTTGGCGCGAGCATGGCGATACCGAGGCCGCAGCGAAGCTCGTCAATTCGCACCTCCGTCTCGTGGCGAAGATCGCCATGGGCTACCGCGGCTACGGCCTGCCGGTCAGCGAGCTGATCAGCGAAGGCAATATCGGCCTGATGCAGGGTGTGAAGAAGTTCGAGCCCGATCGGGGCTTCCGCCTCGCCACCTATGCAATGTGGTGGATCCGGGCCTCGATCCAGGAATTCATCCTCCGCAGCTGGTCGCTCGTGAAGATGGGCACCACCGCGGCGCAGAAGAAATTGTTCTTCAACCTGCGCCGGATGAAGAACCAGATCGACGCATTCGAGGAAGGCGACCTCAAGCCCCAGGATGTGACCAAGATTGCGACCGACCTCGGCGTGAGCGAGGAAGAAGTGGTCTCGATGAACCGCCGCATGGGCATGGGCGGCGACACCAGCCTCAACGCGCCGCTGAAAGGCGACGAAGGCGCTGAAGGCCAGTGGCAGGACTTCCTGGTCGACTCCGGCCCGCTGCAGGACGAGCAGATCGCCGACGACGAGGAAACGCGCGTCCGGCACGACCTTTTGATGTCGGCGATGGATTCGCTCAACGATCGCGAGAAGCACATCCTGATGGAACGGCGCCTCGCGGACGAGCCCAAGACGCTCGAGGAGCTGAGCCAGGTCTATGGCGTCAGCCGCGAGCGCATCCGCCAGATCGAAGTGCGGGCATTCGAGAAGCTGCAGGCGGCTCTGCTGCGTCTAGCTGGCGAGCGGCGGCTGCTCCCGGCCGCCTAACCCTTCTCCTCTGCCACTTTCGGCGCAGCCTGCGTCAATCGCTCGCCTTCGCGCTTTTCTTCCGGGCGGTCCTGCACCGTTTCGTCGGTCGCCACATTGTCGGCGGCCCAAGCCCCGCGCTCGCCCAGCGGCTCGGGTGAGCCGGTCGTCGAATCCTTCGCGGTCTGGTGCTCGATCTCGCTGTTGAGCTCCGCGCCGAATACGAAAGCGTAAGCGCACAAATACATCCAGGTGAGGAGCGCGACGACGTCGGCGAGCGAGCCGTAGCTCGCGTCATAGTCGGTGAAATTGGCCACATAGAAGCCGAAGGCGAGGGTCAAAAGCAGCCAGGCGGTTGCGGCAAAGGCCGTTCCCGGCGTGATCCACTTCCATTGCGCGTCTTCGCGCGATGGACCGAAGCGGTAGAGAACGGATGCGACGAGCGCCGCAACGAATGCGAGCAGAAGGTAACCGACCAGTTTCCCCGCAAGAACCGCGGCGGGTGAAACTTGAGGCAGGAGGTTGTCGATGTACCCGACCGCTGCCGTCGCAGCGAGGGCCATCAGCGCAGCGACAAGCGCGCCGACGGTCATGCACACCGCGAGTAGATAGAAGCGGAAAAGGCTCCTTTTCTCCTTTTCCTCGTAAGCGATGTTCAATGCGGTGATCACCGAAACGGCGCCGTTCGTCCCCCCGTAGATCGCGACTAGTGCGGCGACCAAAACGGCAAAGCCCTTGGTGCTTTCCGACGCCTTCACCGCGATCATCAGCTGGTCGCCGATTAGAAGCGCCACGTCCTTCGGAAGGACCGCCGTCAGCGCGCGCATGTTCTTGATGACCTCGTGCGGGTCGGCGACGAAACCGTAGGTCAACACGATAAGCCCGAGCAGCGAGAGCAGCGCGAAGAAGCCGTAGAAGGCGACTCCTGCCGACACGAGCGCGACATTGTCGTCCCAAGTGCGTTTGTAGGTGCGTGCGAGGATATCCTTCCAGGCCCGCGGCGGCATCTCGGCAGGCGAACTCGCCTCGTGTCCCTTTGGATCAACCATGGGCAGGAAAACCTCGGTCCAATCGACGCCGTTCCGCGACAAAGCGCCGCATCCGTAACGATGGCTCTTGCCAACGCGTCAAAACAGTCGGACGGTGAATATTTCAACGAAGAGCGCTGCGAGCGCCTTCAGCGACTCGGAGCGCCCGGCAAACGGACGAAGGGAGAGTCGCATGGCTGGAGAATCCAAGGGCACTCGAGTGATCGCGCTGGTGGGACCCGCCGGCGCAGGAAAGACCAGCCTTGCCGAAGCGATGCTGTTCGCAGCCGGCGCCACCGACCGCTTAGGGTCGACGGCCAACGGCTCCAGCATCGGTGACTCGAGCCCAGAAAGCCGCCAGCGCGGTGGGTCCACAGAGCTCAACCTCTACAATTTCGATTATCTCGGCGATTCTTTCGCCCTCCTCGATTGCCCCGGCTCGATCGGTTTCTCCGCCGACGGGGCGAAGGCGCTCGCGATTGCCGATGTCGCGATCATCGTCGTCGACCCAGATCCCGCCCGCGCTCCGCTCGCCGCCCCTGCACTTCGTGCGCTCGACGAGCTCGGTATTCCGCACCTCATCTTCGTCAACCGAATCGACCAGGCGCACGGCCGAATCCGCGACCTCCTGTCGGCGCTCCAGCCGATGAGCGTGTCCCCATTGATCGCGCGCCAGATTCCGATTTGGGACGGCGAGAAGATTACCGGCTTCGTCGACCTCGCCCTCGAATATGCGTTCAAATATCGCGCCGGTAAGCAATCCGAGCGAATCGAGATCCCGGCCGACCTGTATGACCGCGAGCATGAAGCGCGGACACAAATGCTCGAGCAGCTTGCCGACCATGACGACGAGCTCCTCGAACAGCTTCTGATGGACGAGACCCCTGCGCGCGAAAGAGTGCTCCAGGACCTCGCTCGCGAGACCGGCGAGAGCCTCGGCGTCTCCGTGCTGTTCGGCTCGGCGAGCAGCTCATGGGGTGTGCGCCGCCTGTTGAAGGCGATGCGTCACGAAGCGCCGGCACCGGCTGCCGCCGCCAAACGCCTCGAGGTCACCGACCCCGCACTGTACGTCTTCAAGATTGTTCACGGCTCGGTCGGCCGCCTCGCAATGGCTCGAGTGCTCGGGGGCAAGATCGCCGAGGGCTCGGACGCGAAGACCTCCGAAGGCGACCACGCGCGCGTCGGTTCACTCTTCAAGGTACAGGGCGAGAAGACCCAAAAGGTCAACGAAGCGCGTGACGGCGACGTGATCGCAGTCGCAAAGATTGACTCCGTAGGTTCCGGCGAGTGGCTGTCACCCGGCAAGGTACCTCCGCCCGTCGACATCGGCTATCCGGCGCGCAATTGCGCGATCGCGATCGAGCCCGCCGACCGCAAGGACGACGTCAAGCTGTCGGGAGCCCTACAGCGGCTCGGCGAGGAAGACTCGGCGCTGGTCATCGAGCATGACGACGCCAATCACGAGATTCGCCTGCGCGGGGTCAACGACGAGCATCTAAACACCGTCCTCGCGCGGCTGAAGCGCCGCTTCGGGGTTGAGGTCAAAAGCCACTCGCCGACGGTCGGCTACCGCGAATCGATCCGCAAGCCGGTGACCCAAAAGGGTCGCCACAAGAAGCAGTCCGGTGGTCACGGCCAGTTCGGTGACGTCATCATCGAGGTGAAGCCGCTACCGCGCGGGTCGGGCTTTCTTTTCGAGGAAAGGATCCATGGCGGGTCCGTGCCGAAGCAGTGGATTCCCGCGGTCGAGGAAGGCGTGATCGAGGCGATGGTCAAAGGGCCGCTGGGCTTCAAGGTCGTCGACTGCTCCGTCACCTTGGTCGACGGCAGTTACCACAGCGTCGACAGCTCGGAGCTGGCGTTCCGCCTGGCGGGAAGGATCGCGATGCAGGAAGCGCTCGCGGCAGCGCAGCCGCATCTCCTGGAGCCGATGCACAAACTGACCGTCGTCTGCCCGTCGAGCGCAACCAGCCGAATTACGTCGGCAATTGCCGGGCGGCGCGGGCAGATGCTCGGCATGGGCCCGCGTGACGGCTGGGCCGGCTGGGACCGCATCGATGCGCTAATCCCCGAAGCCGAGCTGGCCGGACTGGAGGCCGAACTTCGCTCGCAGAGCCAGGGCCTCGCCACCTATGAGGCTGAGTTCGACCATCTTGCCGAGCTCAACGGTCCGCTGGCGGACAAGGTTATCCAGCGGGTGCCCGAACCCGCTTAGGACGCCGTTGGTCGAGGTACGAAGCAATCCGGAGGGGCGCCGGATTGCTTCGTCGCTCCTCGCAATGGCTGGCTTGTTCCCCTACAGCCGCTTCCCATGAAGCACTGGTTTAGGGACCAGCATTTCCGGTCCCTGCTCAAGAACAGCTCCTATCTCGCGATCTCGCGAATCGTCGCCGCGGTCGCAGGGATTGCGACGATTTCCTTCGCTGCTCATGCGCTAGGTGTCCTGCAATTCGGCGCACTCATCCTCATCACGAGCTACGCGACCGCGGTTAGCGGAATCGCGAAATTCCAGTCGTGGCAGCTCATCGTCCGTTACGGCTCGCGCGCCATTCACGGCGAGGTTGACGACTTCAAGACCTCGACCGGCTTCGCGTTTGCCCTCGACGCGTCGAGCGGAGTTGCCGGGATGGTCGTCGCAGTTCTCATCCTCCCCTTCGTCGCCAGCTGGATCGGCATAACGCAGGACCAACTGTGGCTCGCGATGTTCTATTGCACTCTGCTGCCAACCATGGGTGCCGCAACGCCTAGCGGAGTGCTGCGCGCACTCGATCGCTTCGATCTGATCAGTTGGGCGAGCACGGCTAATCCTATCGGACGGGCGCTTCTCGTCATCACTGCCTACTTCACTGGGGCGCCGCTCGGCGCTTACGTGGCCATCTGGTATGTCACCGACCTCGGCGGCGATCTGTATTTGTGGTTCCTCGCCTGGCGCGAGCTTCGCCGCCGTGGCCTCCTCAATGGCATCCGCCCCACCTTCCGCCCGGAAACCCTTCCCGGAGCCTGGAAGTTCGCCATCAGCGTCAATTTGAACGCAACCGTGCTCGCCGCCTGGGGCCCGCTTGCCCGTGTCGTGGTCGGTGGCCTGCTCGGCCCGGCGGGAGCAGCCTTGTTCCGCGTAGCATCGGTCTTGTCGGACAGTGCGTCCAAGCCAGCGGACCTGCTGGCTAAAGCCTTCTATCCCGAAGTGGTTCGGATGGACCTCAGCAAGAAGAAGCCGTGGAAGCTGATGGTTCGGGGAACGGCGCTCGCAGCCGGTATCGCGCTGACCGCCATCCTCATTCTCCTGCTCGGCGGGAAGCCGCTCGTCGCGCTCCTGTTCGGAAAGCAGTTCCTTGGCGCCTATGAAGCCCTGGTCATCCTGATGGTCGTGCCGTTCCTAAGCGTCTTCAGCTTCCCGCTTGCCCCGATGCTTTACGCGCTCGACCGGCCTGACGGTCCGGTGAAGGCGCGCTTCATCGGCACGGCCGTCTTCTTCCTTCTGATTGCCCCATTGTGCTGGCGCTTCGGAGTGATCGGCGCGGCCGTAGCGCTGGTTTTAGGCAATGTCGCGACTGTCGGCGCCATGATGTGGCAGCTGCGTCAGGAATATCGGCGAGTACGGTCGCCGAAACGGGCCTAAAGGCTGGACTCTTCGAATCCGCGCTCCTTCACGAGCCGGTCGAGATCGACGAGCGTCCTCAGCAAGCTCTCCATCCGGTCGAGCGGCCAGGCGTTGGGACCGTCCGACTTCGCACTCGCGGGGTCGGGATGCGTCTCCATGAAGAGCCCGGAAACGCCCGTAGCAACGGCCGCTCGAGCCAGCACCGGCACAAACTCGCGCTGGCCGCCGGAGCTGGTCCCCTGCCCGCCCGGAAGCTGGACGCTATGGGTCGCGTCGAACACGACCGGGCAGCCCGTCTCGCGCATGATCGCGAGGCTGCGCATGTCGCTGACGAGATTGTTGTAACCGAACGAAGCGCCGCGCTCGCAGACCATGATCGTCTCTTCGTTGACGCCGGCGGTCTGGGCTGCGCCGCGCGCTTTCTCGACGACGTTCTTCATGTCGTGAGGCGCCATGAACTGCGCCTTCTTGACGTTGACGGGCTTTCCGGAAGCCGCAACCGCGTGGATGAAGTCCGTCTGGCGTGCGAGGAAGGCGGGTGTCTGCAGCACGTCGACCACTTCCGCCACCGGCGCAATCTGCGGGATGTCGTGCACGTCGGTCAGCACCGGCACGTCGAGCTCGTCCCTGACCTTTTCGAGAATGCGAAGGCCCTCGTCCATGCCGGGGCCGCGGTAGCTCTTGTCCGACGAGCGGTTCGCCTTATCGAAGCTCGACTTGAAGATGAAGAAGATGCCGAGCTTGCCGGTGATCGCCTTCAGGCGCTCCGCGGTCCGCAGCTGCAGCTCCTCGCTCTCGACCACGCACGGGCCGGCGATGAGGAAAATGGGCTGGTCGAGCCCGACCTGGCGTCCGAGTAGGTTCATGGCCGCCTATCTAGGCGAGGCCATCGACAACCGCCACCGGCTGCCAGTCGCCGAGGCCGTTTTGCGCGGCGAAATCCTCGGGAAACGGCTCTCCGGCATGGATTCCGCCAGCAACGAAGACCGTGTCGAGGCCCATTCGCGCTGCTCCGAGAATATCGGTCTGGAGGCCATCGCCGACGGCCAGAACCTCATCCTTCGGCGGATCCCCTGCGACGTATAACGCATGCGCGTAGATCGCCGGAAAAGGCTTGCCGTACCAAGTCACCCGTCCGCCCATCATTTGGTAGATGTCCGCAATCGCGCCAGCGCAGGCTTCCGCGATCCCGCCGCGCACGACCATCCGGTCGGGGTTGAGGCAGTGCATGTGAACGTCGCGCTCGACTAGTCGATCAAGCTCGACGCGATAGTGCTGCGGGTTTGGCTCGTCCTCACGGATGCCGGTGCACGCAATGTCGCTGAAATCATCACCCGCGGCGATGCGCACACCCCTTCCCTCCAGCACCTCGCGATCGCCAGCGGTGCCGATGAAGCCGACCGATCGGCCGAGCGCGATTAGCGCCTCGATCCCGGCTTCGCCGCTCGTTGCGACTGCATCCCAACATTCGCGCGGCAGCCCGATCCGAGCGAGTTGCTTTTCGACCGCTTCAGCAGGTCGCGGGGCGTTCGTCAGCAAAATAACGCAGCGCCCCTCGTCGCGCCACTGACACAGTCGCTCGGCGGCGTTCGGGTAGAGTTCGACCCCGTTATGCACCACGCCCCAGACATCGCACAGGATCAGGCGGTACCTGGGATCGAGCGAGTCCCAAAAATTCATTCGAGGCCGGCGGCGGCGAGCGCCTCTTCGATCGGCTCCACGTCCTCGGGATTGTTAAGCTCGCGCAGGCTAAAGTGCGGCGTCTGCACAGCGACGACGTGGACCGGAATGCCGGCATCGAGAAAGCGCAATTGCTCGAGACCTTCGAGCGTCTCCAGTTCGCTGACCGGTCTGTCGCGGTAGATTTCGAGCGCACGCGGCCGATAGGCATAGACGCCGACGTGAAGGTTCATCGGCGTAAGATCGGCTTCGCGAGCCGAGGCCGGCAGGTAAGGTATCAGGCGCTTTGAGAAATAGAGGGCGCGGCCGGAGCTGTCCGTCACAACTGTGGTGCCGCCGACGCGGCCGGCAGCTTCCTCATGCCTCAGCGCGGCCACCTCCTCGCGCCTGAGCCGCATGGCTGGAGTGGCGACCAGCGTTTCGGGATCATTTTCCATTTGCGCGATCAGCGCCTCGACGAAGCTCGGCGGCGTGAGCAGTGCATCGCCCTGGAAATTGATGACGAGGTCGGGCTCGTGAAGCTGCGGCAAGGCTTCGGCGCAACGCTCGGTGCCGTTGCGGCACTCCGGCGCGGTCATGATCACGCCGACCTTTGCAGGCGCGCAGCCCTCGGCGATCCGTTCATCATCGGTGACGACGAAGACGCCCGATACGCCCTTGACCCGCCTCGCGGCTTCCACGCTGCGCTGGATCAGGGGCTTCGATACCCCGGTCGAGCCCCTGAGCTGGACGAGCGGTTTGCCCGGATAACGAGTCGACGCGTGGCGCGCCGGGATAAGGATGACGGTGTTCACCTCGGCCCCGGACAGTCGTGGATGTGCAGCACGCCGACCGGTCTCATCTGCTGACCATCTTCATCGACCACGAACAGCGCCGTGATCTTGTGCTCCTCGAATAGCGCGATCGCGTCGTCGACAAGAGCGTTCGCTCCAATCGTCTTCGGGTCGCGGGTCATGAACTCGGCTGCACTGTGGTCGAGGCCCTGTTCCATGTGTCGCCGGAGGTCGCCGTCGGTGATCGCGCCTACAAGATGACCGGAAGAGTCGACGACGCCGATGATGCCGAGGCGCTTGGCCGACATCTCGACGATGGCGTCGTGCATCGAGCTGTCTTCACGGGTCAACGGAATCGCCTCGCCCGAATGCATGATCCGGCTCACAGGCTTCAGCCGGACTCCGAGCGAGCCTCCTGGATGCAGCCGCCCGAAGTCGGTCCGCGTGAAGCCCCTCTGGCGCATGACGGTCATTGCCAGCGCATCGCCGAGGGCGAGCGTCATGGTCGTCGAAGTGGTCGGCGCGACCGACTCCGGCCCGACCTCGGGCCAGTGCGGAAGTACAAGCGCCGCTTCAGCCGCGCCGGCGAGCATCGACCCACCGTTCCCCGTGATCGCAACGATCGGAATCACCACACTCCGAAAATGATCGATGACGGGTTCCAGCTCGGCGGTCTCGCCGCTCTGCGAGATGAGGATGGCCACATCGCCCTTGCTGGCCATCCCGAGATCGCCGTGGATCGCTTCGGCAAGGTGGAGGAAGGTCGCCGTCGTCCCCGTTGAGGCGAACGTCGCCGCAATCTTGCGCCCGACATGGCCCGATTTGCCGAGCCCGCTCACGATCAGCTTGCCCTTGCAGCCGAGGATCAGGCGCACGGCGTCGGCGAACGGCCCGTCGAGGCTGTCTGCGAGTGCATCCAGCGCGCGCGCCTCGTCGTGAAGGATTGCGCGCCCGAAGGTAAGGATGTCGCTGCTGTCGCCGTCCGCCGCCATATGCTGCGCCCTAGCGCAGTGCGTCCACAGCTGTGAAGCTTGACGCGCTATGAACCAGCGGCTTGGGTCGGCGCACGAAGGGGACTCATGGCCAAGAAACTGACGCGCTACATCCTGATCGCACTGGTGCTCGGGATCATCGCCGGGTGGGCGATCAATTATGCCATCGACGACGGGACTCCGGGCTCGGCCGACCGGCTGAAGTCGATCGCGGATTATCTCAGCATCGTCACGGCACTGTTCCTGCGCCTGATCAAGATGATCATCGCGCCTCTCGTTTTCTCGACCCTCGTCGCCGGGATTGCGCACATGGGCGATGTGGCCTCGCTTGGCCGCATCGGTATCCGCTCGCTGTTGTGGTTCATCTGCGCGAGCCTGGTGTCGCTGACGCTGGGTCTCATCCTCGTTCACCTCTTCCAACCCGGCGTCGGCCTCAACCTGCCAATCCCGCCTGCGTCCGCCACCAGCGGTGTCGAAACTTCGACCTTCAACCTCAAGGATTTCGTCACGCATCTCGTCCCGGCGTCGATCTTCGAAGCGATGAGCACGAACGAGATCCTGCCGATCGTCATCTTCTCGCTCTTCTTCGGTGTGGCGCTGACGGCTGTAGGAGAACGCGGCAAGCCAATCGTCCACGGCGTCGAGGCGCTCGTGCGAGTGATGTTGCAGGTCACCGATTATGTCATGCGGTTCGCGCCGTTGGCCGTCTTTACGGCGGTGACCAGCGCGATCGCTGAACGCGGCCCTGAAATCATTGCCACGTTCGGCAAGTTCGTCGGTAGCTTCTATCTCGGGCTGGTGGTGCTCTGGGCACTTCTCATCGGCGTCTGCTTCCTCATCGTCGGCGCCCGCACCCGTCATCTCGTCCGCTATATTCGCGATCCGATCGTGCTCGCCTTCTCAACCGCGTCGAGCGAGGCCGCCTATCCGCGCACTCTCGAAGCGCTGGAGCGCTTCGGCGTAAAGCCGCGGATCGCGAGCTTCGTCCTGCCCTTGGGCTATTCCTTCAACCTCGACGGCTCGATGATGTACATGACTTACGCGTCCATCTTCATCGCGCAGGCTTATGGCATCCATCTAACGCTGGGACAGCAGGTCACGATGCTTCTCGTGATGATGGTGACGTCAAAAGGCATGGCCGGCGTCCCTCGGGCGAGCCTCGTGGTCATCGCCGCTACCTTCCCGATGTTCGGAATCCCGGAAGCAGGTCTGCTGCTTGTGCTGGCGGTCGACCATTTCCTCGACATGGGCCGGTCGGCGACCAACGTTGTCGGAAACGCCGTCGCCTCCAGCGTCGTTGCGCGTTGGGAGGGTGACCTTGCGCCGGAATTCCCTCCGGACATAGAGCCGCCGCACGCTCCGTCACACCACCATCCGCCGCAGCAGAAGGCTTAACCGAACGGGCGATCGATGCTTGGTGGCGGCTCGCTGAAGAATTTCGGGCCTGCCTCCGTCATGTGCCAGCAATCCTCGAGGCGGATTCCGAATTTGCCTGGAATGTAAATTCCCGGCTCGTCGGAAAAGCACATGCCAGGTGCGAGCGGCGTCATGTCGCCGTGGACGAGATAGGCCGGCTCGTGCCCATCCATTCCGATTCCATGGCCGGTCCGGTGCGAAAGGCCGGGCAGCTTGTAGCCAGGGCCATAGCCCCAACTGGTATAGGCGGCGCGCACCGCATCGTCGACGCTTCCCGCCGGAACGCCGAGCTTCGCCGCGCGAATCGCAATCTGTTGACCGTCGTGGACCTGGTTCCAGACTCTTCGCTGCTCGGCCGTCGGAGCGGCACCGAATACGAAAGTCCGCGAAATGTCGGACTGATAGCCATGCACGGTGCAGCCGCAGTCGAACAGGACCACGCTTCCCCGCTTGGTGACCTGCGGTTTCCTGGATCCGTGTGGAAGCGCTGCAGCTTCGTCGATCAGCACAAGCGAGAACTCCGGGCTTCCGCCGAGAGTGGCAGTCGCCGCATCGATCGCGGCGCCATAGTCGGCGGGCGTCATTCCCGCTCGCGCATTCTCGCCGGCGTGACGCATTGCCTTCAGCGTGATGTCGTTGGCGACCTGCATCAAGGCGAGCTCGGCAGGCGACTTGATGAGTCGCAGCGCCCGAACGACCGGGTTCGCGTTGACTGCTTTCATGCCCGGAAGTTGCTGCGCGAGACGATCGGCGATGAAATAGCGGTCGGTCTCCTCGAACGCGACCGGCGCGCCCGCAACGCCCCGCTCGCGCAGGAAGCCGGCGACGAGCTTCAGCGGATCTTCGTCCTCGTTCCAGGTCCGGATCTCGGCGGGAACGGCGAGCATCTCCGCAATCGAGGGGCTTTCGAAGAAGGGGGTCACGATGATCGGATCGCCCTGAGCGGGGATCACCGCGGCGGTCAGGCGTTCCGACCGGTGCCATTGGACTCCGGTTAGATAATCGAGGCTCGATCCCGATTCGACGATGACCGCGCCGATCCCGTTCTGCTGCATCAATTGCCGCGCCTTCGCGATCCGCTCGAGGCGTTCGGCCTGCGAGATTGGCGGTGGAAGCTTGATCGGCTTCAACGCCTCCGTTGCCGCAGCCAAGAGGCGATCGAACGGAATCGTCGCCATGGCGGCCATCGCCCCGGCACTGACGAGGAAGTTGCGGCGGTGAATCATCTCGAAACCCCCAGAAGTCTCTCGCGCACTGTTGCACGGCCCCGACCAATCGGCCAGCACGCGCGACCCATGTTCGATTCGGCTTTCAACGACGGCGTGAAGCGCCCCGGAACTCGCGAGATGACAGCGATGCTCGCTGCATTGATGGGTCTCAATTCTTTCGCGATCGACGCGATGATCCCGGCGCTTCCCGCGATTGGCCGTTCGCTCAGCGTGTTCGACGAGAATGAACGGCAGCTCGTCGTCATCGCCTACTTCCTCGGTTTTGCCTCGACCCAGCTGATCTGGGGCCCGCTCGCGGATCGCTTTGGACGCAAGCCAGTGCTCGCGGCCGGCATCAGCCTTTACGGATTGTTCGCCCTCCTCTGCTCACTCGCCGGGAGCTTCCCCTTGCTCATCGCCGCGCGGGTCGGGATGGGCGCGTCGGCCGCCGTCACTCGCGTGCTCGTCGTCGCCATGGTCCGCGACCTCTTCGAGCGCGAAGCGATGGCCCAGGTCATGAGCCTCGTCTTCATGGTGTTCATGCTGATGCCGGTCCTTGCGCCCAACATCGGCCTTGCCATCCTCGCGTTCGCGCCGTGGCCGGCCATCTTCGGCGCGCTCGCGCTTTACGCGATCGTGATGCTGCTTTGGTCCTGGATCCGGCTCCCTGAAACCCTTCACCCCGAATATCGGCGCTCGCTCCGTTTTGGGGACATGACCGCCGCCATCTTGGAAACGGTGCGAGAGCCGCAATCGCGCGGATATACGATCGCAATCACCATCAGTTTCGGCGGACTTGTCGCCTACATCGCCTCGATCCAGCAGATCGTATTCGACGCATTCCACAAGCCGCATCTGATCGGATTGGTTTTCGCCGCAATCGCGGCGCCCATGGCGGTCGCCTCGTGGGCCAATAGCCGGGTCGTTGGCCGGTTCGGCCTGCGGCGCGTCGGGCACACGGCGGCAGCGGCATTCATGGTCATTGCCCTCGTTCATGTCGCGGTCGCGAAAAGCGGAGTGGAGACCCTGCCGGTGTTCGTCCTCTTCCAGGCACTCACCATGTGCGCGTTCGCGTTTACCTCGTCTAACCTCAGCACACTCGCCATGGAGCATATGGCGCCAATTGCCGGCACGGCTTCCTCAGTCCAGGGAATGCTCGGAACCATAGGCGCGGCCATCCTCGGGTTTCTCATCGGCCAGGCCTTCGACGGAACCGTGATTCCCTATGTGATCGGAACCGCCGGCTGCGCAGTCGGGGGATTTGCCGCCCTGGTCCTGACGGAGCCTCGCAACCTCTTTGCCCGGATTCGGAAGGAACCAGGGGAACCCTCGTTGCCGAGCGTGCCGGACGAGGTGGTCTAGGCAGCGATCCCAAACGGGTGACAGGCAGGAGTTCACTCCCGCCCGTCACTGGGGAGAGCTTGCCCGCTTATTCGGCGGCGATATCGTCGTCGTCGCTGGCTCCGACCATGAGCGCCTCGCCGACTTCCTCGGTCCTGCCGCGGATCGCATTCTCGATGCGCTGCGCAACGTCCGGATTTTCCTTGAGATAGGTCTTGGCGTTCTCGCGGCCCTGGCCGATCCGAATGCTGTCGTAGCTGAACCAGGCGCCCGACTTCTCGATCAGCCCCGCCTTGACGCCTAGATCGAGAATTTCGCCAACCTTGCTGACGCCCTCGCCGTACATGATGTCGAACTCGACCTGCTTGAACGGCGGCGCGACCTTGTTCTTGACGACCTTCACGCGGGTCGCGTTGCCGACGATGTCGTCGCGGTCCTTGATCTGGCCGGTGCGGCGAATGTCGAGACGCACCGAGGCGTAAAATTTCAGCGCATTGCCGCCGGTCGTCGTCTCCGGATTGCCGTACATGACGCCGATCTTCATCCGCACTTGGTTGATGAAGATGACGGTGGTTTGAGAGCGGCTGATCGATCCGGTGAGCTTGCGCAGCGCCTGACTCATGAGCCGCGCCTGGAGACCGACGTGGCTGTCGCCCATCTCGCCCTCGATTTCGGCGCGCGGCACCAGAGCGGCGACCGAGTCGATCACCAGCACGTCAATCGCGTTCGAGCGCACCAGCGTGTCGACGATCTCCAGCGCCTGCTCGCCCGTATCCGGCTGCGACACGATCAGCTCGTCGATGTCGACTCCCAGCTTCTTCGCATAGACGGGATCGAGCGCATGCTCGGCGTCGACGAAGGCGGCCGTCCCGCCGTTCTTCTGCGCTTCTGCGATCGCGTGCAGCGCGAGCGTCGTCTTGCCCGAGCTTTCCGGTCCGTAGATCTCGACGATCCGCCCGCGCGGCAGGCCGCCGACGCCGAGCGCGATGTCGAGCCCGAGCGAACCCGTCGAGGTGGTTTCGATCTCGATCTTCTCGCGGCTGCCGAGCTTCATGGCCGAGCCCTTGCCGAACGCGCGGTCGATCTGCGCGAGTGCGGCCTCCAGGGCCTTTTGACGATCCATTCCGGGCACTTCCACTCCGCTACCGATGACCTTCAACTGCGCTGCCATGCTCCCTGCCTCCATTCAAGCTCAATCGTCGGCGGTCGAGCCCCGCCTGTGGATGAACGTCGTATCCGATTTGTTCCATGAGAACAAGAGGGGAACATGTTTTCCGAAAGGTGCCAAAGTTGGCAGCACACGCGCGTGCGCACGCGAGGGCGAAGTTTCATTCCTCGCCGCCATCCGGGCCGGAGGAATCGCTCTCGCCGTCCTCGTAAAGCTCGCGTTCGGCGTCGAGCTCCTCGAGGCAGCGGTCAAGCTCCTCTTCCGGATCGAAGGGAAGCTCCTTTGCCGGGTCGAACGTGAACGGGTTGACGGGAGGATCCGTGGGGCTGTCCACGCCGGCCCCGAAGCGATGACGGCGGCGGAAGCGCAGGAGAAACCGGGTTAGGTGCTCGTCGAAATGCCGCCATTCGCCGACCTGCTCGCCCTTGTAGAAGACGGGCCGGACAACGCCGTTCTTCGATCGCTCCATCGCCGATTCCTCGACGTCGACATAGCCGCAGTCGAGCGCGGCGTCGCAGGCATCCCGGAACACGCGCGCCTCGGGACGCCGGCGCAGCCTGCGGACGGACTCGCGGCTCATGCCGACATGCTTGGCCGCGGCGGCGATGCTGCCGCAGTCGGCGAGCTTCTCGACGAAGGCGATCTGCCGCTCGGGAGTCCAGCCATCGTGGCGGGGACGAAGGGGGACCGGCTCGAAATCTGCGGGGATTTTGGGGGATGTTGCCATTCTGCCTCCAGCGAAAAAGGAGGCGAGGCAGTTATCTCATGTCGGGGGCTGTAGGACAGCGATTTCTAATGGCAGGAATGGGTGGAAAGCTGACACTATTCCGCGATTGATCCTACGTTCTTGCCATCATCGCGGATCACCTCGCAGCCGGGGACAGTCGGGGCTTTCAGCGGCTTGCTTGACGGCGCCTAGTCGCTCCGAGGAGCTTGTGTGACGAACAAACGGCACGGATCGTTACGGCGCTACGCTGCGTTGATCGCAACCAGTAATTTGCGGAGCGCGGAGTGACGGAACCTAGAGACAAAGCCAATTTTGGCGTCAGAGGCCTCGACGACATTACCGTCGGCGGCCTGTCTCGCGGCAGGCTATTCCTGCTTGAGGGGAGCCCAGGGACAGGCAAGACCACGATCGCCACTCAGTTCCTGATGGCGGGAGCAGCGGCGGGCGAGCGAGCGCTTTACATCACGCTGTCAGAAACAGAGGACGAACTAAGGTCAGGCGCGACGTCGCATGGCTGGTTGCTTGACGGGATCGACATTTTCGAGCTGGTCCCGCCCGAAAGTCTGCTCGATGACGAGCAACAGCAGAGTCTCCTCTATTCTTCGGACCTGGAGCTTGGCGAAACGACCAAGCGCATTTTCGAGGCGTTCGAAAAGGTCAATCCGACCCGCGTCGTGCTGGACAGCCTGTCGGAGATCCGCCTGCTCGCGCAATCCTCGCTTCGCTATCGGCGGCAGATCCTCGCACTGAAGCACTACTTCGCACGCAGTGGAGCGACCGTGCTGATGCTCGACGATCTATCGAGCGAGGCGAATGACAGGACAATGCACAGCGTCGCGCACGGCGTGATCCGGCTCGAAGAGCTTTCGCCGGAGTACGGTGCCGAACGCCGCCGGCTTCGGGTCATCAAATATCGCGGCCAACGCTACCGCGGCGGCTACCATGACTTCGTCATCGCGACAGGCGGCGTGCGCGTATTTCCTCGTCTTGTCGCGGCCGAGCACCGAATGGCCTTCAGGCGCGAGGTATTGTCGACCGAGTCGGCGGAGCTCAACGCGCTGCTCGGCGGTGGCATCGAGCGTGGGTCGAGCATGCTGATTTTGGGCCCCGCGGGAACCGGCAAGTCCCTGTTGGCCCTCACCTTCGTGGTCGGTGCGATCCACCGTGGCGAAAAGGCCGCGATGTTTATCTTTGATGAGGAGCTCGGATTGCTATTCGAGCGTGCCAACGGGCTCGGGATCGATATCCAGGCGATGGTCGATGGCGGACAGCTGACGATTGAGCAGGTTGACGCGGCCGAGCTCACTCCGGGCGAACTGTCGGCACGTGTCCGGCGTTGCGTGGAGGAGCATCAGGCGCAAACCGTCGTAATCGACAGCCTCAATGGATACCAGGCGTCAATGCCCGAGGAGCAAGCACTGATCCTCCACATGCACGAGCTTCTACAATACCTGAATCGTCAGGGCGCCTCGACCTTCCTGACCGTTGCGCAGCACGGCTTGGTTGGCGACATGAAAGCGCCGGTCGATGTCACCTACCTCGCCGACACGGTCATCCTGTTGCGTTACTTCGAAGCGCTCGGACGGGTTCGCCGGGCAATGTCTGTGATCAAGAAGCGAACCGGCGCGCACGAGGACACGATCCGTGAGTATCGCATTGACGGCCGCGGGATCACGCTTGGCGAGCCGCTCATGGGCTTCCAAGGCGTCCTTCGAGGAGTGCCAGAGCTGGTCGAACAGCGTCCGGCGTTGCTGGGACCTGCAGACGAGTGACGAATGCGGTCTCCGAACGTGCACTGATTCTCGCGCCACAGGGTCGCGACGGGGCCGTGGCGCGCGCCATGCTCGGAGAAGCGGGATTGCGAGGCGATGTCGTTGACGACGCTTCGCAGTTTGTCTCGTCGCTGCGTGCCGGTGCGGGCTTTGCGGTGGTCACCGAGGAGGCGATCACGGGAACCGATCTTCGCGCACTCTCTGATTGGCTCGATGGACAGCCCGAATGGTCCGACTTTCCCTTTGTTCTACTGACCCGGCGCGGCGGCGGATTGGAGCGCAATCCCGAGGCCGGGCGCTTCCTCGAAGTTCTTGGGAACGTTACTTTCCTCGAGCGGCCGTTCCATCCGACGACCTTTGTCAGCTTGGCCCGGTCGGCGCTGCGCGGCCGACGCCGGCAATACGAAGCGCGAGCGAGGCTGGAAGAATTGAACCAGCTCGCGGCGGACCTTGAGAAGCGCGTCGAGGAGCGCACCGCGGAGCGCGAAGCGGCGATGGCGCAACTCCACGAGGCCCAGAAGCTCGAGACGCTCGGGCAGCTGACCGGCGGTGTCGCGCACGACTTCAACAATTTGCTGACCCCAATCACCGGCGCTCTCGATATTCTGCAAAAAAAATACGGGGATGATGACGAGCGATCGGCGCGGCTGCTCTCCAATGCGCTTCAGGCCGCCGACCGCGCAAAGATATTGCTCCAGCGGCTCCTCGGGTTTGCCCGACGGCAAGCGCTGCGCACGCAGCCAGTTGACATCGGCGCGCTACTGTCAGGCATGCGCGATCTGGTTTCAAGCTCGGTCGGCCCGACGGTTGACGTGCAACTCCGCATCGATCTCGACCTGCCATCGGCGCTCGTCGATCCAAACCAGCTTGAGCTTGCGATCCTTAACCTGACGGTCAACGCCCGCGACGCCATGCCGCAGGGCGGGCCTCTGACTATCCTCGCCGAAGAAGTGGCGATTGGGCCTCAATCCTCACCGAAGCTCAAGCCTGGCCTTTATATCAAGCTCTCGGTGATCGACGCGGGCCGTGGAATGGATTCGGCGACGCTCGCCCGAGCTGTTGAGCCATTCTATTCGACCAAGGAGTTTGGGCGCGGGACCGGTCTCGGGCTGTCAATGGTCCATGGCCTCGCCGCGCAGATGGGGGGCGGATTTGCGCTTACCAGCGCACTAGGCGAAGGGACCCGGGTCGATCTTTATCTCCCGGTCGCTGGCAAAGCCGCGCTGGCCGAGCGCCGGCAAGCCCGCGAAACGATCAAGTCCATCGGGCGCCGGCTCTCGGTCCTGCTCGTCGACGACGAACCGTTGGTTCGCACGGCGACCGCCGAGATGATCCGCGATCTGGGCCATGGCGTCGAAGAAGCGGCCGGAGGCGCCGAGGGATTAGCGCGGATCGAAGGCGGCCTCTCGATCGACGCCGTGATCACGGACTATATGATGCCGGGAATGGACGGTGGGGCGCTGTCGCGACGCATAGCGGAGATTCGACCGAACCTCCCCGTCCTGCTCATTACCGGCTACACCGGCCCAACCGACGATGTGTTGCACCTGCCTCGCTTGGCCAAACCGTTTGGTCAGGCGGAGATTGCCGCAGCACTGGGAAGTCTTTTCGCGGGCGACCAAAAGGTGGTGCGTTTCCCTGATCGGACTACGCGGAGCTAGCACGGGCTGCGCGGTCGTCCTCAAGGGGTCGAAGGCAAGCAATCGCTAATGGCAGGAATGGGTCGAAAGCTGCCATTAGCCGCCTCACGCCGTCGCTGTGCGGCCGCCTCTCCCGCCGAGGAAAAGGATCAGCAGGCGAGACCCATCTGACAGGTGTATTGACAGAGTAATACACCTGTCAGTAAGCAGCGCAAAGGGGGGAACATGGTCGCGATCGGGTCGGCTGGCGTGCTCGCGCCGGGAAAATGGCGGTGGCTTCGCGCCTTGGGGTGGATGGCGGCGCTGTGCGTTGGCATCGTCATTGGCTACAATGCGGTCGCCAAGGCGGTGCTTTGGCTTCTGACGCTTCACCACCAGGCACATCCGGCCGACAGGCTGCTTGCGGCGATCGCGGGGTCGGCGGCGATCCTGCTACTTTATGCCGCGGCGGTACGATGGGGCGAGCGGCGGACCGTTTCCGAGCTCGATTTACGCCCCGCCCCGCGCGAGCTTCTTGTGGGCATGGTAACGGGAGGGGCCGCGATCGCTGCGGTCATCGCCATCCAATGGTTCGCCGGCTGGGTCGTCATCGGACCGCGAAATGTCGACGCGGTCGCGTTGGCGCTCCGCGATTCGATCCGCTCGGGGGTCTTGGAGGAACTCGCGCTTCGCCTCGTCATCTTCCGCTTGCTCTGGCGCGCCTTCGGCATTTGGCCGGCGCTTTTCATGGCGGCGACAATCTTCGGCCTGCTGCATCTCGGCAACCCCGGCTCGGACTGGTTCGCGGCACTGTGCCTGATTGCCGGCGAAGGCATCGGTATCGCGCTCTACCTCATCACCGGCCGCATCTGGGCGCCAATCGGCATGCACGCCGCCTGGAATTTCACCCAAGGCTGGATCTTCGGAGCCGTGGTGTCGGGTGTTACAGAAATCGCGGGCGGTCCGCTCACCCTCAAACCAGCAGCACGAGTGCCGGACCTCTTGACCGGAGGCGGTTTCGGCCCGGAAGCTTCTCTCGCCGCCCTGCTCGTCTCACTGGCCGCAAGCGCGGCGTTCCTGCGGTGGGCGTGGCTCCGAGGCGACTTCAAGCCGCGTCAGGAGAGCGTTGCGGCGCGTAGCGAGGAAGGTCGGGATCTACGAGCAGCGGAGCAGCGAAACGCCGCTTAGTGCGGCCTGAGCGAGGACAACGCAGCCGCGTACCGCGCCGGTTTCATCTGCCGAAGGTGTGGTCGGATAATTTGCGTGCAGCTTGAACCGCTCGGCTACCCCGGAAATATATTCCGCGGTTAGCGCCTTGCCGACGCCGTAGTCGTCGAAGGCGTAACCAGGATCGCCCGGCACCTCGAAATCATCGATCACGACGACGGAGTCCGGCGACCGGCCGAAGATGATCTCGAGCTCCTCCGCAAGGGGCAGGTCGGCGTTCCAGTGTGCGTCCAGGTAAAAGAGGTTCGGTCCTTCCCCAAATGGACTGCGCATTAGCTGGGCGAGGAAAGCACGACTGTCCGCCCGCACCACCCTAACGTTGGGAGTTGCCTGAAGTCTGGCTTTGGAAAACCCGTAATTCTCTGGGTGCGCCTCGCACGTAAAGACCGGTAGTTGAAAGGCCGCCAGCCACTCCGTCGTCGTGCCGAGGTAAGTCCCAGTTTCGACGATAGCCTTGGGCGCGGTCTTGTGGACCAGCTCGGCGAACATGAGGCACCGCCACCGCTGGCCGTTCATCGGCCCGCCCCAGGCCCTTCCGAGCGCCGGCTGTTGCCGAAACTTGAGCGCACCCACGCGCTCCGGACTCAACCCTTGTTGCAAGGGCCGCTCAACGCTCACAGTCTTACCTCGCTTCCGCTTCTACGACGGCGTCACATCCCCCGCGCCCGTGCCGGCATCGTCGCCCGGCTCCGGCCGAGTATCGAACACTTCGTCGATCAGCCCGAACGCCTTCGCTTCGTCAGCTTCGAGGAACTTGTCGCGGTCCATGGCCTTCTCGATCTCCTCGAGCTTCTGGCGGGTGTACTTCGCATAGAGCTCATTAAGACGCTGGCGCATGCGCAGGATCTCGCGCGCCTGGATCTCGATGTCAGCGGCCATGCCCTGAGCGCCGCCCGAGGGCTGGTGGATCATGATCCGGCTGTTGGTGAGCGCGACGCGCATGCCGGGCTCGCCCGCTGCCAGAAGGAAGCTGCCCATCGACGCCGCCTGGCCGATGCACACGGTGCTGATCTTCGGCCGGATGTATTGCATCGTGTCGTGGATCGCGAGGCCCGCCGTCACCACGCCGCCCGGCGAGTTGATGTACATGAAGATGTCCTTCTTCGGGTTCTCGGACTCGAGGAAGAGCAGCTGGGCGGTGACGAGGCTGGCCATATGATCCTCGATCGGCCCCGTGATGAAGACGATCCGCTCGCGCAGCAGCCGCGAATAGATGTCGAAGCTGCGTTCGCCCCGGTTGGATTGCTCGATAACGATGGGGACGAGCTGCGAAACGATGTCCTGATGGTCGATCACGGGAAATGGGTCCTCTTTTGTGGCGTGAGCCTACATCGGCGCGAAAGCGCGAAGGTTCAAGGCGAAGAAAAAGGCCCCGCCGGCGGGCGGAGCCTTTCTCCAAGTCAGCGGACTTCCCTAGATGCCGCGCTCGCCCCGCTCCACTGGTGCCGGAGGCGGCGGAGGTGAAGGCGGAGGTGGTGGCGGCGGCGCAGGTTCAGCTGCCGGAGGCGGAGGCGGCGGCGGCGGCGTATAGGGCGGAGGGGCCGAACGACCGGTGTCCAACTTCACGCCGACGCGGACGTAATAGTAGCGGCCCGGCGTGTTGTAGAGCGTCGGATCCATATTGTTGAGGTCGCAGGTGTTGCAGCCCGGCGTATGCGCGTTGAACAGATTGTTCACGCCGGCCGCGAGGCCGATGTTGTGCAGTCCGATCGCCCCGAACGAAGGGTTCCACCGCAGCTGGACGTCGGTATAGAAGATCGAGTCCAACTTGTGGCCGTCGCTCTCGGTAATGGCCGACATGTAGCGACCGGTCAGGCTGGCACCGAATTCAGCGTAATCCCAGTCGATTATGCCGAGCGAGCGCCACTTCGGATATCCTCCCACGGGGCTGCCGATCTCCTGCCCCCGGCGATGGTCGACCTGGGTCCCATCTATGGTCGGCGTGATCACGTCGAACTTGTGGAGCAAGGTGTTGTTCCAGGTGAAGCCCAGCCGTCCAAAGCTCAGCTTTGGCGTGTGATAGGCGAAGTTCAGATCCCAGCCCTGCGTCTTGATGCCGGCGATGTTCTGGAGGGTTCCTTCGATCTGCGTGATGTTGCCGCTGCCAGCGCGATGGACGTTGCTGCAGGCGAGCGGATCAGCCTGATATACGCAGGTCAGTACTGTCGTCTCCGGCGTGACCGACTGGATCGCACCGTCCACGCGGATGTCGTACCAATTGACCTCGAAGGAGAAGCCCGGGAAGAACCCTGGGCTGAACACGCCGCCGATCACCCAGCTCTTCGACGTTTCAGGCTTCAAGTTCTCATTGCCCCCGGTAAGGACGGACAACTGATCCTTCGGCCGGGTATCCGACCCGTTCGGCGCTCCTTGCGCTGCGCAATTCGCGGCGACGGTCGTGTCGTTGCCGAACCTGCGGTCACGCGCGCTGTTGATCGAGCAGGGATCGTCAAGCGTGGTGTCGAAGCGCGACTGCGACCCGAACAATTCACCGATGGAGGGAGCGCGGAAACCCTGCGCCCAATTGGCGCGAAGCCGGAGGTCACGAATGGGCATCCAGTTCAAGCCCGCCTGGAATGTCGTATCCGATCCGGAGGTCGAGTAATCGAACCAGCGCACCGCGCCCGTAAGTTCGACCAGCTCTGCCATCGTCACGCCCTTGAGAAGCGGAGCATCGAGTTCCGCATAGGCTTCCTTGACGTTGTAGCCTCCCTTGGTCGGCTGCGACGGAATGTCGGCGCCGAGGCCCGCAGCGATCACCGGGTCGGGGTCGTAGCGGCCCTTGAGGTCTCGATATTCGAGTCCCGCCGCGAGCCCGAGATCACCGCCTGGCAGCGGGAACAGCTTGCCGGAAATATTCGCGCTCGTATCGAACGTCTTTTGCTCGCTCGAATCGTGCTCGTCGAAACCTATCCAGTCGAGCATTTCCGGGGTGACCGAGCCCACCGTCCCAAAGATGTTGAATGGTACGCAAGGTGCGGTGCAGTCCGCGACCGGCCCCAGCGCCTGCTGGAGATGGGCGGCATTGATATTCCCGAGGAAGGTCTGCTTGGCTTTATTCTTGCCGTAGAGGGCGTTGATGTCCCAGAACCAATCGCCGGCAAGGAAGGCGAACCGTCCGTCGAGAGTGGCAGTGCCATAATAGGTATCGACGGTCTGCGAGTAGCGGCGATTGCCGATCTCAGTCAGACGGCGCCGGATCTGCCGGTAGTTCTCGCCCGGGACCAGATCGACCCCGAATGGATTGAATGGGTTACTGGCCGAGACGGTGATCGTATCGAGCAGGTTGCCGTTGCCGACGTCAGGACCGATCCCGAGCGGCAGCGGGGCGGCCTGGTTCTTCGACGTGCGGTGGTTGTAGATCGCCTTGGCAGAGAAGTTGATGTTCTCCGCAAGCTCATATTTGAGGTTGCCGAACACGCCGATGCGCTTGTTGGGCGTCTCAATATAATTGAACGGCGCGAAGTTATACGTGTCCGCGTTCCCAAAGAGCTTAAAATCGCCCGGATAATTTGGCGGCAGCCCGTTGGTGACCGGCTTGTTCAGCGTAAATCCCCGGAACGGGTTATATCCCGGCGGCAGAACGCAATGCGCTTCGTCGTCGCAGTTCGCCGGCAGCGGTACGAACGGCTTGGTGGGGTCCTGAAGCACCTGGAAACGTCCCGTTTCCATGAAGGTGGAGCAGCCGCCGCCTAAACAGTCCGTCGTGTACGGGTCGGCAAAAGCAGAAATCGCCCGGTCGCCCGCGAGGACACCGTTCGACTTCACGAAATTGCCGCCGACGACGACCTGGAGCGGGCCGCTGTCGCCGTTACCCCAACTCGCCTGGTAATTCTGTGAAAATCCGTCGCCCTCGTCCCAGTAGCCTCCGAGTTGTGCCGAAAGGTCGAAACCCGCCTGGTGCTTCTTGGTGATGATGTTGACGACACCGGCGATCGCATCCGAACCATAAATCGCCGATGCACCGTTCAGGAGCACCTCGACCCGATCGATTGCGCTGGCCGGGATCGAGTTGAGATCGACCGCGCCCGGAACGCCCGATGCCGACGCACCGTTCACGTAGCGCAGGCCGTCGACCAGCACGAGCACGCGGCGGGAGCCGAGGTAGCGAAGGTCGATCTCGGCGGCGCCGGCGCCGACGCCACTGCCGTCAGGCGGGCTGCCGATGTTGCCCGACGAATTGTTTCCGGCGTTGAGGCCGCCGCCCGAGGCGGGCAAGCGCTGCAACACGTCGTTGACGTTGTTGAGGCCGGTCTTCTGGATGTCGGATTGATCGAGGAAGACGATCGGCGCGTCCTGGTCGAGCGGATTATGCCGGATGCGCGATCCGGTGATGATGATGTCGGTCCCCGGGCCAGGCGTCGTCGGCTGGTTTGTTACGACGCTCGGTGGAGGGACGTTGCTCTGCGCCGCCGCTCCTGTTGCCGTGATTGCCAAAGCACCAAACGCAACGCCCGCACGTAGAGCCGAATTCGTCCGCATGGTCATTCCCCCC
>Ga0070662_100000228_pt1 | contig 33120 bp, 32 predicted proteins | sample KBSC53metaG_FD_65648 | JGI IMG/M metagenome (GOLD analysis project Ga0070662, IMG submission 65648) | Corn rhizosphere microbial communities from Kellogg Biological Station, Michigan, USA - KBS C5-3 metaG | ecosystem: Host-associated > Plants > Roots > Rhizosphere > Soil ...
AACAGGCAGTGTTCGCGACGGCCGCCGAGATGGGCGTCGAGGTGATCGCGGTGAACCCATCGTCGGTCCAGGGCCCTCCGCGCAAGAGCGGCAACGGCGGGATCATCATCGCCTACCTGAACGGCAAGCTCCCCGTGTTCGTGGACACCCACGTGAGCGTGGTGGACATCGAGGACTGCGTGGAAGGGCACCTTCTGGCGGCCGACCGGGGCGAGGCTGGCCGGCGCTACGTGCTGAACGGCGCGACGATCCACGCGTTGGAGGCGCTCGACATCGTCTCCGAGCTCTCCGGCGTTCGCGACCGCGTGCGAATGATTCCGCCGCCACTCGCGCGAGCGGCGGTCGCAGCGGCCGAGGCCGCCTATCGACTGCGTGGGAAGACGCCATCGGTGTGCCGCGCTCGGGTGCGGACCATCCTCCACGGCCACCGCTACGACGGCTCGCGGGCGACCCGGGAGCTTGACCTCGAGTACACCCCCGTTGCCGACACGTTTGCACGGACGATCGACTGGGCCGTCTCGGAGGGCCTCGTCACGCGGCCGCTGCCGCGAGTCAGGCCATCGGAACCAAGGCAAGCCGCGCGCGCGACGCTCGACGGCTAGTCCTGGATGATCAGCACCGTGCCCGCGGCGAGCAGCGCGATGCCCGCGAGCTTCTCCCAGGTGATCGCCCTCTCGTCGAGGCCGAGCACGCCGAGCCGGTCCAGCACGACCGAGAGGCTGAGCTGGCCCGCGATGACGGCGGCCGTCACGCCACCGGCGCCGAGCTCGCGCACCGCGACCAGCGTGGTGAGCACGATCAGGACGCCGCCGAGGCCACCGAGGACCCAGTAGTACCACGCGGGCGAGGGCACGCTGTCGTCGATGTGGATGCCGCCCTTGAAGAGGAACGCGATCAGCAGGATCAGGACCGTTCCAGCCACGAAGTTGACCGTCACGGCGCCGAGGTCCCCGAGCCGGTGCGAGATCACGTTGTTGGCCGGGGCCTGGGCGGCCACCACGCCGCCGGCCGCGACCGTCAGCAGGAGCGCCAGCTCCTTGCTCACTTGGCCTCCAGCCAGTTCTGGCCCACGCCGCAGTCCACCTCGAGCGGGGGGTCCATCTCGAAGGCGCCCGCCATCTCGCGCACGATGATCTCGCTGGCTGCCTCCACCTCGTCGTCCGGAGCCTCGAACAGGAGCTCGTCGTGGATCTGGAGCACCAGGCGCGTGCTGAGCCCGGCGGCCCGAAGCTCGTCGCGGGCGCGCACCATCGCGACCTTCATGATGTCGGCGGCTGTTCCCTGGATGACCATGTTCACGGCGAGCCGCTCGCCCAACGAGCGCGTCTGGAACTGCCGCGAGCGCAGCTCGGGGACGCGCCTGATGCGCCCGAACAGGGTCGCGACGTGCCCCTCCTCGCGGGCGCGCTCGATCGTCTCCTCGATGAACGCCCTCACGCGCGGGAAGCGCTCGAGGTAGGCGTCGATGAACTCCTGGGCCTCCTCCTTCTCGATCTGAAGCCGGTCGGCGAGGCCGAACGCGGACAGCCCGTAGACGATCCCGTAGTTGACCATCTTGGCCTTCGAGCGCGTGCCGGGATCCGACCTGCCCCCGAGAATCGCCTCCGCGGTGGCCGTGTGGACGTCCTCGCCGCGCCGGAAGATGTCCTTCAGCACCGGCTCGTCGGCGATGTGCGCGAGCAGCCGGAGCTCGACCTGCGAGTAGTCGGCCGAGATCAGCTTGTGGCCGGTCTCCGCGACGAAGCAGGCGCGGATCTCGCGACCCTGCTCTGTCCTGATCGGGATGTTCTGGAGGTTCGGCTCGGTGCTCGACAGGCGCCCGGTCGCCGTGGCGGTCTGGTTGAAGGTCGTGTGGAGGCGGCCGTCGTCTGAGATCAGCTCGGGGAAGGCATCCAGGTAGGTCGACTTCAGCTTCGTGACCTCCCGCCACTCCTCGATCGCCGGGATGATCTCGTGCTCCGAGCGGATCGCCTGGAGCACGCGGGCGTCGGTCGAGAAGCCGGTCTTGCCGCGGCGCTTCCGCGACAGCCCGAGCTTCTCGAACAGGATGTGGCCGAGCTGCTGGGGCGAGCCGATCGTGAACTCCTCGCCCGCGAGCTCCCAGACCCGCTGCTCGAGCTCGGCGGCCCGCCGGCCGAAGCGCTCGGAGATGCCGCGCAGGCGCTCGACGTCGAGGCGGATGCCGACGCGCTCCATCTCAACCAGCACGTCCACCAGCGGGAGCTCGACCTCGTGGAAGAGGCGCGTGAGGCCGTCCTCCTCGAGCCGGGCCCTCTGGCGCTCGGCCAGCACGCGCGTGACCACGGCGCGCTCCGCCACCCCGTTGGCGTCCTCCACGGCGGCGGCGATGCCGGCCTCCGCGGTGAGCTCGTCGAGCGGGTAGCCCCGCCGCGCCGGGTCGATCAGATAGGCCGCGATCAGCGTGTCGTGCTCGAGAGCCACGGGCGGCGCCGCATCCTCGCTCACCGCCGTGGTCTTCCAGTCGTGGGTGACGATCGGCCGCTCGCCGCGCGCCATCGTGAGAGCGGTGAGGGTCTCGGCTTCCGAGACCAGCACCTCTCCGCCGCCGTACGCGGCGACCCTTATCGGGCCGAGCGGCGGCCCGCCCACGTCCAGCGTCTCCTGGCCGTCCTGCTCGACGGCGGGACGGGGGCGTGCGGCCGCCAGCGCGACGAACTCGCCGTCGAGGGCGCCGATCTCCGCGACCGAGACCTCCCGCGCCTTCGTGTGGACGACCTCCTCGGCTCGCTCGGCGGGCGCCGCCGCCTCGCCCTCGCCGAGCGCCTCCTCGAGCCGCTCGAGCGGCGCCCGCAGCTCGAACTCGCGGAACGTCTCGCGGAGCCGCGAGCGATCGGGCTCGCGCGCGGCGATGTGGTCGAGGTCGATCTCGCCGATCTCGATGTCGCGGATCGCCGTGGCCAGGGTCTTCGAGACGCGGGCGTCCTCGGCGTGGTTGGTCAGGTTCTCCTTGCGCTTCGCGCCGGAGATCTTGTCGATGTTGTCCAGCACCCCCTCGAGCGAGCCGTGCTCCTGGATCAGCTGTGACGCCGTCTTCTCGCCGATGCCGGGAACGCCGGGGATGTTGTCCGAGGTATCGCCCTTCAGTCCCACGAAGTCGGGGATCAGCTCGGGCGCGATGCCGTAGCGGTCGATGACGGCGTCGCGGTCGTACACCTTCGTCTCGGTGATCCCGCGGCTGGTCGCCATCACGCGCACGCCCGGCTCGATCAGCTGGAACAGGTCGCGGTCGCCTGTCACGACCATGACCTCGTAGCCCTTCTCGCGCGCCTCACGGGCGACGGTGGCGATCACGTCGTCGGCCTCGTAGCCCTCGACGCGAACGTTCTCGTAGCCGAATGCGTCCACGAGCGGCTGCATGTACGGCCACTGCTCGGCGAGCAGGTCTGGCTTCGAGTCGCGCTGGCCCTTGTACTCCTCGTAGACCTCCTTGCGCCCCGACATGCCGGCGTCCCAGACCACCAGCGTCGGCTTCACGCCGTACTCGGAGATGATCTTCACGAGCATCGACGCGAAGCCGAAGATCGCGTTCGTGGGCTGCCCCTTGGACGTCGCGATCGACTCCGGAAGCGCGAAGAAGGCGCGATAAACGAGGCTGTTCCCGTCAATCAGGAACAGCTCCTTCTTCGGCTCGTCAGGCACAAACCAACACTATCGACGGGATCGGCCGCGCCCTGCTGCCGCCCGGAGCGAACGACAGCGGTGAAGGAGGTGCCTCCCGCGAGGGGTACCGGCCGGAGTCAGCCGTCAATGCCGTCGTTCGCCCTGAGCCCAGACCGGGCCGCCCGTATGATCCGCCCCGGTGGCCACCACATCCGCACAGTTCTCCCTGACCCTGCGCGTCGCGCTCCCGTCCCGGCCCGGCGGGGTGCTCGGGAAGGTCACGGCCGCCATCACCCGCGCGGGTGGCTCCATCGTGGCCGTGGACACGGTCGAGGCCAGGGGCGATCGCACCATTCGAGAGATCACCGTCGAGTGCGGCAGCACGGAGCACCGCGGCAAGGTCATCTCGGCCGTTCAGAGCGTCAAGGCCGCCGAGGTCGTCGAGGTCACCGACCGCACCTTCGAGGTCCATCGGCGCGGGAAGATCCACACGGGCCTGAACATCCCGCTGAAATCGCGCGACGACCTCTCGATGGCCTACACCCCGGGCGTGGCACGCGTGTGCACCGCCATTGCGGAGAACCGCCAGAAGGCGTTCAAGTACACGATCAAGGCGAACACCGTCGCCGTGGTCTCCGACGGCACGGCGGTGCTTGGCCTCGGCGACATCGGCCCCGAGGCCGCGATGCCGGTCATGGAGGGCAAGGCGATGCTCTTCAAGGAGTTCGCCGACGTCGACGCCTTCCCGATCTGCCTCTCCACCAAGGACGTCGACGAGATCGTCGAGACGGTCATCCGCATCGCGCCGACCTTCGGCGGCATCAATCTCGAGGACATCTCCTCGCCGCGCTGCTTCGAGATCGAGCAGCGGCTCCAGGAGGCGCTCGACATCCCGGTCTTCCACGACGACCAGCACGGCACGGCCATAGTCACGCTCGCCGCCCTCATCAATGCTTGCCGGCTCACCGGTCGCACGATGGAGGGGCTCGACGTGCTCATGGTCGGCGCCGGAGCAGCAGGAGTGGCGGTCGCGAAGATCCTCATCGACGCCGGCGTCACCTCCATCGTCGCCTGCGACCGCTTCGGTGCCATCCACACCGGCCGCGACGACTACCGGGCCGGGTCCATGAACGCGCCCAAGCGCTGGCTCGCCGAGAACACCAACGCCGGCCGGCGCGACGGGCAGCCGCGCGAGGTGATCGAGGGCACCGACGTCTTCATCGGCCTCTCCGGCCCGGGCATCATCGACGCCCGCGACCTCCAGAAGATGAACCCGGAGCCGTTCGTGTTCGCGATGGCGAACCCGAATCCGGAGGTGCGCCCCGAGGAGGCCGCCCCGTACGTGCGGGTGATGGCGACCGGGCGCTCGGACTACCCGAACCAGATCAACAACGTCCTCGCCTTCCCGGGCATCTTCCGCGGCGCCTTCGACGTGCGCGCGACCGCGATCACCGAGGAGATGAAGCTGGCCGCCGCGCGCGGGATCGCGTCCGTCGTCGCCGACGACGAGCTCGACGAGGACTACATCATCCCGAGTGTCTTCAACCGCGACGTGGCGCGCGAGGTGGCGAGCGCCGTGGCCGAGGTGGCCGAGCGCGGCGACGACGAGGCCGAGCCCGAGCAGCCGACCGTAGAGCGCGCGACGGTGAGCTGATGCGGGTCGTCGTGACCGGCGCGACCGGGACGCTCGGGCGCGCCCTGGTCAGCGCGCTCAGGGAGCGCGGCGATGACGCGATCGCGCTCTCCCGCAACGCCGAGCGCGCCCGTGACCTCCTCGGGGTCGACGCGGCGGAATGGGGAGATCCACAGGCCGAGCAGCCGCCGCTTGACACCCTCCGTGGCAGCGACGGGGTCGTCAACCTGCTGGGCGAGCAGATCGCCCAGCGCTGGTCGGACGATGCGAAGCGCGAGATCCGCGACTCGCGGATCCTCTCGACCCGCAACCTGGTGAGCGCGCTCGGCGAGCTCCCGGAGGCCGAGCGGCCGAACGTACTGGTCTCCCAGTCGGGGGCCGGCTGGTACGGCTTCCGCGGCGACGAGCGGCTCGACGAGTCGGCGCCCGCGGGGGACGACTTCCTGGCGCAGCTCTCCGTCGCCTGGGAGGCGGAGGCCCGGCGCGCCGAGGAGCTCGGCGTGCGGGTCGTGGTGAACCGCACCGGGATGGTGCTCTCGGACTCGGGCGGCGCGCTCGAGAAGATGCTCCCGTTCTTCAAGGCCGGCATAGGCGGCCCGGTGGCGGGCGGCAACCAATACGTCCCGTGGGTGCACCTGGACGACGTCGTGGGCGCGATCCTGTTCGAGCTCGACACCGAGGCGGCGAGCGGCGCGATCAACACCACCGCGCCCGAGCCGGCCACCAACAGGGAGCTCTCGAAGGCCCTCGGCCGGGTCCTGAGGCGCCCCGCCTTCGCGCCGGTCCCCGCCCTTGCGGTCAGGGCGCTCTACGGTGAGATGGCGAGCATCGTCACCACCGGACAGCGCGCCGTGCCCGCGCGGCTGCAGGAGCTCGGCTACCGCCACCGGCAGCCCGAGCTCGAGGCGGCGCTGCGCGACGCTACCGGGAGCAGGCGCGCGGAAGCCTGACTAGGCCCGCGGAGGTGAGGCTCCCCTCCCCCGGCCGGCCGCTCACCTTGCACCATGTGAGGCGCCCGGTGGAGTAGTCGGCGACAGCCCGGAACGGGTGCCCGATCACGCCGCCGACCGAGCCGGACGGCAGGTCGCTCGTGACCGCGATGCAGTCGTGCGGCACGCGGGCGGCGTCCGCGTCGGCGCCGATCACCGGCTCGCATTCCACCCGCCGCGCCGCGGGGCCGTGCAGCTTGCCCGCCGCGGCACGCGCCCGCGCGTCAGCCAGGATGCCGGCCTGCAGTTCGGCGAGCACGGCGCCCCGTGAGGCACCCGGCTCGGCCTGCGCGCGGTGTGGCCGCTGCTCCCGGGTCAGCTGCCGGCGTCGCTCCGCCAGCGCGGCGGCCGCGTCGCGGCGCTCCTGCGCCGCGCGCTCGCGGTTCGACTCCGCGATCCGCGGCACCAACACTATCGCGGCGATAGTGACGGCGACCACAAGCAGCGCGCCGCCGATCTTGACGGCGATCCGCCCGCCCGGGCCGAGCTTGCGGTACAGGAACGACGGCAGCGACAGCAGACCCGGGAGCGGCTCGTAGCGTTCGTCCTGAGGGGCCGGCACCCCTCTGAAGCTAGCGCTCGCGTCTGCCGCGCCTGAGCGCGTGCGGGATCACTTCGGCGATCAGGAAGAAGACGAACAGCAGCAGCGCGAAGAAGACCCCCATCACCAGGATGATCGTCACCATGTCGGAGCTGCGGCTGGGGTAGCTGAAGATGCCGGTGATGAGGAGCACGACCGCGTAGACGGCGGCCACGAGAACGACGGCGAACGCGATGTTGGCCCAGCGTTCGGACCGCGCGCGGTCGTCGTGCGAGCGCGCCCGACCCGCCAGGAGGTTGAGCAGGACGTACACGGCGAGGAGCACCACGAGCGGCGTGTACATCGATGACGGGAGATTCTCCGCCGCGATCGGGACCATGCTCAGCTGCCCTCCTCCACCTCGCGCTCGGCGCGCGCCTCCGCCACCGTCTTGCCCCCGCCCTTGCCGAACGGCCCCTGAAGCTTCCAGCGCGAGTCCCGCCGGGCCGGCCAGATCAGGAACACGATCACCCCGACGACGCTCAGGAGGAGGCCCGCCGCGAGGCCGACCTTCGGCCCATAGCCCTTCCGGTCGGAGAGCCAGGAGGCGATGATGGCCGACGCCAGCCACGCGTACAGCAGGTAGAGGGCCTTCGCTCCGATGGCTGCGATCACGACGGTCATGCGCCCAGGTACGCCCTCTGCACCTCGGGGTTGTCGCGCAGCGCGTCGGAGCGGTCGGTCAGCGCGATCTGGCCGGTCTCGAGCACGTAGCCCCGTTTCGAGACGCCAAGTGCGAAGTTCGCGTTCTGCTCCACAAGCAGGATCGTGGTCCCCTGGCGGTTGATCTCGGCGATCGTCTCGTAGATCCGCTCCACGAGGATCGGCGCGATGCCCATCGAGGGCTCGTCGAGGAGGAGCAGCTTCGGGTTGGCCATCAGCGCGCGTCCGATCGCAAGCATCTGCTGCTCGCCGCCCGACATCGTGCCGGCCTTCTGCTTCTCGCGCTCCTGGAGGCGCGGGAAGAGCTCGAACACGCGCTCAAGGTCGTTGTTGATCTCTGCGTCGCGGCGGAGATAGGCGCCCAGCTCAAGGTTCTCGCGCACGGTCATCCGCTGGAAGCAATGCCGTCCCTCGGGCGACTGGGAGATCCCGAGACGCACGATGTCCTGCGGCGCCGTCTCGGCGATCTCCTGGCCGTCGAAACGGACCGACCCACGGCGCGGGGGCGTGAGGCCGGAGATTGAGCGCAGCGTTGTCGACTTGCCCGCCCCGTTCGACCCGATCAGCGTCACGATCTCGCCCTCCTCGACGTTGAGCGAGATGCCCTTGAGGGCCGAGATGTTGCCGTAGTAGGTGTGGATGTCGTCGAGCTCGAGCAGCGCCATGTCAGGCCTCCTGCTTTCCGAGGTACGCCTCGATCACGCGGTCGTTGTTGCGGATCTCGTCCGGCACGCCCTCGGCGATCTTCTCGCCGTGGTCGAGCACCCAGATGTGCTCGGAAACGCCCATCACGACCTTCATGTCGTGCTCGATCAGGAGGATGGTGAGATCCAGCTCGCGCCGCAGCTGATCCATGAACTGCGTGAGCTGCGCGGACTCCTGGGGGTTCATCCCGGCCGTGGGCTCGTCGAGCAGCAGCATCTTGGGCTCGGACGCGAGCGCCCGCGCGATCTCCACGCGCCGCTGGTCGCCGTAGGACAGGTTCGCGGCCGTCTGCTCGTGCAGGTCCTTCGAGAGGCCCACGTAGGTCAGCATCTCGCGCGCCTTCTCCGTGACGGCCACCTCCTCGCGTCGCACGCTCGGTGTGCGGAGGATCGAGCCGAACAGGCCCGCATTCATCCGGGCGTGCCGCCCCACCATCACGTTCTCGAGTGCGGTCATGGTCGAGAACAGCCGGATGTTCTGAAACGTCCGGGCGAGTCCCAGCGACGTGATGATGTCCGGACGCCTGGCCGTCACGTCTGCGCCGTTGAACAGAATCCGGCCGGCGGTCGGCCTGTAGAGGCCGGTGAGCATGTTGAAGAAGGTCGTCTTGCCGGCCCCGTTCGGGCCGATGATCGAGACGATCGACTTCGGGGCCACGTCGATCGAGACGTCGCTCACGGCCATGAGGCCGCCGAAGACCTTGGTGGTGCTGACCGTAGACAGGATCGAGCCGTTCGCGCTCATCCGCGCGCCTCGAAGACGGACTCGGTGTCGCCGATCCCCTCGGTGAGCTCCATCTGGCGCCGCCGCTCGGGCAGGATGCCCTCGGGTCTGAGCACCATCATGATCACGAGGATGAAGCCGAACACCCCGAACGAGATCTCGGTGAAGCTGAAGTTGAGCCCGATGTCCCGGAGCTTGTCACCCACGAAGCCCTGATCGAGGACGTCCGGGATCAGCCGGTTGTTCACGAAGGCGAGCAGAACCGCGCCGATCACCACCCCCCAGATGCTGCCCAGCCCGCCGAGAATGACCATGGCGAGGATGAAGATCGAGAAGCCGAACTGGAACTGGTTGGCGTTGACGCTCGAGAAGTAGGCGCCCAGGAATGCGCCCGAGATGCCGCCGAAGGCGCCGCCGGTCGCGTAGGAGAGCAGCTTCGTCTTCACGAGTGGCACGCCCATGCTCGCGGCGGCGACCTCGTCCTCGCGCAGCGCGATCCACGCACGGCCGAGCTTCGAGTCGCGCAGCCGGAAGTTCACGAACAGGACGACGAGCACGATCGCGAAGATGCACCAGTAGTACGGCCTCAGGTTGAGCGCCGAGTCGAATGGGTCCAGAAGCGGCAGGTCGATCTGGTCGATCGGAGAGATCGACTGGCGGCCGTTCGACAGCTTGTAGTCATTGAAGATGGTGATCTCGTCGCCGTTGGCGAAGGTCCGCCCGATGATCTCGCCGAAGGCGAGCGTGACGATGGCGATGTAGTCGCCGCGGAGCCGTAGCGTCGGCAGGCCGATGATCGCACCCGCCACGGCGCAGACGAGGATCGCCCCGACCACGATGATCAGGAAGCTCAGGTGGATTCCCGGCAGCGTGGCGGCGAAGCCGCTGACCCCGATGTGGATTCCCTCCTCGCCGTTGACGCCGGTGTAGAAGTCCGACGCCCACCAGCCCATCGTCATCAGGCCGAAGGCGTAGAAGGCGACGTAGCCGAGGTCGAGCAGGCCGGCGAAGCCGACCACCAGGTTCAGCCCCAGCGCCATCACGACGTACGCGAGCGCGAGGATGCAGTCGTCCATGAAGCCGTCGAGCGGCGGCCGGAAGAGCGGGAAGACGGCCACGCCGACCAGCACGACGGCGGGGAGGAGGTACGGTGCCCAGCGACGCCTGCGGAGGTCCTGGATGGTGCTCATCCGGCCTCCCTCGTCTCCTCGCCGATCAGCCCCTGGGGCCTGAAGACCATGATCAGGACCAGGTACGCGAAGATCACGGCCGGCGTCCACTCGTTGCCTATTCGGTTGTCCGAGATCTGCTGGATGCAGCCGATGATCAGGCCGCCCAGCACCGCGCCGCGGAGGTTCCCGATGCCGCCCATGACGGCGGCCGTGAACGCGATCAGGCCGGCGGTGAAGCCCTGGAAGTACCAGACGTTGGTCTGGTAGAGGGTGTTGATGAGGCCGGCGGCGCCGGCCAGCAGGCCGCCGAGCAGGAAGGTGAGGGAGATCGTCGTGTCGACGTTGATCCCCATGAGCTTCGCGGCCTCAGGGTCCTGGGCCGTCGCGCGCATCGCCTTCCCGAGCCGGCTCTGGCCCACGAACGTGGTGAGCAGGAGGACCAGCGGGACCGTCACGGCGAAGGCCAGCAGGTCTCCGCGCGAGAGCGAAATCCCGACGATGTTGACGAGCTCCTTCTGGGACTCGATCAGGTCCGGTACTCCGCGCTGCGAGGCGCCGAGCCAGAGGATGCCGACGTTCTGCAGGATGAACGAGAAGCCGACCGCCGTGATGAGCGGCGCCAGCTTCGGCGCCCCGCGTAACGGCCGGTACCCGACGCGCTCGATCATCACGTTCAGCGAGCCGCTCACCAGCATGGCGGCGATCAGCGTGACGAGCAGGCCCAGGACCAGCGCGACGGTGCCGGTGTCGGGATTGAGCCCCAGCGGCGCCCACAGCGCGAAGGACGTGAAGGCGCCGATCATGAAGATCTCGCCGTGGGCGAAGTTGATCAGCTCGATGATTCCGTAGACGAGCGTGTATCCGAGCGCGACGAGGGCCCAGATCGCCCCGTTCGACAGGCCGTCGGCGAGGTTGTTCCCGATGCGGGTGAGGTTCCCGTCGTCGATGAGGTCCTGAATGCCGTAGTAGGCCGGAAACGCGATCAGGATCGCGATCAGGCCGTACTTCGAGATGAACTCGCTTACGACCTCTGACCTTCTCGGCTTCAGGGCCTGCCCAGCAGGAATCCCGGCAGCTTCCAATGTCCCCTCAACTGTTCGCGGGGGGGACGGGCGTTGCGCCCGTCCCCTTTTCCGCGGCTAACGTATCCGATCCGGCGGTTCGGATCGAGGCTTGGCTTCTCAGCCGCCCCCGACCTTGATCGCCTTCACGAACTCCAGCTGGCCATTCTTGATGTCGTAGAGACCGTAGTCGGTCAGTGTGGTGTCGCCGTTCTGGTCGATGTCGTACGTGCCCAGAACGCTCTCGCGACCCTTCGTCTTCGTGAGGAGCTGATTGCGGACAGCCTCGCGGTCGTTGGCCTTGTCGCCAACGGCCTTCAGCGTGTCGAGAGCCAGATCCATGGTCTCGAAGCCGTAGATGGCGTACGGGTCCGGCTGGGCCACGCCGTACTCCGCCTTGAAGTCATCGAAGAACTTCACGGCGGCGGAGATGCCCTGCTTCTCGAACTCGGAGGGACTCAGCGTCGCAACCGTCACCTTCGTGCGAGCGCCGACGTCCGCCGGGATGCCACCCTGCTTCGGGTCGGTGAACGCGGCCTCGGCCACGCCGTCCGGTCCGTAGAGCTTGCAGTCCGGGCAGGCAGCCGCCACGTCCTTGAACACCTGGACGTAGTTCTCACCGGTCACACCCGAGCCGACGAAGCAGTCAGCGGTGATCTTGGCCGCCAGTGAGCGGTAGTTCGGCGCGTTCTTGTCCGTGCCGTCGTTGCCCTTGACCGTCAGACCCTCGTCCTTCGCCGACTGCTCGACGTTCTTGGCGAGACCTGCGCCGTAGGTCGTCTTGTCGTTGAAGATGTTGACGGACGTGCAGCCGTCCTCCTTCATGATGGTCGCGAGCGCCGCACCCTGGATCGTGTCCGTTGGGACGATGCGCGCGTAGGTGCGCTTCTGCGCCGGGTAGTACTTGTCCGGCTCGCCCGGCTCGGAGCCGGGGTCATTCGTGGTCAGTCCGACGTAGGTGTTCGACGGGCTGATCTGCGGAATGTTCGCCTTGTTCAGGATCGGCAGCGAGACCTTCGTACCACCGGAGTTGAACTCACCGAGGTAGAAGATCGTGTTCTCGTCCTGAACGGCCTTGCGCGCGTTCTGCGCGGTCTGGCCCTCGTCCGCGGTCCCGGGGTTCTGGGCCGTGGAGTCGTCAAGGGACACGTACTTGATCGTGTACTTGCCGACCTTGCCGCCCACTTCCTTGAGGGCCAGCTTCTCGCCGTTGATCACGGCCTCCGACTGCCCCTTCGATGTGCCCTGCAACGGAAGGCTTGAATAGATGGTCAGCTCATTGCCAGAAATATCGCCGCCACTACTGCTCCCGCCTGAATCGTCGTCGTCACCGCAGGCCGCGAGGCCCAGGGCAAAGACGCCGACGAGGCAGCTCAAAACTGCCAGCCAACGTACTCGCAACGTAGTTCCCTCCTATGGGAGTGGCTCCAACCTGCGCGGCATAGTAACCGCGGTTGCGACCGGTTGGGCGGCGAGACCCGCGCTTAACGCGGGAACAATCTCGGCGCGATTGCGCTCTCAGCGACCGGCCTTCGCGAACCGGCCGTGCTCGTTGGGGCGGTAGAGCACGACGGGATCGGGCGGCTGACGGCGAGCGAGGCGGAGCGCGGCGGAGATCACGCGGCGGCGGTCGCGGCCGCCCTCGGCCACGGCGTTCAGCGTCAGCCGCATTGCCTGGTAGCCCGCCCGCTCCGGCGAGAGCGCCGGCCCGACGGCCGCGATGCTGGACGGGCCAGACGGCAGTGAGAGCTCGGGCAACGCCATGATCCCGCTGGAGGCGATCATCGGGACGCCGGGCAGCTGATCGTCGATCGCGACCAGCATGGGGATCGTGCCGCGCCCGGCCACGCCGAGCTGCACGACCGCGTCCGGGCGCCCCTCCGCAAGGCCGCGCGCGATGCCGGGAATCTCGTCCACCTGCCCGCGGTACTCCTCCGACGAGACGGGTCTGAGGCCCGCGCGCCTGGCGCGGTCGACGACCTGCGCGGCGAGCTCGCGGCCGTAGATCTCGCGATCGAACAGGAGCGCGAAGTTCGTGTCACCCGCCTCGCGCAGCTGCTCGACGATCCTGTTCGCCTCGTCCAGGTCGGTCGGGCCGATGCGCACGAAGGTCCGGCGGTCGGTCGGGTAGTAGCGCTCCGGTCCGGCACGAGGCCGCCCGGGCGCCGGGCGCGTGAGGCTCGTGAGGCCGTCGCTCGGCGAGACCTGGAGGAGGCCGGCATCGTTGGTGATCGGCAGCGACACCGCCGTCGCCCCGTAGTCGAGCTCGCCGAGGTACGCGATCGCGGTCGGGTCATCCGCCGCCCTGTTCGCGTTCTCGGCGACCAGCCCTGGGTCCCACGGCCGATCCAGCTCGTCCGTTGCCGGGAGCTTGCGGAAGCGGATGCGGAGGCCGCCGGCGCGCCCTCCGCGATCGGCGAGTGCGCGACGCTCGCCCTCCAGCACCTCTGCTGCCGTCGCCGCGGACACGCCGTGCTGCGGCAGGCTCGAGTACACGGTCGCGGTGTCGCCCTTGATCACGTGCGGCTCGGCGCTGCCGCCATTGCCGCAGCCCGTCAGGGCGGCGAAGGCGGCGCACAGGAGCGCCAGGGGGCCTGTGGCGACCCATGCGAGTGTCGGGCGACGGTCCAAGGCGGGCCATTGTGACGGGCGCGGGTATCGTGCCTCCCGTGCGGATCGGCGTACTCACGGGAGGCGGCGACTGTCCGGGGCTGAATGCGGTGATCCGGGCGGTCGTGCGCCGGGGGATCGACGATCACGGCCACGAGATCGTCGGCTTCCTCGACGGGTGGCGGGGACCGATCGAGGGCGCCCACGAGGACCTGACGGTGGAGTCGACCCGCGGGATCCTGCCGCGCGGCGGGACGATCCTGCGCTCGTCGCGCACGAACCCGTTCAAGCGCGACGACGGGCCCGCGCTCATCCGCGCCACGCTCGAGCGCCTGGATGTCGACGGGCTGATCGCGATCGGCGGGGAGGACACGCTCGGTGCTGCCGCGCGGCTCGTCACCGAGCACGACCTGCCCGTCATCGGCGTGCCGAAGACGATCGACAACGACCTGGGCGGGACCGACATGACGTTCGGGTTCGACACCGCCGTGCAGATCGCGACCGACGCGATCGACCGGCTGCACACGACGGCCGAGTCGCACAACCGCGTGATGATCGTGGAGGTGATGGGCCGGCACGCGGGCTGGATCGCGCTGCACTCCGGGCTCGCCGGCGGCGCGGACGTGATCCTCATCCCCGAGCGGCCCTTCGACATCGACGAGGTCTGTCGCCTGATCCAGCGCCGACATTCGCGCGGCCGCTTTTTCTCCATCGTCGTCGTGGCCGAGGGCGCGCTGCCCGAGGAGGGCACGATGGAGGTGGTGACGGGCAGCGAGGACGAGTTCGGGCATGCTCGCCTGGGCGGCATCGGGCAGCGGCTCGAGCAGGAGATCGAAGAGCGGACCGGGTTCGAGTCGCGCGCGACCGTGCTCGGCCACATCCAGCGCGGCGGCACACCGACGGCGTTCGACCGCGTGCTCGCGACCCGCCTGGGTCTGGCGGCGTCCGACGCGGCGGATGAGCAGAGGTGGGGCTTCATGCCCGCCCTCCGGGGAACGCGCATCCAGCTCGTCCCGCTGTCGGAGGCGGTGGCGGAGCTGCGCACCGTCCCGGTCGAGGATTACGAGGCGGCGCAGACCTTCTTCGGCTAAGCGAGCCTGCGAGCGAGGGCCTGACCCCGAAGGGGTCTGACCCCGGCGTGGCCGTTAAAACGCGCCCTGCTCGTCGGTCTCCGGCACCTCGCGCCCGAGCATCCGGTCCAGGAACGGCTTCGCGATCTCGAAGGCGGCGGCACCCACCACGAGGGCGGCGGTGAGCAGGAAGGCGTCGAACGCCTTGATCCCGAACGCCCATGCGGTGATCCACCAGACGAGCCCGACCAGGAGCGCGATGAGGACGGTCATCAGCCCCCCTTGCGCTCCGCCAGGGCCCGGCGCGCCTTGGTCAGCGCGTTGAACGCGCTCTTCATGGCGCGGTCCGCGCCCGAGCCGTCCGGGGGCAGCATGCCGATCTGGCGGGCGAAGCCGGCCCCGTCGAAGTACGCCGTGTTGCTCACCAGCTCGCCGTCCTCCAGCTCGAGGAGGTCGAGGCCTCGGAGCTCGATGTGCTTGCCGGTCGGCTCGATACCCATGTAGGGCGCGCCGTCGAAGGTCCCCTCGAGGCGCCACTCGACGGCGCAGCTCTGCTCGCCAGCGACGAGTCGGGTGACCGTGGTCCGCGCGTCCGGCAGCGCGGCGAACATGGAGGCGAAGAAGTCGCGGAGCTCCTCGCGCCCGCGCATGAGCCCGACCGGCACGATGTCCTCGACGCCGTCCTCGCGCCAGTGGGCGGCCATGCCCGCGGCGTCGCGCCTGTCCATGGCGTCGAAGTAGGAGCGCGCCCTCTCCTCCACTGCCTGGCGCCGCGTGATGCGCTTCCGCTGCGGCTTCTCCTTGACCTCGGCCGTGGCCTTGTCCTTGGCTCCTGCGGCTGTCCGGGTCTCGGCCATATGCGGGCCACACTACCAGCGATTTCGGGGGTGGTCGACGGGTTTACGCGGGCGCCTCCGCCCTCCGCGGAGCGCTCGTCGGGCGGCGGTCGAGCCGGACGGCGAGGAGCGCAAGACCGGCAAGCACGAGGGCGGCGCCGGCCACCGCCGCCGCCCCGGGCCGCTCCCCCAGGACGGCAACTCCGAGCGCCATTGCGGTGACCGGCTCGGCGAGCGTGAGCGTTGCCGTCTCGCTCGCTCCGATGCGCGCGAGGCCCTTGGCGAACAGGATGTAGGCGACGGCCGTCGTGACCACTCCGAGATAGGCCGCAAGCGCCAGGCCGTTTGCGGTGAGGAGATCGCCGCTGTCGACCAGGACGAGCGCAGGCAGCAGTGCGATGGCCCCGGTGCCGAAGACGGCGGCCATGACGCCCTCGGGCGTCCCGCCGTGGTCGAGCAGGTGCTTGCCGATCACCGCGTAGCCGGCGTAGCCCGCCCCCGCGGCAAGTGCCAGGCCGATCCCGGGAGCGGAGACCTCCCCTCCGGAGCTACCTCCCAGCGTAAGGAGACAGACGCCCGCACACGCGAGCCCCGTGGCCGCGAACCAGCGCCCCTCGAGCCGCTCGCCCGCGAAGACCCGGCCGAAGAGACCGGTGAACGCGGGCGCCGAGCCGAGCGCCACGACGGTCCCAACGGCCACCCCGGTGTCCGCGACCGCCGCGAAGAAGCTCGCCTGATACACGGCGACGAAGGCCCCGGCGACCAGCACGAGACGGCGATCAGCCGAGCCGAGCCGAGCCCGCCCCGGGGCTGAGCCGCCGCGGGCGCGTCCGGTCGCGAGTGCGATGACGCTCAGCAGGGCGGCGCCGACCACGATGCGGGCGCTGCCGACGGCCAGCGGCTCGATGTCCGGTCCCAGGGCCTGGGCGGTGCCGGTGGTCCCGAAGAGAACGGCAGCGGTGAGGACATGGACTCGAGCCATGGGCAGATTGTTCCACAATTTCCCCATGGATGATAGCCCGGCCCGAATCCGCGGGCCCCCGAAGCCGGTTCCTCAATGCCGTCGTTCGATTCTCAGCGCGGTCGCGTCAATCCCGCAGCGCCCCCGCCAACTCGCGCACCACCGAGCCCACGGCATCGGCGCCGCCCTCCCCCGCCGCCCGGACGATCCGGCTTCCGACGATCACGCCGTCGGCCACGTGGGCCACGGCGCGAGCCTGGGCGGGGGTCGAGATCCCGAAGCCCACGGCGACGGGCACGTCGGTCGATCCACGGACGCGCTCGACCGTCTCCGCCAGCCCCTCCGGCAGCTCGGCCCGCTCCCCGGTCGTCCCGGTGAGCGAGACCGTGTAGACGAAGCCGCGGGCGTCGGCGCCGATCGCCGCGATCCGCTCCGGAGTGGTCGTGGGCGCGACCAGCGGCACGAGCGCGAGTCCCTCCGCGTCGCACGCCGCGCGCACCTCGTCCGCCTCGTCGTGCGGCAGGTCGGGAACGATGAGCCCCGACGCCCCCGCGGCTGCCGCCCGCAGCGCAAACGCGCCCGCACCCGCGGTCAGCACGATGTTCGCGTACACCATCAGGACCACCGGCACCCTCACCGCAAGCCGTTCGCAGACACCCAGGACGCCGTGCGGGGTGGCGCCCGCCGCCAACGCCTCGGTCCCCGCCGCATGGATCACCGGCCCGTCCGCCAGCGGATCGGAGAACGGGATCCCGAGCTCCAGCAGATCGGCTCCCGCGTCGACGGCCGCCAGCCCCGCCGCGATCGACTCCTCGATGCTCGGATAGCCGCCCATCAGATACGGCATCAGAGCGGCGCGCTTGCCGTTGTCGGCAAAGGCCGAAGCGATGCTCATCCGAGCGCCAGCACCTCGGCGAGGTCCTTGTCGCCGCGCCCCGACAGCGTCACCAGGCTGAGCCCGTCGGAGGGGTTAGCGATCAGCCAGGCGATCGCGTGCGAGGACTCGAGGGCGGGCAGGATCCCCTCGAGCTGCGCGACGCGGTGGAACGCCTCGAGCGCCGCGCCGTCCTCGACGGCCTCATATCGCACCCGCCCCGAGTCGCGCAGCCACGCGTGCTCGGGCCCGACGCCCGGGTAGTCGAGGCCGGCGGAGATCGAGTGTGCCTCGAGGATCTGGCCCTCCTCGTCCTGCAGCACGCCGGTGAGCGCTCCGTGGAGCACGCCTCGCGCCCCCGTGGTGAGCGGCGCCGAGTGGCGCCTCGTCGAGAGACCCTCACCCGCCGCCTCGACGCCGATCAACTCGACGCCCGCGTCGTCGACGAACGGGATGAAGGTGCCGATCGCGTTGGACCCGCCGCCGACGCACGCGATCGCCCGATCCGGCAGGCGGCCGGCCTGGGTGAGCAGCTGCTCGCGCGCCTCGTCGCCGATGCGGCGCTGGAGGTCGCGCACGAGCGACGGGTAGGGCGCGGGCCCGACGCACGAGCCGATCACGTAGTGCGTCGACTCCACGTTCGCGACCCAGTCGCGGATCGCTGCCGATACGGCCTCCTTCAGCGTGCGCGCGCCGGCGTCGACGCCGCGAACCTCCGCGCCGAGGAGGCGCATGCGCTGCACGTTCGGCTCCTGGCGCCGCATGTCCTCGGTGCCCATGTAGACGACGCAGTCCAGCCCAAGCAGCGCGCAGGCCGTGGCGGCCGCCACGCCGTGCTGGCCCGCACCCGTCTCGGCGATCACGCGCGGCTTCCCCATTCGCTTCGCCAGCAGCGCCTGGCCGATCGCGTTGTTGATCTTGTGCGAGCCGGTGTGGGTGAGGTCCTCGCGCTTCAGCCAGACCGCGCCGCCCACCAGCCCCGAGAGCCGCTGCGCGTGGTACAGCGGCGTGGGCCGGCCGACGTAGTCGCGCAGCAGCTGGTCGAGCCGCGCGACGAACTCCGGGTCGGCTCGTGCGTCCGCCCACGCCGCCTCGAGCTCGTCGAGCGCGGGGATGAGCGTCTCGGGCACGTAGCGGCCGCCGTAGGGGCCGAAGCGCCGCTCGAGCGGCGGGGCGCTCGTCAAGCGGAAGCTCCGCCGCGGGCACTGCCCGCGGCCTCGCCCACGACCAACACGTGGTCGGCGGCCTCGACCGCGCGGAAGAACGCGGTCAGCTTGTCGGGATCCTTGCGCCCCGGCTCGGCCTCGGTGCCGCTGGCAGTGTCGACGGCGAACGGGCGGGCCGCCTCGATCGCCTGCCCGACGTTGTCGGGCGTCAGCCCGCCGGAGAGGATGACCGGCGGCGTGCCCGGATGAAGCCGGGCGAGCTCCCAGTCGAAGCTCTCTCCCGTGCCGCCCGGCGCCCTATGCGAGTGCGCGTCCAGCAGGTGGAAGTCCGTGTGGTAGGCGCGCAGCGCCTGGACCTGGGCGGCGTCGCGCACGCGCGCGGCCTTGATGACCTTGCAGCCTGTGCGGCGCGCCGCCTCCTGGCAATACGCTGGGCCCTCGTCGCCGTGCAGCTGGAGCATCGAGAAGCGGCACACGTCCGCGGTGGTGGCAACTTCGTCGAGGGGCGCGTTCACGAACACCCCCGTGAGCTCGGCGCGGCGGTGGAGCCGCGCCCCGATGGCCTCGGCCTGCTCGATCGTGCAGGCGCGCGGGCTCTCGGGCCAGAAAATCATCCCGAGCGCCCACGCACCCAACTCCGCCGCCTGCTGGGCGTCCCCGAGCGCAGTCAGGCCGCAGATCTTGACGCGGGTCATGGCCCGCCTATGGTCGCAGACGGCCTAGGGCAAAATGCCGTTGCCGCCGCCGTTGCCGCCCTGGTCACCTGACCCGGAGCTGTCGGCGTTGGCCGGCCGCTTCGTGAGCTCGACGCTCACGGTCTTCTTGTCGTTCCCGCGGTAGTACTCGATCTCGACCTTGTCGCCCGGCTTGTAGCCCGCGACGGCGCTGGCGACGGAGTTCTCGTCCCGCATCTGCTTGCCGTCGATCGCGACGATCAGGTCGCCGCCCGCGGTGACGCCCTGCGTGGTCTGGGTACGGCCGCCGCGCAGGCCCGCCTTGGCGGCGGGGCTGCCGGGCGTGACGCTGGCGATCAGCGCGCCGTGGTCTGCGGGGAGGTTCAGGTCCTTGGCCAGCTGGCTGGTCACGCCCTGCATCTGGACGCCGAGGTAGGCGCGCTCGACGGTCTGACCGGCCTGGAGGTCCGGAAGCAGCTTCTTGGCGGTGTTGATCGGCACCGCGAAGCCGATGCCCACCGAGCCCTGGCCGCCCCCGGTCGCGATCTGGGAGTTGATCCCGATCACGCGCCCGTTGGCGTCGAGGAGCGGACCGCCCGAGTTGCCCGGGTTGATCGACGCGTCCGTCTGGATCACGTGGCCGATGGTGAAGCCGTTCGGGGCCTGTATCTGACGCTGAAGGCCGGACACGATCCCGGTGGTCACCGTGCGCGTGTAGCCGAACGGGTTGCCGATCGCGATCACGGGGTCGCCCACCTGGAGGTTCGACGAGTCGCCGAGCGGGATCGGCTTGATGCCGCCCTTGACGTCGTCCGGGTTCACCTTCAGGACCGCGATGTCAGCGGAGGTGTCGACGCCCTTGACCTCGGCGGGCATTGAGTCGCCGCCGTTCTCGTCGAAGCTCACCTCGACGCTCTTGGCGCCCTCGACCACGTGCGCGTTGGTGACGATGTAGCCGTCCTTGTTGATCGCGAAGCCGGAGCCGGTCGCGGTGCCCTGCTGCGGGACCCCGAAGGGCGAGTTCGAGTCGCTCGTGACGCCGTTCGACGTGATGAACGCGACGCCGCGGCCCTCCTGGGCGTAGATGTCTCGGACGCTGCGCCCCTGGCTGCCCGTGGTGTCGCCCGTGGGCTGCGTGGGCTCCACCTGGCGCACCACCGTCTTGGTGTCGCCAGTGTCGATCACATTCGTGGAGATCAGGATCGCGCCGATGACCAGCACGACGAGGCCGCCGACGACTCCAGCGAGGATGTTTGACACTGAGCGCTTGGTGGTCATGTCGAGAAGGAATAGAGGCCCGACCTTAGGCTCCGATAAAGCCTCCCTATGCCTTGAATAAATCCTCCTATGACCGCGGAGCCCCCGGCGGGATCGCGATCAGGCCCCTGAGCCGGTCGAACACGCTTCCGCGCGTGAGCTCGCGGCGCACCGCGCGGCGCGACCGCAGACTCGGGCCGCTGGGAGTACGCGGGTCATAGCGGTTGGCGCGCAGGGCGCCCGCGTATGCCTCCGAGGCTGGCCCGGCGAAGCGGCCGAGCCGGCGCTCGAGCGCCAGCAGCGTCGTGGACGCGGGGAGATCCCAGCCCAACCGCTCGAGGGCTCGGCGCAGCTCCGACAGCTGCGCCGCCGTCACGTCGTCCGGCGCGGCCGCCCTTAGGCGGCTCATGCGGAGACCGGCCAGCAGCGTCGCGCCGGCCAGCGGGCCCAGGACCAGCAGGAGGATCACGGCGGGCAGCATCCAGCCGCCGGACGTGCCGCCCGCGGCGTCGGCCGCGCTCCCCGAAGCCTGCTCCTGCGTCTGGGCGCCGCGGATGTTGCGCTGCTCATCGCCGCGAGCGGCCGCCGCGCTGGCGGCGAACGCGCTCGACTGCCCCTGCGCGGGCGAGCGCGTCGGGGTCGGGTCGAACGGCACCCATCCGATCCCGCTGAACCAGACCTCGACCCAGGAATGCGCGTCGAGGTCGCGCACGCGGTACTCGCCGGTGTCCTTGTTGTAGGAGCCGCGCGAGAAGCCGGCTGCCACGCGCGCCGGGATGCCGGCCATGCGCAGCATCAGCGCCATCGTCCCGGAGAACTGCTGGCAGTAGCCGCGCTTGTCCTCCTCGATGAAGCCCATCAGCGGGATCGGGTGCGTCGGCACGCGCTCCGAGTAGCGGAAGTTCCGCTGCAGCCACAGCTCGACGTTCTTGACCGCGTCGTAGGCGTTCGGCTGATTCTGCGTGAGGTCCAGCGCCTGGCGGTACATCGGCGCGTACGGCGAGTTCAGGATCTGCTGCGCCGCCCGAGGGCCCGAGCCGGAGGTGGGGTCGTACCGGAGCGGCACGAACACCGTGGCCCGCCGCTGCGCCGCCTGCTCGCGGTCGGCGAGCGTCGGGTTTGCGAGCTCGTTCGTCGCGGATTCGCCGGGGTTCGGCAGCTGGATCGCCGTGTACCGGATCTCTTCCTGCGCATAGCCCCGGGGCGCGTTCTGCATCTGCGCCCGTGTGGGGTCGGGTATGTACGCGCGCACCGAGTAGGTGTCGCCCTCCTCGAGCTGGTTCCCGGCCAGCAGCCGCGCCGTCCCATCGCCCGCTGTCCGCGCCGGCACGCCGTCGACGTGGAGAACCACTCCGGCGCCGACCACGAACGGGCTCGAGAGTGACCGCACCGTGAAGCGGATCCGCTCGTCCCAGTTCTGGTTGTACTCGTTGTAGTCCCAGCGGCCCTGGATGATCGATCGGTTGAAGGCGACCTGCGGCCCGTAGTTCGTCTCGTCGAACTCGGCCATGCGGTACCAGCGCAGCCCGTCGAAGCCGTCCAGCGTCTCGGCCTTCCAGTAGTGCGGCCGGTCCGACTTGACGTTCAGGACGGTCGTGCCCGCGCGCGACCAGTTGAGCGGCCCGTAGGAGTGGTTCCAGTCGAAGGTGAGGACCTTGCCGCGGCCGAACCAGTTCCAGGCGTGGTAGTCCCACCAGGCGTGATCGGCGTTCAGCGCGGCCGCCACCGGCAGAGACAGGACTCCCACGCTGAGCACCACCGCCGCGGCCACGCCCGCCTCGCGGCGCTGGAGCCGCGGCAGCCACAGCCAGGCGCCCACCAGGACGAGCAGCACGAGCCCGCGGAGAGCCGGCGCCCCGGGGTCGTTCTCGGCCACCGACGTTCCGTAGAACAGCAGCAGCGTGACAAGGCCCAGGGCTCGCAGCACGCCGGCGCCGCGCCGAACCGGCCAGAAGGTGAGCAGCGAGGCGATCGCGAGGAAGGCCGGGGCGCCCAGCAGCACGGTCCGGCGGATCCACTCGTCGGACCCGTCGTAGGGCCACTCGATCGACTGGATGCCCGCCAGGCCGCGGTCGAGGCCGTCGAAGAACTCACCCCAGTGCCCGGGCAGGAGGAGGCGCCCGGGAAGGCCGGCGGCCATCAGCCCGAGTCCCAGCATCGCGATCCCGACGACCAGCGCGAGCCCGTGCATCGCCGCCCGCGGGATGGGCGCGCGGCCGATGAGGGCCAGCACCGCGCCGCCGCCCGTGGCCACGAGCAGCATGAGCAACATCCGCCCGGCGGGAGCGTCGACGACCAGCATTCCCCAGTGGGCGATCCCGAACCCGGCGAGCCCGGCGAAGGCCACCAGCCGCATCGGCAGCGGGTCGGCCGGAACCGCGGTCGCGGCGCGCGCCGGCCCCGCGACGTCGATCCGCCCCGGGCCGCCGGCCGGAGCGGTCGCCGGCGTTCGGCCGAGCAGGCCGCTCACGCCGCCACCCCTCGCCTCGCGCGCTCGACCAGGCATCCGATGCAGCCCGCCACCTCGAACGCGGGCCGTACTCCTCTGAGCGCGCCGGGCGCGACCACGTAGCGCGAGCCGGCGGGGAGCCGCTCCAGGGCGCGCGGGGTGGTGCGCAGATCGGCGCCCGTGACCCAGATCACCGCTCCTCCGCGCGGGCCCAGGACGCTGCCGGCGGGGCTCGGCCCTTCCTCGACGAGCGCCAGCCGCGCGTGGACCGCCGGCCAGGCGCCCAGGTCGTGGCCGATCTCGATCGGGCGCCGGTCGCCCGGCAGCAGGACCGAACAGCCGTCCTTCCGGGCGAGCCAGACGCACAGCGACGCGGCTGCGCGCACCGCCATGTCGAGGCCCTCCTCGCTCCCGGGGCTCGACGGGTCCATGACGATCAGTGGCGCGGAGTCGAGCTCCGCCACAAGCCGCCGTTCCAGCATCTCGCCGTGCCGCGCGACCGACGGCCAGTGGATGCGCGAAGCCGGAGCGCCCTCGCGGTACTGGCGCAGGCCGTCGATCTCGAGCTCCGCGGCGGAGGCGTCCAGGCGCCGCCCGGACAGGCTCGGTGCCGCGCCCAGGCCGGCCTCGGCCCCCGCGCCCGCGCCGCCGCTGCCCGGCGCGGTCACGGGCTCGACGCGCGGCAGCACGAGTACCTCGTCACGGTTCTCCCCACGCACCTCGCGCGTGTGCAGGTGGAGCGGGTCGCGGATCACGAGCAGCTCTGGCTCGAGGATGCGGCGCCCGCGCCGCGAGAAGCGCACGTTGATGCGCAGCCGTCGCGACCAGCGCCCGCCGATCGGGACCGGCCATCCGAGCAGCGGCTCGAGCAGCTCGCCGCCGGGCGGCGGGAGGGCGCCGCTCCGCACCTCCACTCGCAGCGGGTAGGGGTCCTCCTCGACGACGGTGTGCGGGCCGGGCAGGCGCTCGACGGTCGCGCCGCTCGCCGCGAGCCGTACCCACGTGACCGAGCCGATGGCCAGGAACAGCAGCGCCACTCCCGGTACGTACAGCGAGGCCGTGTCGAACGTCCCCCCGGCCAGGCACAGCGCCAGCCCGAGCAGCGCCGTGAGGAGCGGGCGGACCATCAGCCCGTCAGAGGGCCGGGACCCGCTCCAGGGCGTCGCGCACGACCGTCCCCCGCTCGTCCGAGCCCGTGCCGGGCGAGAGCAGGAGCCGGTGTGTGAGCACGGCGCCGGCCATCTGCTGCACGTCGTCGGGCAGCGCGTGATCGCGCCCGTCGAGGGCCGCGAGCGCCTTCGCAGCGCGGAACAGCATCAGCCCGGCGCGTGGGCTCGCGCCCAGGTCGACGCGCGGGTCGCCACGTGTGGCGTCGAGAATCGAGATGACGTAGCGGCGCAGGGCGTCGCTGCCGTGCACGGCTCCGGCGGCTGCCTGCGCGGCGAGCACGTCCCCCACGTCGGCGACCGCCTCCAGGTCGAGCACGCGGTCGCTCTCGGCGTGCTGCAGGAGCATCTGGCTCTCCTGGTCGGCGGAGGGATACCCGAGCGAGACGCGCACCATGAAGCGGTCGAGCTGGGCTTCGGGCAGCGGATAGGTGCCCTCGTACTCGACCGGGTTCTGCGTCGCGACGACGATGAAGGGCCGCGCCAGCTCGTGCGTGTGCCGGTCGACGGTCACGTTGCCCTCCTGCATGCACTCGAGCAGGCCGGACTGCGTCTTCGGCGAGGCTCGGTTCACCTCGTCCACCAGCACGACGTTCGCGAACACCGGGCCGGGGCGGAACTCGAAGCGATTCTCGCGCTGGTCGTAGACGTTCGTCCCAACGACATCGGCCGGAAGCAGGTCGGCGGTGCACTGGATCCGCGCGTACTCGGCGTCGAGAGAGCGCGCGAGTGCACGAGCCAGCGCCGTCTTGCCGACCCCGGGGTAGTCCTCGATCAGGACGTGGCCCTCCGCGAAGAGAGCCACGAGGACGTCGCGGATCACGCTCTCCGGGGCCTTGACCGCGCTTGCGATGTTGTCCCGGAGCCGCGCGCCCAGCTCTTTTACCTGCGGCGGATCGAGCTCAGGGACGGTCGCCATGCACCACCATGGTAGGGGGTACGCAGATTAGGCCTGTGTGGGTTCCTCGGAGTTGCTCAGCTCGCGCACGGCGCTCTCTGGATCCGCAGCCCGCATGAGCGCCTCGCCGATCAGGACCGCGTCAACGCCGACCTGCTCGAGCTCCTCGATCTGCCCCCGGTGGCGGATCCCCGACTCCGATACGACCACCTTGCCCGCGGGCACGTCGGCGAGCAGGTCGAAGGTGCGCTGGATGTCCACGCTGAAGTCCTCGAGGTTCCGGTTGTTGATGCCGATCACGTCGCAGTCCAGATCCAGGGCCCGCTCGAGCTCCTCGTCGTCGTGAATCTCGACGAGGGCGTCGAGGTCCAGCTCCCCCGCCTGTGCGTAGAGCGACGCGAGCGCGGGCTGCTCCAGGGAGCCGACCACGAGCAGCACTCCGTCCGCCCCTGCCACCTTCGCCTCGTACAGCTGGTAGGGGTCGATCGTGAAGTCCTTGCGGAGGATCGGAAGCTCCGTCGCCGCACGCCCCTCGCGGAGGTCCGCGAGCGAGCCGCCGAAGTGGGCCTCCTCGGTCAGGATCGAGATCGCGGCCGCTCCCCCGCGCTCGTATGCGCGCACCATGTCGGCGCAGCTCGCGCCGTCGCGAATGGTGCCGGCCGAGGGGGAGCGCCGCTTGTGCTCTGCGATCACCGACGTGCCGGGGCGCGACAGCGCCTCGGCGAAGGGCCGCCCCTCGCGGCCCGTCTCCACCTCCGCGGCGAGGTCGGACAGGGAGCGCTCCCGTTGGCGACGCCTCACTGCGTCGCGCGTCGCGTCCACGAGCTCGTCGAGCCGCGGCATCACGACGCCGTGGCCTCCACCCAGCGCTCGAGCACGCCCTCGGCGGCGCCGGAGTCGACGGCGCGCTCGGCGGCTCGCACGCCGTCGGCGAGCGTGTCCGCGCCGCCCGAGACGTAGATCGCCGCGCCCGCGTTCAGCACCGCCAGCGAGCGCTCTGTGCCCGGGCTCCCGGCGAGCACCTCGCGCAGCACGAGGGCGTTCTGCTCGGGCGTTCCCGCGCCCACGGCGCCGTCGCTCACCGACTCGAGGTCGACCTGCTCGGGCGTCACGTCGTAGGTGGAGAGCCGGCCGTCTCTCAGCTCCACCACCCGCGTCGCCCCCGAGACGGAGAACTCGTCAAGGCCATCCGCGCTCGACACTACCAGGGCCCTTTCGGCCCCAAGCTCCGCCAGAGCCGCGGCGATCGTCTCGAGCTTTCCGGGATCGGACACGCCGATCACCTGGCGCCGCGCGCCGGCCGGATTGGTGAGCGGGCCGAGGAAGTTGAAGATCGTCCGGACCCCGAGCTCCCTGCGCACAGGGACGATGTGCTTGAAGGCGGGGTGATGCAGCGGGGCGAACATGAAGCCGAAGCCGATCTCGCGGATGCACTCTTCCACGACATCCACCCCGACATCGATCCCACCGCCAAGAGCTTCAAGGACATCGGCTGAACCGCACTGACTCGTGGCGGAGCGATTCCCGTGCTTCGCGACCCTGCACCCGGCACCCGCCGCGATGAAGGCCGCCGTGGTCGAGACGTTGAACGTGGGCCTGCCTCCACCGGTCCCAGCTGTATCCACAAGGCCATCGCCGGCGTCGACCTTCACCGCGCGCTCGCGCAGCACCGACGCGAGCCCGGCGATTTCACCGACCGTCTCCCCCTTCGTGCGAAGGGCTATGAGAAAGGCAGCTGCCTGTCCCTCAGAGGCCCTCCCGTCGATGATCTCGCTCAGGACTCGCGACGCCTGCGAGGGATCGAGGTCGTTGCGATTCGACAGGAGATCGATCGCCTCTGTGAGGACCGGGTTAGGCATCCGCGAGGAAGTTGGCGAGCAGCCGCTTGCCGTGGGGCGTGAGCACGGACTCGGGATGGAACTGGACGCCCTCCACCGGGAGCTCGCGGTGCCGCAGGCCCATGATCACGTCGCCGGAGCGCGCGGACACCTCCAGCTCGCCCGGCAGCTCGGGGTCGACGACAAGCGAGTGGTAGCGGCCTACCACGAGCGGTGATTCGAGGCCGTCGAAGATCGTCCTGCCGTCGTGCTCGGCCTCGGCGGTCTTGCCGTGCACCGGCTCGCCGCGCACCACGGTCCCGCCGTACTCGGCCGCGAGCGCCTGGTGGCCGAGGCATACGCCGAGCACGGGCACGCCGCTCTCGCCGTAGCGGCGGATCGCCACCTTCGAGAGCCCGGCCTCCTCCGGCGTGCAGGGCCCCGGCGAGACGATCACGCGGTCGGGGCTCCGCTCGAGCAGCTCGGGCAGGTCGTTCCTCACCACCTCGACCTCGGCGCCGAGCTCGCCCAGGTACTGGACGAGGTTGTAGGTGAACGAGTCGTAGTTGTCGACGATGAGCACCGAGGTCACGCCCAGTCCCCCTGTGCGCACGCCATGCGGACGGCCTCCATGACCGCCCCGGCCTTCGCCTCGGTCTCGCGCACCTCGTAGCCCGGCTCCGAGTCGGCCACGATGCCGCCGCCCGCCTGGATGTGGAGGCGGCCGTCCTTCACGAGCGCCGAGCGGATGTAGATGCAGGCGTCGAGGTCGCCCGTGTACGACAGATAGCCGACACCGCCACCGTACGGCCCACGGCCGACGGGCTCGAGCTCGTCGATGATCTGCATCGCGCGGATCTTCGGCGCTCCCGAGAGCGTGCCCACCGGCAGCGAGGCACGCAGCGCGTCCATCGGCGTGACCGCGTCGCGCAGCGTGCCGGACACCTGCGAGACGATGTGCATGACGTGCGAGTAGGTCTCCACGGCCATCAGCTCGTCGACATTCACCGAGCCGTACTCGCACACCCGCCCGAGGTCGTTGCGGCCGAGGTCCACGAGCATCACGTGCTCGGCGCGCTCCTTCGGGTCCGCCAGGAGCTCGCGCGCCCGCTCCAGGTCCTGCTCCACGGAGTCCGCGCGAGGGCGGGTGCCCGCGATCGGCCGCTGGCGCACCGTGCGACCGGTAACGGTCACGAGCGTCTCGGGCGACGCGCCCGCGATCTCGAAGTCCTCGAAGTCGAGGAAGTACATGTACGGGCTCGGGTTGATCGCCCGGAGGCCGCGATAGATCGAGAACGCGTCGACCGGGCAGTCGGCGCTCCAACGCTGGCTCGGGACCACCTGATAGATGTCGCCGGCGCGGATGTACTCCTTCGCGCGCTCCACCGCCTCGGCGTAGCCGTCCTCACCCATGTTGGAGACGTACTGCGGCGGCTCGCGCTGCCCCCTGCTCGCCCGCGGCACCGGGCCGCGCAGCCGTTCGCGCACATCGGCGATCGCGGCAGCCGCCTCGTCGTAGTTGCGCTCGACGTCGCCCTCGGCCACCACGTTCGCGAGCACCGTGACCTCGTGGCGCAGGTGGTCGAAGGCCAGCAGCACGTCCGTGACCATCACGGCGAGCTCGGGCATGCCGACGTCGTCCGGGTTCGGGTCACCGATCGTCGGCTCGGCGCTGCGGGCGAGGTCGTAGCCGAACATCCCCACAGCGCCGCCGGCGAACGGAGGCAGGCCCTCGAGCGGCGCGATCCGGTAGCGCGCCAGCTCCTCGTCCACCCGCCGATACGGGTCGGGGTGCTCGCCGCGCTCCAGGCGGATCACGGCCCGCGGGCGGAAGCCCAGGAACGACCATCGCCCCACCTGCTGGCCCTGCTCGGCCGACTCGAGCAGGAACGACGGCCCGTCGCCGCGCAGCTTCAAGTAGGCGGAAACCGGCGTCTCGCAGTCGGCGATGAACGTGTGCCGCAGCGGGACCATGTAAGAAGGCATCGCTGCGCGCCGGGCACCGCCCGGCGCTTGCGCAGGGCCTGCGAGCTCGCGGACCTCCTCGAGCGACGGCGTCAGCTCGAGGTCAACGGCGACGGCCATTCAGAACCTCGTACGCGTCGCTCAGCTCCATCCCGCGCTCGGCGAGCAGCACGGCGAGGTGGTAGAGCACGTCGGCGGCCTCTTCCGCGACGCGCTCGTCGGGCTCCTCGCGCGCCGCGCGGGCCACCTCCTCGGCCTCCTCCTGGACCTTCCTTCCGGCCAGCTCGCGGTCGGCGAGCAGGGTCGCCGTATAGCTCCCCGCGGGCGGGGCCGCGCGGCGGTCCGCAATCGTGCGCTCGAGCGTTGCCAGGGCCTCGCCCGCCACCGGGTCGAGCTCGCCCTTGTGGAAGCAGGTGCGCTCGCCGGTGTGGCACGCGGGGCCGGCCGGCTCGACGAGCGCGAGCAGCGCGTCCTCGTCGCAGTCGAGGCGAAGCTCCTTGAGCTTCTGGACGTTCCCCGAGGTCTCCCCCTTGTGCCAGAGCTCCTGGCGCGAGCGCGACCAGAACCACATCTCGCCGGTCGAGCGCGTGCGCTCGAGCGCCTCCTCGTTCATGTAGGCGAGCGTGAGGACCTCGCCGGTGCGGGCGTCCTGGACTATGCACGGAAGCAACTCCACGGACACGATTATGGACGGCTCGTAATCGGCAGCTTGAGGAACTCGTAGGTGGCGCCGATCTCGTCGAAGCCGAGGCTCCTGTACAGCTCCTGTGGCCAGTCCGAGGCGTCCGTGACGATGAGGACGTCGCTGCACCCGTCGGCGGTGGCCGCGTCGGCGGCGGCGGCGACCGCCGCGCGGGCGTGCCCGCGCCTGCGCCGAGACATCAGGGTGCCCACCTCGTCGACCTGGCCGAGCCCGTCGTGCATGTACAGCCGGCACGCACAGCCGGGGTCGTCCGGCGGCGAGGCGAAGTCGCGCGCGGCGAGCACGCGGTCGTAGCGCGCGTCCATCTCCGCAAGCTGGCGCACGGCCTGCTCCTGCCAGCCAAACGGCTGCTCGCGGCGGAACGCGGCCAGCGCCGCGGCCCCCACCGCGCGGCTCACCTGGCCGCCGGGCGGAGCCTGTGCCGGGCGGTCGGGCTCGCGCCGCCGCAGCATGATCAGCACGCGGAACACGTTCCAGCCGAGCTTCTCGAACCCCGGAGCCAGCCGCGCACCCAGCTTCTCGTCGTGCGCGATGCACTTGCGGTGGCCGAAGGCAGCCTGCACCTCGTCGGCCTCCGCCGCCAGCTGCTTCGCGGTGGCGTCCGGGTCTTCGGCGCGGATCGCGTTCACCTGCCAGACAAGCGGCAGGGTCGGGGTCACGAGTGCCGTGCCGTGGGCCGTCTTCGCGACCTCGTCGCACACGCCCTCCTCCGCGTAGCGGAAGAACCGGTGGATCCGCTCGATCACTCGATGCCCAGCCGGTCGAGCAGGCCCTCGTCGCGGCGCCATCCCTTGCGCACGCGCACGTTCAGGTCCAGGTGCACGCGCCGGTCCAGCAGACGCTCGATCTCCTTGCGCGCGGCCGTCCCCACGGCTCGGACCATCCGCCCGCCCGCGCCGACGAGGATCCCCTTCTGCGACTCGGTCTCCGCCCAGACACGCGCGCGCACGACGAGCAGGCCGTCGTCGCGCTCCTCGACCTCGTGGATCTCGACCTCCACCGCGTGCGGCAGCTCCTCGCGCGTGCGCAGCAGCACCTGCTCGCGGATCAGCTCCGCGAGCGTGAGCTCGAGCGACTGGTCGCTGCGCTCGTCGGGCGGGTACATGAACGGGCCCTCGGGGAGGAGCGAAACGAGCTCTTCGACGACCGGGCCCACTCCCGCGCCGTTCTTAGCGCTGATCGGGAACAGCTCGCCCTCGACGCCGAGCGCGGCGGCCGCGGTGAGCGCCCGGAGCGTCCGCGCGCGGTCGAGGCGGTCGACCTTGTTGAGCACCGTCACGGCCGGGACGCCCGAGTGCTTCAGCGCGTCGGCGATGAAGCGGTCGCCGTGCCCGATCTCCTGCTCGCCGTTCAGCACGAACAGAGCCGCGTCCGCATCCGCCAGGGCGCGCTCCACCTGTCGCTGCATGCGCTCCGTGAGCGCGTCGCGCGGACGCTGCACGCCTGGCAGGTCCACGAGCACGAGCTGCCAGTCGTCGCCGGTGGCCACGCCGCGAATCTCGCGGCGAGTGGTCTGTGGCTTGTCGGACACGATCGCCACCTTGTCGCCCACGATCCGGTTGACCAGCGTGGACTTGCCGGCGTTCGGCCGGCCCGCCAGCGCGACGAAGCCGGAGCGGCTCACAGCCCCTCGAGCACGCGGCGCTGGAGCGCCAGCATCTCGCCGTTGTCGCTCTCGTGGTCGTAGCCGCACAGGTGCAGGACGCCGTGGACCACCGCCTCGGTCAGGTCCTCGGTGTGCTCTGGGCTGATCACGACGTCTCCGAGCTCGCGCGGCCCGGCGGCGGGACCGGCCTCGTCGACAGGGAAGGACAGCACGTCCGTGGGCCGTTCGATGCCGCGGTGCTCGCGGTTCAGGTCGAGCATCCTGTCCGGCGTCACGAACTCGATGGCGAGGTGCCCGTCCTCCACGCCCGCCGCGGCGAGGGCCGCCAATGCGGGCCGGCGAAGCTCGTCGGGCACGTCGATGAGGTCGATTTCGATCAGGTTGGTCAGCCCTGCTGGCGGCGTGCCTGCGCCTCGCGCAGCGCCGGCGCCTGCTTCTCGGCGTACTCGTTGTAGGCCGCGACGATCCGTAGCACGAGCTTGTGACGGACCACGTCCTCGCCGCCGAAGCGCACGAACTCGATGCCCTCGACCTCCTCGAGGATCTCCCCGATCACGACCAGGCCGGAGCGCTGGTCGCGCGGAAGGTCGATCTGCGTGATGTCGCCGGTGACGACCATCTTCGAGTTGAAGCCGAGCCGCGTGAGGAACATCTTGATCTGCTCGGGGCTCGTGTTCTGCGCCTCGTCGAGGATTATGAAGGAGTCGTTCAGCGTGTTGTGCGTGACGAGGAAGTCGTCCGTCACGTACAGCGAGTCCTCCGCAGCGACCTGGATGCAGATCGTCTCTGCCTCACCCGCCGGTTCGATGCTCTGGACGAAGCGCATCGGCCGCACGCCGCCGTGCTCGTGGTACACGGCCCGCTTCCGACCCAGCCGGAACGGCTCGACACCGACCGGGAGGCGGAGGTCGATTATGTGCGCGTCCGAACGGTGGTGCACCTCACGGCCGCGCGCATGGCCAGGTGGACGCCCCTTCGCGACGTGGAGACGGCGGTAGGCCACGCCACCCAGCGAGCGCACCAGGAAGACGACGTCATCCGCGAGCCGCTTCGAGCTCGTGCTGTACTGGATGCGGCAGTGGCGGGCCTTCTGCGTCACCGGGCCGCCGTCGGTATCCAGCAAGCCCTGCAGGACCGCAAGCCGAACCTCGGGCGAGTTCGTGAGGTAACACTCCGGCACGAACTTGCTGCTGGAGCGAGCACCGGCCAGGCCCAGCTCGCGGAGCGTCGCCGTCACTGGATTCGAGACGATGACTCCGCCGCGATGACCGTCGACATGGCGCAGGACGTAGTCGTACTTGCTCTTGCGCTTGAGCTCGATACCCGGGAGCGCGTCCTCGAGAGCCTCGGCCAGCTCCGCGTCGTCCGTGGCAAAGGACGGCGTCGTGGACGTGGTGATGCAGCCGTCCCCGAGCAGGAGACCGAGGGCGTACGGATCCATCGGCACGTCCTGTCTCTCGAGCTCGACGGGCTCGGCAATGGGCAGCTCGAAGCGGTGCTGATGGTGCCCCCGAAGGTTGCCGATCATCTCCTGCGTCGTGAGGACGCGTCCGTCCTTCCGGTGCGCCTTGTCATCCGGCGTGGTCACGAACCAGAGGTGCTCGGCGCAGCAGAGTGTGCTCGCTCCGTCCTGCGCCCGGATCTCGAATACCGGCCGGCGACCCTGTGGATAGACGCCCAGGACGGGTGTCGATAGACCGTCGGAGCCGATCACCAGGTCCCCGACCCGAAGGGAGCCGATGGCGCGGAAGCCCGACGGCGTGAGCACCTGGCGATCGAGCGGCTGCGCGCGACCCCGCATGAAGGCCAGCGGCGCCACCTCGATCACGCCGCGGTCCAGGTGCTGGTTCACCTTCTCGGGCTCGAGCATGTCGTAGAGGGCGTCGAAGAGCGGGCGCAGGTAGGGGTCGACCTTCGCCGC
>Ga0070662_100000236_pt1 | contig 32626 bp, 30 predicted proteins | sample KBSC53metaG_FD_65648 | JGI IMG/M metagenome (GOLD analysis project Ga0070662, IMG submission 65648) | Corn rhizosphere microbial communities from Kellogg Biological Station, Michigan, USA - KBS C5-3 metaG | ecosystem: Host-associated > Plants > Roots > Rhizosphere > Soil ...
CGGATCTGGTTCAGCCGCCGCGCGATGTCGTCCAGCGCCTGGCCCCAGGTGGCGGGCTCGAAGCGCCCCTCGCCCTTGGTCCCCACGCGGCGCAGCGGCACCGTAAGGCGCTCGGGGTGATAGGTGCGCTCGACGTAGCGGTTGACCTTGGTGCAGAGAAAGCCCTGCGTGACCGGGTGCGCGGGGTCGCCCTGCACGCGCACGGCGCGGCCGTCCTTCACGTGCACCAGCATGGCGCAGGTGTCGGGGCAGTCGTGCGGGCACGCCCCGCGCACCACGCCGTCGCGGATCAGCGGTAGGGAGGTCACTGGACTGGATCCCGGTGTGAATTCGGCGCCGCGGGCCCTCGCGGCTGCTTCGCGTGCGCGGGGCGGCCAGCGTTCAATATCGCGCGATTTTCCGCAGGGTCAAACAGCTGCGACAGGCCGTGTATCCCATGTGGTTCATGGCCGTGCCAGTTCGATGGGCTCGGCGTTCGGGAGCGCGCTCGGCGCGTGCATCCGCAGAGATCAGGAGACGGCGCGGCGCCGTTCCGGATGCGGGCGGCTGGGCGCCTTTCCTCGCTCTGCACACCAGTTCAGGTACACGTCGACAGACGTCCGGAACTCCCGCTCCAGCCCTCGATCGACTCGGACTCGAAAGTGATCACGTCGCGAATGTCCGCCACCCGTCCGTGCAGCACTCCGTCTTCTTCGTCGATCTCGACGATGGCCGTGTAGCCTTTGTAGTTCATGGGCATACTCCCGCTGAGGTCAAGAATAGCCTCACGTTCCGGATAGCGCGTTGCTTCGTATCTTTCTGGGGGTGTGGCCTGTGGAACACGGCGTCTACCCCGTTGAGCTCGATCCTGACGCGGGAACCCGCACCAGAAATCACGGTTGCGCCAAAGTACACGAACATCGCTTCGACGTCCCTCCCACAATATGTTGGCACGGACCGGATCTTCAAAGACCGCGGCAAGGGTGCGCAGGTGCCGGGTCCTCCACAAAAATGGACAGATCGAGAGTAAACGAAGGGCACATGACAGGGCGTTGCATCGGGAGCGGCGCACCCGCTGCCGCACCAGGAACCATCCGCCATCCGACAGCCGTAACGTTCGAAGGGGCGCCCCGCGACGGAGCGCCCCTTCGGTCACCTGTGCCGATACTGGCGGAAGCCTACCAGCGGGCGAACCCGCTCACCGGCACGTTCACGCCGGCCACCAGGCGGAAGCCGTCGAATTCGTCCATGCCGGTCCAGCGGGCCTCGGCGAAGGGGCGCAGGGCGGAGCGGGCGAGGTTCCCGCCGTCGATGCCGGCCACGAGGTTCCAGCCGGCCGCGGTCTCCACGCCGGTGCCGTCGTTGTCGCGGCGCAGCAGCGCCAGGCCGCCGCCGCCGTACAGCCCGCCCAGCATGCGGGGGCGGATCAGCCCGTCGAGGTTCGCCTGCCAGCTGGCGCCCGCGTCCCCCAGGAACGCGTCGAAGCTGGGCTCCAGCGCGAACTGGCGGATCACCGGGATGCGAAGCTGCGCCCCCACGCTCCCCTGGTCGTCCTCGAAGTCGTACCCCCCACGGATGCCGAGCTCCACGGGCCCGCGGTCGCGCCAGAAGGAGTCGCGGTGGCGCCGGCGCTCGCGGTCGCGGTCCCGGTCACGGCTGGGGTCGCGGTCGCAGATCACCACGTGCCCGTCGCCGTACCGCCGGCAGCGCTCGCGCTGCTGCGCCGCCAGGGCGTTCGTACCCGCCAGCGCCAGCAGGCCCAGGCAAACCAGGGTGCGCTTCATCATCGTCCCTCCCGTTGTGCGGCCTCAGAAGCTCGCGGGCGCGCGACCCCCGCGCGCCCGCCCACCGGTTCTGATGCCGGGTCCGCGCCAAGGGTTGTAACCCGCGGCGAGGCCTTAATCATCCAGGCTCGGCGCGGACGACCGGGTCGGGACGACGCGGTGGAGCCTGCCGCCGCGCCGGCGCTGCGCCCCCTTGGCCGCGGACGTCGCCGGGCGGTTTCCATCCCGCATCCGTGGGCGGCGCTTGCGCGCAGGCATTCGCCGCACGATCCTCACCTCCGCGGCGGCCGTCCTCCTCCGCACCTCCGCACCCCCGTACCTCCGCACCCATGCTTTACCTCTATCTCGCCGCGGGCGGCGTGCTGGGCACGCTCGCGCGGTACGGGCTGGGGAAGTGGATCCCCACGCGGCTGGGGACGGAGTTTCCCTGGCACACCTTCCTCATCAACCTGACGGGAAGCCTGATCCTCGGCTTCGCCATGCGCGCGTCGGAGACGGTGGCGCTGTCGCCTGAGACGCGCGGGTTCGTCACCGTGGGGTTCTGCGGCGCCTTCACCACCTTCAGCACCTTCACCTGGGAGACGGCGGTGCTGATCCAGGACGGGCAGTGGGGGCGCGCCGCGGCGTATGCGGTGGGGAGCGTGGCCGCCGGGCTGGTGTGCGTGTTCGCGGGGATGACGCTGGCCGGCGCGCTGTTCCGGCCGCGCGCGTGATTCCGTCCTGATCCAACCGGGAGGACGCCGATGCACGGGCTGACGGGCGAGCGCACGCTGATGCGCATCTTCTTCGGCGAAAGCGACCGCTGCGATGGCGGCGCGCACCGCGGAAAGCCGCTGCACGACGCCATCGTGCGCGTGCTGCGCGAGCGCGGGCTGGCGGGCGCCACGGTGCTGCGCGGGATCGCCGGCTTCGGCGCCAGCGCGCGGGTGCACACCGCCCGCGTGCTGGAGCTGTCGCTGGACCTGCCGATGGTGGTGGAGGTGGTGGACACCGAGGAGAAGATCCAGGCCGTGCTCCCCGCGCTGGACGGGATGATCGGCGGCGGCCTGGTCACCCTGGAGCGCGTCCGCGTGATCCTCTACCGCCCTGAATCCGCCCCCCGCGGCGATCCCTCCGAGCCGTCCCCACCATCGCACGACTGATCGGACTCCAGATAGCTCTCGCCGTTCTTCCTCTTCACTTCGGACGCACCCGGCGCGATCTCGCACCGAAACGAATGAGGGCGAGTTGACGGCGGAGTGACGGCGGACGGTGATGATGATCGGCAGACGGAGGCGCCGAAGCCGTGCGCCGTCTCCCATGGCAGCGCCGGATCGTCCGCTCGCCGGCCATCGTCACTCGAACCGTGATCTCGCCAGGAAATCCGATGCGATCCCTCTCCTTCAGCCGAGCGGCGGTCCTCGCCGCGGCGTTCGCCCTTTCCGCCGCCACCGTCCGCGCGCAGTCCGCCGCCGGGCCCGTGCGTGACGCGTCGCTCGACGCTGCGCGGATGCCCGCGCGCGTCGCGCTCGTCCGTGCGACGGATGCGCCCGCGTTCGCCGACGCGGGGCCCGTCGATCCCGCGGGCGGTCTCGCGCGGCAGGTGGAACTGTCCAAGCCGCACCTGTACGCGTCGATCCCGCTGTCGGCGCTGATGGGGGTGGCGGGCGCGGTGCTGGGGTACGGCGCCGGGTTCGTCCTGCTCGATTGCGACGACGAGAGCTCCACCTGCAACCAGGGGCCCGACAACGCCGAGTACTACACCGCCGCCGCGGGGCTGGTGCTGGGCGCCGCCACGGGCGCGCACGTCGGCGGGCTGCGCCGCGACAGCCGGGGGAGCGTGGGGCTCACGCTGCTGGGCGCGACCGCGGGCGCGCTACCGCTGGTGCTGGCGTCCAAGGAGGGCGACGCGGACGTGGCCTCGCTGGTGAGCCTGGCCGCCGCCCCCGCCGGCGCCGTGCTGGTGGACTACCTGGTGCGCCGCCCACGGCACTGACCGGAATGGCCACGCCCGTCCGAGCGGCGGGCGCGACGGGGAGGGCGAAGAGCCGAAACCCACGGCGGCGCACGCACGTACTTGCTTCGGCGAGCCATGTGCGTGCGCCGCTTGTACAGATCCCTTCCGCGGCGGCTGCGAACGCCGCCCCGTTGCCTGCGCTCCGCTTGATCCGATCAATCCGATGCGCTGCCCTGAATGCGAGAACCGGTACTCGGACGATCATTCGTGGTGTCCCCACTGCGGCCGTCCCAATCCCGCCTGGCAACCGCGCGGGTCCACCCCCCAGAGTGCCACACGGAACCCCGTGCGCGAGACACCCGCGCCAGAAACGCGCGTCCCTGGAGATGCGGCCTCCGGCTTCGGCGAGGCCGACTCGCGGGCAGACGCGCCCCGGCAACGGGAAGACGGCTCTGGCACCCCGGTCGCCCGCGTCGTGCCGTGGCTTGTGACTTTCCTGCTCCTGCCGATCATCATCTGCGCGCTCATCGTTGGGATCATGCTGCTCTCCGGCATCGAATGCTAGGCAGCGGATCACGGCTGAGGGTGGGCTGAACGGCTGAACTTCGGCCGCGGCAGCAGGTGTACGGCGCGGGCTGCGATCGAAACTCCCGCGACGGCTCCCGGGGTGGCGGTGAACGCGCGAAACCCACGGCGGCGCACGCACGTACGACGCGTGCGCCGCCGCCTTCGTGCGGCAGGTGTTTACTTGCGGATGCGCGGGGCGGGGCTATCTTTCTGCACCTGCCGGCCAGCCGTCCAACCCTGCATCCGCCGGACCCGGTGCCTTGACGCCGGCACACGCCTGAACGACCCGTACGCGCGCGGCCCAGCCCCACGCGCACCGATCCTCCCCATCAGGAGCACCCAATGGCCCAGATCACCTGCCCCGACTGCGGAAACCAGTACGCGGACGACGCGCCGTACTGCCCCAACTGCGGCCGTCCCAACCCCGCGCGCTCCGCTGCCGGCACCACCGGGACGACTGGCGGCACCGACACCACCGGCGGCGCGCCCGAGACGCCGGCCACGGGGAGCACCACCTACACCGCCGGGGCGGGCACCGGTGACGCGGCCGGGGCCGCCGGCGCGGGCACCGGATACGACAAGGGCAACACGTACGGCGCGGGCACGGGCCAGGCGGGCCCCTCGGCCGGCGCGTACGGCGGCGGGACCGGCTCTACGGGCGGCACCTATGGCGCGGGGACGGGTCCGGCGGGTTCAACGGGCGGCGCGTACGGCGCCAGCGGCACCGGCGGGTACGGCGGCGGCGCGCCGGGCACGGGCGGCGGGTACGGTGAAACTCCGTCGGGCGCCACGTACGGCCCGGGTGGCGGGTACGGCGGCGGCGCGGGCGGCTACGGCGGCGGTCCCGGCGGTCCCGGCGGCCCGGGGGGATACGGCGGCCCCGGCGGTCCGGGCGGGTATGGCGGCGGCCCGGGCGGGTACGGCGGCCCCGGCGGGCCGGGCGGCGCGCCGGTGCAGAACTACATGGTGTTCTCGGTCATCGTCACCATCCTGAGCTGCTGCAGCTGCGGCATCCCGATCGGCGCGGTGGCGCTGTACTTCAGCACGCAGGTGAACTCCAAGCTGCAGGCGGGCGACATCGCGGGCGCCCAGCAGGCGTCCAAGAACGCCAAGCAGTGGTGCTTCATCGCGCTGGGGATCATGGTGGCCTGGTGGATCATCGGCATGATCTTCGGGATCATGGGCTCGATCCTGAGCGCGGTCAGCGGGGCGGCCAACCAGTGAGCTCCGCTGCCGCGACACGCCCGGCGTTCGGCGCCCGCCTTGGCACGGCAGCCATGCTGCTGGCCGGGGCGGGCGCGGCCGGCGCGCTCGCGGTGCTGTACCGGTACAACCCGCTGAAGGTCGATTTCTACCCGCGCTGCCCGCTGTACCTGCTCACGGGCATCTACTGCCCGGGGTGCGGCGGGCTGCGGGCCACGCACGCGCTGCTGCACGGCCACCTGTTCACGGCGCTGGGCTTCAACGCGTTCTGGGTGCTCGCGGTGCCGGTCCTGCTCTACGCGGTGGCCGCGCAGGCCGGGCAGCGGCTGTACGGGCGCGCGGTGCTCCCCGCCGTGCGCCTTTCGCCGCGGCACGCGCAGGCGCTGCTGTGGGCGATGGTCGCCTTCACCGTGCTGCGCAACCTCCCCGTCTACCCGTTCAACCTCCTGGCGCCCTGAGCGTTCGCGGGGGACGGAGCCGGGAGCGGCGCCCGGCAGGCGGGCGCCGCGCCGGCCGGGATCCCGGGTGATCGGGGCCAGTCGGCGCCGGAAGCCCGGTTCAACCCCGCGCCGGAATCTCCAGTTGGATCGAACGATCCGGGTCCGCTTCGCATCACACGCAGCCACAAACCCACCTCCCTCCCGTCATGGCCGACGATCGCTGTCCGGACTGCGGCGCGTCCGTGTCTCCGAACGCCGTGGTGTGCCCGCAGTGCGGCTTCCCGATCCGCCAGAACGCGCTCCCCGGCCAGCCGGGGCGCCCGGGGTCCGGCTCCGGCGCCGCCGCCATCGTGATCGCCCTGGTGGTGGGTGGCTTCGTGGTGGTGATGTTCATCGGGGTGCTCGCGGCGCTCGCCATCCCCCGCTTCACGCAGGCCAGCCGGCGGGCGAAGGAGATCGAGGGCGAGGCGCTGCTCAAGTGGGCGTACGCGGCCGAGCAGAGCTACTTCGCCGAGCACGGCGCGTACACCGCCAGCGAGGCGTCGCTCACGGAGCCGAAGCGCCCGCCCGCGGACGTCCTGCAGCGGTACACGCTGCAGATCTCGGCCGCCAGCGACCGCGACCTGTGCCTGGAGGCGGTGCCCAGGGAGGCCGGCGTCCGCGCGATCAGCATGGACGAGGAGGGATGGATCTACCGCGCGGCCGGTTGCAGCGGCCCGCCGGACTACCCCTCGCGCGGCGACGCGGGCGACGAGGGCCAGCGGCAGATGCTGCGCGAGGTGCATGAGAGCATCGTGGAGTACCGCGACGCGCACGGCGGAACGAACCCCGCCACGCTCCCCGACATGATCACCCGCGTGCACGACACGGCGGCCAGCACCCGCTACACGCTCACGGTGCGCCGGGCCGACGAGTACGGCGTGTGCGTGGCCGCGTTCCCGCGCAACCCGCTGGGCGGCCAGACCGTGCTCAGCGTGGACCAGGACGGCTACATCTACAGCAGCCCCACCTGCACCGGCACTGCGGTGGAGGAGCCCGGTGCCTCCTCCGGCACGGAGCGCGGCTCCGCGGCCACCCCCGCGGAGGAGAGCAAGCCGGCCGCGAAGCCCTGATCGGCGGTCCCGGATTTCCAGTCGGCGGAGATGCCGCCGTTCGGGTCTCACGGAGGAAAGGAGAAACGGAAACGGCGATGAAGTTTCCGTCCCTCCGTCCCTCCGTGAGACCCACGCAGTTCCGGGTGGTTGAAACGGACGAGGCGCCGCCGGAACGATCATCCGGCGGCGCCTCGCTGTCGACGTACCCCGTACTCCGTACCCCGTACCCTCAGAGCTTCTCGATCTCCTGCTTCAGCCGCAGCAGCGCGTCTTCGGCGGCCACCAGCTCGGCGCGGGCCTCGTTGAGCTGCTCCTGCTGCACCACGACGAAGCGGCGGTACGGGGCGATCGATTCGTTCACCTTCTCGGTCGATTCGTTGATGGCGGCGTGCACCTGCCGGGTGAGCGATTCCTTGAGCCGCGTGCGCAGCCCGGTGATCTTGCCGGCGAACTCCTTCTTGGCGTGCGCGCGGCGGCTGGGGATCACGTACAGCCCCGTCACCGCCAGCGCGGTGGCCATCAGGATCCCGGTCAGGTCGGCCGCGGCGCCGGTGATCACGGTGGCCACCAGGGTGCCCAGGCCGATGGCGCCCACGCCCGCCACCATCGCCGTACCCGCGCCGGCGCGCACCTCCTCGGCCAGCTTGCGGGCCTCGGCCTCGCGGTTGTAGCTGCTCACCACCTCGCGGCTGGTGCGGCCGATGGAGTCGAGCAGCGCCTGGCGGTTGTAGCTGAACCCGCCGCCCACCTCGCCGATCATCCCCTCGCGGTGGCGCGAGATCTGGCGCCGCTCGATGTAGGTGCCCAGGTCCTGCCAGAGCTTCAGGTTGCGCTCCACGATCCAGTCCACGATGCGGCCCACCTCGTCGTCGATCTCGCGCGGGGTGTCGCCCACCACCACGCGCTCGAAGTCGCGGCGGATCTGGTCCGAGCGCATCAGCGACCGGATCTTGCCGAAGCGGATCTGGTCGTCGAAGAAGTTCATCCCGCGCAGCTCCATGTCGTTCAGCATGGCGTCGAGGCGGGAGAGCCGCGGCTCGAAGTCGCGCAGCATCTCCTGGTGGAACGCCGCGAGCTGCGTGTCGATGTTCTGCAGCGTGGCCACGTCCTCGGCCAGCATCTTCAGCCGCTCGAAGGCCACCGCCTTGTAGGTTCCCGCCAGGCGGAGCCCCACGTTGAGCGGGTTGAGCAGCTTGAGCCGCACGCGCTCCTGCTGGTCGAGCGTGTTCACCAGCCAGTCGTCCATCGCCGCGAAGCCGCTGGCCACCCACCCCTGCTCGTCGCCCGACGAGCGCGCGCCCTGCGCCAGGCGGGCCGAGACGGGGAAGACCTCGGGCACCTCGCCCAGCACCGTCTCGGCGTTGTCGCGCACGAAGCTGATCACCTGCTGGCGCTCCTCGGGCTTCTCCAGCAGGTCGATCTTGTTCACCACCATCACCACCTTCTTCCCCCACGCCCGGATCTGCTCCAGGAACGCCCTCTCGCTCTCGGTGAAGGGGCGGTCGGCGCTGGTGATGAAGAGGACCAGGTCGCTGCGGGGGACGAAGTCGCGCGTGAGCTCCTCGTGCTCGCGGATCACCGCGTTGGTTCCCGGGGTGTCGACGATGTTGAGGTCGCTGAGCAGCGAGGCCGGGTGGGTGCGCTCCAGGAGGTATGCCTCCAGCAGGTTCTCGCCCACCTCCTTGCCGTGCCGCAGCAGGTTGATGCGGTCCGTCGTCGGCGTCACGCCTTCGGGAAGCACCTTTTCGCCCAGCAGCGCGTTGATGAAGCTGCTCTTCCCCGAGTTGAACTCGCCGGCGATCACCAGCAGGAAGAGCCCGGCCAGCGCCTCGCGCGCCTCGCGGAAGTGGCGCAGGTCGTCGCCCCGCGCGGCCTCGGGGCCGAAGCGCTCCAGCGCGGTGGCCATGCGGTCCAGCAGCTCGCTTTCGCGGGCGCGCAGCTCGGCCTCGCGGTCGGTGAGCAGCCGGTTGCGCCGCATCAGCCGGCCGATCAGCCCGCGCCGCGGCTCGGGCGTGGCCGGGGCGTCGCCCTGGTCCGCGGGTACGAGGGGCGTGTCCGGGGTTCGCTGGATCATCGTTTCGCACCCTTTTGCAAGTCGCTGTCCGGCAGCAGGTTGTACGATCCCGTTGCAAGGGTGGGGCCGAAGGGCGGTGCGGAGGTGCGGGGAGCTTCTCCGGCGGCGCCTCGTTTTTCATGTACCCCGTTCGTACTCCCGCACCTCGGTTCAGAGCTTCTCGACCTCCTGCTTCAGCCGCAGCAGCGCGTCCTCGGCGGCAACCAGCTCGGCGCGGGCCTCGCCCCTCCGGCGGCGCCTCGGCCGGTTCAACGACCCAAGAACTGCAAACGGCGGCATCTCCGCCGACTGGAAATCCGGGAGTGCGCACGTCCGGTTTGAAGAGGGGGACCAGGAAGACCCTGGTCCCTACTCTACTGTGACCCATCAGCCGAGCCGGTATTGCGACTGAATTCCCGGAGGTGCCTGCGACGGAAACAGGAAGGGGCGCCCCATCCCGGAGGCGCCCCTTCGTCTGTCGTTCCCTGCGATCGGCCGACGGCTCAGACGTTCGCGGGCTGGCCGGCGAGGTGGGGGACCTGGACGGTGGCCTTCAGGAACTTGGCGCTCACCCAGCCGGTTACGCCGGTCACGCCGCGGACGGCGCCCTGCACGGTCACGCGCTTCCAGCTCCCGCTGTCCTCGAAGCCCTGCACCACCGTGCCGGCCGGCAGCGGGCCGCCCTTGACCGGCGGGTTCGACGCGCCCGGGCCGCTGCGGATGTTCAGCTCCTCGGTGACCGTGAAGAACGCGGCGGCGGGCTGGGCCGGCTGCGCCTGTGTCGCGGGCTGCGCCGGGGCCGCGGGCTGCGCGGGAGCGGCGGGCTGGGCGGCGGCGGGGGCGGTGCCCAGCACGAAGGCGCGGAACGACTCCATCGGGAACGCCGGACCCGGGTCGCACTTGCGGCCGGGGGAGATGTCGTCGTGGCCGATCACCTCCTTCAGCCCGTACGCCTGGACGATGGCCTTCGCCACCTCGCGCGCCACGGCCAGCTGCACGTCGGGGTACTTGTACCACCCGCACGGCTTGGTCTCGTTCTTGTGCGTGGCCTCGAGCACGTCGCTGGCGGCGAACGAGCCGCCGAAGGTGTCGGCCGCCCAGCGGTCGCCCTTCTTCACCATGCGGCCGGGGTTGTCGAGCTCGATCCCGATCGAATGGCTGTTCAGGCCGATGATCCCCTTCCACTCGCTCTTGCCGGCGTGCCAGGCCACGCGGTTGAAAGGCACCTGCTGCGTGACCTTGCCGTCGCGGCCGATCACGACGTGCGCCGACGCCTTGGCCTCGGGGTTGGCCAGCCAGCTGATCGACTCGTTGGCGCTCGAGCCCGCGGTGAAGTGCATCACCAGGATGGTGGGCTTGAACTCGCCGCCCATGTTGGGCGTCTTCACGAAGCGGACGGCCGAGCCGTCGTCGTTGACGAGGAGGTGGTTCACGACCTTCATGATCGGCACTCCGGGGGAAGGGTGAAGGGGAAAAGCGGTCCGGATGCGGCGGGAAGGGAGCTGCGCTGCCGCGGATGAAAAGTTGCGTCCACGCGGCGCCCGGTCAACAGGTTCGAGCATTGCAGAGACGGCGGCGGGCGCCCTCGGATGGTCTCCGGGGGCGCCCGCCGCCGTGTCGTATGTGTCCCTTGCGGTGCGGTCAGCTGTTGTCGGCGGGGGTGGCGCCGTTGTGGCTGCTCTTCCACCACTCGATCGCCTTCATCACCAGCCACACCAGCACCACCAGCGGCAGCACCCTGGTCAGCAGCACGCCGCCCACCACGAAGGCGATGGCGAACACACTGAACACGATCTTCATGGCCACCACCGCCAGGATCACCAGCACGATCCACTTCAGGACCGTCTCCAGGGTGCTCTTGCCGTTCTCGTCCATCGTACGGGCTCCGGGATTTCGATTGACTGCGCAGAGGGCGGGGGGCCGCCGGCTGTGGGCACGTACGGGGACGTTTCCGGGAAAGTTTCAGCGCGCGGTTCAACCGCCGCGGCGGCCGTACACCTGCCGCATCACCGGGTGGTCGTCCGCCCGCCCCGGCGCCGCGAACCGGGTATCCGCGAAGAGGACGTCGAGGCGCGTTCGCTCTTCACTGCGCGCCGGCGACGGGGCGAGGACCACGCTCTCCTTCACGCCGCCGGCAGCCGAAACGAGCCGCACGTGCAGCCCGTCCGCCCGCTCCCGCGCCACCAGCGAATCGCCCGGCGCCGCGGCGAAGGTGCGCGTCTGGTACGGGGTGACGTCCAGCGTCAGCCGTGCCGCCGTGCCCAGCAGGACCCACGCGTAGGGCCGCCCCACCGTCACGCGGCCGTAGCTGCCGCGGATCCACCCGCCGCCCACGCGCGCGGTGAACTCCACCGCGCCGAGACCGGCGGGAAGGCGCGGCTTCAGCGCCACCACGCCGCGCTCCAGCTGGGGCTGGATCCCCAGGAAGAGCTGGTACCACACCCGCAGCTGCTCGGCGTTGGACCATGCCTGAAGGAAGGTGCCGGTCAGCCGCGGCTCGCGTTCGCCCGGGTGGGGAAAGGCGTCCATCGTCTCGGGAAGGCCGCCCACCCCGCCGCGGCGCAGCGCGATCCGGTTCATCGCCTGGAACAGGGGCCACGCCAGGTCGGGCTGGCCCGCTTCGATCATCCGCTGCAGGGCGATGCCGTTCAGCCACGGCCACACGGTGCCATTGTGGTACGCCTCGTCCTTGTGGTAGTGCTCCCAGGCCAGGTGGTACGGGTGGAAGAAGGGGTCCGCCTGGTCGAGCGTGGACACGCCCCAAGGGTACACCAGCGCCTCCCACGCGCGGCGCGTCGCCCGCGCCGCGACGTCCGCGTCGCCGACCATGTCCAGCGCGAAGAGGAGGTTCGGCCGCAGCGTATAGTCGGCCGAATCCCGCGCCGTCAGGTGGTCGGCGATGCGTCCCGCCGCACCGTCCACGAAGTCGCGCACGAAATGGGTGCGCACGCGGTCGGCGGCGTCGGTCCAGCGCGTGGCGTGCGCGGTGTCGCCCACCGCGGCGGCGAAGGCGGCGCCGGCGCGCAGCTGCTGGTACCAGAGCGCCTGGATGTCGTTGGCGCGGTTGGCGCGCGGCGAGTAGCTGGCGTGGTCGGGCTCGCGCCGCGCGTCCATCCACGTCTCGTTGTCGGCGTGGACGAGGTATCCGTCCGCGTCGGTCCAGCGGGCCAGCGCGCCCTCGATGCTGGCCGCCACGTTGGGGAACAGCTCGGGGATGAGGGAGCGGTCGCCCGAGTAGTCCACGTAGTCGCGCAACGCGATCACCCAGCGTGGGGTGCCGTCGGTGGTGTGGTAGTCGATGCTCCCCGGCTTCACGATGTTGGGGAGCCGCCCGTAGAACTCCGAGCCGCGGTCCAGCTGCTGGAACCGGGCGAAGGAGCGCAGGATCGCCCGCGCCTGCTCGAAGTGACCGGTGGCCAGCACCGCGCCGGGAAGGGAGATGAACTCGTCGCGCCCCCAGTACTCGTTGAACCACGGCAGCCCGGCGTAGATCCCGTCGCCGCGCTGCCGCGTGACCAGCGCGTCGGTGGTGAGCGTGATCCAGCGCAGCGCCCGCGTCAGCTCGGGGTCGTCCGTCGAGAGGTACCGCTCGCCGCTGACCAGCGCCTCCAGCCGCGCCTTCCGCTCCGCGCGCCAGCGGTCCGCGTCGCGCGCGGCGGTCTCGAACAGCGACTCCGCGGCGGCGCGGGATGAATCGACCGCGATCAGGAAGCGCCCGCCGCGCCAGCCGGTGACCACGTGGTCGATGATCGTGTCCCCGACCGACACGCTCGTGGAGACGTAGCGGGTGAGCCCGGCCTCGCCGCCGTCCGGCCGCAGCTGGTCGCCCGTGAGCCGCAGTTCCACGCCGGCCGGCGCGTGGCTCACTTCGATCTCCACCACGTCCCGTTCGTCGAACAGGCGCAGCGTCTCGACGATGCCGTTCGGCCAGGTGCGGACCAGCGCGTCGGGGCGGACCACGGCGGACGCGGTGGAGGGGTCGAGCGCGGTGCCGCCGGCCAGGATCTGGTAGTCGTTGAACACGCGCCGGCCGGCCAGGTTGAAGCCGCGGAACCACGCGTGCTCGGGGTGGTCGTTGCGGTGCGTCTGGGTGTAGAAGTACGCCGAGCGCTTGTTGGTGAACGACACCGCGCGGTTCTCGGCGCGGGTGACGGGGATCGCCAGCGACTCCAGGGTCACCGTGCGGCCGGGCGTGCGCTGCGCCGCGGCGGGCAGAGCGTCCGTCACCATGAGACAGGCGGCCAGCAGCGGCCACGGCAGGGACCGGCGGATCGATCCAGCACGCGTCATCCATCTCTCCAGGTTCGCTCCGGCCGGCCGGGACGGCGGCGGGTGATCATCGTCATATCCACATGACCCTGCGCTGCGCCGCGCCGCGGGGGGAAAGCAGGAGGATCGATCCTCCGCAGAACACGGCATTTCGTGCCCCACCCCAAACCATGTCATCTTGAGGGAGCCGCTGCGCTAAGCTCTTGTTTTGCAAGGATTTGTGGCGGCGAAGGATCTGTACTCAAGATCCGAGCGACAGATCGGCTGTCGCTCGAATCCATGGGATCGATCCTTCGTCGCCGCCAGGGTCTTGTGCGTACGCCGATTGCGGCTCGGCGGCTCCTCAGGATGACAGCGGCGGGGGGGTGGGGCGAAGCCGATTGCTCGCTCGCGTTCAACCCTCGCCGCGGAACGCCTCGTCGGTGCGGGCGGCCATGATGAAGTCGTTCTCGTGCAGGCCGCCGATCTTGTGCGTCCACCACCGCACCGTCACGCGCCCCCACTCGGTCAGCAGCGCCGGGTGATGCCCCTCCTCCTCGGCCACGGCGCCCACGCGGTTGGTGAACGCCAGCGCCTGCGCGAAGTCGGGGAACGGGAACACCCGCTCCAGCGTCCGGACGCCGTCGGGCTCGACGATCCTCCACTCCGGCACCTGCCGCATCAGCCCGGCGGCCTGCTCGTCCGTCACCTTCGGCGCGCCCTTCCGGCACGGCTCGCAGTGCTTCTTCCCCAATTCGCTCATCTCATCCTCCGGGTCGATCCGGTTGATCCGCGTCAGGCGGCGGACGCGTCGTGGGTGAAGTCGAAGCGGACGAAGGCGCGGCCCACCAGCCAGGTGAGCGGGAGGCAGAGGAGCGCCATCGCCAGCGCCGCCGCGACGAACGCCGGCCAGGGCGACTCGGCCAGCAGCCACACGCCGAACCCCGCCGCGCCGCCGGCCACCCCGAGAAGACCCAGGGTGAGCAGCTTCAGCACCATCAGCAGCAGCGCCTTGCCCATGAACTGCGAGCCGGCGCGGCCGTCGTTCCCCACGCGGTAGGGCATCAGCAGGAACATCAGGTTCTCCACCGCCGCCGCGCCCCAGGCCACGGGAAAGACCAGCAGCGCCGCGATGGCGATCCACTCCGCCGGCACCACGCGCGTGATCGCCGCCACCGCCAGCAGCACCAGCATCTCGAACACCGCGAACGCCAGCGCCGACGGGAACACCTGCCCCGCCGCCACCGACCAGGGCGACAGCGGGAGCGAGCGCAGGAAGGCGATGCGGTCCAGGTCGCGCCGGAAGTCGAAGGGGAGCGGGTTGCCGAAGACGACGGGAAGGATCAGGCCGCTGCTGAGCACGGTGGCCTGCAGCGCCAGCGGGTCGCCCTCGGCGGCGCGCGAGCCGCCGAACACGGCCAGAACCCACGCGCCGCCGATGATCAGCGGCGCCAGGATCGCGCGCGGCGTGCGCGCCAGCTCGGTCAGCTGGCGCCACGCCAGCGCCCCCGCCCGGCCGGGAAGGAGCCGCCGCGGCGCCGCCACGCGCAGGCGCCGGCCCCTCTCCGGCACCGCGTCCGCGTCCGGCGCGGACCCCGAGCGCAGCCGCCGCAGCCGCGCCTGCACCCGCGCGCCCACCGCCAGCGACCGCTCGGTGTAGGCCACGTCGAACCCCAGCACCAGCCCGACCCCCACGGCGATCACCCCCAGCGACGCCGCGCCCCACAGCAGCGCGCCCGCGAGCGACGTCGCCGCGAACAGCTCCGCGATCGGCCGCGCCACGATCGATACGGCGCGGACGGCGGGCGCGCCGAGCAGCGCGCGGAACCGCCCGCCCGGGGCACCCGGCGGCGCGTCCGCCGCGGCAGACGCGGCCACCGCCAGCAGTCCCGCGATCGCCGCGATCCGCACCACGCGGCGCACCGCCGGCGAGAAGTGCTCCTCCAGCGCGGTGGCCCCCAGCGCCAGCGCCTGCGCCGCCACGTAGATGAACACGAACCCCAGGATCACGCCGCAGAGCCCGGTAACCAACATCGGCGCGTAGCGCAGCGTGAAGATCGCCACCCAGAGCGCGGAAAGGACCTGCACCCCCAGCCGCGTGGCCAGGTTGTACACCAGCAGCTCGCGCCGCCCCACCGGCGCGGGAAAGAGGAAGCCGGTCTCGGGCGGGGTGAAGTACAGCCCGCGCTCGCTGAAGGCGGAGAGGAGCGTGAGCAGCACGATGATGGCCGGCACCGTGGCCCGCAGCGTATCGGGCGAGGGCGGCGGGGTGCGCACGCCGGGCGTCACCGCGCTCCACACCTGCAGCGCCGCGATGGCCAGCAGGAAGAGCGCCGCGCCGCCGATGCCGAGGGCGCCCTTCACCGTGCGCATCCGCCGCGTGAGCAGCCGCACCCGCCCGCGCGCCAGCCGCAGCGCCAGCAGCGTGAGCCCGGGGTTCACGGCGCGCCCACGGCGGCGGGGTGCGGCGCCGGGCCCTCGGTCAGGTGGAAGAAGATCTCCTCCAAGGTCGATCCGGCGTCCGCGTAGCGCGCCCGCATCTCGTCGCGCGTGCCGGCGAAGAGGAGGCGGCCCTGGCGCATCACCACGAAGCCGGTGCACAGACCCTCGATCTGACCCAGCAGGTGCGAGGAGAGGAGGACGGCCGCGCCCGCCGCCGCGCGCCGGCGGATCGCCTCGTACAGGGTGCGGATGCCGCGCGGGTCCAGCCCGGTGAGCGGCTCGTCGAACAGGAGCACGGCCGGCTCGTGCACCAGCGCGCAGGCGACCGCCACCTTCTGCCGCATCCCGCGCGACAGCTCGTCGCCCAGCGAGTTGCGGCGGTCCCCCAGCTCCATCTCGTCCAGCAGCGCCGCGGCGGACGCCTTCCAGTCGCGCACGCCGTAGATGCGCGCGGTGAACTCCAGGTGCTCCCACACGGTGAGCGAGACGAAGAGCGACGGCTCGTCGGGCACCAGCGCCAGCCGCCGCTTGGCATCGACCGGGTGGCGCACCACGTCGTGGCCCGCCACGCGCACGATCCCCGAGCTGGGCGGATGGATCCCGGCGATGGCGCGCAGCGTCGTGGTCTTCCCCGCGCCGTTTGGCCCGACCAGGCCGACGATCTCGCCCGGCGGGACGGAGAAGGTGAGCGCGTCCACGGCGATGCGGTCGCCGTAGTGCTTGCTGAAGCCGGCGAGCTCGATGGCGGGCGCGGCGGGGCGAGGGGCGCCGGTCAGCGGCACGCTCACGGCTGTCCGCCGGGGTTCCAGCGCGGCGCCGGTCCGTCGGCCAGCAGCCGCGCGGCGCGGGCGGCGGCGCGGATCACCTGCGTCATGTGCGGCACGTCCACGCGGTCGGCCTCGTCGTTCGCGGTGTGATAGTCGGCGTGCAGGTTGAAGGTGCTGAGCGTGTGCGCCGGGATCCCGCGCCGCGCGAAGGCGATGTTGTCGCTGCGCCGGTAGAAGTCCTGCGCCGGCCGTGGATCGCGGACGATGGGGAGGGCGGCGGCCGCCAGCATCTGCCCCATGGTGGACCGCTCGTACCCCGTCAGCCACGCCTTGCCGCTCCCGCCCGCCAGCGGGTCGGGGCGGCCGATCATCTCGATCTCCAGGTTGGCCACGGTGCTGTCCAGCGGCAGCACGGGGTGCTGGAGGTACCAGCGCGTACCCAGCAGCCCCACCTCCTCGCCGGTGGTGAGCAGGAAGACCACGGTGCGCCGCGGCGCCGGCCCCCGCGCCATCTCCCGCGCGATCTCGAGCACGGCGACGGAGCCCGACGCGTCGTCGTCCGCGCCGTTGCAGATGGTGTCGTCCGGCAGCGCGGGACAGTCGCCGAGCTCCGCCGTGCCCAGGTGGTCGTAGTGCGCGTCGATCAGCACCCCCTCGCCCGTCAGCCGCGGGTCGGTGCCGGGGAAGATGCCGACCACGTTGATCCCCCGCCCGCGGTCCGCCGCCGCGACCCCCGCCGTGTCTGCCCACGAGCCCAGCAGGCGCGGGGTGCGGTCGCCGCCCACGTCCTGCCAGGCGAGCGGGAGAAGCTGGAAGTACCCGCCGTCGCCGCCCGGCCGCAGGCCGATCTCGCGAAAACGGTCCGCCAGGTAGCGCGCGGCGCGCTCCATCCCCGGCGTGCCGGTATAGCGTCCCTCCATGCTGTCGGCCGAGAGCGCGAACAGCTCGCTGAGCACGTCCATCTCGCTGGTGCGCGGCGTCTCCATCGTCATCGCCCACTCGATCGGCAGCGACGCCGCCCCGCCGCACCCGGCAGCGGCGAGGACCAGGGCCAGGAGCGGGAGGATCCGCGTGCGCGGCGGAAGGTGCGGCATCGATCAGGGAGGGCGGGGGCGGACGAAAACGCGGCGTGCCTCTTGGGCCACCTCAGGACCACGGCGGGAATATGGGTGATGGATGCGGGGGCGGGGAAGGGCGTGCGGCTGCGCTCGAGGCGGCGGCGCCGTTCTGTGGCCGGGGACCGATGGATTGCCGGCGCTGAGGGGGCAGGGCGATCGAAATCGCTGCAACAACCACACGAAGTCCGCCTTCGCGGACTACCGGCGCGGGTGTGGGCGAGGAACCTGGTGCGCGCCATTGACTCTGTGGGTCGCCCGCGCGGGTGGGTGGACACGGTGCGGTGTGGGCGGTGACGATTGGATGCCGGCGAGCAGTCCGCGCAGGCGGACTTTCCGAAGTTCCAGCGGCGGGTTTCAACCCGCCGCGTTCCGCCCCCCCGCGGTGGGGACACGCCGCTCTGGTGGGGTGCGCCGTGGACATCGTCGGAGCGTACCGATGGCCGCGTGGGGGTCCGCGAAGGCGGACTTCGGGCCGTTGCCGCCGCGGTTTCAACCGCCCGGAACCTGTTGCCGGAGCGTGAGATGCGTGAGGGATGCGCGCCCGGAGGGCCGGGACGGCGGCGGCGCGCATGCGATGAACCGCCGTCCGGGTGGAGGTGGGGCGCGCCGCCGCTGGCCCGGCGCGGTTGGGCACGGTGGTATCGTGCCCTACCGCGCGCGCAGCCCGGCCCGGAGCGCAGCGGAGGGACACGCCCAGACCCCCCTGGCAGTTCAGCAGTTACGAACCCTTCAGCCAGCACCGTAGACGCGGCGCGTCACAAAACCCTTGACCTTCATGACGCAGTGCGTTATCCTACGACTCAGCGCAGCGCGAACGGAGACGAAGACCATGGCACGCGTGATCAAGCGGTACGGGAACCGGAAGCTGTACGACGTGCGGGCGAGCGAGTACGTGTCGCTCGACCAGATCGCCGCCATTATCCGCGGCGGCGAGACGGTGGAGGTGCTGGACAACGTGACCGGCGAGGACATCACCGCCCAGACGCTCACCCAGATCGTGCTGGAAGAGGGGAAGCGCGGCCGCGGCGTGCTGGGCACCGAGCTGCTGCACGACATCCTGCGCCGCGGCGGGCGGGTGATCGAGGGCGGGGTGGGGCAGATCCGGCAGGGGGTGGAGGAATTGGTCGAGGGGTCGCTGGGCCGCATCAGCCGGGTGCTGCAGGGCCCGCAGACGCAGGAGCTGAAGCAGCTGCGCGAGCAGCTGGCCCAGCTCGAGGCCACCCTCAACCGCGTGCTGGATGAGCAGGAGGAAGGGAAGCGGCCGCAGCCGTGACCGGCGCTTCAGAGGGCTTTCGCGAGGGACCCGAACGGGCAGCAATCAACCTGGGGAACGAAAGACGGGGTAAACCGATGAGCACGCAGACCACCAATAGCAGCTTTCCGCGCCTGGGCGACCTGCCGAAGACCGTGGCGGACCGGGTGGTGAAGCTTCCCAAGGAGATCGCGGGGACCGTGAGCACCCGCGGCCGCGAGGTGTGGCTGGCCGGGCTGGGCGCGCTGGCCACCGTCGAAGAGCAGGGCACCGCGCTGTACGACACGCTGGTGAAGCAGGGCTCGCAGCTGGTGGAGCGCGGCGAGGGCGTGGAGGAGCGCGGCAAGGCGAAGCTGGACGAGCTGAAGGACGACGTGAACGCCCGCCGCGAGGCCGTGGTGGAGAAGGTGGAGACCACCGTGACCGATCCGATGCTCGACGCGCTGAAGAAGCTGGGCGTGCCCACCCGCGGCGAGGTGCAGAAGCTGAGCACGCAGGTGGAGTCGCTCACCGAGCGCGTGAACCTGCTGATCGCCAAGCTGGAGCGGAACCACGGCACCACCTTCTCGGTGACCTTCCGCAACGGCAGGTGGGCGGTGGAGAAGAGCGGCGTGAGCAAGCCGGTGAGCACGCACGCCGCCGAGGCCGAGGCGCTCGAGGCCGCGCGCCTGCTGGCGCAGGACAACCGCCCCTGCGAGGTGGTGGTTCACCGCGAGGACGGCTCGGTGCAGAACACGGTGGTGTACGGCGCCTGAGCCGCAGCACGGGTTCTGCGAACGTGACGGGTGCGGGCGCGCGGAGAATTCCGTGCCTCCGCACCCTTTTCTCTGCCCGGGTGTACTGTTGACGCATGAGCCAAACCGTTGAAGGCGCCGGCGCGTCCGGCAAGAAGCTGGGCCTGGCGCTGGCTGGCGGGGTGCTGGAGGGCGGGTTCTACGAGGTGGGCGTGCTTTGCGCCCTGGAAGACGCGATCGCCGGGCTGGACTTCACCCGCGCCGAGGTGTACGTGGGCGTGAGCTCCGGCGCGGTGATCACCTCGCTGCTCGCCAACGGCGTCCCGCCCCGCACCCTTTCGCGCGCCATCCTTTCCCGCGCCGGCGGCGGGCTGGACCTGGACCCCAACCTTCTCTTCACCCCCGCGGTGGGCGAGTACGCGCGCCGCGTGGCCCGGATCCCCGGTCTCGTCGGCCGCTGGGTCAGGCGGCGCATCCAGAACCCGCTGGACATGTCGGTGCTGGGCTCACTGCTGGAGCTGGGCGCGCTGGCCCCGGTGGGGCTGTTCGACAGCGCGCCGATGCAGCGCTACCTGGCCCGCATCTTTTCCGCGGACGGGCGGAGCGACGACTTCCGGCGGCTGCGCGGCAAGCTGCGCGTGGTGGCGGTGAAGCTCGACACCAGCGAGCTGGTCTCCTTCGGCGGGCCCGGGTACGAGCACGTGCCGGTGAGCCGCGCGGTGCAGGCCAGCCTGGCGCTCCCCGGCTTCTACTGCCCGGTGACCATCGACGGCGAGCAGTACATCGACGGCGTGGCGCGGCGCACCCTGAACGCCAGCGTGGCGCTGGAGGAAGGCGCCGACCTCCTCTTCTGCGTGAACCCGATCGTCCCCGTGGACGTGCGCCACGCGGCGGAAACGAACGGTGGCGGAGCGCACGGCGACCGGTCCGCGCCGAACGGAAACGGCGCACGCGTCGACGGGCGGAACGGCGGCGGAAAGCGGCCCAGGAGCCTGAGCGACTACGGGCTGCCGGCGGTGCTCTCGCAGACCTTCCGCACGGCCATCCACTCGCGGATGGGCACGGGGTTCCGCAGCTACGCGCACACCTACCCCGGCGCCGACGTGATCCTGGTGGAGCCCGAGCTGTCGGACCACCGGATGTTCTTCTCCAACATCTTCTCGTTCAGCAACCGCCGCGACGTGTGCGAGCACGCCTACGCCAGCACGCTCGGCCACCTGCGCGCGAACGCGAAGGAGATCGGCGCCAAGCTGGAGCGCCACGGCCTGCGCCTGCGCCCCGAGGTGCTGAACGACCCCCGCCGCGCCCTCTTCCCCGAAGACGAGTTCGACGCCGCGCCGGCCAGCCGCGGCGTGGCCGGCGAGATCCGCAACGTCCTAGACCGCCTGGGTGACGTGCTGGACCGCATCGAGAACTCGGCGGCGTAAGCGGGGAATCCACGAAGACGGGTGGGAACGACGAAGCCCCGGCTGCGCGTGCGGCCGGGGCTTCGTCACCTATGGCGATAACGCGGATCTCGTGTCCGCTCATCTCCCCCACATAAGTGGAGCGCTCAGGGCACCACCTCGAACGTGTGACCCTGCTGCCGGTAGGCGTAGAAGTGAGAATCGACCGTGAACACGCGCCGCTGGCTCAGCGTTTCTGCCGCGGCAACGATGGAAGCATCCGCCAAGTCCATCGGCGTGTCGGAGTATTGGGCCATCAAGGTTCGTGTCCGTTCCAGTTCCCCAGCCGCCGGCGGGTGGAGGCGAACGACGCCCGACTCGAAGTAGCTCCAGAGCGCTTTCTGGAACCGCCATCCACCGTCACGCCCCAGGAGATACATCGCTTCGGTGAGGCATGGCCACGTTGTAACCAGCCCACCCGGCGGCAGGGTTTCCAGCGCTGCCACACACCGCGCATGCTCGTCGTCGGTGTCATCCACGAGAGCGACGAGCGGGCCCGTGTCACAAAGCGTCACAGGTGCCCCTCGCGTTTCTTCTCCCGCATCCCCTCCGCGAACAGTTCACCTGCACGTCGGGCACGATCACGCCTGCCACTCGAAATCAGCCCTACGCGACCGGCGAACTCATCGGCCAGCGTGCGCGGCGGCTGTTCAGCGGCGTTGGCGACCGCAGGGTCGCTCCCGTTCGGGCCCGGAGGCTGCGGGAACGAAGCCGGAAAGCGCGATGCAATCACCTCCGCGACCGAGTTGCCGCTGCTGGTCGCAGCTTCCTCGATCCGGGCGTAGACGTCGTCGGGTAGTTCGATCGTTCGGCTCATGGCTCACCTCCTGGATTGAATCTACCAAACTAGACGCTGTTCGTCCACGATCGCATGAGGCCGCTTTCACGCGCAGAAAATCTGGTTCTGCTCAAATTTACCGAGCTATGCTGAAATACGACAATGAGTTGCATGGAAGGTGCCCGAGCCAGTGTCCACGTTCGCGAACGGCTTGCGGTAGATCGGTCCAGCGCTGGCGCAATGCAAGCGGCCGCCGGCTCTCTCGTGGGGGCGGCGGCCGCGTGGGGTTCGTCTCGTCTGTTGGTGTCGGCGCTCAGTCTGCCGAGCCGGCGAGTTCGGGCTCGCGCGCGAGGGCGGAGCGCGGGGGGAGCGGGCGGGTGTCCAGCGTCCAGCGGAAGGTGCCTTCGCGCTCGATGCGCTGGCGCTGCGTCAACCCCCGGTACCCGCACGGCGGCTTGCGCAGGATGCGGGCGAGCGCGATCCCCAGCCACCCCAGCGGCAGGTAGTAGAAGAGGATGTCCCAGTCGCGCAGGAAGGCGTGCAGCTTGTTCCTGGCCGGCGCGCGCTGGCGGTCGCGGTCGTGCTGGAGGTAGGCGTACGGCCAGCCCAGCGGCGTGCGGCTCCAGATGCGGCCCTTCAGCGTCCGCATCGACTTCACCAGGCCCTTCACGTCCCACGGCTTCTTCCCGTGCTCGGCCACCGCCGCGTCCAGCCGCTGCTGCGAGATGCGGCGGATGCGCTCGGCCACGCGCAGCACGGCGTCGCGCTCGGGGTGCTCGGGGTCGTCTTCCCCCTCCTCGCGCAGCAGCGCGCGGACGTCCACCGGGTCGCCGATCACGAACACCATCCGGCAGGGGAAGCCCAGGTAGAAGATGAACGGGAAGAGCACCGCCGCGAACACCGTCGGGATCGGGAAGAACGGAAGCCCTACCGTGTTGCGGAAGAGCCTGTTCAGCCACTCGAAGGTGACGCTGGTCGGGTTCACCCACTCGGCGTTGACGACGGAGACGGTGTAGACCGGCGCATCGTGCCGGGCGGCCAGCACCACGAAGCTGCTGTGGAAGTGCTGCAGCTGGTAGCGCTTGAGGAACCCCTTGCCGATCCCAGGCACCCCCTCGGGATAGTAGACCACCTTGTCGCCGCGGCGCAGCAGCGCGTCGTAGTTGCCGAAGGTCATGTCCACGCCGCCGCCGCGCCGCCACCAGTTGTCCAGTCCGTACGGCCGCATCCACCACACCGCGGCCAGCTGCGGGGTGTAGACCGAGCGGCACTTTCCCGCGCGGCTCAGCCCGAAGTGGCGCCAGAGCAGCCCGTCCATCACCACCGCGTCGTGCGGGAAGGCGTTGCCGCTGTGGTTGGGGGCGATGATCACCGGCCCCTCCAGCGGTACCTTCTCCAGCCCGTGCGCGCTGCCGCGGAACCAGTGGTCCACGATCTCGCCCAGGAACCCGCGGTTCAGCGACTCGATGTACTCCCAGTCGATCGGGTCGTGCGCCGGCTCCGCGGTCGCGGCCGGCAGCTCGGGGACGGCGTGGACGGCGGGGATCTCGTCCTGCTCGCTGTCCACCCGCTCCCAGAGCTGCTCCAGGTCGGCCGAGGAGAGCTGCAGGTCGATGCGCAGCGGCGAGGCGGACGGGGCGCGGTCGCGGCTCATTTGCCGAACACGGAAAGGATCACGGCCAGCACGAAGAGCGCGCCCCACAGCAGCGGGCTCGCGTGCTGGATCGCCGCCAGCACCCCGCCCACGATGCACGCCGCGGCCAGGATGCTTCCCTTGATGCCGCTGAGCGGGTTCTGCGGCGGACGGTTCAGGTGCTCGTCGGCGAACTTGAAGCCGGCGGACAGGAGCTGCGGCAGGCGAATGGCCAGGTCCACCAGCTCGGGGCTGCCGCGCAGCAGCTGACGCGTCAGAAGCCGGGGGTCGAACTGCTGCTGGAAGATCTTGCTCACGTGCTTCTGGCTGACGGCGGCGACGTCGAGCTGCGGGTCCAGCATCCGCCCCACGCCCTCGAAGGTGACCAGCGCCTTCACCATCAGCGTCATCTCCACGGGGAAGAAGACGCGGTAGCGGCCGCCCAGTCCGACGGATTCGAGGATCAGCTGCGCGATGGAGATTTCGCCGCGGGACGCGAGCGAGACGAAGCGGCGCGACAGGTCCGAGACGGCGCGGCGGAAGCCGTTGGGGTCGCCGCCCTTGCCGACCGTGGCCATGTCGACCAGGTACCGGGTCGACCCCTCGATGTCGCCGGTGACCAGGGCGTGGAAGTAGTACAGCATCTGCCGGCGGGTGCGCTCCTCGAAGCGCCCCACCATCCCGAGGTCGATGAACGCCACGCGGACGCGCTTCTCCGGCAGGATCATCAGGTTGCCCGCGTGCAGGTCGGCGTGGAAGAAGCCGTCGCGGTACAGCATGCGGATGATGGACGCGGCGCCCAGGTCCACCACGCGGGCGCGCTCCTCGTCGCTCAGCTCGCGGGTGGGCGGCGAGCCGGGCTTGAACCCCTGCATGAACTCCATCGTGAGCACCTCGCGCGAGCTGAGGTGGCGGTGGATGCGGGGGAACGCCACGTCGGGCATGTCGCGGAAGTTCGCGGCGAAGGTCTCGGCGTTGTCGGCCTCGAAGGTGTAGTCCACCTCCTTGCGCGTGTAGCTGCTGAACTCCTGCACGATCTGCCGCGGCTGGTAGCGCGGGATCAGCCACTGCAGAAAGACGCCGACGATCCCCAGCAGCGTCAGGTCGCTCTCGATCATCTCGGCCACGCCGGGCTTGATCACCTTCACCACCACCCGCTCGCCGTCCAGCGTCTCCGCGAGATGCGCCTGCGCGATGGAGGCGGAGCCCAGCGGCTGGGCGTCCACCGAGCGGAAGGAGGCCTCGAGCGGGCGTTCCAGGCTGCGCTCGATGATCTCGCGCACCTGCGTGGCGGGGATGGCCGGCAGCCGGTCGAAGAGGTTCTGCAGCTCGCGCGTGATGGAGCGCGGGAGCAGGTCTTCGCGGATGGCCATGATCTGGCCGAGCTTGATGTACGTGGGTCCGAGTATCTCGAGCCGACGCCGCAGCTGCTGCGCGAACGGCAGCCGGCGGATGTCGCGGTCCAGGAACGGCCACACGACCGACGCCGTGAGCCGCGGGAACCACGAGTGCAGCCCGTGCCGCCGCTCGCGCGGGAGCCCGCGCACGTACGCCGCCGCGCCGCCCGCCAGCAGCCCCAGCACGTGGCGGTAGACCACGAAGAAGCGCCGCACCACGCCCCGGTACGGGCGCAGCGGGTCGAACACGAACGGCGCCGGCCGCGGCGGATAGACGTGCAGCGTGTCCGCCGGCGCGTGGTCCGGCGGCGGCGTGGACGCGGCGGCGTGCGGCTCGGGCGCTGCGTCCTCGGCGTGCACCTCGCGCGCGCGGGCGACTGCGCGCGGCTCCAGCAGCGTCGCGTCCAGCTCCGGCGCCGCCGTGCCGCCGTTGACCCACTGGTCGCGGTCGGCGGGATGGTCCGTGGCCGGCGACTGGATCGTTCGCTCCGCCTGGTCCACGACCGGGCGGCGGGCGCGCTTGCGGGCGGGGCGATCGGCGGCGGGTGGCGGGTCGGGCGCCTCGACGGTGGTTTCGGCGGACGGATTCGCGCTGAATCGTTCGGCGGAGGGGGACGAAGCGGCATCATCCACCAACTCGTCCCCCGGGTGGATGAGGTGGGCGGCCTCCTCCGACCCCTCGCCGGCCGGCGAGGAAGGGGAGGGGAACGGGTCGAGCCGCGGCCCGGCGTCCGCGGGGGACGGGGTGGGTCGCGGCTCGCTGCCGAACAGCTCCAGGTGCGGCTCGGCCGGGGCGGCGCGCGGACGGCGGGCCGCGGGGTCGGGGCCCGGGCCGTCGTCCGCGGGGGCGGTGGGGATGGGTGCCTCCTTCCGCACGTTCCTCAGGCGTACAGCGTCTGGATTTCGTCCGCGTGCTTCTCGTGGATCACCCGGCGCTTGATCTTGAGCGTGGGCGTCAGCTCGCCGGTCTCGATGCTCCACGGCCGGGTGATCAGCGCGAACTTCTTCACCTGCTCCCAGTGCGGCAGGTCGGTGTTCACCTGGTCGATCTCGCGCTGGATCAGCTCCTTCACGCTGGGAAGGCTGGCGATGTCGCCCGGCACCTCGCCCCCCTGCTCCTTGAGCCAGTTGCCGATCGCCACCGCGTCCAGCACGATCAGCGCGGTGCAGAACGAGCGGCTGTTGCCGATCACCACCGCCTGCTCGATGTAGCGGCTGGCGGCAAGGCGGCGCTCGATCGGCTGCGGGGCGATGTACTTGCCCGTGGAAAGCTTCATCAGCTCCTTCTTGCGGTCGGTGATGAACAGCTTCCCATCCTCCAGGTGGCCGACGTCGCCGGTGTGGAACCACCCCTCCTTCAGCACCTCGGCGGTGGCCTCGGGCATCTTGAAGTAGCCCTGCATCACGTTGGGCCCGCGCACCAGGATCTCGCCGTCCTCCGCGATCTTCACCTCCACGCCGGTGATCGGCTCGCCCACCGAGCCCGCGCGGAGCTTCCCCTTCGTATACACCGCGATCACCGGGCTGGTCTCGCTCAGCCCGTACCCCTGCCCGCAGAAGATGCCGACCGCGTTGATGAAGTTCATCACCTCCTTGCTGAGCGCCGCGCCGCCGCTGGTGATGGCCTCCAGCCTGCCGCCGAAGAGCGCGCGCACCTTCTTGAACACCAGCGCGTCGGCGATGGCGTACTGCACCCTGTCCGCGAAGCCCAGCGGCTTTTCCACGTCGTAGCGGTCGGCCAGCCCGATCCCCCACTCGAAGATCTTCTTCTGCGCGCCGCTGAGCGTCGCCCCCTTGGCGTGGATGGCGGCGTACACCTTCTCCAGCAGGCGGGGGACGGAGGAGAAGTGCACCGGCTTCACGGACGCCAGGTCCTGCAGCATCTCCTCGAAGTTCTCCACGAACCAGATGGGATAGCCGACGTTCAGGTAGAGGTACGCCAGCATCCGCTCGAACACGTGCGACAGCGGCAGGTACGACAGGATCTTCTCCCCGCGCGAGCCCTCGATGTCCCACGGCATCCGCTCCAGCGAGCTGAGCACGTTGCTGGCCAGGTTCCAGTGCGTGAGCATCACCCCCTTGGGCGTGCCGGTGGTGCCGGAGGTGTAGATGAACGTCGCGAGATCGTCCGGCTTCACCTGGGCGCGCGACTCGGCCAGGAACCCCGGCTCGGCCGCCTTCGCCTGCTCCCCTTTCGCCAGCACGTCCTGCCAGGAGAGCATCCCCTCGCCGAACGCGCCACGGATGCCGATGGTGGCCTTGAGCCCGGCGCAGCGGGGGAGGCACCCGGCCACCGCGCCGTACAGCCTGGCCGAGCTGACGATGTAGACCACCGCCTCGGAGTTCTCGACGATGTACTCGATCTGGTCGGCCGGCTGGGTGGTGTAGATCGGCACGTCGATGGCGCCCAGCGACAGGACCGCCAGGTCGGCGATCAGCCACTCGGCGCTGTTCTCGGAGTGGATCGCCACCCGGTCGCCGCGGCGCACGCCCAGCGCGTGCAGCCCGTACGCGAACCGCTCCACCTGCCGCTCGAACTCGGCGCGCGGGGTCTCCAGCCACTTCCCGTCGCGCTTGGTGGCGATGGTGGCGGGGGTGACGTTCCTGGGCAGGCCCTGCTCGACCAGGGCGAGGAGCGTGGTGGGCGTGTACATGCGGGATCTTTCGAGGCGCGTGGAAGCGGGTTCCGGCGTCTCCCCCGTTGCGGCGGGACGCGGGGGAGGAGTTTGCGAGTGAACTCGCGGCTGCAACGGCACGCAGTCCGCCTGCGCGGACTTCATCGGGTCCAATCGTCTACACCGCCGCCGGGCGCGGGCTCCACCGGCGCGAGCGGTGACGGAGGAGGTCGCCGCTCGATTCGTCCGGCATCCGACCGCAACCGGCACCGGGCGGCTAACGGTTGCGCCCGTACTGCTCGTGCGACGAGACCCAGTCCGACGAGCTGATCGCGGAGCCCAGCGACAGCTCGCCGGCCAGCACCACGCCCGCCACGATCTCGGCGAGCTTGTTCACCGAGCCCCGGCCCACGCACCCCATGGCCGCCAGGCACTCGCGCTGGGTGGGGAGCCCGGTGCCGCCGCCGTGGGTGGCCACGATCAGCGAGGGGATGGTGATGGAGATGTACAGGTCGCGCTCGGCGGTGAGCTCGGCGTACATCACCGCCGCGCTGCTCTCGGCCACGTTCGCCACGTCCTGCCCGGTGGCGATGAAGATGGCGGTGATGGCGTTGGCCGAGTGCGCGCCGTTGTTGTTGGCCCCCGACAGGATCGAGCCGATGTTGGCCACGCCGTGGTGGTACACCAGGCTCTCGGGCTCCACCCGCATGCGCTGGATCAGCGTGTCGCGCTTGATCACCGCCTCGGCCGTCACCCGCTTCCCGCGCGTGCGCATGATGTTGATCTGCGACGCCTTCTTGTCGGTGGCGAAGTTGCTCTCGAGGTAGAAGTGGCGCACGCCCGGGTACTGGTCCAGGATCCAGCTGCACGCCGCGAAGGTGGCGCGCCCCACCATGTTCTGCCCCGCCGCGTCGCCCGTGTGGAAGTTGAAGCGCAGGAAGACGAACTTGTTGGAGAGGTAGTGGTCCACGTACTTGAGCTTGGCCACGCTGCTGGTGGCCTCGGCCTCGGCGGCGATGCGGTCGGCGTTGGCCTGCACCCACTCCACGAAGTCGCGCCCCTGCCGCGCGTCGTCGAACACGAACACGGGGGCGCGCTGCATGGCGTCGCCCACCACCGTCACCTTCACCCCGCCGTTGGCGTTCAGCAGCGCGATGCCGCGGTTGTAGCTGGCCACCAGCGTTCCCTCGGTGGTGGCCATGGGGATGATGAAGTCGCCCCGCGCATGCTCGCCGTTCACCGTGAGCGGCCCCGCGAAGCCGATCGGCACCTGCGCGATCCCGGTGAAGTGCTCCACGTTCCCCTTCAGCAGGTGGGGATCGAAGGTGAAGCGCTTCACGTGGTCCAGCGCCGAGCCGGTGAACTCCTCCACGAACGCCTGGCGCGCGCGGATGGCCTCGGGGCAGTAGTCGTCGTTGTGGTCGCGGGGGATCTTCCTGGCCGCCGGCAGCTGCTCGGCGATGGCGTCCTGCACGTTCAGCTTGAGCTTGCCGAACGGCTTGGCGTCGAACACGATCTCGATGTCGTGCTTGCCCAGCGGGAGCGCGGGGTGCCGGGCCACCAGCGTCATCGTCCGCCTGAGCGGGAACTGCAGCGGCTGGGCAGGGGTGATCTGGTGCGTCTGCACCACCTCGTCCTCCAGCCGCACCTCCACGTCGTGCAGCGGGATCTCCTGGCCGTTGATGCGGATCCCCCGCAAGCCCGTGACGGTTGCGTCGCTCAGGCGGTTCTTGATGGAGAACTGCACCCCGTCGTCGCCGTTCTTGAGGCTGCCGAACGTGTAGAGCTGCTTGAGCAGGAGACTGGGGACGAACATCGGCGGTGCTCCTCCGGGACGGCGGGTGGCGGGAGATGGTTCGCTGAACGGGCAAGACCGGCGCGCGCCGAAACCGGGCTGGCCGGCCGCGCCCAAAGGGGTGCGGCCAGCCGCGCGTTCCGCGTGCGTGCTGCCGGATGTTGCGGGAGGTGTGTCCGCTCTGTGCCCGCCGCCGCGCGTTACGCCGCCTGCGCGAACCTCACGCGGAGCCAGCCGTTGCGTACGTGGGCGCTCCCAAGTGTATAGTACGCAAGGAAGCGGGGCAACAGGTAGTTGCGGCGCTGGTTGGCCAGCTGGATCACCAGCTCGTCGCCCGCGTGGCGCGCGCTCACCTCGCCCTCGTGCGCGAAGGGGAGGCGCAGCTCCAGCACGTACTCCTTCCCCTCCTGCTCCACGCGGTAGGTCTGCCCGCTGTACATCAGTCCGGTGGGATCGGTGTCGCCGTAGATGCGCTGGCCGATGTCGCGCAGCAGCTCCAGCCCGAACACCTCGCGGCCGCTGTGCGGCACCTTCAGGATCGGCAGCGGCGCGAACGACGCGTCGATCTCGGCCAGGTGCCGCTTCTGCGCCTCCACGTACGGCTTCAGCACCTCGCCCACGCCGTCCTCCGGCAGCACGCGGTTCACGATCACCGCGTCCACGCCGTAGCCGTAGAGCTGCAGGTAGGTGTAGGCGCGCTTGGCCTCCTCGACCACCATCTTCTCGGGGTTGGCCACCAGGCGGATGGAGCAGACGTCGTTGTTCCCCAGCACGTCCTGGATCGACTTCAGCTTGTCGAAGAGCCGGTTCAGCTCCTCGTACCCCTTGTCCAGCGGGATTCCGGTCGTCTTGCGCAGCGCGAACCCCGCGGTCTTGATCGCGGTCTTCTGGAAAGGGAAGGCCTTCGACATCCACCACTGCGTGGCCTGCGGCAGCGTGAGCAGCGTCAGCGTCTCGCCGGTGGGCGCGCTGTCGACGACGATCACGTCGTAATCGCCGCTGCGGTAGAACTGCTCCAGCCAGAGCAGGACGGAGCCCTCGTTCATCCCGGGGAGCGCGGCCATCTCCTCGGCGGCCACGGCGTCCACGCCCTGCCAGCGGAACACGGTGAGCATCAGCTCGCGCATGTTCCCCCAGTACTTCTTCATGCTGTAGTAGAGATCGACCTCCTGCGCCCACAGGTTCGGCGCGACCAGCTCCGGCTCCGGGCCCAGCGGCCGGTCCAGCGCGTCGGCCAGCGAGTGCGCGGGGTCGCTGGACAGCACCAGCGTGCGGTACCCCATCTCCGCGGCCCGGAGCGCCGTGGCGGCCGCGCAGGTGGTTTTCCCCACCCCGCCCTTGCCCGTGAACAGCAATATCCGTTTGGCCATCGCCTTCAATCCTCGTTCGCTGGGATCACCGATCCGCCTGGCGCGGGGGCGGATTCTCGCCGATGCCGCGCCGCAGCAAATCTATGACACACTGCGTCAATCGAACAGGGGCTCGTTCTCCGCGGGGCGCGCCGATCAGCCCCGGTCGCTCCGGGAGCGCGCGGACGCGAGCCAGCCGACCACGCCCAGCGCGGCCACGCACAGGTTGAAGGTGACGGGGGTGAAGGCGGCGGGGATGAAGCGGGGGGAGTAGACCATGATCACCGGCGTGATCGCCAGCATCGCGGCGGTGGAAAGGAGGAAGAGCGCGCGCACGCGCCACGCCACCAGCAGGAGCAGCGCGAACCCGACCTCCGCCACGCCCACGGTCTCCACCGTCCGCGCCGCGGCCCGGGCGGACATCCCCGCGTCGCGCAGCAGCGCCAGTTCGTCCGGGTGACGGAAGAGGAGCTTGGGGACCAGCCCGTGCCAGAGATAGACGACCGCGAGCGTGACGCGCGCCACCCTGTGCACGGAGGCGAGCCGGTCCGGCGCATGATTCATCTCGTCATCCCGATTCCGGTGGAGGCGTGAGCGCGCGAGTCGAACATCCGACGTCCGCGAGCGCCACGTCAAGGAAGCTGGAGACCCGAGCGCACTTTTCCCCGCTCCCTCCGCGTGATCCAGCGTGGTACTCGGCAGGCTCACACGAAGGAAACGAAGGGAACGCAGGCCGTTGCGTGCGCGAATGGACGATGCGCGGCGAGGCTCGAGCGTTGGTTTGAACGCGGTCCAAGGGTTCCACGAGAACGCCCGCGGCCGTTCCCGTATGCCCCGTCTGCGCCCGCACTTGGCACACTCCGTGCTCCCCTTGCGCGCCACGCACGGCACGGCTGCACCGGCCGCGCCGCGTGAGGAACCGAGGATTCACCGAGCGGAGGATCATGAGCAGCACCCCGGCCGACCGCGGCGCCGAACGGCGGAACGCACGGCGCGACGAGGCGGAGCGCCGCACCTTCGCGCGGCGCATCGACTGCGACGGCGAGCGGGGCCCTGTGCAGGCCGCACCCGCGCGGGGCGGCGGCGCGCGCGAGCCCGGCGCGTGGCGCGGCCGGCGCGACGAGCGCCGCTAAGTAGCCTCTCAGGCCGGGCGCCCATCGCCCACACCTCTCATGTCTACAACGCAGAACGAGTCCGCCGCCGGCGTCGCCGGCCACGACCCCGACGACGTCCGCATCTCGCGGCTGCGCGCGCTGCGGGGGCCCAACTTCTGGCGCCTGGCGCCGGTCATCGCCTGCGACCTGACGCTGGGCGCGCTCGAAGACGTCCCCACCACCCACATCCCCGGCTTCAACCAGCGGCTGATGCAGCTCCTTCCCACGCTGGGCGAGCACCCGTGCTCGCGCGAGGCCGAGGGCGGCTTCCTGGCCCGGCTGGAGGAGGGGACGCACCTGCCGCACGTGATGGAGCACGTCGCCCTCGAGCTGCAGACGCTGGCCGGGAGCGACGTGTCGTTCGGGCGCGTGGTGGAGAGCGGCGACCCCGGCGTGTGGTGGCTGATCGTGGCGTACGAGGAAGAGGACGTGGGCCTCCAGTCGGTGCGCGAGGCCGGCCGCCTGGTGCGCGCCTGCATCGCCGGCGAGCCGTATGACGCGGACGCGGCCGTGGAAGACCTGCACGACCTGCTCGAGAACGTGCGGCTGGGCCCCAGCACCGCCGCCATCGTGGACGAGGCGGCGCGGCGCGGCATCCCCGTGCGGCGGCTGAACTCGTACTCGCTGGTGCAACTGGGGCTGGGAAAGAACCTGCGCCGCATCCAGGCCGCGATGAGCGACTACACCAGCGCCATCGCCGTGGAGATCGCGCAGGACAAGGACGACACCCGCCGCGTGCTGGGCAACATCGGCCTTCCCGTGCCCCAGGGCGACACCGCTACCACGCTCGACGGCGCGCTCGAGGTGGCGCGCGAGATCGGCTTCCCCGTCCTGCTCAAGCCG
>Ga0070662_100000245_pt1 | contig 32051 bp, 29 predicted proteins | sample KBSC53metaG_FD_65648 | JGI IMG/M metagenome (GOLD analysis project Ga0070662, IMG submission 65648) | Corn rhizosphere microbial communities from Kellogg Biological Station, Michigan, USA - KBS C5-3 metaG | ecosystem: Host-associated > Plants > Roots > Rhizosphere > Soil ...
CCGAGGAGCTTGAATCGCGACCGGCCACAGTCGAGTGTCACTCGCTGCTCACCAACCGCTGCAATCTTCACAGGTGCCGGCGGGAGCTCACGTGCAATTTCACTCAGCTTTTTTGCCGGGACAGTTACCGCACCCGAGGCTTCGACATCGGCCATTACTTCAGTGCTGACTGCTATGTCGAGGTCGGTTCCTGACAGCTTGATCCCTTTATCTGTTGTCTCGAGGAGGATATTTGCCAAAACCGGCAGTGTCGTCTTTGCCGGAATACTGGCTGTTACGGCCGTTAATCCTTCCTGGAGTTTTTCACGAGAGATCGTAAAGCGCATCCCTACCCCTGTTGAACAGCTTGGTAACTATAAAGTCTCTTTATTAGAGACTCACCTAGTAGTGGTAGCAGTGTCTGTGGAGTTCTGTAGAGTGGGTCCTAACTTATGAAAACAGAGCAATTTCCGCTACGCTTGGTGATGTTTGATCGGATGTTGGTAGTCGGGGAAAGCAGTGCGTTTATCCGGCGTGTGTCAGGAGACTGCGGTGGTTTCCACACGAGAGTTCCTGTGGAAGTTGAAAGCTTCGAGATGATTCCGGATGCGATTGATGCGAGCTCGCAAGGCGGAGTCCTCTGTTATCGTTTGCTGGACCTTCTCGAGGCTGTGAATCACAGTGGAATGATCGCGGCCACCGAAGGCGTTACCGATTTCTACCAGTTGGGTTGCAAGGAGCTCACGGGCCAGATACATGGCAATCTGCCGTGGGGTAGTGAGGGTCTTCGTCCTCGTCTTCGACCGTAGTCCGTCGACAGTTACTCCCCATTCCTTGGCGACTGCCTGCTGGATAGTAAGAATCGAAAGAGATCCTACCTGTTCCTGGTCGCCCCCTTCGATTGCGCGAAGCTTGTCCCGGAGGGCTTCTCTTGCGACATCAACGGTTATGTCCTTGTGCTTGAGAGATGCGTAAGCGAGCAGCTTGATAATGGATCCTTCGAGCTCACGCACATTCGATCGGACGTGTTCGGCGATGAAGTGGATCACATCGTCTGGAATGGTCAGCTCGAGGCGATCGAGTTGTGCCTTCTGCTTTAGAATTGCGACTCGATGCTCGAAGTCCGGGAGTCCAATGTCTGCAACCATTCCCCACTGAAAACGGCTGATGAGTCGCGACTCAAGGCCGGCAATCTCTGATGGTGGGCGATCGCTGGTCAGGACAATTTGTCGGCCAGCCTCATACAACGCGTTGAAAGTGTGGAAAAACTCCTCCTGGGTCGTTTCCTTCCTGCCTTTGAGGAAATGCACATCATCGATAAGAAGGAGATCGACTTCGCGGTAACGGCGGCGAAAATCCGGACCTGATCTATCCAGAATCGAGCTGATCAGCTCGTTCATGAATTGCTCGGTTCCGACGTACATAATGCGAGTGCTCGGTGCGCGCTGAAGTGTCTCGTGAGCGACCGCCTGCATCAAATGCGTTTTTCCAAGGCCGGTGTCCCCGTAGATGAAAAGAGGGTTGTAAACTTTTCCCGGTGCCTGGCTGACGGCGTGAGCTGCCGCGGCTGCGAGCTCGTTTGATTTGCCGATTACGAACAGGTCGAAGGTGTAGCGCTCGCTAAGTGGCGGTGTGCTTCCGCCATTCAAACTGGCTGCTGGTTTGGAGGACGTTGCCGGCGGACTGACGAAGAAATCCATCTGTGAACGCCGTTTGCGCTCCTCGTTGACCCGGAAAACAACATTCAACGGATGCCCAAGTACGATCGGAGCGTAGCTCGACAGTAGATCGGAATGCTTCGAGTCGTTCCAATCTGCCGTGAACTGATCAGGCGCCCCAACGAAGATCGTATTTCCTTCTATGGACAGGGCTTCGGTTGGCTCGAGCCAGGCTTGGAAAGTCTGGTCGGGCAATTCCTGGCGAGCGCGATCGAGGATGCGTTTCCAGACTTCGGTGGGGCTGAGCGACATGACGCGACAGCCTATCCGTTTTATGTGGAAAAGTCAAACGAGCGCAATGCGAACTCGTTGATGTGACTTGAACTATCTTCAATGCTGAAATAGTTTTACCCGCTCGTACCACTGCTGGTTTTAAACGAGTTCTGGAGTCAAGTAATGGGCAAGCCCACCTATCGTCCTCGCAACAAGAGGCGTATTCGCACCCACGGTTTCAGGTTGCGGATGGCTACTAAATGGGGACGTGAAGTTCTGAGCCGACGCCGCAAAAAGGGACGTAAACGGCTAACAGTTCAGTTGCCGACGAAATACGCCGGCGCGTAAGTCTTTTGGCTTTCCTCGCAGCTTGAGGCTGACGAGTGAAGCCGATCTTGAAGCGATAAGGCGCACAGGGAAGCGCATGCAAACCGAGCATCTAGAGGCTCGAGCAGCGGCTTCCCTGTTGTCGCATCCAAGGGTTGGGATCGTCGTGCCCAAGCATCGGCGAAAGATCGTCGACAGGAATCTGGTTAAGCGGCGACTGCGTGAGATAGTGCGCACGCAGCTTCTTCCCCAGCTGACCGCATCAGACCTTCTGATTCGCGCCAGGCCTCAAGCATACGGCGCGAGCTTTGAGCAACTTTCAGCAGATCTTACCGTAATTGGCGAGTGGGCCTCGCGGATCGCGCGCTGACAAATGCGGTTCGTCTTCATCTACCTTATTCGCGGCTATCAACTGGCGATCTCCCCGCTGCTTCCTGCGAGCTGTCGCTACTACCCTTCGTGTTCTGCGTATGCGCTCGAGGCGTTTCAGCGACACGGCACCATCAGAGGCATGCGGCTGACAATCAGCCGCCTTCTCCGATGCCACCCTTTCCGACCGGGCGGTTACGACCCGGTCCCATGAATGGATAAGCGTTTCTTTCTTGCTCTCTTCCTGTCGCTGATTGTAATTGCTCTCTCTCAGCTCCTCTTTCCTCCGGTGAAGCCAGTGCCGGGTAAAGGAGCTACGGCAGATTCGCTAGGCGTGCGCCAGACAGCTTCATCGACAGTCACTGCGGTTTCTTCGACCGCTCCTGTAGTCGATACGCTGTCCAGGCCACGTCAATCGACAGCGACTGTGGCAGCTGTTAACGTCGCCGCTCCTGCCGAGACCACGACGGTCACCACGCCGAAAGCGGTTTACACCTTCAGCAACCTGGGCGCTACTCCCGTTTCGATAGTTGTTAGCGATTACGGGAACAGGTCTGGCTCGGGAGGTCCCGTCTCGTTTGGTTCCCGCGGTGATGCGCTACTCGGTTACCGACTGATCACACCAACCGATACTGTGGACCTGTCCAAGGTTCCTTTTGTGCTAGCGCGCTCGAGAAGCGCCAGCGGCCAGGAAACACTGAACTACAGCGCCACGATAGAGAATATTGCCGTTTCGATAGCGTACACGATCTCGCCTGACACAGCGGCAAGCTACTTAATGGATGTCAGTGGACGTGTGACTGGAGCGCAAAGCCCCACGTTTCTGATCACCGAGCTCCCGAAGACACTGCGACCGACTGAAGCGGATACCGTAAGTGATCATCGATCGCTGGCATACAGCCTCAAGCCGACGCGTGATCATGCGCGGAGTGTGCTGTTCGGAAAGCTGGATCCTGGCGAGAAAACTCTGGAGGCTGGTCCACTAAGCTGGGTAGCTGTCAAAAACAAATACTTCGTTTTTGGGGTTCTGTCACTCCAAAAAGGGGTGCCGTTCAGTGAAGTGACACTTACCGGCGGACCACGCACCTCAAAGATCGCAACTGAAGCGTCTGCGAGCGTCGTGCAGGAAGTAAAAAACGGATCCTTTGCGTATCAAGTCTATTCCGGACCTCAGGAATCACAGAGACTCGCGCGCGTAGGTCAGGACTTCGATCACGTCAACCCGTACGGGTGGCGTTTCCTGCAGGGAGTGGTGCATCCAATTGCGTCGAAAGTCATTCAGGCTTTGCTGTGGATGCACCATCGGTTGAATCTCAGCTACGGGTGGGTGCTCGTCATCCTCGGCGTCCTGGTGAGACTCGCATTGTGGCCGCTGAATCAGAGCACCATGCGCTCCAGCTTAAGAATGCAGGAGCTGCAACCAAAACTCGCCGCGGCTCAGAAGAAGTACAAAGATCCCATGCAGCAGCGGGAAGCCATCATGAAGGTGTATCGGGACGCCGGGGTCAGTCCATTTGCCGGACTCACCGGGTGCCTGCCGGCGCTGCTGCCAATGCCGATTCTCTTCGCCCTGTTCTTCGTGTTTCAGAATACGATCGAATTCCGGGGTGTGCCTTTCATGTGGCTGCATGACATCTCGGTGAAAGATCCCTTCTACATTCTGCCGCTCCTGATGGGCGCCTCGATGTACGTGCTATCCTGGATTGGAATGCGTAATGCTCCTCCAAACCCGCAGGCAAAGATGATGGGATACATGTTTCCCGTGATGATGACCGTCGTGCTGCTCAACATGGCGTCCGGCCTGAACCTGTACTACACGGCCCAGAACATCGCTGCGCTTCCACAGCAGTGGATGCTGGCACGGGAGCGGGAAAAAGCGCGTCGGGCGGGATAGGAGGGCAAATGCTGCGTGTCACTTATATTGGTCACGCAACGCTACTAATTGAACTGGGTGAGCGGCGTATTCTCACCGACCCGAATTTTGATCCGGCGCTGGGCAAGTTTCTGCGCCGGGTGAGCTCGCCGGGGATAGCGCTCGACAAGCTGCCAAAGCTCGACGCGATACTGTTAACGCACGCGCACGCCGATCATCTCTCTTTCGATTCGCTCGACGCCCTGCCGCGAGATATTCCTCTGTTTGCGCCGCCCGCAATCGCCAAGTGGCTGGCCAGGCGGGGCTACTCGCATGCCGTGCCGGTTGCACCGGGGGAGAATGCGGAAGTAGAGGGTGTAAAGATCGCTGCGGCCTCGGCGACACACAAAGGAAATCGGTATGGTGTCGACAGATGGCGGGCCGACGCGAATATGTATCTTATCGATACTAATAAGGTGTCATGCTTCTTCGCTGGGGATACGGCCCTTACCCCTGAGACCTCACACCTGGTGGAGAAAAGCCTGATGGCGAATGGTCGCGTACTGGATCTGGCGCTTCTCCCCATCGGACACGCACCGTGGTGGAAGCCAGGCTTTCGGAAAGGGCACCTCACCAGCAGCGATGCACTGACGCTCTTCGAGCGACTCAAGGCGCGGTACTTCATTCCCTACCACTGGGGCACGTTCAATCACGTGACATCGACGGCCTTCGACGCCATCGACAGGCTTCGGGTGACCCTGCAGGACCATCCACTTCATCCCGCGGTCAAAATTCTCGAGCCGGGTACAACCTTCGTCCTGCCTACGAAGGGCGTGTGACATCAGTGGTGCAGGAGCAAGATACAATCGTCGCTCTGGCAACCGCGATCGGTCGAGGTGCAATTGCGCTGGTGAGGTTAAGCGGCCCGGAGGCATTCGCGATCGCTCGTAAGCACGTGCAATCCTGGCCCACTGAGCCGCGCATTGCGCATCTCTCCGAAGTATCGAGTGGTGCAGATAAGCTTGATGAAGCACTCGTTACTTTCTTTCCGGCGCCGAACTCCTTTACCGGCGAAGACACCGTCGAGTTCTCAGTTCATGGCGGCTATGTCGTTCCCGCTTCGATCGTTGCAGCGCTGACTTCCTCTGGTGCAAGGCAGGCTGCACCAGGCGAATTCACTCGCCGAGCGGTGCTCAATGGAAAACTCGACATAATCCAGGCTGAGGCGATCGGTGATCTGATCGACGCGACCTCACTCGTGATGCAACGTACTTCTCTGAGCCAGCTCGATGGCGGTCTTTCCCGCCGTCTGATGGATCTGCGAAACGATCTCCTCGATCTCGAAGCGCTGATTGCCTATGACGTTGACTTCCCCGAGGAGGATGACGGCCCTATTCCACGTGCCAGGATAGAAAAAGCGACCGCATCGATTGGAAAAGCCATTCAAGATCTGATCGCGACTGCTCCAGCCGGGGAACTGATTCGAGAAGGTGCCACAGTGGTAATCGCGGGGCCGCCCAACGCGGGTAAGTCGTCGCTGTTCAACGCAATCCTGGGTAGATCCAGAGCTATCGTCACCGAGATTCCAGGAACCACTCGTGATGCCTTGGAAGCCGTCATCGACAACGGCAAATGGCCGCTTCGGCTGGTCGATACTGCCGGCCTGCGGGATACCACCGACCGAATCGAACGCCTGGGAATCGAGGTGAGCGAGCGATATTTGGCAGCCGCACAGGTGGTGCTTGCCTGCGGTGATGACCGGCAGTCGCTCGACTACACCCGGAGTGCTGTCGTACGACATACAACTGCTCCGGTCATCAATGTCAGAACAAAGGCTGATTTAGTATCAAATGGCGAACAATCCTCGGGCAGGGAGGATATCGTCTGGGTGAGCGCAATCGACGGTACTGGTCTGCAGGGGTTGCTTGCAGCAGTCAACGAATGCATCGACGAGCGCTATGGCGCGATATTGCCGGAGGTGCCCGTGCTTACGCGTGCCCGCCATCGCGCGGCTCTCGAGACGGCACTTTCCGAGATTGAGCAGTTCGGAGATGCCTGGAGTGGGAGGAAACTGCCTGTAACCGTTGCTGCAGTTCACCTTCGAACCGCGGTCCATGCACTGGAAGAGCTGATAGGGGCGGTCGATATCGAGGATGTGCTAGACCGTGTTTTCAGCTCTTTTTGTGTCGGGAAATAGTGCTAGGCTGAAGCGGCTGACGAGCTGGAAATCGAGGTTATCTCCGTGGCGCTCGCGCGGACTGCCCAGGCGAGACCGCGGGCACTGACTGCGGGCTCGACCATTCTTGTGCCGAGAAAGTAACCACTCCGTTCGGGAAAAATGTGCCGGTCTACGGTGCGCGCGTCGTCGCTCATTCCGCCGGACAGATAACGAAGTCTCAACCCGAGCCCGGCTCGATCGAGGTCATTGGCGAGGGCGCGGCTCATCACCGGCTCCAGCTCGCGAACACTGGCATATTCGCGGCGCGTGTACCCGTAATATTCCCACGCCGCGTGACCCGGACTGATGACCCGGGAGGCGACTGTTGCCAGTCCCTCGTTGATCATCAGCTCGCGCAGCGAAGCGCGCCTTCCAGTCTCCCAGTAGGAGTAGTATCCACCAGCGTCATCGATCAGTTGCTTGAGCTCGCTTCGGCTGGTCGGGGAGGTATATCGCACGGTATGAGCAATCTCGTGCGCGAGCCAGAGGGGGATCAGCTCAGGGTCGAGGCCTAATCCCTGGGTTTCGGGGTTTGTAACGCTCGTGAAGTGCTCGAGGCAGACAAACGCGACTCCCTTTCCGTCGACGACAAGCTCTCCGGCATTAGCGGCGCCCACTCCGACCATCAGTACGACGTCAACGTCGACGTCGCTCTCGAAGAGCGCTCGGCATTGCTCTTCGGTATTTCGCGCGAGAGAGACGACATCGATTCTCTCGAGCATTGTGCGAAGGTCTACTCGACTTGCAAGTGCGGCTGATCTAACGACTTCCAGAAAATGCGGCCCGGCAGGGTCGAGAACGTAATTGTGCCAGTACGCTTCTAGGAAGCGGCGGTGGGTTTCGAAGTAGCGGAGATAGGCGGCGACACGGTCTGTACTGTTATGAACTGCGAAGAAGTCAGGCAGTAGGTTGATGAGCATCAACGACCAGGTCGCGGGGTTGGAGCCAGTCGCGTTTTTGCGATGCGAGAAGATACAGCCGACCCAAATTCCCAACAAGTCCGATCTCCTCCGTCAAGGTTTCTGAATCTTGGCACAATTATTCCCTATCCTTTTCCCGGAGAGGTGCCGGGAACGGATAGGAGGAGTAACCATGACAACGCTGCGTCAGATAGAGCTTCGTTGTCCCGTGTGCGACAACGAGTTCAAGTCTCAGAGCGTAGTCTCGACGAATGCCTTCGGCGGGAAGCGCACTGACTTTCACGAGCGAGCAGCGGGAACTCAACCGCTCGCCTATCTGATTCACATGTGCAGTGAGTGCGGCTACTCGGGCGGAGAGTCGGACTTTACTGCCGGTGCCGACGTCAGCCCGGTTCTCAAGCAGCAGGTCTTCAAGGAGCTGGCGCCGCTGCGTCCAGCGCTTGTTTGCGGCTCGGAGAAATACGAAGCAGCCGCTAAGGTGGCTCAATGGCAGGGCACCGATCCTCGACACATCGCTGATCTCCTACTCCGTGCAGCGTGGTGCTGCGTCGATGAAGGTGACGTCGAGGCGGAGAGATACTTCCGGCGCCAGGCCGCCTGGATGTTCGAGGAAGCACTCAAAGCCTACGACGGAGTTCCCCGCGAGGAGCGGGCAATTCTAACCTATCTTGTCGGTGAGCTATGGCGGCGGATCGGGGATCTCAAAAAGGCCAATACCTGGTTCGAGACCGTCGGCGGGGAAATCACTGACGCGCAAAACCAGCAATGGGTCGTCGACGCCGCTGAACAGCAGCGGTTGAATCCGCGAGAGTGGTTCGGCTAGGAATCACCGCGTACCGAACAATCTGTCTCCTGCATCGCCCAGCCCAGGCAGGATATAGCCCTGGCTGTTGAGCTCGCGATCGAGCGCGGCACAGTAGATAACAACATCAGGATGAGCCTCGCTCAGGTATTTGACGCCCTCGGGCGCCGCGACCAGGCAAAGGAATCTTATGCGGGTTGCTCCCGCTCGCTTGAGAGAGCTGACCGCAGCCGCCGCGCTGCCGCCCGTGGCTAGCATCGGGTCGAGCAGGAAAAAATCTCTCTCGGCGGTATCGCCTGGAACCTTGAAGTAGTAATCCACTGGTTGGAGCGTACCATGGTCTCGGTAGAGTCCGATGTGGCCGACCCGCGCCGAGGGTACGAGGCGCAGGATTCCCTCGACCATTCCGAGCCCGGCGCGCAGAATCGGAACCAGTGTCAGCTTCTTGCCGCTGATATGCCAGCCGCTGGTGTGTTCGAGGGGCGTATCGACTCCACGCGGCTCGAGAGACAGCTCGCTCGTCGCCTCATAGGCCATTAGCATGGCGATTTCGTCGACGAGCTCCTTAAAGTGCTTCGTCTCGGTCTGCTGATCGCGCAGGATGGTCAGCTTGTGCTGAACAAGAGGATGCCGGATAATAGTCAGCGAGGGGAATTCTTTTACACGCTCGATCATTCTGGCCCCAGAATTCCGACAGCGACATCGTGGACTTTCACCGGTGTCATAATTTCTAATCCCTGATGAAAGAATACCAGGCTGTGGTGGTCAAGCTCACCCGACATACTCGGGAAGACGAGGACACGCTCACCGATCTGCTGAATGAGCGGAGCAGGGGCGGCTGGGAGCCAGCGCTAATGTCCCAGGACGAGCAGCGCTTAACGATTCTCTTTCAGCGTGACGCGGTAGCGGAAGGTTAGCTGTTTGGAGATCACCTTCGTCGGTGCTGCACGCGAGGTGACCGGATCCTGCCATCTTCTGCGCGTGAATGGCCGCACCGTCGCCCTGGATTGCGGAATGTTTCAGGGAAAGCGCCAGGAATCCGCGGAGAAAAACCGGAAGCTGCCGCTGCCCGTCGAGGACCTGGACGCGGTCGTTCTCTCTCACGCCCACATCGATCATTCCGGCAGACTCCCCTTCCTGATTGCTGAAGGATACTCGCGAACGATCTGGGCAACTGCCGCCACGCGTGATCTCTGTGCAGTCATGCTGGCCGACTCGGCGCACATACAGGAAAAGGATGCCGAATTCCTGGCGAAGCACAAAAAGGGATTCATCGAGCCCTTGTATGGAATGCGCCACGCGGTCCGCACGATGGACTTGATGGTAGGAGTTCCTTACAACAAGCCATTCGATGTCATTCCGGGAGTTCGCGCTACCTATATAGATGCCGGCCATATACTGGGATCGGCCAGCGTGCTGCTGGATTGCACTGAAGGAGGAACGACCAAACGCCTCGTTTTTTCGGGTGATATTGGGCGCAGCGGTCTCGCTATCGTGCGTGATCCGACCCCGCCCGAAGGCGCCGACGCTCTGATCATGGAATCGACGTATGGAAATCGCGATCATGAGTCGGTCGAAGGTGCTCGTGCCCAGCTGGCAAAGGTCATCCGGGAGACAGCGGCCCGCGGTGGTCGCATTCTCATCCCCGCATTCGCCGTTGGCCGAACTCAGGAGATGATCTACGCACTTCACGGTCTCGCGCACGAAGGAGCGATTCCGCCGATACCTATCTACGTCGATAGCCCACTCGCCATCGATACCACGACCGTCTTCGAGATGCATCCCGAAAGCTTCGACCGGTCCGAGGAGATGGTGCGGAAAGCGAAGGAGCTGTTCCAGTTCGAGCTGCTTCACTACACGCGGGATGTCGAAGAATCGAAGGCTCTCTCGCGGGCGCATGGTCCCATGGTGATTATCGCCGCGTCGGGAATGATGGAAAACGGCCGGATAGTGCATCATCTCGCACAGGGAGCAAGCGATCCCCGCAACACGATACTGGTCGTCGGATTTCAGGCGGAACATACCCTCGGCCGGAGAGTCGTCGAGAGGCAACCAGTGCTGCAGATCTTTGGCGAGGACGTTCCGCTGAATGCTCGAGTCGAAGTTATCGATGGCTACAGCGCGCATGCCGACCGAACTGAGATGATCGACTGGCTGGGTCATACGCGAGACAAATCACCGCGGCTCGGTCCGATCTGGCTGGTACACGGCGAAGCAGCAGTGCAGGACGAGTTCAAGGGAAACCTTGAAGCCCGCGGTTACTCCGTGCAGTGTCCGGAGCCTCACACCACGCACACGTTCTAGCGTAGCTTCACCGGATGAAGCGCGCTACAAAAGCAGCGAAGGCAGCAGCGACTAAAGCAGCGGCAAGCGCCAGGCAGATCGTGCGCTTAATCCGGCGGCTCCTCACGGTTGCCGTCGCTGCCATCTTCCTGATCTGGCTGGCTTCCGTATCTGCTGTTCTGATGTGGAGTTCGCGCGACGAGGCGCGTCCGGCGCAGGCTATCGTAGTGCTCGGAGCCGCGCAGTATGCGGGAAAACCCTCGCCGGTACTACGCGCTCGTCTCGATCATGCGCTTGATCTGTGGAACCGGCATCTTGCCTCGCTCCTGATTCTCACCGGGGGTACCGGGGCGGGTGACACGACCAGCGAGGCAGCGGTCGGAAGAAACTACGCGCGCCGGCATGGGGTGCCCGACAGCGCGATTATCGAGGAGAATGCAGGCCGCACTACGAGCGAATCGATGCGCGCCGTGGCAGGAATGCTTGAAGTACGAGGCCTCCAGAGTGCGCTGCTGGTGAGTGACCCATTCCACATGCTGCGTCTGCGCATCCTGGCGCGTCGCTTCGGTTTCACACCGTACACGTCACCGACGCAAACCAGCCCCATCTCACCGAACCGTGAGGAGCGCTGGAAGTATATCTTTAGCGAGTCCCTGAAAGCCCCGCTCGCCTTCTTTTTCGAGAGGAAGTTGTGAACAGGAAGTCTCTCATACGGCATTTGGTAGCGGTCAGCTACTTAATTGCCGGCACTGCCGCCGCGCCCGCACTGGATGCGCAGGCGATCCCTCGGATCCAGTTCGAGAAGTACAAACTGCCGAACGGCCTCGAGGTAATTCTTCACGAAGATCACTCCACGCCTATCGTTGCCGTCGACACCTGGTATCACGTCGGCTCGGGCGACGAGCTGGTAGGCCGCACCGGCTTCGCACACTTGTTCGAGCACATCATGTTCATGGGCTCCCAGCACGTGCCGGTCGGTCAATTTGACCAGCTGCTCGAGGCTGCTGGTGGTGACAACAACGGCTCTACGACCGAGGACAGGACGAACTACTACGAAACAGTCCCCTCCAACGCACTTCCGCTGGCTCTCTGGCTCGATGCCGATCGCATGGGATGGCTGTTGCCGACGATGGATCTCGCCAAGGTCAATCTCCAGCGCGATGTCGTGAAGAATGAGCGGCGTCAGCGTGTTGACAATGTTCCGTACGGACGCGCCGAGGAAACAATTCTTGCCGCGCTCTACCCGAAGACACACCCATACTCGTGGCCGGTGATCGGGTCGATGGCAGACCTCAGCGCAGCATCACTTACGGATGTTCAGAACTTCTTCAGGACATACTACGCGCCCAACAACGCGACACTGATAATCGCCGGGGACTTCAATCCCGCCGAGGCAAAAAAACTGGTTGCCCAGTACTTCAGTGAGATTCCTCGCGGACCCGAAGTGAAACGTCGGACGACCGTCCCGACAGTTACAATTCCGCGGGATACTTTCCTTATCCTCGAAGACAAGGTTCAGCTGCCGAGGGTCTACTATACCTGGCACTCGGTAAAGGGCTACTCGAAGGATGACGCCGCCCTCGACATCCTTGCCCAGATCCTCGCCAACGACAAAAACTCCCGCCTCTACAAAAAACTCGTCTACGATCTCCAGACCGCACAGAGCGTGAGAGCCTTCCAGAACGGATCGCGGATGGATGGACGATTCCGTCTCGACTTTACGCCCAAGCCGGGACAGAAGGTCGCCGATCTGGATCGTATTGTTCGCAGCGAGATTGCCAACATCATCAATAACGGGGTGACTCAGCGAGAGCTGCAGCGGGCGCAGAATGTCTACAAGTCCAGCTTCCTCAACGATCTCGCGAGCGTGCTGGGCAAAGCGGAAGTACTGAACTCCTACAACTATTTCATCGGCAATCCGGACTACGTGCAGCAGGATGCAGCTCGGTATGACCGTGTCACTGCCGCTGATGTTCAGCGGGTAGCGAAAACCTATCTCGGGAAGCCGAAAGTCGTGCTTACCGTCGTACCAGAGGGAAAGAGGGAGATGATGTTGACTGCAAGTGCAAGCGGGGGTGGCCGATGAAGCTGCGCCTTTTGACAGCCTTCTCTTTGCGCCTTGTAAATGGAGGGAAGCTGCGACTTCTAACAGCCTTCTCGGCGTTGCTCGTAACTGGTGCGCAGCTTAACGCGCAGGGAACCTTCGACAGATCGAAGCCTCCCGAGCTCGGGCCACCACCTCGCGTTTCACTTCCGCCAATCGTCACCCGTCAGCTGCCGAACGGGCTCAAGCTGATGATTGTTGAACAGCACGAGCTTCCGGTTGCCGATTTCGTGCTGCTCGTCGGCAGCGGCGGCACGTCAGATCCAGCGGGCAAGACGGGAGTCGCGAACCTGACCGCGGCGATGCTGCGAGAGGGTACGACATCGCGGAAGAGTCTGGAAATCGCAGACCAAAGCTCGTTTCTGGGCATCACCCTCTTCCCGATCAGCAGCTGGGAATCGAGCACGCTCTCGCTGCACACGCCCACCGCGCAACTGGATAGCGCCCTCGCGCTGTTCGCGGATGTCGCGTTGCATCCATCTTTCCCGGCCAACGAGTTCGATCGGCTGAAAAAGAATCGTCTCACCGAGCTCCTTCAGCTGCGTGACCAGGGACCTGCTATAGCAAATCAGGCATTCCCCGCCATTCTTTACGGCACGCACCCGTATGGCGCTCAACTGATCGGGACTGAAACGTCGGTATCGTCGCTAACGACCTCGGACTTGCAGGCTTACTACCAGGCCAACTTCAAGCCGAATAACGCAACGCTCATAGTTGTTGGGGATGTCACGCCTGATCAGATCGAGGCGAAGCTCGCGCCGCTCTTCGGAAGCTGGCAGCGGGGGGACGTGCCATCAGTCACGTACTCCGAGCCACCCAAGAGCGCGTCAACGACGATCTATCTGATCGACAAGCCTGGTGCGGCGCAGTCGTCGTTCCGTATCGGTGAAGTCGGAGTGCCGCGGTCCACGAAAGATTATTTCGCGTTAACGGTGATGAACACGATTCTCGGCGGATCCTTCAGCAGCCGGCTAATGCAGAATCTGCGTGAAGCCAAAGGGTACACTTATGGAGCTGGATCGCGCTTCGACATGCGTCGTGCCGCCGGGCCGTTCCTGGCTTCCGCGGAGATCGTCTCGGCAAAATCCGATTCCGCCCTCCTGGAGTTCATGAAGGAGCTCAACGCAATCAGGCAATCGGTCTCGCCTCAGGAGCTCTCGCGAGCGAAGAGATTCCTCCAGCTTCAGCTACCCGGAAATTTTGAGACGACTCAGGACATTGCAGCGGCGCTGGTGCCGGTAGCCCAGTACGGACTGCCGCTGGACTACTACAACAATTATGTGCAGAGCGTCGAGGCGGTTACACTGTCAGACGTCTCCCGGGTCGCGCAGCAGTACATCAATCCTGCATCGCTGGCGATCGTGATCGTCGGAGACCGCAAAACTATCGAGCAGGCACTGAAGTCGACGAACGTCGGTCCGATCTCGATCAGGGATCTTTCAGGAAAACCCGTTCAATAAGAAAATGTGTTAGACATAGGCAGGGCACGAAGTGATTCGTGCCCTGCTTTTTATTTGGTGACCGATTGTTTTGACGAGTCCAGACTTGCTCGCATCCAGCTCCAATAGGCATCCCTGCCGAAATAAGCAACGTCGTTGTGACCCGCTTCTTCAACCAGCAGAAGCTCTCCCTTCGTCTTCGCAGCGTTGTAGACGTCAACGCCCATTCTGACGGGTACAAGTCGATCGCGCTTTCCATGAACGACTGACACCGGGACATCAAGATCCGCTACTACACGGCTGGTGTCGAAATGAATCCGTGAAATCGCCCGCCAGACGAGTGTGAGCGGCGGAACGACGATGAGCCTCGCCATCGCACGAGCGGATGTAAATGGCGACTGAAGCAGTAAGGCCGCTGGCGGGTGAACTTCGGCCAGCTCAGTTGCTATCGCGCTGCCGAGCGAGTGACCGAAGAAGGCAACGCGCGATCGATCGACGCCGAGCGTGATCCTCAAATGGTCGTACGCAGCGCGGGCATCGAGCCTCGTCGTCGCATATGTTGGCGACCCACCCAGCGACAGATAGCCGCGATACTCGGCGAGAAAAACAGCGAACCCGGTGTGTCTTTCGACCATTCGGGCCCACTCGATCTGGCGGATGGACAAATCGGCGTTGCCATGGAAGCAGAGTAACACTCCGGTGGCATGTCGCGGATCACCAATGACGAATCCTGCCAGGCGCTGCCCGTCCAGAGCGTCATAGGAGACCCTTCCCGCCTCAGGCACCTCCTCGTCGACAGGCGGCGGCTGAAACAGGATTCGCTCCTGCTTGTGCCAGAGGAGCAGCAACGCGCCGAGGACGAGCGCGACGACGAACAGCGCAGCAGTCACACGAAGGTCTGAAGGGGGTTCCAACGGGTTTGCATGGCGGGCAATTTACGTCAATGCGAATTCCGGTAGAAACATTCCACCTCGACAACGGGCTGCTTGTAACTCTCTCCGAAGATCACACAGCGCCAATCGTCGCGGTCAATCTCTGGTATCATGTCGGGTCGGCAAATGAAAAAGCGGGGAGGACGGGATTCGCGCACCTCTTCGAGCACATGCTGTTTCAGGGGTCCGCCCACGTCGGGTCTAACGAGCACTTTGAGTTGATCCAGCGCGCCGGTGGAACGCTGAACGGGTCCACCTGGCTCGAGCGGACGAACTACTTCGAGACGGTGCCATCGAACGAGCTGGCTCTCGTGCTGTGGCTCGAGGCCGATCGAATGGGTGATCTCCTGCCCGCGATGACTCAGGAAAAACTTGACACCCAGCGGGATGTCGTCAAAAACGAGAGACGCTGGGCAGTCGACAATCAGCCGTATGGCACGATGCTCGAAAAACTGCAGGAGCTGGTATTCCCGGCTTCGCATCCATTTCAGCACTCGCTGATCGGCTCCATGGACGATCTCTCCGCTGCATCGCTCGACGACATTGCCCAGTTTTTTGCCACGTACTACACGCCTGACAACGCCGTATTGTCGATTGCCGGGGATTTCGACGGCGCAGAAACACGGCGCATGGTCACAGAGTATTTTGGCCCTATTCCGCGTGGAAAGGGCAGGCCTCCGCTGCCATCCATGTCGCTGCCCCGCGTATTCGGGGATCGCCTCCGCGAAGTCGTCTACGACAACGTGAGTCTGCCGCGCCTCTTCATGGCTTTTCGTTCACCAGTGTTTGGCAGCGACGGTTATTACGCCACAAGCGTGGCTGGCGCTGTGCTTGGGATGAGAAAGGGAAGCCGACTGCATCGCGCTCTCGTTCGCGAGCGTCAGATCGCAGCTGATGCCGGTGCTTTTACGTTCGATCTTGCGAAAGGCGCGGATCTCCTCGTGGTAGATGTTACCGCACGACCGGAGATCCCTGTCGCGCAGCTCGAGGAAGAAGTCGAGCGTGAGGTCGACCTGATGCATCGTGAAGGGGTTTCGAAGACGGAGCTCGAGCGCGCACTCGCCCTCATTGAAACCGATCTGGTGGCTTCCCTTCAATCTGCAGGTGAGCGGGCGGACCGCTTGTCGATGTTCGCTACCTACTTCGGACAGCCTGACCTCATCAACGAGCAGCTTGATCGCTACCGCGCGGTGACGGTGGAGGACGTGAACGGATTTGCTGCGTCACAGCTCGGTGAAAACAACCGAGCCAGCCTTCTCTATCTACCTCGAGAAAGTGTAGAGTCAGAGACACTGCTGGCAGCAGCGGCCGGCGCAACCTGATGGTCGCTACGCTCCGCCCGAAATCGGGACCTCCACGCAGTTATCGATTTCCCGAATTCCACGAAGACGTTCTTCCAAACGGAATACGCCTCGTGACCGCCCCGGTATCGAAGCTTCCAGTCGTCACCGTGCTTGTAATCGTCGATGCCGGATCCACGAATGATCCACCGGGGAAGGAAGGCGTGGCGGCGCTCACTGCAGGTATCCTTCTGGAAGGCACGGCCAAGCTCGATGGAGCCGAGCTGACCGAGAAGTTCGAACAGCTTGGCACGTCAGTCGAGTCAGGGGCTGACTGGGACAGCGCATTCGCGAAGATGACGATACTTAGCAGCAGGGTCGAGGAAGCGACGATGCTACTCGGTTACGTGCTAAGCGATCCGGCATTCCCCGAGCGGGAGGTGGAGCGGCTCAAAGGAGAGCGATTAGCGGAAATTCTGCAGCTGGAAACCGAACCCCGTGGTCTGGCCGACGAGAAATTCTCCGAATTTCTATACGCACCCGACTCCCGGTATTCCAAGCCCGATGAGGGCACGACAGCATCGGTCACAGCTCTGTCGCGTGGCGACGTCGATGCGTTCTACCGGGCGCGGTACCGGAGTGGGCTGACTACTGTAGTCGTCGCCGGTGACATGTCGCGTGACAACGCGCGCGCTCTGATCAGCAAGGCGTTCGCGAACTGGCCATCGGGTGCGGCACAGGATCGCCAGTTGGTAGCAGCGCCGAAGACCGTGAAGCGAACGCTTCACATTGTCGACAAGGCCGATGCTCCGCAGTCCGAGCTCCGCGTAGGGCATGTTGGCTTACCACGGAAAAATCCTGATTTCTTCCCGACACTGGTAATGAACGCCGTCCTCGGCGGTCTCTTTGGATCGCGGATCAATCTCAATCTGCGAGAGGTTCACGGATATACATATGGTGCTTCGTCGTACTATGACTGGCGCCGCGGGCCAGGCCCGTTCGTGGTGTCGACAGCCGTGCAGAGCGAAGTAACCGCGCCGGCGCTGCGTGAGATACTCAACGAGATAGATCGCATACGAAGCGCGAGAATCACGGACGAAGAGCTGTCACTCGCGCGCGACTATCTGGATGGCGTTTTTCCCATTCGCTACGAGACAACGGGCGCGATCGCGTCGGCGCTCGCCACGCTGATCATCTACGGTCTTTCGCCGGACTACTACTCCACGTACCGCGAGAACGTACGCACGGTCTCGGTTAACGCAGTGCTTGACGCAGCCCAAAAGCACCTCCATCCCGACAAGCTCCAGACTGTAGTAGTCGGAGACGCAAAATCCATCCGCGAATCAGTCGCTGAACTAGGTCTGGGTGATGTGCAGATCCACAGCTCGTAGGATATGAAGGAAAACGCTCCTCCGGGCCGCCTGTCTTCGCGGCGCGTATACACGGGGAAGGTCGTTTCCCTGGATGTAGACGAGGTTCGCTTTCCTGATGGGTCGACGGGTGAACTGGAAATGCTCAGACATCCCGGGGCAAGCGCCGTAGTCCCCTTTCTCGGCGATCCACTTGGGGATGATCCGCATGTTCTGCTGATTCGCCAGTACAGATATGCCGCCGACGGCTATTTGTACGAGATACCTGCGGGCCGACTGGATCCGGGTGAACTGCCGCGTGACTGTGCAATCCGTGAGCTGAAGGAAGAGACCGGTTGCACTGCCGAACGAGTCGAGTATCTGCTCACGATGTATACGACTCCCGGCTTCACCGATGAAAAGATTCATCTCTTCATGGCAACCGGATTGGTTGGTGGCGAGACAAATCATGAGGCAGATGAATTCCTCGAACCACGTCCAACGCCGCTCTCGAAAGCGCTCGAGATGATCGCGGCCGGCGAAATCCAGGACGGAAAGACAGCGCTAGGCCTTCTCTTCGCCGCCGGGTTTCGCACAGGGCGTTAACCCTTTGGGCCAAATTGGCGTCTAATCAACTAAAGACGCTGTTATGTCATGTAATTAGGACAGGCTTTTCGGAATCTGGACAAGCCCATCCCTTGACAAGTTGAGCCTAAGTCATTGACAGATCAGTACTTAGTACGTGAGTGAGTAGGGCATACGCCGTGCAATACACATAGGTGAGAGAAGGCCAGGTACAGCAGAGGTTCCGCGATAATGCTTCGTAGGAGTCTCTATATAGGTAAGGAGACCAGAATGGCTGACATCGTCCGTAAGCATGTAGTAACGGTTGAAGGACAAACCGTAAGAGAGCGCCTGCAGGCGATGGATGACTCAGCCGTCGTGACTGCTTTCCTCGGTGGAGAGGAGCGCGCATTCTCGGAGCTGGTCACGCGTTATCAGACCCGGCTGCTCAACTTCGTCTATCGGACTATCGGTGACAGGGAGAAAGCAGAGGATCTGGTGCAGGAGGTATTCATCCGCGTTTACCGCCACCTCCATCGCTTTGATCGCTCAAAGAAGTTCTCGACCTGGGTCTACACGATTGCATCGAACCTGGCGAAAAACGAGCTCCGCAACCGCTCACGTAATCCCCTGGTGCTTTTCCAGACCGTTCAGAAGAACTTCCAGGACGAGGACCGGCCCCTCCAGTTCGAGGACACCACGTCCCGCCCGGATGATATGTATCGGAAGCGTCATCTGAGGGAGATTGTTGAGGAAAGCGTGGCGAAGCTTCCGGAGCATCATCGGAACGTTTTCGTCCTTCGTGAGCTAGAAGGCAAGTCGTACGAGGAGATCGCTGAGATCACCGAGTGCAATCTGGGCACCGTGAAATCACGGCTTAACAGGGCAAGAAACTCGTTCGCGGAAATCATTGCCCCATATGTAGATTAGGTCGATCGGTTCTGGAACAGGCGCCCCACTGCCGGGTACCTGTTCCCGAACCCTCAACCTATCTCCATGGATTGTCGCGAGTTTTGTGATCAGCATCTGGCCTTCGTAGACGATACCCTCGCCGGAATCGAGCTGGTCCGCATGCAGCGACACATCGCTGAATGTGAAAGTTGCGCGAAGCACGATGCGAAAATCCGCAGAGCGTTGCTTCTCTTCAGAAATCTTCCCTCCATCGAGCCATCTGCTGATTTCTCACGCAGGCTCGACGTGCGTCTCAGGGAGTGCCAGAAGGAACAGCTCGCCAGCACGCAGCGCAGCATGAAGTTCGGCGTAATCGCCGCCACTCTCGCCAGCGCGGTCATGCTCGGTTATATCGGCACGACCCTCTACAACCAATCCGGCCCACCTCGCGATATCGTAATGGCGCCTGTGGTTGCGACGCTTCCAGAGCCTGAGCTCACCTCAATTACGAACTCAGCTCCGGCCATTGTGGCATCGGTTTCCGCTGGTCTCACTATCTGGCCCGCCGCATTGTTTGCCGAGCAGGTCCCCGTGAGCTTTGCCCACTCTCAACTCGAGCTCGCGAACTTCACGCGCTAGCAGTCGAGTCACCTGCAGCACCGGCCAGCAGGCCTATATTTGCAGGATGCCGGCATCCTCTCTCAAAATCCTTCGTGATGCCATAAAGCGTCGCGTCTTTGACGGGGCTTACTATATCGTTGGAGACGACGAGTACCAGAAAGACGATGCGGTGCGTCAACTCATCGATGGAGCGCTAGAGTCGACCGCGAAAGATTTCAATCTCGATGTCCGGCGTGCCGGCGATCTCGACGCAGAAACCCTGGGAGTACTGCTTTCCACTCCGCCGATGATGGCGGAGCGCAGAATCGTGGTGTTGCGTGACGTTGCAGGCTTGAAAAAGGACCCGCGGAAAGTGCTGGATGACTATCTAAAGCGACCTGCTTCTGATCTCCTCCTCATACTCTCCGCGTCAGGGGGCTCAAAGATCGAAAGCTCCCTCGCGGCAGCGGCGACGACGCTTCAATTCGACCCTCTCTCCGGCGATCGGGTTCCAAAATGGATCGCTCATCATGCGACGACCGCTCTGGGCGTCGCCATCAGCGAACCGGCTGTCGAGCTCCTGCAGGCAGCCGTGGGCGCCGATCTTCATCAGCTCTCTGGCGAGCTGGATAAGCTGGCAAGTTTTGTAGCCGGCAAGGACCGAGAAATAGGTGAAGACGATGTAGCCGCAGTCGTCGGAGTACGCCGTGGAGAAACACAATCCGACCTTCTGGACGCGGTTGCCGATCGCAATGCCGCCCGCGCGCTGGAGTTAATACCGCACGTTCTAGCTCAGCCGAAAACAACGGCGGTCTCGGTCGTCATGGCATTGTCGACACAAATGCTCGCTATTTCATGGGGGCGCGCACGGCTCGACGAAGGGTTCCCTAGAGCCCGCCTGGCGCAGGAATACTTCAACCTGCTCAAGGAAACGGGCGCATTTACCGGCAGGCCATGGGGGTCCGCAACCTCAGTCTGGGCGCGGGCCGCGGATCGTTGGCGTCGCGAGTCACTAAACCGCGCGCTCGATTCACTTCTCGAGGCTGACGTCGCTCTCAAGGAGAGCCGGGTATCATCTGAAGAGCAAGTGCTGGCTTCGCTCATACTGAGCCTGTGTGCAGGCGACGGTGTGAGTGCTGCGGCATGAGTGAATAGGAGAGTAGTGAGATGTTTAGATGGACAATTCTCTCGAGCGGCCTGATACTTTTTGCCGCGCCGAGCGCAATCGCACAGGCGACTGCTCGTCCGACAGATCCAGTTTTCGTCCGCGCACAAGCGATGGTAAGCGATGGCAATGGGGCAGCGGGCCGTGCGTTGATCGACTCGGTTCTCAAGGCGACGCCACAAGGCGCACCGCTCTATCCGCAGGCGCTTTTCTGGCGTGCGAGTCTTGCCGCCAGCGCGGCGGATGCGGAAAGTGATTACAAACACATCGTCGTCGACTATCCCCTGGCGCCGCAGGCTGCCGATGCGTTGCTTCGGCTGGCGCAACTCGAGCTCGCACGAGGCGACCGTGAAGGAGCGCTCGCACATCTGCAGCGAATCCCGCGTGATTATCCCCGCAGCAAGTCGTTGCCGCGAGCAAGTTACTGGACGGCTCGAGTGCTGTTCGAGAAGAACGACGTCGCTAACGCCTGCATCGCGAATGCACGCGCGATGGCGGAGCTCGACTCAACCGAGATAGAGCTCAGAAACCAGATTCAGTATCAGGGACAACGGTGCCCTGCGCCGCCATTGGTCAACGCCGGCACTGCGCCGACCTCGCCAGCTGTGACTTCGGCACCTGCAACTTCACCGGCTGTGACTCAAGCAGCGGGGAATCTGCCTTCAGCGCCAGCGACCGTGACGCCGAGCCAGGCACCGACGCGGGATAGCATGAAACCCGCAACCCAGGTTGCGCAGACTGCAAAACCGGCAGTGATTCCCGCAAGAACGGATACGAATTCTGCGGCGGCTCAATCGACCGTTCCGGCCACCAGGCCGACACCTCCGGCAGCGGCATCCGATTCCAAGCCCAGCATCGTCGATCCCGAAAAAGCTCCAAGGGCCTCGGGAGAAAAACCCGCACTAAAACCGGCGTCGAGCGCGGGTAGCAGATATTCAGTCCAAGTGGCAGCCTACAATCACAAGACCGATGCTGAAAATCTGGCTGGCACACTGAAGAAGCGTGGATATCTTGCTCGGGTCGATGGAACTGTTGCCCCTTTCCGTGTTCGTATTGGACGGTACGCAACTGAACGGGACGCCGAGGACGCACTCAAGCAAATGAAGGCAAAGCACATGGATGGATTCGTAGTGAGAGCCCCCGAGCAGTGAGTCGTGGCGCATCAACTCCCTTGATGCAGCAGTACCGGGAGATCAAATCGCGTCACCAGGACGCGATTCTGTTCTTCCGAATGGGCGATTTCTACGAGATGTTCTACGAAGACGCCGAGGTCGCTTCGAAGACGCTTGGCCTCACCCTCACCTCACGAAACAACGGTGGTGCCAGCGAGGTACCGCTGGCAGGAGTTCCGGTAAAGGCGGCGGGTGAATATCTACGGCGGTTGATCCAACACGGATTCCGGGTCTCGATCTGCGAACAGACCGAGGATCCGAAACTGGCCAAAGGACTTGTCCGGCGAGAAGTAGTGGAGACGGTTACTCCGGGCGCAGCATTCTCTGACGACCTGCTCGATGGCGCCCGCAACAACTTTCTGTGTGCTTTGTGTGAGGACAACGGGTTAGTTGGCATTGCGGCGGCCGATCTCTCGACTGGCGAGCTGAGGCTTACCGCCTCTGATACCGCGGATGTCGGGTCGGTGCTATCTCGGTTCACCCCGCGTGAGATTATCCTGCCGCGTAACCATGGTTTGAATCGCGTCGTTCATGGTCCTGTCGGACAAGAAGGCGCGATGGTCACCGAGCGCGAAGGCTGGGAGTTCGACCCTGAGCTGGCGCGAGAACAGCTCGCGAAGCATTTCCAGGTGGGCTCCCTGGAAGCGTTCGGAATACAAAGCGCAGATAGCGTTGCAGTCGGAGCAGCCGGCGCGCTGCTGCGATACCTGAACGAGCTGCAACCCGCGGGCATGCCGCATTTGGCGCGGCCCCGGATCGAGAGAGCAGGTGGCAGCATGCCTCTCGATGAGATGACCCGTCGCAATCTGGAGCTCGTCGAATCATTGCGAGGCGGCGAGATGTCGGGGACGCTGCTAGGCGTGCTGGATCGAACGCTCACCCCGATGGGAGCCAGGCTGCTTCGTCAGTGGCTGCTGGCTCCCCTCGTGGATCGTGCACGAATCAATGCGCGCCTAGCAGCCGTAGGCGCCCTTGGCGACAGCCTGGTTCGTGAAGCGATTCGCGCGGGCCTTGATGGTGTGCGCGACGTCGAACGGTTGGCGGGCAAAGCGGCAGCGGGTCGTGCATCACCGCGGGAGATGCGGGCGCTGGGCGACTCGATCGCTCGGCTCCCAGCAGTGGAGTCAGCTTTGAAGCGCGCCTGCATATCGGCAGGCGATGAGGCCGACATCGCCTTTGCACGACACAACGCGATGTGGGAAAACTGCGAGGACATCTCCAGCGACATCCTGCATACGCTCGTCGACCGCCCGCCGGTAACGATCGGTGATGAGGCGAGCATTAGACTCGGCGTCGATTCCGGTCTCGATGAATGGCGGACACTGCGCGATGGAGGCAAGGACGGCATCGCCAGAATCCAGACTGACGAACGAGCGCGCACCGGGATCAATTCTCTCAAGGTCGGCTACAACAAAGTGTTCGGCTACTTCATCGAGGTGAGCAACAGCAACATTCACCTCGTTCCAACTGATTATCAGCGCCGACAGACTCTGGCGGGCGCCGAGCGATACGTTACGCCTTCCCTCAAGGAGTATGAAGAGCGTGTTCTGACAGCGGCAGAGCGCGTCGAGGAGCGCGAGCGACAACTGTTCGAAGCACTGCGCGCACGCGTCGGTTCGCAAATAGCACGGTTGCAAAGCGTGGCGCAGCTCATAGCGGAGCTGGATGTACTTGCGTCTTTGGCGGAAGCAGCAGCGAAGGAGAACTACGTTCGACCGATCCTGACCGATGACTTTGCGCTCGAGATCAAAGCGGGCCGCCATCCGGTAGTCGAGCGAATGATGCCGCGCGAGAAGTTCATGCCCAACGACATATCGCTGACAAATGATGCGCGCATGATCATTCTCACCGGGCCCAACATGGCGGGCAAATCGACCGTTCTGCGCCAGGTCGGGTTGATCGTGCTGATGGCGCAGGTCGGGAGTTTCGTGCCGGCGAGCGAAGCGCGGATCGGAATCGTCGACAGGCTCTTTACCCGCGTCGGGGCGAGCGACAACCTCGTCCGCGGCCAGTCGACGTTCATGGTCGAAATGTCCGAGACGAGTGCGATCCTGCACACCGCGACCCAGCGCAGCCTGGTTCTGCTGGACGAAATCGGCCGCGGCACATCCACGTACGACGGTATATCGATCGCGTGGTCCGTGAGCGAGCATCTGCACAATGCGGTGGGGTGCAAGACGGTGTTTGCCACGCACTACCATGAGCTGACCCAACTCGAAGACACTTTAGTAGCAGTACGCAACTATAACGTCGAAGTCCGAGAAGTCGGCGATGAGGTGTTGTTCGTGCACCGGCTGAAGCCGGGTGGTGCGGACAGATCATACGGAATCGAGGTCGGGAGACTGGCTGGGCTGCCGCAGGCCGTGCTCGTGCGGGCGAAAGAGCTGCTGGGACTGCTGGAAGCGGAACAGATCGTGCCCCGCTCAGGACGCTCTCATGTGACACGGATCCCGCCCGCTGACGATCAATTGGGTCTGTTTGGGGTGATGACGCATCCGGTCGTGCAACAATTGAAGAAAGTGGAACCAAACAAGATGACGCCAATCCAGGCACTCGAGCTTCTCGATCGACTGGTCAATGAAGCAAAACAGGAAAGGACATCCTGATAATGCGCTTCGTACCGATGTGCGTGCCGATCCTGCTTCTGGTAGTGGCCAGCTGCAAGAAAGGAGAAGGAACCGATCTGCCGTTTCAAACGGTTGGCAGACAGCCCGATGTGGCGCCGGTGATGCTCAATAAGGAGCTGCCCTTCAGATATCCGCCCGCGCTCTACGCCCAGAAAGTTCAGGGCAACGTGACGCTGCGCATCTACATCGATCGGACAGGCTCGATCATCGCCGACTCGACTCGTATCGCGGAAACCTCCGGCTTTACGGCGCTTGATTCAGCGGCGATGAAAGGATCGCGTGACCTGAGATTCGAGCCCGCCAAAACCATGGGTCAGCCGGTACCTGTTTCAATCCTGCTCCCGGTTTACTTCCGCCATCCAGATGCGCCTCCTCTTGCCGGCGACTCGATCATAAAGCGCGACTCGACGGCGAGCAGTACCGTGCAGACGGTAGACTCGACAAAAAAGGAAGCTCCCGTCGCCGCCGCCGCGGCACCGAAGCCAGCGTCCAAACCAGCTCCGAAGCGGAAGACCACACGGCGATGAGGCACGAGAAGAACGATTCGTCGGTCAAGCACGAACGGAATCGACAGCCGTACGAGAGTGTTCTCGACACGATCGGCTGGACTCCGCTGATCAGGCTGAATCACGTGACGCGCGGGATTCGGACGCCGGTCTATGCGAAAGCGGAGTTTTTCAATCCCGGCGGGTCGGTCAAAGACAGAATCGGGTTGCCGATCATCGAGCGCGCTGAACGTGAGGGCAAGCTGAAGCCAGGTGGTACGATCGTCGAAGGCACCAGCGGAAATACCGGCGTCGGGCTGGCAATCGCCGCCGCTCTGCGCGGTTACAAGTGCGTCTTCACAATGCCCGACAAGATGTCGCAGGAGAAGGTACGGCTACTCAAGGCATTCGGCGCGGATGTAATCGTGACCCCAACGGCAGTGCCGCCGGACCACCCGGACAACTATGTGATGATGGCAAAGCGCATCGCGAAAGAAACTCCAAACGCGATTCTTGCCGATCAGTTCTACAACGACGCCAATCCAGAGGCTCACTACGCAACCACAGGTCCCGAGATCTGGCAGCAGACCAGCGGAAAAATCACCCACTTCGTTGGGTCAGCGGGGACCGGTGGTACACTGACCGGAGTCGGCCGCTACCTCAAGGAACGCAACAAGAAGGTCCGCGTCATCGCGGGCGACCCAGCCGGCTCGATACTGGCTGAGTACTGGCGCACGAAAGGGAAGAACAAGATCGAGGGGACGCCGTACAAAGTCGAGGGCATTGGTCAGGACAAGCTGCCAGGCACGCTCGATATGTCCTGCATCGACGAGTACTACACGGTGAGTGACAAGGAATCCTTCGCGATGGCGCGGCGGCTCACGCGCGAAGAAGGATTGTTCGTCGGTGGATCATCAGGACTCATTACATCGGTGGCGCTCAAGATCGCGCGGGAGATAGATGATCCCGAAGCATTAGTCGTGACGATTCTCTGTGATACCGGCGAGCGCTATCTGTCGAAGTTATACAGCGACGAGTGGATGCGGGAAAACCAGATGCTCGATGCGCCACGAGTCGCGCTTCATACCGTTCTGGGCAGGAAAAACGGCAGCGCGCCAACAGTGGTGAGTGTTGCGCCAGGTGCGACCGTACGGCAGGCGATTGGTCTAATGAGTCTTCATGACGTGTCGCAGCTTCCGGTTATGGATGGAGCAAACTGCGTCGGATCGGTGAGCGACTGGTCGCTGTCGCAGAAGAGCCTAGAGAATCCAAAGCTCCTCGACACGACGGTCAGCGAGATCATGGATTCGCCGTTTCCCATGGTCGCCTCGGATCAACCGGTCGACAGTGTGGTGAAGCTGTTGTCGAAAGCGAATCCGGCGGTGCTGGTCCAGGAGCACGGAGTGGTGCAGGGGATCGTGACACGGTCCGACATGCTGCACTTCATGATGTCGCGCTAACAAAGGAAAACCAGTCCAAATGAAGATCACGGTACTTATGGGCGGCACGTCGTCCGAGCGAAATGTGTCGCTTGCTTCTGGAATCAGAATCGTACAAGCGTTACGCGGTCGAGGCCACCAGGTTACGGCGCTCGATCCAGCGCGAGGAGTAATCAGCGCGACTGAAGAGCGAGAGCTCAGCACGGGTAAAGTAGGGACTGAGCCTCCTTCCCTGGAAACATTGTCCAAGTTTGCCGAGGGCGCGTTCCTGCCAAATCTCACTTCAATGAAGGAAGTGAAAGACGCCGACGTCGCTTTCCTTGCACTGCATGGTGGTCAGGGAGAGGACGGAACAATACAGGCGCTGCTCGACATGGCGAATGTGAAATACACCGGCAGTGGCCACCTCTCGAGCGCGCTGGCGATGGACAAGGATCTGTCAAAAAAACTCTTTCGGTCCGAGGATGTGAAAACGGCCGACTGGCTGATGGCTCCGGTGACGACTGAGCAGGTAGAGGGAATGCTCGGGCTGCCGGTGGTCGTGAAACCATCCAAGCAGGGCTCGACGGTGGGTCTGTCTCTCGTGAAGAAGAGGGAAGGTCTTGCGAAAGCGATCGAGGAGGCCAGCAAGTACGACGATGAAGTGATGGTCGAGAGTTTCGTCCCCGGACGCGAGCTTACCGTGGGAATCCTTGGAGACATCGCGCTGCCGGTAGGTGAGATCCTCCCCAAGCACGAGATCTACGACTACGAGTGCAAGTACACGGCTGGGATGGCCACTGAGGAGTTCCCTGCCAAGCTGTCGCCTGAGGCGACAGAGAAGGTACAGCAGCAGGCACTGGCCGCATTCCGCGCGCTCAAGCTGCGGGGGTATGCGCGCATAGATTTCAGGCTCACCAGCGAGGGCGAGTTTTACTGCCTCGAAGCAAACACGTTGCCCGGAATGACCGAGCTCAGTCTGATACCACAGGGGGCCGCGGCAATGGGAATAAGCTTTCCGGAGCTGTGTGAGCGGATTGTGAGGCTTGCCCTCGGCTAGCTCCCCCTTTGAGGAACCCCGCCGCGGCCGCTGGGTTTTAGGATGTAGTTCCCTTTGTTGCAGGTGTGAATGAGCGAGATGTACGACGCCTCCGAATCCCCGCGCATGACGCGCGCAGTCCAGGTTCTCCTGGGTCTGAATATCGGGATTTATTTCCTGCAGCTGACGCTGTTCGGATCGGACGGAGTCTATTCAGCGCTCGCTCTGGATCCCGCCAAGTTTCCCGCTGCCTGGTGGACGGTGGTCACGTACATGTTCGTTCATGCGTGGCTGGCCCACCTTGCCTTCAACATGTTCACGCTCTGGATGTTCGGGCCGCGGCTCGAGCAGGAGTGGGGCACGCGTGCCTTCGTCCAGTTCTATCTGTGGTGTGGTATAGGTGGCGCAATCGCGCACCTCACGCTGGCGCAACACACGGCGGTCATCGGGGCGTCGGGCGCAATCAGTGGCGTTCTGGTCGCCTATGCGCTGCGGTGGCCAGACGAAGAGGTGTACCTCTTTGGCGTAATTCCAATGCGCTCGCGGTGGCTGGTTGCCGCGCTGCTGGCGATGAACATTATCTTTGCGCTCTCGCCCAGCTCGCGCATTGATTGGACGGCGCACGTGGGGGGAATGGCCTTTGGCTGGATCTTCCTCAAGCTGTATACGGTCGGTGGAATCAATCGCGTGAGAGGCTGGGTCTCCGCGGTCCCCGAGGATTCTGAAGACATGCCGAGGGCGGTTCCCCGCAACCGGTCGCCGATGCGGGATCGAGGAGCGAGCGGCAGCACGGATGAAGTAGTGCAGCAGAGCAACGCGATCGTGCTTCGAGAGAGCAAGCCACTGCAGCACGTGCCCAGGAAAGAGACGCCGAAGGAATACGCCGCACGCGTGAACCGTGTGCTCGACAAGATCTCACAGCACGGGATCGACAGCCTGACAAGAGACGAGCGCCGTCTCCTGGAGGAGATGTCGCGGAGACTGCGCGACCAGTAACCAGCGGATTGATACACGTCCGCCGCTCGTGCATCCTTCGGGGATGCCGAAGCCGGAACTTCTCGAGACGTTTGACAATCCTTACGCTGACAGGGACTACGAGATCCACATGGACTGCACGGAGTTCACATCTCTGTGCCCGCTTGGTGGAGTAGAGAGCGATGCCGAGGAGCTCGCGCTGCTCAAGGGCGGCGCTCCTGATTTCGGGACCATCCGCATCACCTACGTTCCGGCTGCGAAGTGCATCGAGCTGAAAAGTCTCAAGCTCTATCTTTGGAGCTTCCGGAACGACGGAATTTTTTATGAGCGGGCGGTCAACCGAATCCTCGATGATCTGGTAGCGAGCTCGTCGCCCAAGTGGATGCGCGTGGTGGGAGACTTCAACCTGCGCGGCGGCATCAAGTCCGTAATCACCGCTGTTCACGGGAAAACAACGGCCGCAAAGTGAATCGCCACGGTTGATTACGAGAACCGAGGCGTTTTAATTGTGAATCCGGGCGCAGGCCCTGGTCAGGCTAGGTAGCTCAGTTGGTAGAGCAGCGGACTGAAAATCCGCGTGTCGGCGGTTCGATTCCGTCCCTAGCCATTCTCTTTAACATCTCTACCAAACAAGAACGGCAGCCTGACAGCTGCCGTTTTTGTTCGTTGTTGTGCGCGAGCAGTTGCGCTAAGGTCCGCCAAGCATGCTTGACAGGCCGCTGACGAGAGTTGCTTCTCGTTCTACGGCAGCAGCAGCGCGTGCGATCTCACGATCTGCATCCGACCACTGTCCCTGCTCGATCGCTTCACGAACGCCAGGAATTGTCTTCACTCCATACCCTGTATAAAAGCCGGGTGCGTAGAGCATGTGGACGTACCACGGTCTGTTCCTTAGACCCTCCGTTGATGTGAGCGCGCGCTCTGCCTGAACCAGTCGTTCGTTCACTGCCTTTGCATTCGCTGCCCGGCCGTCGGAAACCGCTTTCCCGTACGCCTTCTCATAACGCGAGGCGGCGTGGCTCAGTGAATCCAGTGCGTTCAACAGAGGCGCAAAATTCAGCTGTGGTGCGGGCTGCTGGCGTTGCGGAGCTGTAACCGGATCACGTGGATCGCTCGTGAGCTGATAAAGCCCGTCTTCGATCTGGCGATTCCGTTCCACGATCTGCTCGGAACGCCGGTCACGCAGGGTTTGCAGCTGCTTTACATACGTCTGAACTGTTTCGGCAAGATTGGTGAACGCGAACGGAAGAATGTCCGCATTGGCCAGCCGCAGGACGGCAATCCCCATCGCCTGTGACAGCGCGCGACCGTAGACGAATGACGAATCGCTGAAATTCATGAACCAGTAGAAATCGTCGTAGATCGAGTGATAGATGCCGCCGTCGTCCTCGCCCCCGTAACCAAGGTTGAGTGATGCGACGCCGAGGTGATCGATGAACGATGAGTAGTCGGAGCCCGAGCCGAGGGCACCGATACGCAGGTCTTCCCGCTCTCTTGCTTCGCGACGCTCGTCGGGGGAGCCATTCAGGATCTGTGCAGCCTGCACACGTCGCCACGAGCTGACCTTCGATTCCGGATCTTCGACATCCATCGCCACGCCATTGATGAATTTCTCGAGCGAGTGCGATCCATCGGCGTTGAGGTATCCTCTCCCGTTGGTATCGCTGTTCAAGTAGGCGACCGCGTGTGATTTCAATTCGTCGGCGTGCGCCTCCACCCACTCCGTCGATCCGAGCAAACCGGGCTCTTCGCCATCCCAGGCGGCGTAGATGATCGTGCGCTTCGGCCTCCATCCCTGCTTGTATAGTGAACCGAGTGCGCGCGCCTCCTCGAGCTCGGCGACCAGCCCCGATATTGGATCCTGCGCGCCGTTCACCCATGCATCGTGGTGATTGCCGCGGATTATCCACTGGTCCGCTTCGGTGGTGCCGGCAAGTCTCGCAATGACGTTGTAGAGCGGCTTGATGCTCCAGTCGGATTTGACGCGCAGGTGCACTCTCGCGGGCCCGGCGCCAAGTCGATAACTGATTGGCAAGCCACCACGCCAGGCAGCTGGAGCGAGCGGCCCTCCGATCGCTGAAAGCAGCGGTTGCGCATCTCCGTATGAAATCGGCAGCACGGGGATTTTCGTAACAGTCGGTGCCTGTGCGACAGACAGCCGCTTCGCGTCCTTGGTGGCACCGACACCCGGCGTGAGCGGATCGCCCGGATAGGTTGGCATGTCCGCCACCGATCCGCGTTGAACTCCCTGGGCCGGACGCATCGGTCCAGAGGGGAAGACATTACCGCCGGCGTAGCCATCGTCGCGCGGATCAGAGTAGATGAGACAGCCAATAGCGCCATGCTCGGCCGCGACCTTCGGCTTGATGCCGCGCCACGATCCGCCGTACTTGGCAATGACGATGGCACCCTTCACGGAAATACCGCGGCGCTCGAGCTCCTCGTAGTCGGCGGGTATTCCGTAGTTCACGAAGACAAGCGGACCAGTCACATCGCCGTCGACCGAATACGCGTTATAAGAGGGCAGTTGCTCTGATTGCTGGCTCGATGTGGGATCTCCGGGGAGCGCAGTCTCCTGGAGTTTCGCGACGTATGTGGTGGGAGAGACCAGCTCGACGACGCGCTCGAGTGGAGTCGGGAAAAGGACATCGAAAGACTCGATGCGGGCGTCCCAACCATACGACTTGAACTGGTCGAGAATCCATTCCGCATTCTCCTTGTCGTAGGGAGATCCGACATGATGCGGGCGCGCGCTGAGGCGACGCATCGCTTCCCGCATGCGCGCTGGATCCGGGATGGATTTGAAGCGGGTCTCGAGCTCGCGCTGGGCTTGCACAGAGCGCGGGAAGAATCCGCGAATTGGCGTGTCCGCCGGTGCTGGAGTCAGTGCGAGACTGGTAGCCGCGACGAACAGAGACGGGAACAACACGCGCATCGATATTTCTCCAGGAGGATATGACTGCTGGGAGGGACGACGGAGAAAAAGCGCTGAAATGTACCGCGCGCGCCAGCGCCGCGGGGTGCGGGGAGAACTACACGGGTCTGATTTTGCGGGGGCGTTCCGCTCTACCGGTCCGCCGCGCAGGTGCGATTTGATTCGGAATCTCAGCTGGAATCCACCGTTCCGCCCAGCTGCTTATCTCGCGTAAGGCATCCTGGAGCTCCCTGCCCTTTTTCGTCAGCTGGTATTCAACTCGTACCGGCGTGTCAGGGACGACCTCGCGCGCGACGAGACCCTCTGACTCGAGCGAGCGAAGTCGCTCTGACAGCATCCGATCAGTGATGTCAGGCACGGCCGCCTTTATTGAGGCATAGCGGCATTTCCCCTGA
>Ga0070662_100000246_pt1 | contig 31970 bp, 23 predicted proteins | sample KBSC53metaG_FD_65648 | JGI IMG/M metagenome (GOLD analysis project Ga0070662, IMG submission 65648) | Corn rhizosphere microbial communities from Kellogg Biological Station, Michigan, USA - KBS C5-3 metaG | ecosystem: Host-associated > Plants > Roots > Rhizosphere > Soil ...
GCTCATTAAAGTGGCACGCGAGCTGGGTTCAGAACGTCGCGAGACAGTTCGGTCCCTATCTGTTGTGGGCGTAGGAAGTTTGAGTGGGGCTGACCTTAGTACGAGAGGACCGGGTTGGACGAACCTCTAGTGAATCTGTTATGGCGCCAGCTGTATTGCAGAGTAGCTACGTTCGGAATAGATAAGCGCTGAAAGCATCTAAGTGCGAAACTAGCCACGAGATGAGACTTCCATTGAGGGTCGTAGTAGACTACTACGTTGATAGGTTACAGGTCTAAAGGTGGTGACATCACAGCCGAGTAATACTAATTGCCCGAAGCTTTCTTCGTGAACGGATAAGGAAGTACACAGCAATGTGTACTTCCCCGAACAAACAGATAAACTATTAATGCTGTTGTTTTCTCAATCTGGTTACTTCTTTCAATTATGTTTAAGGTCATTAGTCATTTGTCACTGGTCATTGGTACCAGGCAAGTGAATAATAACCAAGATAAAAAATAAGCCAGCGGGCAAATCGTCAGCAAGTCACTAATGACTAATGACCAATGCCCAATGACTAAAAGAAATTCAGGTGCCTATATCGGCGGTGTCCACCTCTTCCCATTCCGAACAGAGAAGTTAAGCCCGCCAGAGCCGATGGTACTGCGGTAATACGTGGGAGAGTAGGTCGGTGCCCTTTTTTACTAAGAACCCTTGTTCCAAAAGAACAGGGGTTTCTTGTTTTATATACTTGTCATTGGTCACTGGTCATTAGTCATTAGTACTCAATCCACCAATGACCCAGTGACCAATGACCAATGACTAATGACCAATGACCAATGACCAATGACTAACAAGCCAATGACCAACGCGTTCACGTTCACAACACATGAACACCGGTGAACAAAATGAACATGCTCATTAACAGCTATTTGTGTTTTGTTTGCCTGCAAAAATGACATTTGTCATGAACAAGCTCGGCCCTGCTGACAAACACAGTCATCACTTCTTCCATTCCTATGAAGTAGGTTTAGGCATAAGGTTATATGTAATACGTTTTACGTCATATGTTAGCCATCGCCCAAAAAACGTATCACGTATAACGTCCAACAAAATTCACTATTCACCAAATCCGTTTATCTGTAACTTAATATCCTGTTACTTAATCGAAATTTGCCTGTGGACGCTTTTTGCTTCTTCTTTCTTAGCTACGTCTATTTTTAAAACGCCGTCTGTATAACTGGCATCAATATTTGCGTCATCGACTGAATCGGGCAGCGTAAACGACCGCACGAAGGATGTGTAACTATACTCGCGTTTGTTATATTGTTTTTCCTGATCCTCTTGCTCGGTAGTCTTTTCGGCTGAAATAGTTAAAACGTTCCGGTCGAGATCCAATTTAAAATCTTCCTTTTTTAAACCAGGCGCAGCAAGTTCAATATGATAATGCCCCTCAGATTCGGCAATATTGACGGCGGGTACCCTCGATATCATCCGATCGGAAATAAAGGAATCATTAAAGAAATTTTCAAAAACATCGCTAAAGCTGGAACGGGTCAGATTCCTCTCCCTACCCTCATTAAATTTTACTAAAGCCATGATATTGTCCTCCTAAGTTTATTTAAATACTATAAAAACAATGGGCGAGGATAACAGGTTTTATTTTTTTTTAGTTTGAGAGCGGATAGAAAAGCAGATAACTGGCGCCTGGTAAAACAAGGCAACTTATTCTATGACAATCTTTCTTATTTTGTTGCCGGCTCCAGTGGTATAGTTATAAGTTGATACATAGAGATTACCGTCAGCATCTATAGCCAGTCCCTGCGGTCCATTGAACGAGGCCAGCAAGCCAACACCATCCATATCAGCTGCATTACCATTACCCGCTATCGTATTAATTTTACCACTTTTTTCAATCATTTTGATCACGTTGTTGAAGTGATCTGCCTCATAAAAGTTACCAGCTTGGTCTACGGCAATTTCCCACCCACCAAAGGCCCTATCATCATACATTGGTATTTTTGTGCCTGATGGAAGGACCTGGAATATTGCGGCCGAACTGGTCGGCCCATCAAAACCGGCAACATACATGTTGTTTGATTTATCGAAAATAATATTCCGTGGCGTGATTATCCCCGTAGCATAAGTTTTTACATTACTGCCATCTGTATTCAAGCGATATATTTCGCCGACGATGTTATTGCTCATGTAAAGGTACCCATCAGCACCCAGGGCAATACCAGTAGTAGTTTGTGGCCCGGTATAAATAACAGACATACTATTGTCGGCTGCTATTTTTAATAAATGCGCATTAAAATCGGTTACATACAGCTCGTGCTTACTTTTGTCAAGAGTAATATCATTGGGAGAAAAGAAATTGGCGCCGTTTATTGTAACCGGAATTGAAATACTCGTTACCTGCCCTGAAGCCGTCACCTTCCTAATCAATCGGTTATAGCAATCAGCTATATAAAGATCATTGTTGTTGTCAACCGTTATTCCCCAGGGACATTTAAACGACGCAGAGGAACCAATCCCATCCTGATTATCGGCCGCGCCTGAGCCCGCGAGTGTAGTTACTGTGGCTTTATATTTATAGGTGAAATCGGGACCGATGTAAGTTTTATCGCCAACTGTTGCTGTTATTTTGCCAGAACCAGCCCGTTTAGGCACAATCACTTGAAGTTGGTTAGTGCTGCTTTTAATGATGATCATAGACTGATCATTGAGCTTAATTACTGCATTGGTTCCACCAGGCATTAAGTTTTTTCCCATTATAGTTAGCGTATCACCTGCGCCGGCACTAAGCGGTGAGACCGAACTCAGGGCGATTTGCATGTCTTCTTTTTTTGAACAAGATAAGATTGCGCAGCTTATGAGCATAGCCATAAAAGGCAGGAGACAATGTTTAGGTTTTTTCATAAGCCTAAATTACCTCATGGCGTCAAACAAATCAAGTCTTAAATAAAAAAATGCTCAGTTGAGCCAGGCCCTGGTTTTTTACTGCAAACTGTCCAACGCCATATTGATTTCGGTGGCCAGCAAGCCGCTGCCACCGCCATAGTGCTGTATGATAGTGATATTCGGATTATGAGAAGTAAATGCTTTGCGAAGTAACGTATCTGATTTCGGTTCAATGCCTCCGCCAAGTAAAACCAGCGTAAAAGGTCGACTTTGGAAAAGCGAGACGGCATCAAGATCCGTAACCGCAGGAGTTGCATTCCATGAAGGGTTATTGTTGATCAATCGGATTACCGTCTGCACAATTTCCGGGTTACGGCCTACTACCAGTATCTCTGTCTTTTCCATACTACAAAGTTACATGTTGTAACAAGTATTGCAATATGTTTTGTAATCAGGTAGTTAATGTTTACTTGTGGTTGACTTTATTATGGCTCATTATTTCCAGGCTGCCGCGAACAGAACTTTCATTTACCACTACATACCTTTAAATAACTATATTAGTCATCACAACAACTATCAATGAAAAAAGGACGCCTGGAAGCTTTCAGCGACGGAGTTATCGCTATCATCATTACCATCATGGTGCTCGAATTGAAAGTTCCTGAGCATGGCAGCAATCTGAAGTCACTCATCCCGATTTTACCGTTCTTTTTAAGTTATGTTTTGAGCTTCACATACATAGGCATCTATTGGAACAATCATCACCATATGCTCTACCTGGTGAACTCCATAACCGGTGGCGTACTTTGGGCCAATCTGAATCTGCTGTTCTGGCTATCGCTTATCCCATTTGGCACAGCATGGATGGCTAATAATCACTTTGCGGCTATGCCGGTGGCCATTTATGGTTTAATATTGATGATGTGCGGAATATCGTACATAGTGCTGGCATATATACTGGCAAGTCATTGCGGCAAAAATTCGGAGCTGGCGCAGGCATTGGGCAGGGACTGGAAAGGGAAACTATCCATCGTAATTTATATCATCGGTGTAGTCTCTGCACTTTGGTACCCCATGGTTGGCTGTGCATTGTACATATTAGTTTCCTGCATCTGGTTTATTCCCGACAGGCGCATGGAAAAAAAAGTGATTCACAGGGAAACTTCTGAAACGGAAGAATAAACCGAAACTCTCCTGACTTTTTAACCGGAAAGGTTAATTTCAAAAACCTCTAACCCAGCGATATACATCCCGTATAACATTCTAATGGAATTATAATCTGCTCGAGATAATTTAATATTAAGCGCAGCAGTTTTAAGGATTTATTAATGTTGATTTCACGATATGCATATAATAATCTGCTACAATTGTACCGTAAAGTTTAACCCCTGGACTTTAAGATGAAATCGACAAACACAATTACCCACTGCGTTAAAACGCTGCTTTTTGTCTCGCTCATTTTTACGCAGTTTTACTGCAAGGCACAATCCACCCCGCTTTTAAACGGCTTCGCACACAATGATTACAGACACAAACACCCTTTGTTCGATGCGCTCGACAACGGCTTTACCAACATCGAAGCCGACATATTTTTTAAGAATAATAAGCTGATCGTAGCCCACGTATTTCCTTATTTCAAGAGCAAACGCACACTGGAGAACCTTTACTTCAAACCACTAGCTGAAAGGATAGCTCAGAATAATGGCAGGGTTTATGCAAATTATAATAAACCGGTTATCCTGATGATCGACATTAAAACCAATTCGGACAATACTTATGAGGCATTGAAGCCTTTGCTGGAAAAGTACAGTTCGATGTTAACTCATTTGGATAATGGTAAAGTTGTCAATGGCGCGGTGACGGTTGTTTTATCCGGCCACAAACCTTATGACCAGATTGGTAGCGAACAGAGCCGCCTTGCTTTTATTGATGAGGACCTGCGCAAAGTTTCTCGTGATACAACCAGCACTAATATGTTTACCATGGCGAGCTGCAAGTATTCACGAATGTTAAGGTGGGATGGTAAAGGTGCATTCCCGGCTGCTGAGCGGAATAAGCTTTGCACTTTTGTGGCTATGGCGCACAGAATGGGCGAAAAAGTAAGATTATGGGCTTCACCTGACAGGAAAGCAGTTTGGGATGAACTACTAAAATGCGGCGTCGATCTGATTAATACCGACCGGCTGGTTACTCTGCGCCAGTATCTCAACTCCAACAGCGTTACCCTCGCTAAAGTCGATTAGTTTTTATATCCGGCTTTATTTATCTTTAAGGATTATAATTACCTTACTGTTGTCACATGAAATTTCTTCTGCAGATAAAAGCCGGGCAATTATTCTTGATCTGGATAATTTTATCCATTCTTAGTTTGATAAGTTATACAGCTGGTTTTTTATTAATACTTATTTTTCTGCTATGGGTTTACTCTATTGGGGCTGTAATGAATTCATTTATTCCGCAACATAATCTTATACCTAATAATTCTCACTTAATCAACTCAATTTAACCCAATCAACCAATTTATATTCGAAATAAATTGCGATTTGACCATCGTGATTAATATCACTTTTACTATTGTCGCTTACCTTTGGTGTAACAAACTTTTTGCAAAGCAACTTAAATGTTTTGCAAACTAATCACCGCCTACTATGGATGATTTTATCGCCGCCAGGTCTCAGATGGCGTTATCTTTAGGGTTTCACATTGTTTTTTCATGCATCGGTATGGTGATGCCATTTTTTATGGCGGTCGCACACTTCTACTGGCTGAAAACAAAAGACCCGGTTTATAAGAATATCACAAAAGCGTGGAGCAAAGGTGTTGCTATATTCTTTGCTACAGGGGCTGTTTCCGGCACGGTTTTATCGTTTGAGTTAGGACTGCTCTGGCCAACATTTATGAAACATGCCGGCCCGATATTCGGAATGCCGTTTTCACTGGAGGGTACAGCATTTTTCATCGAAGCCATCGCGTTAGGGTTTTTCCTGTATGGATGGGAGCGGTTTAATCCCTGGTTTCATTGGATTACCGGAGTGGTTGTGGGTGTCAGCGGTATCGTATCTGGTATATTGGTGGTCGCCGCCAACAGTTGGATGAACAGCCCTTCGGGATTTGATTACGTAAACGGGCAATATCTGAATATCGATCCGATGAAAGCCATGTTCAATGCGGCCTGGTTTCAGCAGGCATTGCATATGTCACTCGCAGCTTTTGCAGCTACGGGTTTTGCAGTAGCTGGCGTGCATGCAATAATGATCATCCGGAAGAAGAATGTGAAGTTTCATTACATGGCTTTTCGTATTGCTATTGTGTTTGGTGCGGTGGCGGCCATTCTTCAACCTTTTAGCGGGGATATTTCTGCCAAAAACGTAGCTAAGCGTCAGCCTGCAAAATTGGCGGCTATGGAAGCACATTTTAAAACGGAAAAGTTTTCACCTTTAATTATAGGTGGAATACCCGACACGCAGGCCAAACAGGTAAACTATGCCGTCAAAATACCCGGCCTGTTAAGCTTTATGACTTACGACGATTTTAATGCCGAGGTAAAAGGCCTCGATCAGATCCCGAAAGAAAATCAACCACCTGTAGCTGTTACACACTATGCCTTTCAGATTATGGTAGGGGTTGGTGTGCTGATGATGGGTGTTGCCGTTTTATATTTTGTCGCTTTGCTAAAAATGAAAAAATGGTTCAGTAAAACATGGTTCCTCAAATTGTTTGCATGGGCAACGCCGATAGGATTTATCGCTGTGGAAGCAGGGTGGACGGTAACCGAGGTAGGCCGTCAGCCCTGGATTATACAAGGTGTTATGCGCACTGCCGATGCTGTTACACCAATGCCGGGGATTCATTATTCATTCTACCTGTTCACTGCGGTGTATTTGTCGCTGAGTATTATGGTAGTTTTTATGTTGTACAGGCAGATTAAGATGGTACCGAGGTTGTATGATAATGTGAATAGTTGATTGTGTTGAATAGTTAAGTGGTTGATCATTATAGCTAATAAGGCACTTAACTATCAACTACTTAACCAATCAACTACTTAACTACTTAACCAAACAAAAATGATCTACGTAGTAATAATCTATTTATGGGTGGCGCTTCTGCTGTACCTGCTGCTTGGCGGGGCCGATTTTGGCGCCGGTATTATTGAGCTTTTTACCACTGAAGATAATAAAGCCAGAACGCGCAGGATCAGCTATCAGGCTATCGGGCCGGTATGGGAAGCTAATCATATGTGGCTTATCATCGCTATCGTGATCCTGTTCGTTGGGTTTCCGGCCATTTATGCTACCATGTCAGTGCATTTGCATATTCCGTTGGTGGTAATGTTATTAGGGATCATTGCCCGGGGAACAGCATTTGCCTTCAGGAATTATGACGCGGTGACGGACAACATGCAAAAGGTATATAACAAGGTGTTCGTTTACTCCAGCTTTATTACGCCATTGTTTTTGGGGATTATTGCAGGCAGTGCAGTTTCGGGGCGGATCGATCTCAATGCGAATACATTTCTGTCAGCTTATATTTTCAGTTGGCTTAATTGGTTCTCCGTTACCATCGGTTTATTTACCGCTTCGTTATGCGGATTTATAGCGGCGATTTTCCTGATAGGCGAGGCTAAATATGATGAGATGGAGCGCAAAAGATTTGTTCGCAAAGCGGTACAAATGAATATTGCTGCAGTAATTTCAGGAGGATTGGTTTTTATATCAGCTGTTTCTGACGGAATACCTTTAGTACAATGGGTGTTCGGAAATGCAGTAGGCATTACGGCAGTTTCAGCAGCGACTATTTCGCTGATTATTTTATGGTACCTCATCTATAAAGGGCGGTCAAAAAGCTTACGCCTGTTAGCCGGCTTCCAGATCACCATGATATTGTTAACCACCACTTACAAACATTATCCAAATATCGTCATCCTTAAAAATGGTGGCTACCTGTCATTACTCGAAAACAGAGGCGCTGACAAGACCATCGAAGCACTTGCTTTGGCTTTATTGATCGGCAGTATATTTATACTTCCCGCACTGGTTTACCTTATCTATAGTTTTCAGAAAAAAAGAGGCACCGACCAGGTTCATTAATTCGCCTTTGTAAAAAATATATCGCTCAGACAGTTCAGGACAGTTTATCCGATCCGTTTTCATTAAATTTGGTATCAGCGTAACACTCACGTTGCGACTAAATACCTAAGTAATAAATTATATGAAATTTCTCTTCTCATTATTTGCCCTGCAAATAGTTGCTTCCCTGTGCTTTGCCCAGATAAAAGTTGATGGCCTTTTATGCGAAAATCGCACCAATCCTTTAGGAATGGACGTGACCACGCCCCGTTTCAGCTGGAAACTAATAAGTGATAAACGCAACGAAATGCAAGCTGCTTACAGAATTGAAGTAAGCGAAAGAGCAAACTTTAGTGGACGTGTGTGGGATTCCGGTAAGATGAAATCTGATTCGTCTGTGTTTGTTACTTATAAAGGTCAGCCATTGCAATCGGGGAAAAAATATTTCTGGCGCGTACAGGTATGGGATAATACAGGCAAATCTTCTGGCTGGAGTGCCCCTGCATGGTGGCAGACCGCGTTGTTCCATGAATCGGATTGGAAAGCACAATGGATAACTCCCGGTTACCAGGAAGATACGGTCATGCGTCCGTGCCCGCTGATGCGCAAACAATTTGCTGTTAATAAAAAGATACGGTCTGCCGTGGCATATATTACCGCACATGGTATGTATGAAGCCAATATCAACGGTAAGCGTGTCGGCGACGCCTACCTGACTCCAGGATGGACAAGCTATAAAAACCGCCTTCAATACCAGACCTATGACGTGACAGATATGCTGAAAGAAGGCCGGAATGCTATCGGCGTAATGCTTGGTAACGGGTGGTACCGTGGCATTATTGGCTATAGTGACAAGAAGAATGTGTACGGAAGCGATATAGCCTTATTAGTGCAGGTGAATATTACTTATGAAGACGGTACAGCAGCCATAATCTCATCAGACGATAGCTGGAAGTCCTCAACCGGCGAGGTGGTTTATTCCGAGATATATAATGGAGAAACTATTGATCACAATAAAGACCCGCGGGGATGGACCCAAACTGGTTTCGACGATTCAAAATGGAGCGGGGTTAAAACGGAGGATTATCCAAAAAATATATTGATTGCCACTTACAATGAAATGGTGAAAAAGCATGAGACCTTTAAGCCGGTGCGCATTTTCAAAACACCCAAAAATGAACAAGTAATTGATTTTGGTCAGAATTTGGTTGGATGGGTGATCCTGAAAGTCAAAGGTAAAGCCGGTGATAAGATTACCGTATCACACGCCGAAGTGTTGGATAAGTTGGGAAACTTTTATACCGAAAATTTGCGCGCAGCCAAAGCCCAGGATACCTATATCCTGAAGGGCGGTGAAGAAGAAATATTCGAGCCGCATTTTACCTTTCACGGCTTTCAGTTCATTCGCATAGAAGGTTATCCGGGAGATGTGGTTAAACCGGAAGACATAACCGCCGTGGCATTGTATTCTGATATGAAGCCTACAGGTACATTTACGACATCTAATCCATTGATCAATCAATTGCAGCACAATATTCAGTGGGGGCAACGCGGTAATTTTCTTGATGTACCTACCGATTGTCCGCAACGTGATGAGCGTTTGGGCTGGACAGGCGATGCGCAGGTGTTTTCGCGCACGGCCACCTTCAATATGAATGTGAACGACTTTTTCGCCAAATGGCTGCGTGATGTAGCTGCCGATCAATCGCCGGCTGGCGTGGTGCCATTTGTGGTGCCGAACTGTTTAGGCTTTACACAGGGTAGCACAGGCTGGGGTGATGTATCGACAGTTGTGCCATGGAATATGTACCTGGCTTATGGCGATAAGAGAATCCTTGCTGCCCAATATACCAGCATGAAAGCTTGGGTAGATTACATGCAGCATCAGTCTAAGAACGATTTGTGGAACACCGGCTTCCACTTCGGCGACTGGCTATTCTACAGCCGCGATGATGACACCGATGGCTCTTCGGCTATTACCGATAAGTTTTTTATCGCACAGTGCTTTTATGCTTATTCAACCCAATTGCTTATCAATGCAGCAACTGTGCTGAATAAACAGGAGGATATTACAAACTACACAGACTTACTTAAACGCATCAAGGCAGCGTTCTTTAAAGAATACGTAACACCAAATGGCAGATTGGTGTCCGGTACGCAAACAGCTTATACCCTGGCGTTGAATTTCGATATGCTGCCCGAATCATTGCGTGACCAGGCTGCCGCACGATTGGTGGAAAATATACATGCATACGGCGATCACCTTACTACTGGCTTTTTAGGTACACCTTACCTATGCCACGTGCTTACCCGTTTCGGAAAGGATGATATGGCTTACCGTTTGTTATTACAGGATACTTATCCGTCATGGTTATATCCCGTTAAAATGGGCGCAACTACTATCTGGGAACGTTGGGATGGTATTAAACCGGATAAAACGTTTGAGGCAGTAAGTATGAACTCTTTTAACCATTATGCCTACGGTGCTATTGGCGACTGGATGTACCGGGTAATGACAGGTTTGGATACTTACACCGACGGGCCGGGGTATAAGCATATCAAAATAATGCCGCATCCGGGTGGCGGTTTTACCAATGCCTCTGCCAAACTGCAAACCTATTATGGCAATGTCAGCTCAGGGTGGGAAGTAAAAGATGGCAAGATGTATTATACTGTCGAAGTGCCCGCAAATACCAAAGCAGATATTTTCCTTCCGGCAAAACAAGCTGAAGACATTACAGAAGACGGCAAACCATTAGCATCAGATAAGGCTTTAACTGTCGGGTCATACCAGGATGGTTATATTGGTATAAGTTCGGGTTCAGGCGTGTACCACTTTGAAACGCCTCAGCAACAGCCAGCACCGGCTGCTGCGGCAAAATAGGTTTGCGAGGGTTAGGGGCACAGACTTACGAAGTTTTAAAAACTTTCGTAAGTCTGTCTTTATCATTTATTCTTCGTCTCCTGATTCAGGACAGAAACGGCATCATCAAGTAGTTCAGAAAGATTAAATTGAATAATATCCCAAACTATGTTATTATCGATGCCAAAATAATTGTGTACGATAACGTTTCGGAAGTCCTTTACTTGTCGCCAGTTTACTTCTGGATGCTCTTTTTTAAAATCTTCAGAAAGGCGGGAAACAGCCTCTCCAATTATCATAAAATTATGTTCAACGGCATGCCTGGTTTTTAGATCGTTTACAATATTCCTCAAATGAGGAGTCACGCGTAAATTCTAATATATTTTGAATGGACTCAATAATATCGCCTAAAAGGGCAATGGTATTACGTTCAGACATGAATCAGGTCTTTTTCTACAAATGGGAGATATTTGGGTTTAATTCCTTTACGGGAAACCAGATCAACTTTTGAATTGAGAATATCTTCCAGATCATGTGCCAGAGATATAAACTCTATTCCAATCCTGCCATTAAAATCGACCAGGATATCAATATCACTTTTTTCATGATTATCGCCTCTGGCATACGAACCAAATAAGGCCAATTCAGAGATCGGATACTTTTTTTCCAATTCCCTCTTTTGGCTTTTTAGTATATTTATTATTTGGCTTGAATTGTACATTACACAAATTTACTTATTAAATGCGAGTCTGCAATATTATGAATGACTTCGGATATTTTAATTAAAGACCAAACACCTTTGCGTAAAAAGGTGCCTCCGATCCCCAATCTTTGAACGTAGACTTCATCTTGTCCTGAAAGGCTTTTGCCTCCATCAGCTTACCCTTTTTGGGTGGAGCAACGGCATTTGCAGTCAATGTAATATCGGTTACCTTGGTTGCAAACCAGGCAATATTTTCATGTGGCAATGCGACGCCTAATATCATTCCAGGTAAGCCGTTAAATGATTCCGGACCGCCCGATACAGGAATATCAGTTGTGTAAAAAGCAACGACATAGATCGAATCCATCATAATCGCATTCGCCCGCCGACAATTATAACCGGCTATCTCGCGTGTTTCGTCGGTTACTTTCCACTTAATCTTGCGTGTACTGTCCTTTACCAAAAAAACCTCATCAAATACTTTTTTCTGAAAAATGCCGGTCTTAGCGTCGAGATCACTGTAAATGGTATTGTTTTGGGTAGCAAAAGGGGCGTTGGCAAAATATCCGGCACCGGATACCATCTCCTCCTCGGCTGGTGTAAAAAGTGTTTTATTATTGGCAAAGGACAATACACTCTTAGCAACCTTAAACTGGGGCTGTGCCTTTTTATAAGCCTCAAATAAAGGAGTGAACCAGGCTTCATTATCCTTGTTGAACATTTTAGGGATGATCGCATACATGTTTGTTTTTCGCTCAAAATCAATAGTTCCAGAGGTGGTAAAATGAGCATGCTGCGCAAATAATTGACTGCTTAGTGTCAACAAGCAAAGAATAAATATCAGTATATGTTTCATTCGATCTAAGTTTTAAATAAAATTAAATTATAATATTCGTAATCAGGTTCCCCTCTCAAGAGGGGAATTTGTTTTCGTTTCTATTTAAATGCATCGGGCTCATTGGCATTTTTCTATTTTTTTGCGGCGCCCCCGGCCATTTTAGTAAACTCATAATCAATGGTGAACATAACATATCGTTTTATGGTAGTATAACTGTTTTGTACGATCATGTTTGAACTCGCTGTCCTGCTAAAGCCAACGTTCTGATTCAGCAAGTCATTACCCCATATCGTAAACTTCAAATTGTCATTTTTTAGAAATGTCTTTACAATGGAGGCATTGATGATGGTTTTGCTAAAATCGGTGCCAAACGATGCTGTTTTTGGGCTATATTCATAATCGTCGTTAGAGCCTATCTGGAATTTACCTGGCAGATAAATCGTGAAACCAGCATAAGCCCTAAACCCAGTACCATTATTATTGGTATTGGGTTGCAAAGATGATTTGCTAATGGTATAGATAGGCCCTCCTGAAAGGTAAATCTCAATCTTTTTCTCCTTGTATTTATTAATGTTGATCCGTGGATTAAAGGAATAATTCTGTGTCTGGTTTAGTACGCCATTTACCAGGTTGTAAAAGGTACTGCCATTACCACCGCCACCAATGCCTACATTTATATCAAGTTTTTCTATCTTTTTGCCAAAGTTACCCCAAACGCCAAAATTCGAGGTGCGTTTTCCCGCCAGGTTGGAATATTGGCTTATGCTTCCTCCGTTTGGTGAATAGGTAATGTCGCTTACAATAGGACTTGTGGTATAGGAATAATATCCGTTTAAATAAATATACTGACTGGACACCACTTTATATGAATTATACCACATATTGAAATTATTGGTAAACGAAGGCTTTAAATTCGGGTTACCCTCAACAATATTCAGTTGGTCATTATTATTTCGTATAGGTTGTAATTGGTCGATATTGGGTAATGTAGTACGCCCGCTATAGTTGACGTTAAATGATTTTTGCTGCGAAAAGCGGTATTGGAAACTAGCCTGTGGCATCCAATCGGTAAAATCCCTGTTTAAAGTGCTGCCTGTGTAACCTTCGGTTTGTTTAAGGTTAACGTCGGCTACTTTAGTACCGAAGTTAATTATGGTCTTGCCCTTTTTATAGTTGAAAATTGCCCCACCCTGGTTTGAAATACTATTTAGTTTGTAATTGCTGCTAAAAGTATCATTCAGCATATTGTAATTGCCCGGGCTCGATTGGTCGAAACTCTTCCTGTCGGCAGTGGCGTTATTTACTCCGACACCATAATTAAATGTAATAGCCAACGTTTTTGTAAGCGGTTCGGTGTAGGTCAGGTTGGTGGTCAGCGCGGAGTTTTTTAGATTATTGGTCTTATATTGGTTGACCCTGGTCGTATCCGGTAGCGGCAAATTATAGAAATCAACTTCTGAATTTAAATACCCTTTTGCTTCGCTTTGATTATATGCCTCTGCTATATTAAATGAAAGTGTGCGCCGTGGCTTTTTGAATTTGTGCGTATAAAAGGCACTGGCATCAAATATTTTCTGATCCACGTCATTGGTAATGCTCCTGTTACTTTTGTTTACCAAAGTATCATTTCTAAGTTCTGATCCTGTAAAATTTTCAATAGTGTTGCTATGCTTTGAAGTACCATCAACAGTTATTTTAAGGTTTGAACCTGTGTCCAGCTTCAGGTTATAGGTTGCATCCAGCTTTTGTTTGAACATGTATTTATGAAAATTTTCGCCGGAAGTGCTGTTTATTATTGTGTTGGGCAGGTTGTTTTGAGTGACATTGCTATTGCTGCCATCAACTGTAAGTGACCCTATTTTATAGTTGGTGTTTAGCGATGTCTTGTCATCGTTCCATTTAGTATCATAGTGAACACCGGCTGTCCGGGCAGTTGGTAACCCCTGGCCGTTATACCTGCCGTCAAAAGAGTCCAGGTCATCCCCGTTACCGCCAAAAAAGAAAATAGTCCCGCTATCATCTGACTGTATGGCATTTCCCGAGCCATATTTCTGATTATCCTCCCATCCAAGACCGGTTTTACCGTTGTTACCTAACGTACCGTAAACAGAAAACTTTTGTTTGGCCTTGAAAGCATTAAATAAAACCTGTGCCTGGTAAATCTTCTCCGTCCCATCTCCTGCTTCGGCTTTGCCAAACATGCCGTTCTTTTTATCAGCTTTTAATTTGATGTTTAGCGTTTTTTCTTTCTTCCCATCATCTATGCCGGTGAATGCTGCCTGGTCGCTCTTTTTGTCATAAAGCTGCACTTTATCAACCATATCGGCGCGGATGTTTTTGGTAACAAGCGTTGGGTCATCACCAAAAAACTCTTCTCCATCTACTAGCACTTTGTTTACCGTTTGTCCCTGTGCGGTTATCTTTCCGTCTTTATCAACTTGTATACCGGGCAGCTGCTTTAACAGATCTTCCACTTTTGCATTAGGCTGTGTAACATAAGCCGCCGCATTAAATTCGGTGGTATCACCTTTAATTTTCATTTGGGCAGCAGAGCCTTTAATGATTACTTCATGTAATAGCCGCGACTTTAATTGCAGGTGAATGTTGCCCAGGTTAAAATCCTGTTTGGCGGAGTCGAGGCTGAATTTATCTACATAATCCGCGTAGTCAGGATATGACAGCAATACAATGAATTTCCCCGGATGAAGACCGTTTATATTGAAAGACCCATCCTCGCCGGCACGTGCAAAAGTTATCAGTGTAGAGTCTTTAGCATTTAATACAGCGACCGAAGTATGCCGAAGCTTCACATGCTCAACGCTATCGCTTACCACACCTTTTACCGTGTATTTATTTTGGGCTGATATTGAGGTTGAAAAAATTAAAAAAATAAGGCATGATAGAATTAGGTATTTCATAAGGTTGAATTAGGAAGCCTCTAAGATATAACTAAACCATTAGGAATGGAATTTTAAACAAGTTAATTTATGTTAATAAATGTTAAATGGACATAGAATAAGCTGAAACAGAAAAGATCAGCGGTTTTTTGCCTTTTATTGTTATACGCTGTCACAAAACAGTCCGTACAACGTCTTGATTTGCTGGTTCGGCAACTGATTTCAAAAGCAGTAAATTATACTTCCTTAAAAAAGTATATTTTAGTGCTGAATTTGTGAAGGCGGCACGTGCGAGCCGGTTAAAAGTATTGACATTGATGCTGAAATTTAATAAGGCTTTATTTTCCCATCTATATAAAACAGTTTTTCTTCTCCTTTTCACTTTCCAGTTTTTGGATGGCAAGGCGCAGGGCTTGCTTTTTAATTCAAATGACAGTCTGGTAACCAGACGCACTTCTCTGCGCGTGTTCAGCAATGATGTGCCCGAATTTCATGACCATCTGTACATCAATTTCGATCTGTCCTTATGGGACAACGCACACCTGGGTTACGTGTTCAACCTTGCAGAAAAAGATAATTCTTACAGCCTCAGCTATCTGTATATGAATGGTTCAGGTTTTTTGAACTTTAATATCGACAGGAAAAGCAACAAGATCCATATACCGCTCGATAGATCCATGCTAAAAAAAGGCAAATGGATAAAGGTGCGAATGGATTTTGATCTGAAAGGTGATAAGGTCAATCTGTATGTCAACAATAAGCTTTACCAGGCAAATGAGCTTGGTTTTAAAGATCAAGTTGAAGGTAACTTGGTGTTCGGTAAAAACCAATTTTATACCGAAGTGCCGAATATGGCTATTAAAAACCTGTCGGTTGGTGATGATAAAAGAACCTATGTTTTTCCCTTGGATGAATGGAAAGGGACCGAAGTCCACGATCAGGAAGGAGATGTTACCGGAACTGTGGACAACCCGGTTTGGCTGATCAACGAATCATATTTCTGGAAACCGGTCTACAACAATTCGTTTAAGCAGGTGGTCGGTTTAAATTTCAATACCCTAGATCAGAACCTGTTTATTTTCAAAAAGGATTCCCTGATCACCCTTAATTCCGAATCGAAACGGGCTGTTGCTACGCCATATCAAAATCAGCTGCCCGTGCCAATGGTGCTTGGTAAAAGTATCTTTAACGCCCGCGAGAATAAATGTTATATCTACGAGCTTTTTGATATCCCTAAAGGGATGCCAAGCGTTGCTTCGCTGAACATGAATGGCCTGCGCTGGGATGCCCTGGGCAAAACCATATTGCCCCAGCAAAGGCATCACCACAATATGTTTTATAACTTGCAACAGGATACTATTTACCTGTTTGGCGGTTATGGCGCTTATAGCTACTACAATAAATTCCTGAAATATGATGCAGGAAAGGATAAATGGGTGGAAGTACCCTTTAATGGGGATAATATCACACCACGCTTTTTTGCAGCTGCCGGAAGCTCCGATAATTCGGATGAGATACTGCTGTTTGGCGGCTACGGAAATGAATCGGGCAACCAGATAGTAGGCGGTAAGCAGTTTTATGATTTGTATCGCATTAATCTGAAAACCCACACCATTAAAAAAGCCTGGAGCATTCATCCTCAAAATAAAGAGGTATTTGTTCCGGCAAATAACCTGATCCTATCGCCTGACAAAAAGTATTTTTACGCCTTGTGTTATCCGCATGAGGTTGCCAAGACCGAAATTCGTTTATATAAATTCTCATTGCAGGATGGTTCCTACGAAGTGGTGAGCGCGCCAATACCGGTTACTTCTGAAAGAATAGAATCGGATATTAACATGTTTTTCAACCACAAAACCAACGAGTTTTATTGCACCATACAAGAATTTACCGACCGGGTAAATTCCAGCGTCAAAGTATATTCGTTACTGGCACCGCCGGTAAGTAATGCAGCTTATCTAAAGTCGCAGGCGCCTCCACGAAGCCACAGTCATTTACTGCTTTACCTGAGTGCTGGCGTTGTCATTATCCTGGGTGTTTTTATGGTGGTCATTATTAGAAGAAAGCCTAAAACGGCTCTGTCCGAACCCGAAATGCCGGTTGCCCCCTCATCTTCGCCGGTTGAAAAACAGGATACCGGAAAAAAACAAAATGCCATTTATTTATTGGGTGAATTTATTGTTTACGATAAAAACGGCCGGGATATCACCTATCTCTTTAGCCCTAAAATAAAACAGCTGTTTATCCTCATAATGGTTAATAGCTACGGCTATACCGGTATTACATCAAAGAAAATATCTGCACTGTTATGGCCGGACAAAGACATAGCAAAAACCAAAAATATCAAAGGGGTAACTTTTAACCACTTACGCAGCATCATCAGCGACTTGAACGGTATTGAACTGACCTTCCAAAACGATAACTATTTGTTTAAGTTTTCGGAAGAATTGTTCTGCGATTATTTTGTCGTTTCAGAATTGATCAAAGAAAGTAAATGGGGAAATAATGACCAGAGGGTATTGGAGCATTTTGACCTGATATCAAGAGGCACATTGCTGTCAGATATGTCCGATCAATGGCTGGATGACTTTAAAAATAATTACGATGAACAATTGGTTGGTATGATCCAGCCTATGCTGATCAAATATTATGATGCCGGAGATCTGCGTTTAGTACCCGACCTTGCACGTCTGATATTGGATATCGATCCCTTTAATGATACAGCTCTTAAATATCAACTAAAAGGAATACGAAAACAGAAGGGCATAGAACAAGCCCGGAAAGTTTACGATCAGTTTACATCCGAGTATAAAAGATCATTCGGGTCAGATTACCAGACCAGTTTTGAAAAGATAATTCAATAACATTTAGTCCCACTGTTGCAAGGCCAATCTTACGTTGAAAAATACCATTTCAATTGTAGTTCCGTGTCGACTCACCCGGTCATATTCCGCTAGCTAGCGGATCGACCACCCTCTCTCCGCTTCGCGCAAAGAGGCGATTTTATTTATTTTTTACCTTCTTTATGGCTCGCCATAGAGAGGGGAGAACAGCGTAGCGCTTTCGGGTGAGTCAATAGGCGACATGCTCGGCCAACGCGGTTCCCTTTCGACCCTTCCTTAGTGTGCTTTTTACAATAATATCAACCCTCCAATTATCCTGCGGTTAATAAAATTATTAGCTAATTAACCCATTTTTTAACCCAATTTTTAATACCACCCCTCTAACATTGTGTACTGAAAGCCGCGGATCGAAGCATCGATGCCGGCATTTTATAAACCAATCAATCTATTATTTATGAAGAAATCTTTTACCTGTCGAAGCCGGCTGACTGACCTCTGTCTGGCTAAAATCAAGATCCTCATTTCCCCGCCCCTGGCATTGCTGCTGGCATTATGCCTGTCGGTTTCTGCCTACGCGCAAACGGGAAAAGTACAAGGGACTGTACTGGATGAAAAAGGAGGCACATTACCCGGTGTCTCCGTTAAACTAAAAGGGACCGAACAGGGAACCGTAACCGACATGAACGGTAAGTTCTCTCTTAATGCAAGTGCAGGGCAAACCCTCGTGTTTACCTATGTGGGCTACACAGTTCAGCAAGTAACGTTGAAAGACCTTAGTCCTATAACCATTAATTTGGCGCCAAATGCGTCCTCGCTAAACGAGGTTGTGGTAGTAGGTTACGGTAGTCAAAAGAAACTGTCATTAACCACGGCGGTAACCTCGGTAACCAACAAGGAGATCGAGACCACCAAAAACGAAAACGTGGAAAACATGCTGACCGGTAAAGTTGCCGGCTTGCAGGTGATGCAAAACACAGCCGAACCGGGCGACTTTAACAATAATATTTCTATCCGTGGTTTTGGTAATAACCCATTGATAGTAGTTGACGGTGTGCAGATGCCAGATTTTGGTGTTACCGGCGGTACGGGCGATAACTCAACCGGATCAAGCAATATACTGGCAAGGCTCGATCCGAACGATATCGAAAGCATATCGGTTTTGAAAGACGCTTCGGCTTCAGTATATGGGGTTAAAGCAGCAAACGGTGTCATCCTGGTAACTACCAAGAAAGGTAAAAAAGGAGCGTTGCAATTGGATTACTCCGGAACATTTGGCTCCCAGGTACCTTCTGGATTGCCCAAACCGGTTGAAGCAGTCCAGTATATGACGCTGGTAAACCAGCAGTCGATGCACCAGGCTAATGGTGGCAGAATCGTTTACGCTCCGGCTGACTTTGCAGCTTATACCAGCGGCGCTAAACAAAGCACTGACTGGTACGATGCGGTATTTAAAAAATCAGCCTTTCAAAACCAGCATAATCTTACCGCAACAGGGGGCAATGACATTACCACCTATATGCTCAGTGGCGGTTTTACCGGGCAGGATGGCTTTTTAACCAGCAATGATCTGTATTACAAACGTTATAATGTCCGCTCCAACATCACCAGCAAAATAGCCAAAAACCTGACGGTGAACTTGAATTTAAGCGCTATCATGGATCAGAAAAATGCACCAATCACTTCAGTTTGGTGGACTACCAGGGAGACCTGGCGCGAACTGCCTATCCAGACGGTTTATGCTAATAACACATCTCCCTATTATATCCAGGGCCAGGTTGATGGCGGTAACCCGGTAGCTTATGAAAATTCTGACCTTACAGGCTATTCTACGCAAAACAATAAATTCTTTAATGGGGTAATGAGCCTGGAATACAAGGTGCCTTTTGTTGATGGGCTTTCTATCAAGGCTATGTACAGCTACAATGAGCAAATACAGGATAACAAGTCGTTTGACAAAGCTTATAACCTGTATACCTATGACGATGCAACAAAAACTTACAACGCACATTTGACCGGTTCGCCGAGTTATGTGCAAAGACAGTATTATAACTATCCGCAGAATACTGACCAATTATCCATCAACTACGAACACTCATTCAAGAGCGGCCATAACATCAGCGCGTTGTTGCTATATGAAGGTAACGACCAGCAAGCTGACAACTTTGCTGCCTACAGGCAACTGGCTATACCGGTAGATCAGATATTCGCAGGGAATGCGCTCAATCAACAAGCTACCCAGGATGGTACTTTATACCATTATACCACCAATTCAGTTGTGGGCAGGTTGCACTACGACTATAAAGCTAAATATCTGGCCGAGTTCAGCTTTAGAAATGACGAATCATCAAAATTTCCTCCAAGCCAAAAAAGCGGGTTCTTTCCGTCCGGTTCATTAGCATGGAACATTTCTGAAGAGGATTTCTGGAAAAACTCATCAGCGCTGTCATTTATTGATCAGCTAAAATTACGCGGCTCCTACGGTGTTTTAGGTGACGACAATACCTTATACTTCCAATTTTTGCAGGGGTATTATTACCCGGCAGGTGGCAACAATAACCAGGTTCCAAGCGGATCGGTATTTGGCAACAGCTTTATAAACGCAGTACAGGCTACGGCTTTACCTAACCCTAATATTAGCTGGGAAACATCACACACCTTTGATGCAGGTATCGATTTTGACGCATGGAAAGGTAAATTGGGCTTTACGTTTGATTACTTTATCCGTAACAGAAGCGGATTATTCTCCAATAGTACCGCGCAGGTCCCTGATGTGTTAGGTACAGATTTGCCACAGGAAAACCTGAACAGCGACCGTACAAAAGGCTTTGACTTTGAAGTAACCCACAGGAGCAACATTGGTAAGTTTAATTACAACGTTCGCGGAACTTTCTCCTATGCCCGTACCAGCTGGGTTAAATTTGCCGAGTCTAAACATGGTAACTCTTACCTTGACTGGCAGCAAAACAATAGCAACCGTTACCAGGCTGTTCAATGGGGCCTGGGCGGTGCCGGCCAGTATCAAAACTATAGCCAGATATTGAACAGCCCTGTATTTGTTAACAGGGGTACGGTGGTAGGCGATTATGCGTACCAGGATTGGAACGGCGATGGGCTGATTGATGGCAATGATAACCACCCTATTGCTTATGGAAGTAACCCGAACGGTGGAACGGTAACGCCGCAGATCACTTATGGCCTTAGCGTGGACGGTTCATATAAAAGTTTTGATTTCAATTTACTGTTCCAGGGAGCTGCCAGGATCGACATATCATACATCGAGCAGCTGAACATCCCGCTTTGGGGTGGTGGCAATGCCTTGACACAGTTCCTTAATGATTGGCACCCGGCAAATCCGACGGCGGACCCCTATAACCCGAATACAGTATGGGCACCCGGCACTTTTGCCTACACCGGGACAACAGCCAACACCGGTTCAGCCTTCAATTTCCAAAATGCGTCTTATGTGCGGCTAAAGAGTGCGGAAATTGGTTACAGCTTGCCGCCATCATTCCTGTCGCATATTGGTATCCGTGGCTTCAGGGTTTTTGCAAATGGCTACAACCTCCTGACCTGGACCAAGGTGAAGTATGTTGACCCCGAGCACCCAACAGGTTTATATGGATACCTATATCCGCTTGATAAGGTATTCAATGTTGGCTTAAATGTGAAATTTTAATCAGAACGATCATGAAAAGATACATATATATACTCATTACGATTTTAACGGTAGGCGGATCGGCGTGCCGGAAAATAAATGTACCGCCGCCTAATATTATACAGGATAAAGATGTTTTCACATCCGCTCCTGGTATCCAGGCTTACATGGCGCGCTTGTATAGCCAGTTGCCGATAGAAGATTTCAGATATTCACCAGCAAGAGGCCTCAACTTTTTCTGGATCATCAGCCCAACTCCCGCTACCACAGGCGAAGCCCTGAGCCGTGACCAGACAAGCGCGATGCAGGAAAATTTTGGCGGATGGAACTGGGATATCTGGCACGGATCATACCATATTATCCATGATTGCGATTATTTTATCGAAACATTACCAAAATATGCAAGCAGTTTTAGCAAGGATCAGGTAAATCAATGGTTAGGTGAAGCGTATTTTGTGCGTGGCATGACCTATTTTGCATTGGTAAAACGCTTTGGCGGTGTGCCGATCGTGAACAAGACATTAGATTTTACGGTAGGTGGTAGTGTGGAAACGCTAAAAATTCCGCGCTCATCTGAAAAAGCGGTATGGGACCAGGTGGCAAGCGACTTTGATTTTGCGATTGCCAATCTTCCAGCAACAAACGCCGACTATAGCGATGGCAGCCGTGCGAATAAGTATGTTGCAGCGGCATTCAAATCAAGGGCCATGTTGTATGCCGGTACTATTGCAAAATACAATACTATTACTTTGTTTGATGGCAGCCAAAACCAGCTTTGCGGTATACCTGCAAGCGCTGCTGCCGGATATTTTCAACAAGCGGTTGACGCAGCTAAAACACTGGATGGTGTGTATAGCCTTTATTTAAAAGGCTGGTCGGCAACCGACAAAACTGCCCAATATCAAAACTTTGTCAACCTGTTTTCTGACGCTTCAAGTCCGGAAAGTATTTTCGTAAGAGAGTATAACTATCCTAACTCTGTACACGGTTATGACGCTTACAACGTTCCCCGCCAGTTGATTGGTCCAAACGGTTACTCGTCCGAAGTAAATCCAACGCTCGATTTTGTGGAGATGTTTGATGGTGTGCCTAAAGATGCAAACGGTAAGATTCAAACGCTGGATGCCAGTAGCCATTACTTGTTATTCAATAACACAATGGACTTATTTGCCAATGCTGAGCCTCGTTTAAGAGCGTCGGTAATTTTGCCAGGCGACGTATTTAAAGGGCAGAGCATTGAAATAAGGCGTGCAATTTATACAGGTCCGTCGGCGGGTGGTATTAGTCCTATATTGCCTGCGGGTTCAAAGTCGCAATATCCTACCGCAAACTTGGTCCAGTCAGCAAACGCCGGTCAAACAGCCTTTACTTTGCCTGACGGGTCGAAAATGAACCCGGCCGGCGCAAGCGGTATTTTTACGGGCGATCAAACTTGTGCGATCTCGGGTTTCTCCGTACGCAAATGGCTTGATCCGAACCTGCCTACTTCACAGGTTTTGGAAAATAATGAGACTCAGACCTGGATCGAGATGCGTTATGCCGAAGTGTTGCTAAACCGTGCGGAGGCAGAATATGAGCTTGGAACCGACGTTTCCGACGCATTCAACATCATTAACCAGATCCGTTCAAGAGCAGGCGCAATTCCGCTGGCAAGTGCAGGCGCGATGACCATAGACACTATTCGTAAGGAAAGAAGAAAAGAGCTGGCTTTTGAAAACAAAACCTACTGGGATTTGAGGAGATGGAGAATATTTGACAAGGAACAAAACGGTACTATCTATCGTGTACTGATGCCTTTCTATTCATCCACAGCAGGTAAGTATTTCTTCGATGCCCGTACTGACGAGCGCAACGCCGTTTATACTTACGACCCGAAATGGTACTATGAACAAATACCAGGCGGAGCAATATCCAAGAGCCCGAACTTAATTCAGAACCCCGGTTATTAATTACAGAAAGACAATGAAGAAGAGATTATATTATTTAGCATTAGGCCTGGTAGCAATTGCAGCCAGCTCATGTTCAAAACTCGATAATTATCCTGCGCCCTCTAATACCATCACCGGCGAAACTGTTGATGCCGGCACAGGAAATTCAGTACAGACTGAAATAGGTGGCCGTGGCACGCGCGTAAAACTACTTGAGACAAGTTATAGCGCTAACCCTACGCCATACTATTTTCAATCGATGCAGGACGGTACATTTAACAATAGCAAAATATTTGCAGCCACTTATAATGTATCAGTAGAAGGTCCTTTTGTGCCATTGGTGCAAACAGATAACACCGGTAAAGTGACATCTGATCAAAGTCAGAACATTACCATAAAGGGGACCAATACTGTAACCCATCTTAACTTTAAAGTTGAACCTTTTTTGAGGATTGATTGGGTTGGTCAGCCTGTATTTAATGCTGACAGTACCGTAACCGTTCAGTTTAAAATCTCCCGCGGTACTACCAATGCGAACTACCAGCAAGATATTACCAACATCAACCTGTATGTAAGCAATACCAAATACGATGGTGATAATAACTATGATCCGCGGTATTCGACCCTGGTATCGTACAGCGGTACTAATGGAACAAGTCTGATCGGTCAGACTATTACTATGACCACCACGGGCGGTGCATTACCGCAGCAGGACGTTTATTTCCGCATTGGTGCGAGGATTAACGCAGGTTTAGACGAATACAACTATAGTACACCTTTGTCTGTAAAATATCCATAATTTGATTAGGGAGGGCTTCGGCCCTCCTTTTTCCGGCCCTTCATTTACCTTTTTTCGACACTACATCCACCTATCTAAAATAGCTATATTTAATACTAAATGAAAAAGACTACCCTGCTTTGTTCTTTGTTGGCCATTTCCTATTCTGTCTTCGCGCAGAAATATGATGCGGCAAAGGAACATCCGCGACAAAAAACAACATTTCAAACCAGCAGTAAATGGATACCACAGATTGATGTGCGATCCGACATGGCCATAGTTTACGGCACCAACGACCACAAAGGGGAAACCTTTGAACAACGCGTACAGTCATGGCGTGGTAAAGGCTACCAAACTGCATTTATGACCGGCATTGCCTGGGGAAGCTATTACGATTATTTCCTCGGAAAGTGGGATGGTAAGAACCACTTGGGTGTGGGCCAGGTGACCCGCAAAGGCGATACCATTTTTCATGGTAAAAATATGCCTTACGTGGTGCCTGTGCAGTCGTTTATTGAATACATGAAAACTGCCGTGGTGAAACGCGTGATTGACGCTAACATTACCACCATATTTTTAGAAGAGCCCGAATTTTGGGCACGAGCCGGATACAGCGCACCTTTTAAAGAAGAATGGCAAAAATACTATGGCTTCCCATGGCGACCACAGGACGAATCGCCCGAGAATACCTATCTCTCCAGCAAGCTGAAATATCATTTATATTATGATGCCATAAAACAAGTATCCAGCTATGCCAAAGCCTATGGCAAAAGCAAAGGCAGGGATATCAAAGTTTATATCGCTACGCACTCGCTGGTTAACTATTCCTCATGGCAAATTGTGAGCCCCGAAGCAAGCCTGGCGTCATTGCCGGGTATAGATGGTTACATTGCCCAGGTTTGGACAGGCACTTCCCGCGAGCCCACTTATTTTAATGGCAAGGAGAAGGAGCGGGTATTCGAAAACGCTTTCCTTGAATATGGCTCGATGGTTTCTATGACCGCACCGACCGGCAGAAAATTATTCTTTTTGACCGACCCGATCGAGGATTGGCCACGTGATTGGGCCGATTATAAACGCAACTATCAGGCAACCTTCACCGCCGAAATTTTATACCCTATGGTAGATAATTACGAGGTGATGCCTTGGCCTGAGCGTATTTATACCCATCCTTATAAAGTTGCGCACAGCGATTCGATGGTGTTGATACCGAAATTTTATTCAACCCAGATGCAGGTAATGATCAATACGCTGAACGATATGCCGCTGTCAAAAAACAAAGTTAATGGCGTAAACGGTATTGGGGTATTGATGAGTAATTCGCTGATGTTCCAGCGTTTCCCTACGCATAACGGTTTTGAAGACCCGCAATTCTCCAATTTCTACGGCCAAACTTTACCATTGGTGAAACGTGGCGTTCCGGTACAAACGGTGCACATGGAAAACCTGGCTTATGCGCCGACTTTGAAAGACATCAAAGTTTTGGTGATGAGTTATTCCAACATGAAACCGAACAGCCCGGAAGTGCATCAGCATATTGCCGACTGGGTAAAAAAAGGCGGCGTGCTGGTTTACTGTGGCCGCGATGACGATCCTTATCAGTCAGTAATGGAATGGTGGAACTCAAAAGGCCAGAAATACAAAGCACCATCTGAACATTTGTTCAGATTATTAGGCATTTCTCCGGTTGCAGTTAAAGACAGGTATGTTGTTGGCAAAGGCGCAGTTTATGTGATTCGCCAAAACCCGAAAGAGTTTGCTATGCAGGCAGGAGAAGACGAGAAATATATTAAGGAAATAAAAGCGGCTTACGAAAAAGATGCCCATGCAGGCCAATTGACGTTCAAAAACAACTTCTATCTGGAGCGCGGCCCTTACGATATCATTTCGGTATTGGATGAGAACCCTGACAGCAAACCTTATACAGTAAAAGGCCCGGTAATTGACTTGTTCGATCCACAGCTACCTGTTCTGAGCGAAAAGGTAGTTAAACCGGGAGAGCAATCGTTACTGTACGACCTGAGTCGTGTTGCCAATAAAAAGCAGCCAAAAATTTTGGCATCAGCATCAAGGATATATGACAGTAAGGCAACCCAAAATAGTTACTCATTTATAGCTAAAAGCTCGATAAATACCATAAATAGTTCGCGCGTTTTATTACCTTCGAAACCAGGAAAAATTACCGTTACCGACCATGACGGTCAGGTTGTTAAGGATGTAAAATCGTCATGGGATGAATCATCGCATACACTTTACCTGGGTTTTGATAATAGTCCGAATGGAATTAAAGTGAATATCGAATGGTAAAGTTCCGCAACCAAGGCTTTTGCAATTAATTTTCATAGCGATGGGCTTGGCTCATCGCTATAAACACAAATACAATTACATGAAATCACCCCTTTTTCTTTTATTCTTTTTGTTGCCATTCTCGGTATTTGCCCAAAAACAAACAGCACTAACCGATTATGTAAACCCGCTTATGGGCACGCAATCAAGGTATGATCTGTCGAATGGCAATACTTATCCGGCCATTGCATTGCCCTGGGGCATGAACTTCTGGACACCGGAGACCGGTAAAATGGGCGACGGTTGGCAGTATACCTATGATTCTTACAAGATCAACGGTTTTAAACAGACGCACCAGCCTTCACCATGGATGGGCGATTATGGGCAGTTTGCCATTATGCCTGAAACCGGTCATTTGAAAGTTACCCAAAACGATCGCCAAAGCTGGTTTTCACATAAAACTGAGATCGTAAAGCCATACTATTACAGTGTTTACCTGGCCGATCATGATGTAACTACAGAGATCGCACCCACCGAACGTAGCGCACAATTCCGTTTTACTTTCCCAAAAAGCGATAGCTCTTTTATCGTGATCGATGCTTTTGATAAAGGATCATATGTAAAAGTGATCCCGGGTGAAAAGAAGATCATTGGTTACTCAACCCGTCATTCATGGGGACCGCTGAAGAACTTTAAAAACTATTTTGTGATCTATGTCGATAAACCGATCACATTAGCCCGCTTGTTCAGCGACAGTACGCTGGTAGATTCCTCTGAAGTTCATTCAAAACATGCCAGTGCAGTTATTGGTTTCAGGACAGCGAAAGGTGAAAAAGTGCATTTGCAGGTTGCATCATCTTTTATCAGTATAGAACAAGCCGAACTGAGCCTGAAGCGTGAATTAGGCAATGATAGCTTCGAAGTGACTATGCAAAAAGGAAAAGAAGTATGGAATAAAACCCTGGGCAGGTTGCAAGTTGAAGGCGGCACGCTGGATCAGCAGCGCACATTCTACTCGTGTCTGTACCGTATGTTGTTCTTCCCGAATAAACTATATGAGATCAATGCAAAAAATGAAGTTGTACACTGGAGCCCATACAATGGCGAGGTATTGCCTGGGCGTATGTTTGCAGGCACCGGTTTCTGGGATACCTTCCGTGCATTATATCCGTTCCTGAATTTGGTTTATCCGTCTATTAATAAAGAAATGCAGGAAGGCCTGGTGAACGACTACAAAGAAGGCGGCTGGCTGCCGGAATGGTCGAGCCCGGGGTATGCGGATGTGATGGTCGGTAATAACTCGGCATCTATAGTATCCGAAGCTTATCTGAAAGGATTACGCGGATATGATATCGAGACTTTGTACAAAGCCCTGATCCACGATGCCAATAATACAGGCCCGCGCGCTGCAGGCCGCCGCGGGGTAGAGTACTATAACCAGTTGGGTTATGTGCCTTACGATGTGAAGATCAACGAGAACGCAGCCCGTACGCTGGAATATGCTTATGACGACTTCGCCATTTACAAATTAGGCAAAGCACTAAATAAACCAGAATCGGAGATCGCCATCTATAAAAAGCGCAGCATGAACTATAAAAACCTGTTCGATCCTTCGACCGGTTTGATGCGCGGCAAAAATAAAGACGGCTCATGGGAAACACCATTCAATCCATTTAAATGGGGCGATGCCTTTACCGAGGGCAACAGCTGGCATTATAGCTGGGGCGTGTTCCATGATATACAAGGCCTGGTTAACCTGATGGGAGGCAAGAAAAGATTTGTTTCCAAGCTGGATTCCGTATTTACCCTGCCACCTATTTTTGATGACAGCTACTACGGCGAAGTAATCCACGAAATCCGTGAGATGCAGATAGCAGGAATGGGGCAATATGCGCACGGCAACCAGCCTATTCAGCACATGATCTATTTGTACAATTATGCAGGAGAACCATGGAAGACCCAATATTGGGCGCGCGAAACCATGAACAAAATGTACAAGGCTACTCCGGATGGTTATTGCGGCGACGAGGATAACGGGCAAACGTCTGCCTGGTACGTATTCTCGGCATTAGGTTTTTACCCGGTTTGCCCGGCTGCCGGACAATATGTGCTGGGTGCGCCATTGTTTACCAAGATCACGGTAAACCTGGAGAACGGTAAAAAAGTGATCATCAACGCGCCAGGCAATAGCGCTGCCAATAAATATGTGAGTACACTTACTTACAATGGTAAGCCATATGATCTGAACTATTTCGATCATAAAACATTACTGCAGGGTGCGGTGCTGAACTATAACATGTCGGCCACGCCAAACAAACAAAGAGGTGTTAAAGACAGCGATTTCCCTTACTCGCTGTCGAACGAAAAATAATGCGCTTATGGGATTGAGCGTAATTGGTTGATTAGGTCCCCCCGACATCGTCGGGGGGATTTTTTGTTAATTTTTAAGAATGGCTTAGCGATTTCTTATTAAGGATTTCAATTGCATTGTCAGCAAGTTCATCAGTCAAACCTACAGATGGACTTGTCAAAACCAGGTTAGTTTTAATATCGGGTGGCAAATCGTTTAGCAATTTATCATCATCAATAACTACGAAATTTTCGGCAGTGTCTTGATTCGAGCGGTGCCATTTCAAAATCTCATCTTTTCGATTTAAGTCTGAGAAGTTATGAGGCAATTGATTGATCTCATTTGCAATGATACCTCTTGATTGAAAGATTGCCTGCCATTGCTGAGTATTATATTTCGACTTATGTGAAGTTGTTAGCAAAATATTTGCATCTGTTTCAGAAATGATTTTCTGAAGAGCATGTACTGCCTTACTGCTAAACATTGGAAACCCATCACTGAGAAATTCAGGCCTTTTCCATATGTTAGCAGGAACCATTACACCGTCTATATCCAACAATATCAACATAATACAAAATTACAACTTATTTATCGTTTGAAGTAATTTGCTTCAAAACCTTTATGTCTATGTTGTTGAATTTTGCATCTTGTTCGTTCAAATACTGAATTTTCGATTCTGTATCCCAATCATTCTCGTCAAATTCGATGTTGGTCCAATCAAATATTTGAGTTGCTGAAGTTTTTTGTGTTGGGACAGAGGTGAGTTGAACATCTGTCAGTAATGAGCTGATGTATCTATGATGTCCGTCTATTATCAGGTCATCAAATATTTTAATATCATCAAATTTTATCCCTTTTAACATTTTTTGACACATTCGCTGTATTATCGGAAGACAGAGTTTAGATTGAGTCGGTGCTAGATCTATCTTATTTTTTGCGATAAAGTTTTCGAGGTATTCAGATGATATTTTTTCTGTCATCGTGTTTGGATAAATAAGGTTTGGTACTTTCTAACTATTAGTCTGTGCAATTTAATAATAACTACTTATCTTTTAATAAACCTATCCTTCAAAATCTTATCCATCGCTTCTGTATGAAAGCCTGCACTCATCGTTATTTTTGTCTCACCTATGTGCAGCAGGTTACCCTCGATCGATTTGATCTTATCAGCATTAACGACCACGCTTTTGTGAACTTGTATAAAATTCTGTTTAGGTAACTTTTCAAGAATTCCTTTGATGGTCAAATACACAACCAGTTTTCCAGAAACGGTATAAAGCGTAACGTAATTCGCCATGGCTTCTATGTAAAGCAATTCGTCGTACACAATACGCTCGATCTTGTTATTGCATTTCACATAGAAGTAATCCGGCTCAGGTTTGTCTGGCGATTCTTTTCTTGATCGGAGTGACTTCAGCTCTAGTGCCTTTTGGCAAGCTTTAATAAATCGTTCTAATGAAAACGGCTTAACCAGGTAATCTATCACTGCCATTTCATAACCTTCCAAAGCATATTGCCCATAAGCGGTGGTCATGATGATCATGGGCAGGTTTGTAGACGACTTCAGGAATTCCATGCCGCTCATTTTGGGCATGTTCACATCCAGGAATACCAGGTCGATATCATTGGTATTTAACAGCGGAATCGCCTTCAGCGGATTTTCGGCAATAGCCACCAGCGTCAGGAAATCCGTTTCCTCAATATACTCCTGCAATAGCTTGCGGGCCATTGGTTCATCGTCAACAACTATGCAATTCAGGTTCATAGGTCGTTCAAAGTTAAGCAAACAGTGTAGGTGTTTTCCTGGTCGCTAATAGTTAAGCTGTGCCTGCCGAGGTACAATAGTTCCAATCTTCGCCGTGCATTGGCAATGCCTAGCCCTGAAGCCCCTTGTGCATGATCGATAAAGGAATCTTTGGTATTGAATACCGAAAATTCCAACACATTATCATAATGTTTAAGATGAATCTCTATTTTATTTTCCCGGGTTTCATTAAAGCCTACGTACTTAAAAGCATTTTCAATAAAGGTGATCAGTATAAGCGGCGGCACCAGCAGACTGCCGTTTGCTTCAGCAACGCAAAAAGAAATCTGTATGCGTTCGTCCATCCGGCTTCTTTGCAAGGCAATATAGTTGCGGATATAGTTGATTTCCTGCCCCAGTTCAATTTGCTCTACATTGCATTCGTATAATTGATAACGCAGCATCTCCGAAAAAACGAGAAGCATATCCCGCGCAACTTTATTGGTTTTATCTATATGAGCATAGATAGAATTGATTGAGTTAAACAAAAAGTGCGGATTGAACTGAGCGCGCAAAAAGTTCAGCTCATTATCAGACTTCTCTTTTTCTATCTGCTCAATGTACCGCGCCGATTTAATTTTCTCGATGATCAATTTAGCAGCTAAAATCAGCACCACCCAAAATAGAATGTTAACAAAGGAATCGAAAAATACCTTCAGTATATTAAAGTGGCTGGTGTCGGCCGCAAAAAGATAAGTATTGACGAAATAGGAGACAGGCACCCGCAGCAGCGCACCAACAATTATACCCAACAGAAAACATAACCCGAAAGCTATGTATTTCCTGTTGTTCAATAGGCGTGGCACGGTATATAGCCAGTTGAAATAATAGTTGCCGGCAATGAATACGAGATAGCAAAACTGGATGGTAATGGCATGGGTGAGCACCAGCGTGCCATTCCTGAAAATAAATATCCAGAACAAATAGGCAAACAGCCAAAATAGCAGATGATATGCTAATTTGTTGATCTTCAAAAACGTTGCGTATTCTTTCTCGAAAATATGCATTAAATAGCGTTTATCAATTTATTTCAGCGCGGCATCTCCATCCGGGAAAGCCTCGCCCTTATGGCAGGT